>JAAUYD010017990.1_pt1 | contig 19408 bp, 18 predicted proteins | sample 7278101 | NCBI WGS metagenome assembly JAAUYD01 (sample SAMN14350128, study PRJNA611818) | marine sediment metagenome | isolation source: surface marine sediment (0.6m) | place: French Polynesia: Moorea | collected 2018-08
CAAAGTTGTTGTAGATATTTCCGGTATCTACAACAACTTTGTCTGTTTGTTGGAACAAACATCTAAACAGATGATAACTCTCTGACTTCAAATAGTCACCACCTATACATGAACTATACATACAAACTGTATGTGTAGTTCGTGCTTTTTGTTCACTCTTATTAAATTGATATGCCCAATTGTTGACAAAAAGAGCGATCGTATATAGCTTGGTTCCAGTTATTAGCTGCTTTGATTTGCTCGACACAGATATCTTGAACATTCCTGAAATCAGCATTTCTCAGGTTAGCACCGGTCAAATTAGCATGGAGTAGGTATGCATTTTTCAGGTTAACTCCCTCTAATTTTGTATCCCTGAGGTCTGCACCTTCTAATTGAGCACCTTCTAAGTTAGCCCCTGTAAGGTTTGCCACTTCGAGCTGTACCCCATTTAAATCGGCAAATTCTAGAATTGCTCCTCGCAAATCAGCACCACCAAGGTTAGCACCACCAAGATCGGCATTACTTAAGTTAGCATGGCAAAGATTAGCACCTTCTAATTGGACGCTGTTGAGGCTAGCAAATTTGAGATTTGCTTCCCTAAGAATGGCACGGCAAAGATTAGCTCCTTCTAATTGGGCATCACTGAGGTTAGCTTCCTTGAGATTAGCATAGGTGAGATTGGCATAACTCAGGTTAGCAATGTTTAGATCTGCACCAGCCAAGTCTATTCCATTTAAGTCAGCCCCAGGAACATCTAAGGCTTTTAAAGAGACACCATAATTGTTTAAATCTTTTAGTGCTTTAATTCTGGCATAGCTAGTTGCCACATTGGCAGCGGCGGCATTGTCAATTACTTGCCATGCTTCATAAATTGTATTACGTTTGCGTTCTCTGCTTTCCAATAAATATAAGGTTGCTGCTGCTAAGATACTAAAACCTTCAATATTATTCAGCTCAATTACTGATAATGCTTGTTTATAAAAACACTGTAATAATGAGTCTTGGGATTGGCAAACAGATAGTTGCTTATTCCATTGTTCTATGTGACTGAATGTCAGCATCAACAAATAAGCGATGACAATTGCTAGTAGGACACGAAACCATACTATATCTAGCAAGCCTTTCAGCTTTTCTCGTAATTTTCTGATTATCCCTGTAAATTTCATCGCATTTTTCCATCCTTCCTCAGCACTGTCAAAATTTACTGAAGAAGGGCGAAGGGTTAAAAGGAAGAAGAAAAATTGTCAACTGTTCATCAAAATCGAGACAAAGCCACATTAGCTATGACTATAGTTAGACATCCACATTTGCAATCTTAATCCAAAGTTACCAAAAACCCTTGCAATTCTTAAATTGACATACTCCCACTCTGACGAACATTTCACAGCCAAGATGGCTGTGCCACAACCCATCATAAATTAATGAAAAGGACTTACTAGTGGTCTGTCCCATAAAATATGATGGGGTTTATATCACACCCGCCTGGGGTTGAAAACCCCAGTCTAATAGCCAAAGTCGTCTAAAGACGACTGGGAAATACCCATCAAAACTAATGGGACAGACCACTAGTACTTCATTGCATTAATTTTGACGAGTCGCGGTGTTTAGATCCCTGGTGAATTAATGAAAAGGACTACCAGTTTTTGGAGATATCCAATCAACTATCCATTGCGAATCGCCCATCTTTATTTAACACAAACAGTTATGCCAAAATCAAGGATAACTAAAGTATGTTAGTTAAGCGATCACTACTTGGTCAAAATACCGAAGAAGCAGAAGGTGTCTGAGTCTTCTCCCCTGCCCCCTGCACCCTTCTCCCCTGCCTCTTTTGACTCAATAATGGGTTCCCGATTTACGATGGTGCACGGCGGTAACACCATCAAGATTGAGTACCTGTCCATTATCTAGGGTGGCGTAAATTAACCAATGGTCTCCTATTTCCATCCTGCTTTGTACGGAACATTCCAAGTATGCTAAAGCATCATTCAGGATAGGACAACCATTTTCAGCATCTTTGTATCCCACCTCTGCAAAACGATCTTCCCCTGGTGCAAAAGGTTTCAAGAAATGCTTCATTAACCCTAAATGATTACCTTCTTTGAGAATATTGAGGACAAATTTATTCCCTGAATACATTAGGGATTCCAAAGCCCGGTCCTTGGCTACAGCAATGGTTAATCCTGGGGGACTAAAGCTAGCTTGGGATACCCAGGAAGCTAACATGGCGCTGGAAATATCTCCTTGTTTGGCTGTTACCACGCATAGGGAGCCAAGAATTCTACCCACTGCTTGCTCTACGGAAGTAGCAGGCTGAATGGGAGCGCGGACTTTTTTCCCTTTCTTCAGTGCTTGGGCGAAGTCAGTTCCCGTTTCTTCACACATTTGCAAGGTGACATCATTGGGTTTGAATTTGACTCGAATGGGTTCAAAACCAAGACGATACCCAGCATCTTTGAGTTTACCTTCAATTAAGTCAATGGCTTCCCCACTCCAACCAAAGGAACCAAATACACCAGCCAATTTGCTGTTAGTAGCGGTGGATAAAACAATACCCAAAGCGGTTTGCACTGGTGTGGGTGCATGTCCTCCTAGGGTAGGGGAACCAATAATAAACCCAGCTGCTTTTTCCACTGCGGCTTGAACTTCCCCTGGTTCGGCAAACTCACAGTTAATTGATTCTACCCCAACTCCAGCCTTAGTTATACCGTGGGCGATCGCTTGGGCAACAGTTGCGGTATTCCCGTAGGCTGAAGCATAAATTAATGCCACAGTCATATCTTGGGTTGCTTGCTGTTTCACTCCCTGACGATATGCTTTGGTGAGTTCAATTAATCCTTCCCTGACCAAAGGTCCATGGTTGGGAGCATAAAGTCTGGCTGGAAACTCAGATAGTTTTTCTAGGGCTGTTTCCACCTGACGAGCGTGGGGAGCCATGACGCATTCAAAATAATAACGCCTATCTTCCAAAAATACCTGCCAGCCTTCATCAAAAACTTGATCGCTACATATATGGGCCCCAAACAGTTTATCTGTGTAGAGAATTTCTGTGAGTTGGTCATAGGTACAAAGATGATCGGGATACCGGGGGTTAGGAGTTGGTATAAATTGTAAGTTATGCCCTTTACCTAAATCCAGGGATTCCTCCCGCTTCATGACAATGATGGGTAAATTTTCATCCTCTAGGGCTTTACGTAAATTGATTGCCCCTGGATTAGAACATACAAAGGTGATTTGGGGGGCGACTTCTCGCAATGCTTGTAAGGTGGCTGCCCGGTTGGGATTGACATGACCAATAATTACGTAATCAATTTTGGTAATATCAATCCTTTCCTGGAGAACTTCTAAGTAAATTTGCGTAAAAGTTTCTCCTGGGGGGTCAATCAGGGCAGTTTTATCACCTTCAATCAAATAGGAATTGGCTGTAGTACCCTTGGCAAGGGCATATTCAATCTCGAATCTGAGTCTTGCCCAACTGCGCGATCGCAGTACTCTAGTATCAGTAGATACAGGAAAAACTTGAACGTCGCGGGGTTTGTTTTCTGACATGGTAGGGGAGGAGTGAGGGAGTGAGGGAGTGAGGGAGTGAGAGAGTGAGGGAGTGAAGGAGTGAGGGAGCGATGAATTAAATACTCTTAACTTGTGAACACTGATTAAATGGATGACACTGATGACACGGATAGTTGATAACGCAATAATTAACTCTTAACTCTTAACTCTTAACTCTTAACTCTTAACTCTTAACTCTTAACTTTTTAATAGTGGTTGCCGACTTTACGGTGGTGAACGGCGGTGAGGGAATCTGGTTTACTTACCTTACCTGCATACACATTGCTGTAAACAACCCAGTGGTCCCCAGTATCCATTCTGCTGACGACTTCACATTCAACATATGCTAGAGCATCAGCAAGAATAGGGGAGCCATTAGTCCCCTCTTGGGTTCTGATATTAGCAAAGCGATCCGCACCAGGAGCAAATCGTTTGAGGAAGTGTTTCATTAAGCTTTGATAATTACCTTCCTCTAAAACATTGAGGACAAATTTATCACCCACTTGCATCAGTGATTCAATCGCCCTGTCTTTTGCTACAGCAATGGAAATTCCCAAGGGTTTAAAACTAGCTTGGCTCACCCATGATGCCAACATGGCACTTTTTACATCACCTTTTTTAGCGGTAATAATATACAAGCCACCGCTAATTCTCCCTAGGGCTTTATCTAAGTCAGCACCAAGGGATTTCATTTGTTTAATGCTTTTATCTCTGGTTACCCATTGCCCCAAGTCCGTACCAGCTTCCTCACAAAGTTTGTAAGTATTTTCCGTGGGAGCTTCAGTCAGCTTAATTGCTGGGAAAACCTGCTTTAAACCTAAGTTGCGAAACTTACCCAATAAAAGGTCAATTGGCTCGTCATCACCACCACCAGACTCAAATACACCAACAGCCTGCTTTTCATGCACAGAACCCAAAATTGTGCCGAAAGCTGCTTGAATATCCTCATTGCTGCTGGGAGGAGTGCTAATCACAATTCCTGCACAACGACTGACAATTTCCCGCAGTTCTTGTAAATCTAATTCCTCCCGCAAATCTACCATTTCCACAGCAACATCGGTTTTGGCTATACCACTAACCATCGCCTGTACCAAATTATTGCTATAACCATAGTCAGAAACGTAAAATATACTCACCGTTGTTTCTGCCTTGGCTTTGCTTTTACTCCACTGACGGTAACGCCCAGTCAACTCTTCTACGTTATGACGTAATATGGGGCCGTGACCAGTGGCAATGGTATCAATTTTATCTAAGGCATCCATCCGTTTGAGTGCTGACATCACAGACCGGGCATTGGGTGCCATTAAACACTCATAATAAAATTTATAGTCTGGGGAGATAGCTGCTAAATCTTCGTCAAAGGTCGCATCTGTGCAGTAGTGCAACCCAAAGGCATCGCAGGTAAACAGAATTTGAGTTTTATAGTCGTAGGTAAAAATTGTATCCGGCCAGTGGAGATTGGGAGCCATGACAAATTCTAGTTCGTGTCCATTACCCAAATCCAAGCGATCGCCATTTTTGACAATTTTCCGTTCAAAAGGCTGATGTACCAAGTTTTCCAGAAATTGGATGGCGATTTTGGAACCAACCACGGTAATATCCGGAGCCAGTTGCAGCATATCCTTAACTAACCCGCTGTGGTCTGGTTCCGTATGACTGATAATTAAATAATTAATATCTGTAGGATTAATTAAACCCTTGAGGGTATCTAAGTATAGTTGGCGAAACTTTTCATGGGAGGTATCCACCAGTGCTATTTTTTCCCCACGGATGAGGAATGAGTTATAGGTAGTACCATTTTGCAAACCGAACTCAATGTCAAAGCGATCGCGTTCCCAATCCAATGAGCGAATGGTTGTGGTGTCAGAAGCGATATCTAATGTTTGTATGGTGAGCTTTTTCTTGGTTTTATCGGTGAGTACTACCATAACTCCCCTCCTTTACTGATGAGTATTTTTCTCTACTTTTATTATTGTTACATAGCTTTATTGTAAATAATTATTAAAATTTATATGAGTGGGTTAGGGAAAAGTAAGGGGTGGTGGGAATTTATGGATTGAGTGAGGGGAAAATGAACCGCAGAGGCGCAGAGGGCACAGAGGTATGAGAGTGTGAGAGAGTTTTTGTGTTAGTGCTGTAAGCTCAGTGAGTTTAAATTCATCTGTGAAGTCAATATTTTAGGCATATTTATCAGTTTTGACGAGCAACTTGCTTGGTTTGGTTGGGAATACTTTATGAGTAGCTTGTAATCACTTCAACATAAAATTACTGACTATGTTTACCAACACAAAACTTGTTAATGGTCTTGTTCGCAAAATTAGCGAAGTAGAAAAAAGAACTTTAGATGCTTGGCGTGAAGGTCGAATTGAGCAGGAACCAGCGATTACTGATCGGCTATTAGGTGTTATGGAAGAAGTCTTGAATAAGAAACGGTTCGCAGGAGTCCAATGGGAAGTCAAAACTTTAACTGATAGAGGAAAAGGTAGTCAGGAAGCAGAGTTTGGTGCTGACTTTATGGCAGTTTTTAAACTTTCACTTGATGGATATGAAGTTAACAAAGGCTTTCTAGCTCAAGCAAAACTTGTCGAACCTAGCCAGAGTTTCAACATTAATGAGTTTGATCGTCTCAAAAAACAATGCGAGAAAATGCTGAATCTTTCCCCTGCTTCTTTTGTTTTCGTTTATTCTCAACAATCAGGTATCGTTGTCGTTCCTGCGATAGAAGTGCTTGCAGCACAACGACCCTGCAATCCACATGAATTGATAAATAAGAAAATGAGACAGTTTTATCAAGAACATTTTGAGTGCTTTATTGGAGATAGAAACATTCACAAAGCAAATTCTCAAGGCTTAGAGGAGCTATGTCAAATACATGAAGCAAGAAAATTAGTTTTTCTTTCCGGAACTCAAGGTGATTTAGATTTAAGAGATAGGGTTGAATAATTTAATTTGAGGTTTGACAGATAACTTAGAAGATTTGCGATCGCCTTTACAATCCTTCGTATTTGCCAGCATTGGAAACAACTGTGTGTATTCAAGGTAAACTCTTCTTGTTAACATCCAAAATTTTCATAAATTGGCTTACCGCATAGAGTACTCACCTGAAGCAGAGGTACATTTGCAATCTTTAACAGCCCGACAACAAGCAATTATCTTAGATACTGTTGATGAACATCTGATGTATCAGCCAACCCTTGAGACGAAGAACCGGAAATTGATGCGTCCTAATCCTCTTGCTCCTTGGGAACTCCGCATTGGCGATTTGCGTGTCTACTATGATGTAGAAGAGGAGTCAGAAGCAGTTGTGTATATCAACGCCATCGGAGTGAAAGAACGTAACCAAGTTTATATTGGGGGAGAGATTTACAAGTTATGAAAATTGTTGAAATTGCACAAGCAAATGCAACCCTTGCTGAGTATGCTTCTAATCTTTCTGAAGAGCCAGTAATTGTTACCAGTAATGGTAAGCCAATCGCTGCACTAATGACCTTAGAAAATGTTGACTTAGAAACCATATCCCTGAGTAATAACCCCAAATTTATTGAATTGATTGAACGCTCGCGGGCGCGTCGTCGTGCTGAGGGAGGAATATCTAGTACAGAGATGCGACGTAGGCTGGGATTAAGTGATACTTAACAACAGAAGAATGAAGCAAGTACCAATGAACGAAGTACAAAATGACTTGCCAACTTACCTACAAGCGGCCGAAAAAGAAAGTATAGTCATCACCCAAGATGGACAACCCATTGGTATCTTGATTGGGTTAGAAGATAATGAAGATTGGTGGGAAGAATTGTTACTGCGCGATCCACGTTTTCATGTAGAAGTCGCTCAAGCCCGCCAGAGTTTGAAATCAGGTAAAGGTATTAGTATCGAGGAACTGAAAGCAAAGTATGGGAGTTAGTTTCTTAATAGACTACTGAAGTTAGTTTAGATGAGGTGAGCAATTCCACACAATATTTATTTTGTCCACCTCAAGATGTTTGATTATGAAGGTTCAATCTGTTGAGTTAAAGTATTTCAAGAAATTTCGCAACCAATTATTTGATTTTACGGACCCAGAAACTGGATTAGCGCGAAATCTCATAGTCTTAATTGGCATGAATGGTGCGGGTAAAACCAGTCTTTTACAAGCGATTACAGCTACACTGGGAGTTGCAACTGGGCGATTACAGCAACTTTCTGATTTAGAATGGTCTGGGTATAAATACGAACTATTGAGTAGTAATTGGGGACAATTTACATCCCAGGTTAATCTCCACATTGAATTTTCGACCCCAGAGTTGCAAGCAATCCATGATTTATACCATAAATTACAAGAAGCGGGACATAAATTATCTGTTGTTCCTGGTGAGAGCAATATAGTTTCTCTGGGATGGAATGGTGAGCGTGTCATAGCAGATACAGATGCAGAATTCTTCCAATTTAAAGGGCGAGAATATGCTAAACGACTGCTTCGCTCTGAGGGCTTTCAAGTATTTGAGCGAGTTGGAACCATTCTTTGGTATACAGAACAGAGAACATCAACAAGCTTAACAACCGAAGATTACACTCGCAGACTAGAAATTACTGATGATCTTTTGCGCGATCGTCTGTCAAAATGGCGACAGTTTCATCAAGATGTCCAACCAGGAGGACGAATTGAAAAACTTCGTCCAGGACAAAAAGATTTGTACGCTGAAATAGAAAGAGCATATAAAACAGTTTTTCCAGAGCGTAGTTTTGAAGGTCCAGTGCTACGAGAGGATGTAGCTGATATCTTAAGTGAGCCTTGGTTTTATCTTTATGATGGGAGAAACCAGTATGAAATTTCCGAAATGTCTGGAGGTGAACGTGCTGTTTTTCCAATTATCATGGATTTTGCTAATTGGAATATTCATAATTCAGTTATCTTAATTGATGAAATAGAACTGCATTTACATCCACCAATGCAACAGGCGTTACTTCGAGCTTTACCAAAAATAGGCAATAATAATCAATTTATTATTACAACCTACTCTGATTATGTAGAGCAATTAGTGCCTGAAGAGCATATTATCAGGTTAGAGGTGTAATTGTGAGTGTTGTTAGTAGTAGAAAAATAGTTTTTTGTGAAGGGAAGCAAGCAAGTTTAGATTCTCAGTTACTTAATAAAATATTTGAAAATTTATCAGCCCAAAAGCCTACAATTGTTGCTGCTGGGAGTAAATTTACTTTTTCTGTTTTTACCCAGGGATACTTTTATCCTGACGAAATCAGTCGTCAAAAATATATTGTTTTCCGCGATCGAGATTTTGACATTAAGCCCACTCCAAATATAAAACTTCTTGAATTGAATAATGCACGAGGTAGAACATTTGCTTTTCTCACCCATCGTGCTTGTGTTGAAAACTATCTGATTGATGCTGATTTAATTCATCGCTACTGGGCTGCAAAACATCAAGAAAAGCAAGAAAATCCTAGTTCCAAGTGGGGACATCAAGATTCACCAGGAATCGAAAATATTAATGCATGGATTGAAAATAGTGCTAGACAACTACAAGACTACCAAGCTGTAAGATGGGCATTAGCTGATTTATTACAGACGCGAGTACAACTTAAAACTACATGGACAGGTGGTAGTGGTAATCTTCCATCTTCACTAGCTTTACAGGACTGTCGCAATCAGGCTTTAGATTTGATTAACCAATTTAGGGAAGTTGTTGATGCAGTAACCCAAGAAAATTTTGAAGCAAGCCTTACCAATTACCAACATCAGTTTGCTCAACCGGAATTTTGGGAAAATAAACAGTATTTAATTTGGTTTCATGGTAAAGACATACAAAAAATGATGCAGCAGGAAAATAATCAATATATTTCGCTGAAATGGTTTTTTAATTGGGCTATTAATCAACTTGATATCACACTGCATTCTGATTTAGTGGAATTGCGTTCAAAAATTCAGCAGCTATAGCAAGCCAAGCTTTTAGGACTTCAGAGATTTCCCGCATTTAATGATAGTTGCAGATTATACAAATTAACCACCAATCAAAAACGCGATCGCATATACCAGCCAGAGTTATGAAAATGTTGTTTCCAGACTTGGTAGATGAAGGGGCAACAAATCAACTAGAGTTAGATTGTCAGTAGCGAAACTGCCATTTCTCACCTTGCCTGGAAATTAAATATGAGCATAAAAACCGTATCTACACAACCATTTACAGACCAAAAACCGGGCACATCCGGATTGCGTAAGCGGGTTAAAGCATTTCAACAACCTAATTACCTAGAAAACTTTGTCCAATCAATATTTAATAGTTTAGAAGGGTATCAAGGACAAACCTTAGTTGTGGGTGGTGATGGTCGTTACTACAATCGCCAAGCCATCCAAATTATCCTGAAAATGGCGGCTGCAAATGGATTTGGCAGGGTTTTAGTCGGTCAAGGTGGTATCCTATCTACTCCCGCCGCATCCTGTGTAATTCGCAAAAATCATGCCTTTGGGGGGATTATCCTTTCCGCTAGTCATAACCCTGGTGGCCCTGACAATGATTTCGGCATAAAATACAACATTGCCAATGGAGGTCCCGCACCGGAGAAGGTCACAGAAGCAATTTATACCCATAGCAAGGAAATTACCAGCTATCAAATTCTGGCTGCTGAGGATGTGAACCTAGATAAATTGGGAACATCTCAACTAGGTTCCATGGAGGTAGAAGTAATTGATTCCGTGGCTGACTATAGCGATTTAATGGCATCCCTATTTGATTTTGACCTAATTCGCCAATTCATTGCTTCTGGTAAATGCCGGATGTGTATAGATTCCATGCATGCCGTTACTGGGCCCTATGCCATTGCCATATTTGAAGAACGGTTAGGGGCACCCATTGGCACTGTACAAAATGGTACACCCCTAGAAGACTTTGGTGGCGGACATCCAGACCCCAACTTAGTATATGCCCATGACCTAGTTGATATTTTATACGGAGAAGGAGCGCCAGATTTTGGTGCTGCTTCCGATGGAGACGGCGATCGCAATATGATTTTAGGGCGTAAGTTCTTTGTTACCCCCAGTGACAGCCTTGCCATACTTGCAGCCAATGCCAAGTTAGTTCCCGGCTACAGCTCTGGTTTAGCAGGAGTTGCCCGTTCTATGCCCACCAGCCAAGCAGTTGACAAAGTAGCAGCAAAACTCGGTATGGATTGCTATGAAACCCCCACCGGCTGGAAATTCTTTGGTAATCTCTTAGATGCGGGTAAAGCTACCCTTTGTGGAGAGGAAAGTTTTGGTACTGGTTCCAACCATGTCCGGGAAAAGGACGGACTGTGGGCAGTGTTATTCTGGTTAAATATCCTGGCTGTGAAGCAGCAATCTGTGGAGTCAATTGTCAAGGAACACTGGCAAGCCTATGGACGCAATTACTACTCCCGTCATGACTATGAAGAGGTGGATACTGAGAAAGCCAACACCTTAATGGCAAATTTGCGTTCCCTATTACCTACTCTCAAGGGTAAACAATTTGGCCAGTATCAAGTAGCCTATGCTGATGACTTCAGTTACACAGATCCCATTGATGGTAGTGTCAGCCAAAAACAAGGGGTTCGCATTGGTTTTAGCGATGGTTCGCGGATTGTATTTCGCCTCTCGGGGACGGGAACCCAAGGTGCAACCTTAAGAATTTACCTGGAAAGCTATGAACCTGATGTGGCAAAACAAAACCTCGACCCCCAACAAGCATTAGCAAACTTAATTACCTTGAGCGATGAAATTGCCCAAATCCGCCAGATGACAGGCAGGGAAAAGCCCACTGTAATTACCTAAGACTTAATTTTACAACTGTTTTTTGTGGTTCACCGCATCCGGAGCGGTGAACAGTTCACAGCCAAGATGGCTGTGCCACAACCCCTCAAAACTAATGGAACATACCAGTAGTTGAAAATCCCAGATGCAGCAATGGACATATCAAGAACCGTCAACCGTCATCTGTCATCTGTCATCTGTCATCTTCATCAAAATTCCCCTGGGGTTCTAGGGTTGAATCAGTGAGCGATCGCTTATCTTGGAGTTGGTTTAATAGTGACAAAACCTTATCCCCCTTCTCAATAGAACTATCTTCAATAAAAACCACCTCTGGCGTTCGGCGCAAACGTATCCTTGCGCCCAATTCACTGCGGACAAAGCCCGTTGCTGATTTCAAGCCCGCCATGGTTTCTGCCTTCGCCTCCTCCGTACCATAGATACTGACATATATTTTGGCGTGTTGCAGATCGCCGGATACATTCACATAAGTAATACTAACCATACCCATACCTACTCTGTCATCTTTTATGCCATTGAGTAGCATTTGGCTAACTTCCCGCTTAATTAATTCTGCAACTCGGGAAATGCGGCGATTTGTAGCCATAAAAATCAGCCTCCTAACAGAGGTCTACGACACAACGAGAAGAAAAGAGGAGCAAACCCTGTTTATCCCAGATTAGATTGTACCCAAACCCAGCATCGCACGGAGAGTTAGAGTTACAAACACTAAAGTACCAGTTAACAAGCCCACAAGGGCGACTAAAGTTACCGGACTTTTCAATAAAGAACCTAGTGGTGCAAATGTATTTAATAACACCCCTAACATGGTAGTCACAAAGTAACGAATGTAGCGTAGTACATTATTCCAAAATCCATCAAACATTATTTCTTAAGGCTTCTTATTATAAACTACACAATCGTTTTTGGTGGATTGTTCCAGTTCATATTGTAATCCATGCCTAGACAAATTACTCAACTCGGATTTGAGATATGGTTATTTGACAGCTATCAGCTAATTTTTGTTGTAGGGAATTGAATTACAGATTTTTATTTGCCCAGGCGATAAATCGATCTAAACTGTGAACTGCAACTAGATTATGATTGTATTCAACTTGATTTTTTAACCAGTCAAGGGCTCCCTGTCTCATTCCCGTACCTCCCATGACTACAATTGCAGGAGCAGGATAGCAATGCTGAATATTCAGATTTAAATAGGGGAATTTTTCATCAACAGAACCACCACTTTCCTGGTATTTGCATTCAATAATTAAACCAGATGTAAATCCAGGTATACCTACAATATAAAAATCCACATTTAGAGCCGTTTGATAAATGCCCATACCAATATAGATTTGTCGTCCATAGCGTTTTGACAGCAAAGTTGCATTGTCAATCATTTGTTTTGAGTCATGGTATCCGACTTGAAAATAATCATGTTCATTTAATATGGTTTTCACATTAGCTTCTAAAATACCACCAGACTTATTTGCCCGTGCCCCTGGATTAATTATCATCTTGTGAATACCTGTGAAATCTCCGGCTTATTCTAGGATTTCACGAAATTTGCTATTTTGATTGGCATGCTTAACATGACTTGTTGATTTGGGTGCCATTTTGGCATATTGAAACATAAACATATTCATATATTTAAAACTGCGATCTTGCACAAAAGACACACAGCAAAATGGCAACCAAATATTTTCCCTGGCTAATTACCGGGGATTTTTTTCGATCATTATTCATAATTTCGATTCCCGGAGTAGGTTGGGTGGAGGGTCGCATAACCCAACATTTTGATATTTGTGGAGAGTGAAGAAAATTTATGATTGTAATATTTGATTTTAATATTTTTCCATAAAGTGGGAGTTATTTCGAGTCTTGAAGCGTTATTTTTTGGCAAACAATTAGGTATGTTGTTGTTTAAATAATTTCTTGAAATAATTTCTATTTTTATCATATTTCATGTTGGGTTACACTATGTCCTTGCGGACACGCTACGCTAACGTTTCACCCAACCTACGCTCGTATTGCGATAAGCGGAGCTTAACGCCCTTGGCGTATCGCACTGCGGGCAGGCTATGCCAACGTGAAAAGTTAGATCCCCGACTTTTTTTTTATAAAAGTCGGGGATCTGAGCCGAAGTGTAAAAAATCTAATACATAAACGAAAATATCCCCGCCATAGGCAGGGAGCAGAGAACTAAATATTGCTGATAATTATCTATATGATTACGGTTAGATATGTAAATAACATAAGGAGAAGATAATACATAGATATTGATAATACCAAAATCATGCATTAACTTGCTTGAGCCTCCGTATGACCATTACGAATAGACCATGCCAATTCCAATAATTGAGTCCACCGCTTCTGTAATTGTTTGGGCGTACATTTTACTTGTTTAGCAATTGATTGGTCATTTTGTTGAGCAGTTTTCAATTGTAATATTTGTCGTTGTTGTTCGGATAGGCAACTTAAAAAGTTTTCCCATTGCTGAGAGGAAAGACCTAATTTTTGTTCCAAACCTGCTCCTAACCACTGATGTACTAACTGCCATTTGTGTTGTCTGGCAAACTTTTCCACATGGTATTTAAAACGTTGTTGTAAATAGTCCCGTTGGCGACTGGTTAAACCAAGGATTTGATCGATTTCTGGTGCGGAAAGATCCTGAAGTTTTAATACTAAATAATCCACACAATCATTTTGACCTTGAGCTTCCAAGTAATTGATTAATTCCGAAACAATAGAATTACGTTCAGCTTCCTCTGCTGGATCGAAATTAGACTTAGCAATCATTTGTGATCGCACTTGCTGAACAGCTGAACTACGCATATAGGATTCTGCATCTTCAGTTTTAGCAGATTCCACAGCCATTTCAATATCAACGGTGGTTTCCTGGGGTTGGCGACGGTTAAACCCTTGGGCGCGGAGAATGATTAATTGCTGATTGTTACCACCAGGTAAATTGATCCGCCGCTTGGCATACTGCTCGGTGAATGCCATATATTCCGCTAATTGTAGCTGGGTACGCGGGGTATAGTCTTGTGCAAACTCATTTTCCCGCCGAAATGCTTTAATTGCTTCAATATAAAATGCTTGTAAAAAATCTTCTATCAAATTGTAACGAGCATCAAAACCTAGATGCAAAGAGGGATCGGAAATATGACGATACACCATAGCTCCCAAGCAACTATGTAATTCTACCCGTCCCCTTCTAGAACCTAATTGGTAATAGCGCAGACATTTTTGTAACCGATGGCGAGCCAAACTCAACTGCCAAGACTTAATTTCTCCAGAGGTTTGAATCCGAGAGCTTTTATCACAAATACGAGTTACTTCTTTAGTAATCCGCTGTGCTAAAGCTTTTACCCCAGCAGGGGAATTTTTGACTTGTGCTTGTATTTCCTGGCACAATACCTGCATTAAAAATTCCGAGCTTGATGCTGAGAGTTCTTCCGTCGCAACTTGAGGGTTAACGGTAGGGTTTGTGGTGGGTAGATCGACAAGATTGATTTTCATAACTCTTTGATTGGAATTGGCATGTGCACCGTAACGACAAAACGGCAAACAGCACTTAAGGCTGGGGCATCTCGTCGCTCCTTCTCTTGGAGTTGCCATAAGCACTGCTCACATTTATGAATGTAGAATATATCAACAAGTTCCTGTGACAGTGTTGTGTCGGTTTTTTTACGCGCAACTAGAACCAGGGCGGTACAATTGGATTTGTTAATTGAGAAAATTCACCGAAACCCTGATACAAACAGGATTAGGGATGATTTTTCCCATTGATAATTTTTTGTCTAATAAGTATGACAATTTTAAAACTGGATTATTTTTACCATGGGTTGCTAAGTATAGGTGGAATCATTGCTGCAACATATGTTTTAAACCCACAATGCGGCTTCCTCCCAACCTAAACCTTTACGGATCATCATTGGCTGTTCGATGGTGAGATCCAAAATAGTAGAAACTTGATATGTAGGTTCCTCGCCATTGTCTACAATTACATCAACTAATTTGTCCAAACGGTCAAATAGCTCGAACCGAGTAATTGCAGGTTCCGGTGTCGTTTCTAATATTTCATCTTCTGGATTATCGGCAGGGAGATGGGCAGAAGTCGAAATAATTGGATTTCCCAAGGTTGTTAATAACTCCAAACAAATAGTGTTATTTGGCACTCTGATTCCAGTGGTTTTACGTTTGGGATTTTGTACTAGTCGCGGTACCAATTTCGTCGCAGGCAGTAAAAATGTGTAAGGTCCGGGAATCAGACGCTTCATAATTTTATAGGCAGGATCGCTGACAAAAGCGTAAGTTGATACATTAGAAAGGGATGAACATAAAAAGGTCAGTGGTTTATCATTGGCTAACTGCTTGATTTTACGAACTTTTTCCACTGCTGACTTAGCGTTTAAATCACAACCGATGGCATAAACTGTATCGGTAGGATAAAGCATCACTGCCCCACGTTGCAGGGCTAACTTTATTTCCTCTATACGTTGGATTTGAGGATTATCAGGATGGACTTGAATAATATTTGCCATGGAAAAGTAAAAATGAACAAAGAAAGGGCAATGGAAAAGAGATACTAGGGATGTTTTTGCAACTGATTAATTTGTGAATTGATTAATAAATATCTATGAGTAGAGTAGCTTATCTTCAGTGCCCAACGGGGATTTCCGGTGATATGTGTCTGGGAGCAGTCATCAGTTTGGGTGTACCTGTGGAATATTTGGTTGACAAGTTGAATGGGTTGGGAATTGCCCAAGAGTATAAGTTATGGGCACAATTAGTTCTGCGTCACGGGCAGCAAGCTACTCAAGCCCATGTGGATTTACTCCATGAACACCACCACCATGAGGGACACAATCACCCCCATGGGCGACATTTACCAGAAATCGAAGAGATGATTCTCCAGGCACAATTACCACCAAGGGTAGAGAATTGGAGTTTACAGGTATTTAGACAATTAGCGATCGCCGAAGGGGCGGTACATGGTATCCTACCGTCAAAGGTGCATTTCCACGAAGTCGGGGCTGTGGATGCCATTGTGGATATTGTGGGTACTTGTTTGGGTTTGGATTGGTTGGGAATTGATAGTAATCACCAAGGATTACCTTTACTGTATTGCTCCGCTTTGCCCACTGGGGGAGGCACGGTAAAAGCAGCCCACGGACAAATGACTGTACCCGTACCAGCCGTATTAAAACTGTGGGAAATGCGGGGTTGTCCGGTGTATAGTAATGGCATTGAAAAGGAATTGGTAACCCCCACTGGAGCTGCCATCGCTACCACCCTGGCACGGGATTTTGGCGAACCACCAGCCATGAAAATTACCAAAATCGGATTGGGTACGGGTTCTCTGAATTTACCTATTCCTAATATCCTCCGTTTATGGCTGGGGGAAAGCTCAGAAAATTCCCAGGTAGCTACCATTGGCAATCTAGAAACCATATCCGTACTCTCAACCCAAATTGATGACTTAAACCCCCAAGCCATTGGCTATGTGTTAGAAACCTTACTAAAGACAGGAGCCTTGGATGTATTTACTCAACCCATCGGCATGAAAAAATCTCGCCCGGGTATTTTGTTGACTGTCATCTGCCATCCGGAAGATATATCTAGATGTGAAGCAATTTTATTCCAGGAAACTACAACTTTAGGTATTCGTCGTTCTACTGAGCAACGTACTATTTTGCCACGGGAAATCCAGGTGGTGGAAACTGAATATGGCTCAATTCGAGTTAAGGTAGCATGGCGTCTGCAAGGGCAGGAAAAGGTAATAATGAATGTTCAACCAGAATATGAAGATTGTGCCCAATTAGCTCGCCAACACAGTTTGACTTGGCGGGAAATACATAGGTTGGCATTACACTGTTGGTATTCGCAGCAGAATTAGGCGTTGCGGATTAGGGGGATGATTTTTATTTCGCGAAAAGACGCAAAGGCGCATTAGACGCAACAGCGGCTTCGGTGAAGGGTATCTGTAATAATAATTTAAATTCATCTCGCATTTATGCAACGCCCAAAACCAATAGCAATTATGAAAAAAACTTTACGTTGGTTGATTTTAGGGGGAACCCTATTTTTTTTAGCCAAAGCCTTGAAGGATAACTGGCAAGAAGTCGCAACTATTTATATTGATGGGGTTGGATGGTCAATTTTACTGATTGCCACCGGTGTTACTTTATTAGCACATATTTGGGCGGGTTGGGTATGGACTTGGGTGTTGAAGGAGTTACATCAACCCATACATCCAGCTCAATTTATGCAAGTATATCTGCAAACTAACATTGCCAAGTATTTACCAGGTAATGTGTGGCATTACTATGGGCGGATTGTTGGTGCCCAAAGTGCTGGTGTATCCTTTGGTGCTGCTACCTTAAGCGTATTATTAGAACCGTTGTTAATGGCTGGTGCTGCCTTAATTGTTGTGATTTTAGGCAGCCAGTCCCTCGTATCCCATAGTACTCTGATTGTAGCTGCACAGGTATGTGGTTTATGTGTGGTGTTGGGAGTGATGCATCCCCAAATTTTAAATCCCATCTTATCTTGGTTACAAAAATTAAAACTCAAGCAATCCCAGAATCAATCACCATCTACTTCTCCTATACATTTAAAACGCTATCCTTTTATGCCTTTATTAGGGGAATTAGGATTTTTGGGTTTACGCAATGTTGGTTTCTTATTAACTTTATTTGCTTTAGAACCTATAAATTGGCACCAACTTCCATTATTGGTAGCAGCTTTTAGTTTTTCCTGGCTACTAGGTTTAGTGGTTCCTGGGGCTCCCGGTGGCTTGGGTGTATTTGAAGCAACTGCGATCGCTACCCTGCAACATCGGCTCCCCATAGCAGTTATAATTAGCGTGGTTGGCATATATCGTTTGGTTAGTACCCTGGCAGAGGTTCTTGCTGCCACCCTGGCTTGGATAGATGAACGCCGAACGGCTTATGACTGAATATTTAGCTTTAACTGAGAAAAAACATGGTAAGAATCGGGATTAAACTCTGGATTTAGTGTATTGCGAGAATATTTATTTGATTTCGCAGGGATCAGATTATATTCAACGTTATCTGAATAAATTGCAAAAGTAATATTTAAAATTTCTAAGAAATTAATAAAGAAATTACATTCTTTCTCTGGATAATTTTCGTAAAAACGAATGAGATCGGCAATTCTCATTTCTAAATGATTGCGGGAGTTTTTACTAATTAAAATTATCTTGAGTAGTACAATGACTAATGTTAATGGATGACCTTGAGAAAGTAATAAAACAAACAGAGCAGAAGGCTCTTCTCTATTTTCCGTGGTTAAAAAATCAATTATTCTATTACAACTTCTTAAAATTAAATCACTATTAACCTGTTGATCGTTGTATTCCTCTTTCCAAGGTAAAAGCTTTGCTGATAATTTATTTTGCAGTGTTTCGATAAATTTAGGTTGCTCGATGGAAAAGATTAAATATTTTGATAAGCTATATTTAAAATCTTCAAAAATAATATTTTGAGTCTGATTTAGAAATATATTAGCTATATTTTCATAACTAAATACTCCCTTTTTAATCACGATTGCCTTAATTAAACGTAAAACTTCATCCCCCAAAGAAGAGGGATTTTTATAGCGTTGATTCTTCGTATTATTGGATTGAGAGCGAGCAGTATACATTGCTAAATCAAACTTAAATTTATCTTTAAGTTTTGTGGCAATTTTCCTTGCAGCTTCTTGTTGTTCCTTAGGATTATCCATATCCAAAGATTGGGCATAGAATAAAAAAGAACTATACCTATTGACCCAAGAAACATTAGACACACTAGTATGTCTATCAGCAAATAGCTTTAATTCTTGATAGTCTTTGCTATTGATAAAATTTTCTAGCCAGCTTCTAAAAATTTTCAGCTTTCGCGGGCAATCATAACTTCTCTTAGGCTTATAATTCTCAAAGATAGAGATTAAATCTTGAATATATTGATATTGCCGATTAGTTTCCCAATTATTAATTAATATGTAACAGCAGCGTTTGAGCGTATGACGAAAATCAGGTTCATCTTTATTGACAAAATACCCGTAAATTCCCGGTGAAGATTCCAGAATTATTGCAGAATCCAAACAGTCAATAAA
>JAAUYD010302799.1_pt1 | contig 19402 bp, 17 predicted proteins | sample 7278101 | NCBI WGS metagenome assembly JAAUYD01 (sample SAMN14350128, study PRJNA611818) | marine sediment metagenome | isolation source: surface marine sediment (0.6m) | place: French Polynesia: Moorea | collected 2018-08
AATATGTAGGATAGCCAAAATACTTATTACTTATTACTTATTACTTGCCCAAGTTCCCTTAACACCAAGTTTGCACGACTTTACCCATAACCTGCTTTCCCAGCCAAGGTGTATTACTTGAGAGTGTATGTAAATTTTTCCTTTCCACCTTCCAAGTTTGTTGGGGGTTAAATAAAGTCATTTCCGCTTTTTCCCCAGGGGCGATAGTACTGGGTGTTTGCTGTAAACACCGAGCTGGATGACTGCTCAAAGCACCCCACAATTCCAGTGCTGTTAATTCCCCTGTGTCTACCAAATTTTGCCACAGTAGGGGTAATGCTAATTCTAAACCAATTGCCCCTGGAGGTGCTTCGGCAAAGGAGACGGTTTTTTCTTCGTAGGTGTGGGGATGATGATCGATAGCGATCGCATTTATGATCCCAGTTTTTACTGCCTTTCTCAAGGCTAGCATATCCTGGGGATTACCCAGAGGTGGTTCTAAGTGCAAGCTGGGATCGTAACTTTGCACTGCTGTTGTATCCAGTAACAGGTGCATCCAGGTAGTACTGGCGGTGATGGGTAAGCCTTGTTCCTGGGCAGAGCTGATTAATTTTACACTACGTTCAGTGGAAATACGCATAATATGTACGGGGGTTCCCGTGGCAGCGACTAATTCAATTAAATTAGCGATCGCAGTAGTCTCAGAATAGCCTGGATTCCCTGGTAAACCAAGGCGGATGGAGTCGTAACCTTCTCGCATAATCCCATTACTAGCAAGTTGGCGATCGCAACACCAAAACGCCACTGGTTTATTTAGGGGTTGTAAATATTCTAACAACCGCCGTACCATAGTTAAGTTTTTCCATGGTTGGCTATCAGTAAAGCCAATTACCCCCGCAGCAGCTAAATCGGCTAACTCCGTCATCTTTTCACCCTCCATCCCTTGGGAAACAGCACCCCAGATATGGAGGAGGGGATGGGAGTTGTTTGTATCTGACTTGCTCTTTTGCAATTGTGCAACTACAGCCGGGTTATCTACTGGGGGGGAGGTATCAGGTAAAATAGTAATTCTCGTAAAACCGCCACTGGTAGCGGCTTGGAATAGGGATGAGAGGGTTTCCCGTTCTTCAAATCCCGGTTCCCCAGAATGGCTATATAAATCCACTAAACCAGTTCCCAGAATTAATCCCCGACAATCTCGGATTTGAGTATTAGCTGGGATATCCGAAATATCATCAGCAACTGACTGAATGTAATTATCAACAATTAAAACATCAGTAATATAATCGGTTGCAGATACAGGGTCAATTAACCTGACTTGTTGTAGCAGTTCGCCAATCATGGTTTTGAGTTAGATTATCAATTGTGAGTTAAAATGTACCTCTTAACTTGCACATTTGATAACAGTTGACGGTTGACGGTTGACAGTTGACAGTTGACAGCTAGTAGTTGACGGTTGACGGTTGACGGTTGATAGCTTGCACAACAGATAATCCATCCCATCCCAGGGAATAATCCATCAGTGAAATCAGTATAATCCGCGATCATAAAGATGGGAAGTAATATTCATAGCTTGCACAACAGGTAATCCATCCCATCCCAGAGGATAATCTATTACACTCACAGCACCATTACTTTGGCGGCAATTCCAGAAATTTTCCGGTGATAACCCCAGAATATGACAAAGTAATATTTGATTAACACCACCGTGGGCAACAACCAAAATAGTTTTAAGTTCTTTGCTTAACGCTTCTTCAACAATTGCATCAAAAATTTTCACACTGCGTTGCCACAATTGTTGTAAACTCTCCCCAGAGGATAGTTGCAATTGGGCTGGTTTTGTATACCACTGTTGTAAATCCTCCGGAAAATCCCGGGCGATTTCCGTTTCTAATTTTCCCTCCCAAAACCCGTGGGTAATTTCCTTAAACCCATCATTTAATTGCAAATTGACATGGGGATGATATTGCAAAATAATCTCTGCCGTTTCCTTGGCACGGAGCATGGAACTACTAACAACTAAATCTAGCTGCACATTTTGCATCAACTGTGCTAACTTCTGGGATTGCAGTTGTCCTTCCTGATTCAAAGTGACATCAATTTGTCCCTGATACCGTCCTTGACGATTCCAATCAGTTTCTCCATGGCGGGCTAATAATAATCTTAATCCCCGATGATTTGGGCGTAGGGAGGGGAAAGTAACTCCCATGTGCTGGGTTTGGTTGAGGGATTCTAGTTGTGCTGGTTCTCCCCAACCACCAGCAAAATTCAACACACTCACACCACAATTAGATTGCTGGATGGAATGGTAGCGACTGGGGGGAATATTCAACGCAGTACTAATCAGAGAGCGATTGATGCCATTATGACCGACAATCAGAATGGTTTCCCCTTGGTGACGGGATAAAATGTCTTGCCAAAATTCCCTTGCTTGGGCGTATAAGGATAAAACGGGAAAATGTTCCCTAGTTCCTTCTCCATCGGCAACTAACATCTTAAATTCGTGGGGCTTTTCCTTCCAAATGCGGTAATCATCAGCAAACTGATGTTGGACATCTGCTGACAACATTTTTTCCCACAGGGGTAAATCTACCTCCAACAACTGATTACTAGATTGAGGAACCGCAGAATGTTGGGGATTTACCGATAACTCTTGATGAATTATTGTTGCCGTCTGTTGAGCGCGACTGAGGGGACTACAGTAAATTGCATCAAATTCAATCTGGCTGAGGAACTTACCCACATGACTAGCATCATCACGGCCTTTCTGAGTTAATCTGGAAAAATCTGTACGTCCCTGGATACGTTTTTCTGTGTTATATGTACTTTGACCGTGGCGTACTATGATGGCGCGAGTCACGTTTCCCTCTCCACTCCTAAATGTTTCATTTTACCTGAATTCGGTAATAATGCTGCGATAAACTTAGGAAAGGGAATGATGGAGAACAACTTTCAACAGGATTGTAACATATGCGATCGCTACATGGACTGTAAATGTGCGATCGCCTGTTTAGTAATAGGATAATTTTTTGATCTAGGTAGCGAAGCCTGGTGAAGGTTCAGATTTATCTAAAACCTCATCCCATTCTCGTGCTTGCTGTACCGGGTTTCTATTCGCTTGAGAACTTTTGTTTTTTGGTCGCTCATCACCACAACAGCCATCATCCCACTTATCACCGGGTTTGTGATTGCAGACTTTTACATTGCTTTGATTGGGCTTATTTGACATAGTTCAGCAGTAACTATTTTTTGATGGATACTTATTATAAGTATAAACACATATGGCATTAAGCGGCATTAAGCGGCATTAAGCGGCAATATATTGCTTTTCACTTGGATGAAATACAAATATGTTTGTGTGAAGGGTATTTATATCAGTGTTTATTTCATCTGCATCTGTATTACATTCGACTCTACTTTTTCTACAAAATAGAAATGTTTCTTTACGTGGGATGCTCCCAATCCCCATCTGTAAAACAGCAAAGCATCCGTTAATTCCCCCCAGTATTGGGGGGTTATGGGGCAGAGGACTTTAACTTATTTTTCTCCCCCAGAATTGGGGGTTGGGGGGCTATTCATATTGTGAATCAGCAACGCCCAAAAAATGTAAAGCTACTGAATTTCTAAGCTTGTGACGATGGCATTAACATATCTAATATGTAGTTACTAGCAAAATAAAATATTGCAATACATATAATCGCAGGTAACGTGACTGATAATAGTTCAGCAGTTTTTTCTGAGCCAGATACCTCTATTGCTACTGTTAGCAGCATTGCAGTCATACCATTTTGATGGCCAAACATTACTCTAGCTTTACTTGCTGTAGAGTCCCTCAGAAATAAAACAGTAACTATAACTTGTGCGAGGAAAAATGTGGAAACTGCAAGTATCAAGCCAGAGTTCCAATCTAAAGATAAATTTGCAGATAATAAACCAAGAATAATAACACTAAAATAAAAAATCGCAGAATTTATCTTTGTCAATTTTTCTGCTGCAAATGGCCTGATAAAAAGTCCAACCGCAGCTGGTAGAAGAAAAGAAGCAGAAAAAATGCTATAAGTAATAATTGCAATAATAGCAATGGTCTCTATAAATATTTTATATGTTCTAGGTATAATAAATTTTGTATCATAGATTTTGTAGAGGAAATAAGCTACAATACAAGTGATAATATCGCGGAATATCTTCAATAAATATTCGTTTAAATTGAAATCCACCAATAATATAATAGGTAGAAAAATATAAAAAGCAAATAATACTGTAATCGGGTCATCAAAGCTAGACCAAGCTCTCAAAATAGTTTCCGATTTTTTACTTATATTACTGTACTCTAGGGAATGTGAAGCTGCAATGGGATCGATTTGAGCAATAACAGTTGCACATAAGTAGGCAATGGGTGCAACGCTAGGAGAAAAATAAGCTAAAAGGAAACCTGGTAATATAATTTTTAAGGGAACTCCTAAAACTATTACCTGAAAAATAGATTTTAAATTACTTTTAAATATTTCAGTGTCAATGCTAACTATATTAATATATAGTCCAATTGCAATAGTAGCATACATTATTTCCTGAAGATAAGGTATATGCCTTGCATTAATACCTAGGATAGCTGCCAGAAAATAAGCAGCTAATCCTAACACAACTGCCGTAATGATTAGGCGAAGCATTATCTATCCAATAAGATTAGCTAGATAATTATACCATCAAGCTCTCCTACCCCTTAAAAAGAACATATGTTGTCTTAATAAATTATCTCCTCAGAGATTTTTACTTTTCCAGAGATTTTTACTTATTAAGAACTAAATACTTAATAACTGAGGTAGTATTTTATCATTGGGCAATAATAAATTATCTATGATTTGTTCGCGTAATTCTTTAGATGAATAACTTTCTGCTCGAATGCATTCAAGTATTAAATAATTAGCATAAGCGTAATTTTCTAAAGCCTTAGTGTCTTCAGGTGTAAACAGTTCTTTATAACCAATGTCTAAATGTACCCGCATAACTTGATGTAATTCTTCTGTCCATTTTTCCCATTCTTTGTTAGAAGCATTAATGTCGGGTTTAGTAATTTTTAAATCAGCTAATTGTTTAGCAAAATCAGGTAAATTAACTTCTTTAGCTTTGAGAATAGCAAGTTCTATTTTTTTATTAATATCTTTATCAGCAAAAATAGTTCGTTGCATAAATTCACTTGATTCCAAAGCTTTATTTTTCTCAGATTTTTTTTCTTCAATCTGAGTAACAGCTAAAGCATGAACACCGGCTAAACCTGAAATAAGTTGAGTTTTTGAAGTAGGAGGAGTAATTTTTTTCTGTTCTTTATTAAAGTTTCTCATCTCAGTTGCAAGTTGACCAAAAAGAAATTTATTAATTTCTATTTTATGACTAATATATAGATCCACGTCTAAATCAACACTTAGATAGAAAGCTCTCCAAGAACTAGAACTAACACCAGCATCAGTAGTCATTTTATCTAACCACTTCAGCATCTTTTGCAAGGCTTCACTTTGTTTGATAATGTCATTAGCACACCGGAACATCATTTTGAGAAATTCATTAGCGTTGTTGAGTCGCTCAGTAATTAAAATAAATACTTCTTTCCACTGACGTTCGATTAAATTTTGTTCAACAAAATTCTTTAAGAAATCAGGTTCTCGATTTTCAACAATATACTCAGCAGCAAAGTATTCCTGGAAAGTAAGATGTGAAAACGAATAGATTCCTTTGGCTTGTTGAGTAAGCAAGCCATAATTTGCTTCAATTTCTGTTAATACATCCTGAGTATCTATGTCAAATGTAATATTTTCAATAAACTGTTTAATTTTTGCTTCTAGCTCCCATCTATACCATAGTATTTGATATGGTTTTTTATTTAATCCTTCATAGGCTATTTGACTAAACATAGCAATTTGACGCTGTCGTGGGAGTTGAAAATTCTTTTTTCTGTCAATCCGACGAGTAGCATCCCATCTCCTCAGTAGAGAATCAACTGCATCTGCATATAATGCATAACGATTTCTCGAAAAATCATAATTATCATTAAATGTTAAACATAATATTGTCAGTAATAATGGATTGGTTGCCAGCTCTTTTGCCGACTTACTTTTGTTTAATTTCTCTAGAAAACTGCGGCTAATATTATTATTTTGGATCTCTACCGAGAACCAATTATATACAAACTCTTCTACTTGTTCTGCATCAAAATCTGCTGCTTCTACTTCTGTAAAATTTTTAAATACATAATCGCCACCTCTATGACGACGGGTAATCACAAAATGATTATCTGGAAATTTACTAGTAAGATTGTCAATTTCCTTATAAATTTTTCTACCTTTAATTTCGACTTCATCCAATGCATCTAACATAATTAAACACTTTCCTTTTTCTAGTAATTTACGAATAATTTGTTCATGATTAGGAAGATAATTAGTAAATTCATGTATAATCGCATCAACTAAATTTATTGTTTCCCCATTGTCTAAAAATTCCCTTAATTGAATAAAAACTGGTACAAGTTTTTGTATAGATTCTTCTACATCTAATATATGTGAATGCATAGCTAAATACTTGAGGAATGTAGTTTTACCAGATCCTGGTTTGCCTATTATCATTAGCTTTGTATATTTCCTTACAGCTTCTAAAGCTGAAATTTGACTTTCATTCCTATAAAAAGCTAAACGTTTAAAGTGAAGGTTATTTTCTGATTCTAAATCATTTAATAAATTTTGAATAGTTTTCTGTTTGCGTCTTTGGACATTTGTTAATAGTTTGAATTTTACATAAATACTATCTATACTTACTGGCTTGTCCATATCTAATATCCTCATATGGCTACACTTTTTTTCTAAATGTTTCCAATAAGGATCGAGCCAATCTCCCTCTATATCTAATTTCTCTACATCCAAGTTGACTTTATTTTTTATTTGTCTTAAGGCTTCCTGATAACTATTATAATTTAATAGTACATAACATAAATAATTGAGATTTTTTTCGTGGGTATTTGGTGGAGTTAAAGAATTAAAAAAGCCCCGGATAGTTCTTTCTGCAATTAGATTATCCCCTGGATTTTCTAGCTCCTCTTTATATGCACGATTCAGTTTATTCATTAAAGAAGTAGGAGAAGCGCCAAACTTTTCAGCGTAAGCTGCTTTTAATTCTTCAAAAATCTCTTTGTCAACTGGAATACCTGCCATTAGATATCTCCTGGGAATGTTGCTATTCTATAGTAGACGAATATGATAAGTGTCGGGATTTTGCCTTGAACAAAACTATAGTATACTTATCTTGCCAGACAAAATCATTTATTTAACTTAACTGTTTCCTAATAGACTATGGGAAAGAAAAATATTTCAATTTCTTTGGACTTGATTATATTATCTTCTCACCACCATTAAATGATATACCAAAAGAATAATTATTTTCCGTAAATTTTCGCTAATTGCCGCTAATTGCCTCTAGATGCCGAGGATTTCCTTTACAAAATAAAATGTTGATATTTTATCTGTAAATAATTATTTTTCAACTATACCCGTACAATTATTTATCATCATAATTTGCATTATACTTAGAGTATATAAAGTAATGAAAAGATTTGTCTTATGAATCAATAGCAAATATCTCCATAATACCCATGCAGGTTTTCTGGAATAGTATTACTGGGCTATGTATCATAATATTGACTGCTAACCCATCCAATAGACTAAATGGATGCTGCTCAAGGAAGTTTACCTGTAGGCATGAATTATTTGCTAGCAAATAATTTATATAGTTTGATAAATCCATATTTCAAATAATTTTATTACCCTTGCAGTTATCTAATTTTTGAAAGTGCAAATATTGCTCCCATGTCCATGTCAAACCAGATAAATAAAAATAATTTTTCCTCTGACTCTAAACTTCAAAACACCCTTGCAGAACATAATGGGCTGATCAGTCGAGTCGTGTGGTCCCCTGATGGAAAAAAGCTTGCATCATCCTCCTTCGACAGAACTATCAAACTTTGGGATGTAGATACTGGCAAATGTTTACAAACTTTGTCAGGTCACACTGGTAGAGTTCGGGAAGTTTCATGGTCACCAAATGGTCAATTTATTGCTTCTGGGTCGGATGATAGCACTATCCGAATTTGGGAAGTGGAAACTGGCAAGCTTTACCATACAATCCCTAGGGTGGGTGTATGCTTTACCATAGTTTGGTCTCCAAATTCTCAAAGATTGGCTGCTGGAGGGATGCGTGACGATCCATCTATTTTATTTTGGAGCATTAAGGATAAAGAACGCTTGATTCCAGAAGGGTTAGAAGGACATTATGGACAAATTAATACTTTAGCTTTATCTTCCAATTTGATACTGGCATCAGGTTCCCATGACAGCACCATCAGACTTTGGGAAAAAGTGCCCGATAAACTGGTTGCTAAATCTAGGGGAATACTTAAAGGTCATTCTTCAGATATTTTGAGTGTGACATGGTCTCCTGATGGGCAGATTCTGGCATCTGGCTCATATGATAGAACCATTAGAATTTGGAATCCTCAAACAGGACGAACATTATTTGTCCTCGAAGGTCATACTGGATCGGTTAATTGTGTTAAATTTTCCTACAATGGCAAACTTCTTGCCTCTAAATCTTCTGATGGAACGGTTCGCCTCTGGCGTTGCGACACTTGGGAAACAGTAAAAGTATTAGAAGAACCGACTCACAAATCTTTGTCTTTTGGTTTAGCTTTCCACCCAAACTCACCAATCTTAGCAACTTTAGGTGAGGAAGATACTATCATCCGCGTTTGGGAAATAGACCAAGATGTTCTGCTTAATTCCACTCCAATTAACTCCTCTGCCCAATATACTAATGCCAAGGTGGTTCTGCTTGGTGACAGTGGTGTGGGCAAATCGGGGCTGAGTCTTGTCCTCACTGGTCAACCTTTCAAAGCAACTGAATCCACCCATGGTCGGCATATTCACAAATTTGATAGCCAAGAAGTGGAATTAGACGATAGCCGAAAAGAAATGCGGGAAGTACTATTATGGGATTTGGCTGGACAACCTAACTATCGCTTGATTCATCAGTTGCATTTAAATGAATTGGCTGCGGTATTAATTGTCTTTGATGCTCGCAGTGAAACTGAACCCTTTGCTGGGGTTCATTACTGGAACCGTGCTTTACGTCAAGCTCAAAATTTACCAGGAAATTCAGAAATTCCTTTGAAGAAATTCTTAGTGTCAGCAAGAACAGACCGGGGTAGAGTTAGTGCCAGTCTTGATCGTATCAAGAAATTGATCGGTGACCTTGGTTTTGATGACTATTTTGAGACTAGTGCTAAGGAAGGATTGAATATTCACAAGCTAACTATGGCTATTCGTGAAGCAATTGACTGGGATACCCTGCCAAAAGTAATCTCTACGGAACTTTTTGAGAGAATTAAACGCTTTCTAATTCAGGAAAAACAAGAAAAACGACTGCTGTCAACGGTAGACGATTTGTATCGAACCTTTGTGCAATCTGCTGGACAAGTTACTGCTGAGACTAAAAAACTACGGGAACAGTTTGATACTTGTATTGGACTTTTAGAGTCACGGGATTTAATTCGCAGGCTGAGTTTTGGTAATCTAATTCTGCTGCAACCAGAACTCCTGGATGCTTACACATCAGCAATTGTCAATGCTGCGAAGGATGAGCCGGAGGGTTTAGGAAGCATTCTGGAGGAAGATGTTCTAACAGGGCAGTTTCGCATGCCTAAAGATGAGCGTATCCCAGATAAGGAGCAGGAGAAACTACTTTTGATCGCTACAGTTCAGGAATTATTAAGCCGAGAAATAGCCTTACGCGTGCCTACAAATGATGTTTCTTTGCTAGTCTTTCCTTCCCAACTCACCCGTGAATGGCCAGAAGCTCCAGATCCAGAAGGTAAAGCCGTTGTTTTCAAGTTTGAGGGACCAATTTTAAATGTATATACAACCTTAGTAGTGCGACTCTCCCAGAGTGGATTTTTTCAACGAAAAGATATGTGGAAGGATGCAGCCCTTTTCATAGCTAAAGTTGGAGGTGAGTGTGGTATTTGGCTGCGTCAAATGGGAGAAGGTAAAGCCGAGTTGACCATATTCTTCAAACCAGAAGCCAGTGAGGAAACTCGTTTTCACTTTGAGGAATACATTTATACTCACCTCAAGCGTCGCGCTTTACCAGAAAGTATAAATCGCTGTCGAATCTTTATTTGCGATCACTGCGGTACACCTGTGAGCGATTTGCAGGCTCACCGGAGACGAGAAAGGGGTTTTAACTGGATAAATTGTGGCGTTTGTGAAACTCGCGTTTCGCTTCTTGACAGAGAAGAACGTGTAAAAGCAACTCATACTTCCATCATCCCTCAAATAGACAGAACTGCTGATGACAAGTGTAAAATTGAAACTGCTGCTTCTATTATTCAAGGTAAAATCGCTATGAGGGATTTTGATGTTTTTCTGGCTCATAATAGTCAAGATAAACCTCAAGTAGAAGCCATTGCGAAGTTACTGAAAGAGCGTGGCTTGAATCCTTGGCTAGATAAAGAACAAATTCCACCGGGACGCTGGTTTCAGGATGTGATTCAAACAGCCATTCCTAATGCCAGATCTGCTGCCATGTTTATTGGTGTAAAGGGATTGGGAACATGGCAAGTAGCGGAATTACGAGGTTTTATGGAGCAGTGTGTGAAAATTGGTATTCCTTTAATTCCAGTTTTACTTCCAGGAGTTGATAATATTCCAGAACATTTGCTTTTTCTTCAAGGACTTAACTGGGTTCGCTTCTTTAAGGAAGTTGATGAAGTGGATGGATTAAATAACTTAATATGGGGCATTACTGGTAAAAAACCATAATTATAAATATGTTTTTAAAAAAATTAGGACTTACGCAACTGGCATATTTTTTGGCGTAGGGTGCGTGAGATGCGAAAATATTTGCACGTAGCAATAAGACTTATAACGTCACGTACCAACTACCGATTGTGACAATTGCGTAAGTCCTGAAAATAAATAATATGCCAAAGTATGACCCAACAAAATTCAAAAAAATATCCCTCAATCTCCCTTTTGGAATTGGTGGAATAGAATGGGAACCAGATCCCACCGAACGAAGAGCCGCTTGGTCACTTTATGTAGAACTGGTAACGCGCATTGCTATCCAACCTCTGGAAGCAGAACAAGACCAAGGACTTTTACGAGAAGCACTTTTGTCTTTACACAGTTTATTTACCACTACAAGGGAAATTCTCAAAGAAGCAGGCCCAGATATAGGAGCATCTCGCCAATCTGTAGGAGGAATTGCCATTACCGTACTTAATCGCGGTTTACGTCCTTTTTTATCTAAATGGCATCCTTTACTGCAATCATGGGAAACACTGCGCCCTGCAAACCTCAGTCCCAAGGAACACGAAAAAAATTGGGCCCAAGAAGCTCAATTCAGAAGTGAGTTAGAATTGCTCAGACAAAACTTAGAAGAATATGCGATCGCTCTAGCATACATTGCTGGGGTAGATTATTAATTTTAAATATGAGCAATTACATTGAAGCTCCAGAAAAGTTTGATGGTGAAGGTAAATCAATTTTCTGTGCTGGGGGTATAACTGGTTGTCCAGATTGGCAAGCAGAGATGGTAAAATTACTATGTTCCTCAGATTGGACAATATTAAATCCCCGCCGTGCTAATTTCCCCATTGACAATCCCAAGGCATCGCAAGAACAAATTGAGTGGGAATATAAACATCTGCGATTAGCTCAAGCGATTCTCTTCTGGTTCCCCCAGGAAAGTATATGTCCCATTGTTCTCTATGAGCTGGGTGCATGGTCGATGACCCAAAAACCTCTGTTTATAGGGATTCATCCCAATTATCCCCGCAGACAAGATGTGGAGATTCAAACTTCTTTGGTACGTCCTGATATTAATATTGCCTACTCCCTGGAAGAATTAGCTAGGCAAATTCTGGATTTTTAAACTGAACTTCCCCGGAGCATTTGTACTATACAGGTCTTAAATCTTTGCCATACAATCAATCTAGCGATTAGTGCAAATATGAGTGTACCCATGTAAATTAGGCTTTAAAGGGCATATTCGTGGTATGCCCAAATTTGGGGGTTCAACGCCTCAAATTCGCTCCGCAAGACCCTTTGGCAATTTGTACCCAGTACGAGCGATTCAAAAAATCCTGAAAGTCACTCTGGAAAGGAGTTAGCTCTTTTTGCTTGGGGGGAATTTCAGTTTACCTTTTTCAACAAGAAGGCTCACATCTGACCCGGAGGGCAGTGTGAGATGAGTTGTTGGTCGATGAGGAATCGCCACTCTCTGGTTTCGGTAGTAGGTCAATCCAATTTTCTACTAGTTGGGTTATTGTTTTTATTTGTATACATGATAATATGTAGATGGTTGATGACCCACCCGACTGCATGGAACACAAAGGCTAACTTCAAAGTAGTAAGACTTGCCGCAGCAACATCAGAGATCGGGGAAAACGTGAGTCCTGCCGGTTAGCCATTGCTGTAAATCCAAGACAAACGTACCGTAGAACAATCTTAATTGCCTGTGGAAGATGGGCAGCTGCCTGGGTTCTCCTTTGAGGAGATAAAGGTCGCAAGACCAGAGACGCTGTATAAGACCAGATTAAACAGGGGTTTAACGAGGCAACGGCGAATGAGACGGGAAGCCTACTGTGTACGCGAAGCGTCACTGCAGGTACTTCACAATTCATCTAAATCACTAGCAACAATTCAAGGAATTTTTCCCAGGTCAGATTTTTGCCTCGAATTCGCCCTTGTAAAAAGGTCAATTCTTCTTCTGAAAGGGGAGGCTCATCCACACTGGCTAACACGACATTCATTTCCTCTGGTTCAAGCACTCCATTTCCATCCTGATCAATGGGAATAAAGTAGGTGGCTAATTCATCAAGTCTCGACATCAAACGGCGGTGGCGCAGCAGCAATTCACCAAATTCCTCGAAGTCGATTTCTCCACTGTTATCCACATCCATACTGGAAAAGACAAAGTTGAGTTCTTCCTCACGGATTGGATGTCCCGCTTGTTGGAAGTTATAGCTGAGTTCTGTCAAAGACAGGCTGCCACTGGAATCCCGGTCTATGGCATCAAAGATATAACGCAGGTCACCTTTGATCTCTTCGGGTGCTTGATCGAATAAAACCTTGTGATGCTGCCCTTTCATGGCTCCCCGCAATTGGCGACGGAAGGCTGAAATAGCTTCCCTCGCTGTCAGATAGCGGAATCGATGTTCTTCGGGGCTAGCAATGGAGTAGGGGGCAACAGGCACTAACGATGAGAGATTTCGCCGTAGGATCAAGATGCAGGCATAAGTACCCAGGTGAAAGGCAACAGCCAAAATCGGCAATCCCAAGGGTGCGATGGCTAGATTCAGCAGCCAGCCAATCAACGCTGCCCCCAAAGCTCCGGCGCAGGCAAATAGAAAGCTACGCAGATTAGGTGCATAGAAAATGCCCCCAATGGCAATTGCCGTTAAGGCTGAGTTGTATCCCCACAGTCCAGCGTATAACACATTCAGATTTACCCCCAATGCAATGCCAGTGAGCCAGCCAATAGCCGACCCTAGCAACCCCACCAAGGCTCCCATTGGGCTACACAAGGCTAAGGCGATGAGAATTAATAAGGCAGATACTAAGCCGCCTGAAAAAAAGATTTGACCGACTCCGGTGATTAGACTGGATAAAACGCTTACCCCATCTAGGGACTCAGGCAAGTTAGGAAAGGGCGGTGGTGTCCCTAATTGAAAGAAGGGTTGTTGAATGTAGAGGGCGATCGCCAAAAAGCTGTAGGTGACGATGTGAAATGGCACTCCCATAGAAGGCAGCTCTAGATACACCGCCATCCACAACCCAAGATACTGCATCAACACTGTGCTGAGGGCAGCACAAACGATCGCTGCTATTACCCAGAGCCAGTTTCCAGTCCCATTACCCCAAGTGCCAAAAGTTCCTAAAGCCAATCCGACTAAAGCCCCATTCAAGCCAAAAATGCCATTGCGAGTACTTGGGCGATCGAGGCCCATGAAATATGCCGTCCACGTAGCTACGACAACTCCGACAACTAGCATCAAGGCTACCCAGGGCGACTGAATAAAAACCGCAAGGGTGATGAGTAGTCCAGCAATGGGATTATTGGCAAATCCTACCTGACCGATTCCCCGTAAACTAGCATTGATAAAATCCAACAGCGTCCGCCGCTCTAATGCTTGGTTTAGGTCTTGCATAGTGCCCATGATGGGCAAGGGATGCCTCAGAGATGTTTTCTCTGACTTCAATAAACGAGATAACAGCTCATGGAGCGGTAAAGATTGAGTTTTGTTTTGAGAACTTTCAGATGCTTTAGACATGACAAATTCATGGTTGTGTTCGGCGAAATTAACTCTTTATTGGGCTATTGCAAGAACATTAACTGAACCAATTTTTATCCTTACATTGCTAACGATGCCAGTTCATCCATCGAAACCATACCATCTTTATCCGTATCCAATGGGTAGGAATTATCAAACTGTTTCAAACCCAATCTAGGAACTTAGAGAAGCATTAATCATAAACAGCTATAATTAAGTTGTAAAACCTAGTTACCGTCAAGATTTGTGACCAAAGCCAAGGAAAGCGACATTTGCCAAACCTGGTGTTTTAACTTGGAGTTAGTGAATCAGGTTGGTGAAGCACTACCGGGAGATGATATTATCGAAAATTCTCAAATTCTTTTTAGTGCTTTAGCTGATAAGTCGCGCTTAAAGATTCTCCACGCTCTGAGTAATGGTCAAGAGCTTTGCGTGTGCGATGTAGCTTCACTGCTTGATGTCAAGATTGCGTCTGCTTCTCATCACCTACGGAAACTACGGGATCTGAAGATTTTAAAGTATAGAAATGATGGCAAGCTAGCTTACTATTCTCTTAAAGACCAGCGCATAGCCGAAGTTCTTGGTTATACATTAAAGCAACTTGCTGAGTAAATCATTCTAATGTTGTTTAGAATGAACTTTTTTTGTGATATCATTCAAATGTTAATTTGAATATTAGAATAATTGAATATCAGAAAAATCATGAGTGATAACTGCTGTCAAAACAAGGGTTGTGAGCTAACGAAGCTAAAAAAACAGCAAGCTAATGTTCTTTGGGTAGTTTTATTTATCAACTTCGTGATGTTCTTTGTTGAGTTTGGAGCAGGTATTCGTGCGGATTCGCTATCTTTGACTGGAGACTCCCTGGATATGTTAGGTGATACGTTGGTTTACGCAACCAGTTTGTACGTTATTAATAAGGGTAGTAAAGCTCAGGCTGGATCAGCATTTCTCAAGGGAATCATCATGTTTGTGTTTGCGATTTCAGTCTTTGCTAGAGCTATCTATCAATTCTTTTCCGGTGCAATTCCAGAAGCGAGCATTATGAATACGATTGGAGTTATAGCGTTACTTGCCAATCTAGTCTGTTTATTGTTATTAGCTAGGCATCGAAAAGATAATCTGAATATGTCTTCTGTGTGGTTGTGTTCGAGAAATGACATCATTGCCAATATCTCTGTTCTTGTAGCAGCAGGATTAGTTCTTCTGACAGACTCGATATTACCCGACTTAGCAGTAGGTTTGTTATTAACGTTTATTTTTGCCAAGTCAGCAGGGAAAGTTCTTTCACAGTCTTGGAGAGCTTTGACTTAGATATAGTGCTACGCGCAAGTAATACATAATAAGTAATAAGTTTTACCAATCATTCCAAGATTTTAATGGATGAAAACAGATACAATCTTCTATACGCTGCTGCAAAATCTTCCCAGCGTATTGTTTGAAATACTGCAACAATCTCCCACCCAAGCTTTACACTATGAATTTTCTTCTGTAGAGATAAAAGAGCTTGCACGGCGGATTGATGGTTTATTTTTACCCAAACCTGAATACCCCCAAGACCCAATTTACTTTGTAGAGGTACAATATCAGCGTGATGATGATTTATACTGGCGATTAATTACCGAAGCATTTGTTTATTTAAATCAATACAGACCAAATAAAAGTTGGAAAGCAGTAGTTTTATGGGCAAAATGTAGCTTAGATGCAGGTATCCCAACTGCGTATCGAGCATCACTATCAGATGGGCAAATACAAGTAATATATCTAGATGAATTAACAGATACTTCTTCTTCAGTTGGGTTGGGGATTATTGGATTAGTAGTTGCTCGGGAAGATGAAGCGGTAGAAGTTGCGAGAAATTTAATCGAACAAGTCCAACAAGCAGATGCCAGCAATCGTCGGCAGCTTTTAGAATTAGTAGAAAGGATGTTGATTTACAAGTTCTCCAACAAAACTAGACAGGAGTTAGAAGCAATGTTTGGATTAACCGAGTGGCAACAAACTAAATTTTATCAAGAAGTAAAGCTTGAAGGAAAACTTGAAGCAATCCCCCGGATGTTAAATATGGGATTAAGTGTTGAACAAATTGCTCAAGCACTTGATTTAGAAGTTGAAGTTGTCAGAAAAGCTATGGAAAAGCAAAGTGGGGGAGAATCTTGAATACTGAAGAATTATCAATCTTCAACTAAAACCAACCCTACGACTACCTTTAGACCAAATTAGCACTTCACCGTTTTGACCCCCAGCAGCAATTTTATTTCCTTGGGGATGCCATGCAACGCAAGAAAAGCCATTGTTAGCACCTCTTAATACTTGCAAGATTTTTTTCGCTTTTTTCCACAAACAAATCCAACCGTCAGCACCAGCAGAAGCAAGCATTAAACTATTGGGTGCAAATTCCATTGCTTCTACAGTATTCCCGTGATTGCTCAATACAGTCGCATCCCAACCCGAAGATGCATCATCTTGTTTTTTCCACACAGCTATACCTTCTGCACTAGAAGATGCGAGCAACGGCTCTTGTTCAGATGTAGTCACTTTTGACCATGCTAGGTGACGAATTTTACCTGGAAAACCATGCATTAACCAAGGTTCGGCTTGTTTCGCATTAACAATAAAATCTGTTTCCAATACACAGATGGTTTTATCCATGTTACCAGAGGCAATGTATTTACCATCTTTAGACCAAGCCACAGCAACACTACCCGATGGTATGCTAAAGAAATACGGATCTTCATCCCATTCTTGAGAGCGCCAAATTTTTACACCTTGATAACCAGCAATGGCGAGAAATTTACCATCATGGCTCCAGTCAATACCCAGTACTGAAGAATTATCAAAGTTTAAGGTGACAACAATTTCTTGAATGTCTGCATCCCAAACCTGTACGTAACGTCCCAAACTAAAAGCTAGCAAATTTTTACAGGGACTCCATGCTAATTTATCTACCCAAGCTGGAGCATTTTCTAAAGTTGTCAGGAGTTGATGATTAGAATTAATCCAAATTTTCACTTTACCATCTTGTCCGCCAACTGCTAAAAACTTTCCATCGGGAGAAAAAGCCATCCCATCAATGGAAGTATTAGTAACTTCTTGTAAAGTTATTAATTCGTTTTCTACCAAAACTTTTACTTCTCCAGCAGCAGAACTCATTGCTAAAGTACTACCATCACCGGACCAATTTACAGCGGTTATATAATCAGAAAGTGTATTATTCCAATTTAAATCAAATGACTTTGGTTTAATAGTTTTCATTTATACCTTTATCCTGAAAAATATATTTTACCTACTTATCAATAAGGAAGCGTTACTAAAATTATATTATGAATTATCCTTATGTTTAATATATAATCTATTTATTCATAATCTAGATTAGCAACGCTAAGTTCTTAAATAAAAATCAATATTAACTATTAATTTAAGTTAAGCCATACAAGCGAGAAAATCTTTTTTCAATTGATTTTCATCTAGATTGCGACCAATAAACACCAGTTCATTTTTACGTTGTTCGCCTTGTTTCCACAAACGGTCTGCTTTCCCATCTAGTAACATATGTACTCCTTGGAAGACAAACCTTTCATCTTCTCCAGCAATATTTAAAATACCTTTCATCCGGAAAATATCGGGACCTTGAGTTTGCAATAAATTACCTAACCATTGATTTAATTTATCCCCGTCTAATTGACCTTTTTCTACCAAAGCTATGGAATAAACACTTTCATCATGTTCGTGAGCATCTTCGCTTAAAAAATCTGGATCAATTTCCAAAGCTCTATCTAAATCAAAAGCGTTTACCCCTAGAAGGGCATCCATTTCTAACTCAGAATTACGAGTACGGTAAATTTTTGCCATTACATTCATTCCCCGTATCCTATTTTCTAATTCTTCAAGTTGTTCTGGGGTTACTAAATCAGTCTTATTAAGTAAAATTACATCCGCAAAGGCAATTTGTTCTTGAGCTTCATCGGCATCCCAATGTTGCCAAATATGCTTGGCATCAACTACCGTAACTACAGCATCTAGATTCAATTTTTCCCGCATATCCTCATCGACAAAGAAAGTCTGAATTACAGGTGCGGGGTCTGCGAGTCCAGTAGTTTCAATTACTAAATGGTCAAATTTATTACGGCGCTTCATTAAATTAGCAATGATGCGAATCAAATCACCACGTACCGTACAACAAATGCAACCATTATTCATTTCAAAGATTTCTTCATCAGCATCGATAATCAATTGATTATCAATTCCGACTTCCCCAAACTCATTGACTATCACCGCGACTTTCTTGCCATGCTCGTGGGTGAGAATCCGGTTAAGTAAAGTTGTTTTTCCCGCTCCTAAATAACCAGTGAGAACGGTTACGGGGACTGTATCTAAAGCTTGAGCAGTCATCCTTATTCTCCGAGATAATGAAAATCATTCTCGTAATATGGTACTGCATTAATTTTAAATAGAAGCTGAATTGAATAATAAAATTTGTAATGCTTGCAAATTTTTTCAATTCCTAATTCGCTAACTATAGAACCCACATTCCGCACCCAGTACTGTCAGAATCGGTAATTACTGATATTAAATTGCTAGTTGAGAATAAATTTAGACAAAGATATTCAAAAAATGAGTTTTAGAAAGAATTAATGTATTCGTATAAGGGCAAAAGCTATTCTCAATAAAGAGCAATAAGGATTAGAATTGGATTCAAACAGGTATTACCAACAAGTAAGCTCTAATTAATTCTGAGATGCTTAATTACACAATTCCGTTTGGATATTTTTCAATTTGACTGTTTTTGAATGATAATGATTATTATACCTATTGCACAACTCCTCTACAGATGAATTTACCATTTAGCGAGCGCACTTCAATCGAACAAGTAGAAGAAGGTCTAGAACTTGCTCCCAAATTTGATTGCAACGGTTTGATACCAGTAGTGACCACAGATGCATACACTGGGGAAGTATTGATGCAAGGCTATATGAATCAGGATGCATTAGTTAAAACAATTGAAACTGGTGAAGCCCATTATTATAGTCGCAGTCGTCAGCAGCTATGGCA
>JAAUYD010294757.1_pt1 | contig 19401 bp, 17 predicted proteins | sample 7278101 | NCBI WGS metagenome assembly JAAUYD01 (sample SAMN14350128, study PRJNA611818) | marine sediment metagenome | isolation source: surface marine sediment (0.6m) | place: French Polynesia: Moorea | collected 2018-08
CAAATGGACGATCCGGGGAACTCCGTTCCCCTCACTCGGGAAGCTTTGCTCCCTAACAAATTGGGGAAGTGTAATTGTCGTTAAAGGGAAAAAGTAATTGACGTCAGACAGGAGGAAACCGAAATCGACACGGAAAGTGAATTGCCAACCCCCAAAATCAGCCTCTCGAAGCTCGATGTCGATGAGCTGCGAGACTTGTATGTCGAAACAGTCGGACGCCCCACCGGCAGCAGCGACAAGCGCTACTTAATTTGGAAAATTCGCCAGGCTCGAAAAGGCAAAATTACGGTTGGTCCCATTCCCAACAGACGGAGCGATGGCGCACTGAGAGACCACAAAGTGTTGCCGCTTCGTATGGAAACGGATCTCGTGGAAAAGATCGACGAAGCCTGGAAACGCCACGGACTCGAAAACAGAATGGACCTTTTCAGGCAAGCCCTTTCCAGCTATCTTGCAGGCAAAGGCGAAACCGATCTGGCTGAAAAGCTGGTTCTGTAGATGAATCCGAGCAGGCCGAGCCCGAGTTCGTTCGCTGCCATAAACAATTGATTTGAAGGATGGCAATACGCCTCCTCCTGTTTTACGTTCCTCAAGATTCTGCCGATTGTCGCCGCATTCAGCGTGGCTTACAGATGTTACTTCCAGACATGGCGGTCATTGATTTTCAACTCATCCTTCCAAAGGTCTTCAACAAGAGTAACAACCTTCTTCGAGACGGGGAGGTAGTGGAGGTCTTTTGCCAGATTGCCGCCTTCGTCATAACACCATTTAAAAAAGCGCAGCATGTTTTGGGTAGCGGCCGTGCTTTTGTTTTTCTTGGGAATAAGAATGAAGGAGGCGCCGGTAATGGGCCATGCGTTATGTCCTCCCTGGTCCGTCAGGGTTACATTGAAGCCGTTTGTTCGGGTCCAATCCGCATTGGCGGCGGCCTCCCCGAATGATTTCAAACTGGGCTCAACAAATGTCCCGGCACGATTCTGGAGGAGAACGTGTGTCAATCCGTTTTGTAGTGCGTGCGCAAATTCCACATATCCGATGGCCCCTGGAATACGCTTTACAACCGCGACGACGCCTTCATTCTTCTGCTCTCCCATACCCACCGGCCATTCCACTGCCTTGCCGACGCCAACCTTGTCCTCCCATTCAATTGATATATTCTTCAGAAAGTTGGTGAAGATCCAGGTCGTGCCCGAGGCGTCCGATCGGTAGACAACAGTGATTTTTCTAGGCGGAAGATCGAGGCCCGGGTTAACATCCTGAACAGCCTTGTCGTTCCATTTGGTCACTTTGCCGAGAAAAATGTCCGCGATCAGTTTTTGGGTCATTTTGATCCGGCCGGATCCGATGCCGTCGAGATTGACCACAGGAACAACGCCACCAATAACGAGAGGGAATTGGATAAGATCCAGGGCATCAAGAGTTGACTTGCCAAGCGGTGCGTCCGATGCGCCGAAGTCCACTGTTCTAGCCTTTATTTGGGCCAGACCTCCGCCGGAACCGATGGACCGATAATTGATTTTTGTTCCAGTAGCCTTGAAATAAGCCTCAGCCCATTTCATATAGAGAAGGCTTGGAAACGTGGCCCCTGCTCCATTGATGATGATGTCTTTATCGCCTATCTTTTCGTCTGGACTGTTTTGCTCGACAGCATCTTTCCTCTTAGGGTTGCCATTGCCGCAGGCGACCAATATCGCAACAAATAAATGCCCTGCCAGGAGTATCGAATTTTTTCTTGTAAACACTTGAATTGCTCCCTGTGGACTATTTGTTCCACTGACGAGAGCCTATGCTGAGCGGGTGACAATCGGGTAACGTCACCGTGACAAAACTGAAATTACTTTCGCAATAACCGGTCTTCCCGTCCATCGGGCGCAAATCCAAGGATCGCAGAACTGTCACACGAATCTCGATGAGTTGTTGCTTTGCTGTCGCGCAATCGCAGCAATGAGAACCTATGCTCCAATCAGCCGGAAGAAGGCAGAGGAAAAAATGGCAACCGTACTCATCATCGACAACAACACCAAGCACGCGGAGACGATAGCGCGGGAACTGGATCATTGCGGTATCGTATCCGGACGGGAACTCAATGGCTTGCGAGGTATAGAGTCCGCAGTATCCAACCCGCCGGATCTCGTTTTGGTTGAGATAGCCCTTCCCGACATATCCGGGATCGAGGTGCTCAGACGCTTGAAGAGAAGTGCCCGAACCTCGGAAATACCAGTTGTGTGTATCTCCGAGGTCAATACGGAGATGGAAAAGATTGTCGCCTTCGAACTCGGCGCTACCGACTACTTAGTAAAACCGGTCAGTCCACGGGAGCTAGTTCTACGGATGCGAGCCATTCTCCGCAGAACCACTGCGCAAGACGACCGAAGCGCGTTAAATATCGGACCTATTCGAATCAACGTAAACCTGTTTAATACGACGGTCCACGGGATTGATGTCTCCCTCACACGGCGAGAGTTCTGCATTCTCTCTACGCTAGCCCAGGCCAAAGGGCGGGTGCTTTCCCGGGAAGAGTTGTTGGATACCGCATGGGGGAAGAACACTGACGTTCTCGAACGGACGGTGGATGCGCACGTCCGGGCGCTCAGAGCCAAGCTCGGAACGGCTGCGGCATGTCTGGAGACGGTCAACCGAGTTGGGTATTGCCTTCGGGCGCGACCTGACCCCGTCCTCTTACAGAATGGTAGTGTTCGTCACGAAAAGCAAAGCAAACCGGTTTCGGTCTGCCGAAAAACGATTTTGAAAACACAACAATCGTCTGGATTGAAAGACAATCGGACAAAGGAGAAAGAACAATGTTTAAGAAAAGTCTATGGTTAATGATCTTGCTTGCCCTCGGCCTTATGGCGGGTTTCACCGCATGTAGTGACGATGACGATGACGGTAGTACGGACGCGGACACAGACGCGGACACGGACACAGATACAGACACGGACACAGATACAGACACGGACACAGACGCGGACACGGACACAGATACAGACACGGACACAGATACAGACACAGACACAGATACAGACACAGACGTTGGGTTGACTTGCCCTGACGGTATGCTCAACGGTACCGTGTGCACAATTGATGCCGGTACCTACACCGAGGATATGACATGGATTTCCGATTACGATTATGTGCTCGGCGGGGCTGTGTTTATCGGGGATGGCTCCGATGAGACAAAGCTCACCATACAGGCCGACACCACGATCTATGGCGATGTCAACGCCAAGTCGGTTCTGGTGATTCAACGCAATTCCAAGATCTTCGCCAACGGCACCGCAGAGAATCCAATCACCTTTACTTCGTCTAAAGCCCCCGGCTCCCGAGAGCCCGGTGACTGGGGCGGAGTGGTCATCAACGGCAACGCGGTCTCCAATGCCGGCACCAACCTCGATGGCGAAGCCGAAACCGGTAAGTACGGCGGCACTGATGACGCCGATAACAGCGGTGTCTTCAAGTATGTTCGTATCCAGTTCGCCGGTTACAAAATCGACCCGGAGAACGAGCTAAATGGTCTGGCCCTCCAAGGGGTCGGCTCCGGCACGGAAATTCATCACGTTCACATTCACAAAACCTCCGATGACTCCATCGAATTTTTCGGCGGTGCGGCCCAGGTGCACCACATGGTGCTCACCGCTTGTCAGGATGATTCCTTCGACTGGACCCAGGGCTGGCATGGTAAAGCCCAATATGTGGTTATTCAGCAGCAAAACCTCGCCGAAGTGGACCGCGGCATCGAGGGGGACAACTGGTCGGACGACAACGCCGCGACTCCGGTAGCGGACCCTGAACTGTACAATTTCACCCTCGTCGGAGAGTCGGCCGCGGACGGCACCAAAGGCATGAAGATTCGAGAAGGGACTCACGGCACATTCCGAAACTTCATCATCATGAACTTCAATTCCGCCACCATCGACATCGACCACGACCTCACATGGGATGCGATCCTCGACGGCACAACCACTATCGACTACTCCATCGTGGACCAGGACATGTTCGCCGACGACGAGGAAGAGCCCGGACTGGTTTCCGACTGGTGGGCTACAGGTAGTAACAACGCCATAGTCGACCCCGACCTTGTTGATCCCACAAGCTACACCGCACCGAACTTCGCTCCGAAAGCCGGGTCCCCGGCACTGGGCGCCGGAACAGGTGGTGGCTTTGTGGACGACGCCGACTTCATCGGCGCTGTTGGACAGGACGACTGGACTACTGGTTGGACGGATTACCCCGAAAACTAGTTCTTGGAGATAGGGAAAGAGCATGGAGCCGGCGTCTTTACTCGCGTCGGCTCCAAGTTTTGGCAACCTCGAATGTGACTGAGCTATGAAAAAAATACGACAGAAATACAAAGAAAGCAGAATTGTTCGCATCGCCACGGTAGTGGCATTTGCGGGAATCCTGATTCTTCCACCGGCACTCCATGCGGCCGATCCTTCGAAGCTCGCGGCAGAACTCGCGAGACTGCGCACGGAAGTGGAAGAGTTGGCGTCGGATGTCGAGAGCCGCAAAGACGAAATGCGCGGACAGCTTCGTTCATACGCCGCGCAAAAAGCTGATTTGGAGATGGAACTCCAGCGCGAAGAGATGCGCCTCCGGCAAATTCGGGAAGCCAAGGCCAAGCGGATCGAGCGCATGGACGACGATTCTCAGCGGAACGAGCTCCTTAAGCCGGTCATCGAACGATCTGCAGAGGTGGTGGCCACTCAGATTCTCGCCGGAATGCCGTTTCAGAAAGAGGAACGACAGGCCGCGGTGAACAAAATTAAGCGACAGAACCAGGACGGTCTGCTTCGCTCTGCCGATGCTGTGGCGCGACTGTGGGACCGCGTCGAGGACGAGTTTCGCATGGCCCGTGAAAACGGCCTGTACCGTCAAGTAATAACCCTTGGAGACGAGGAGATGCTGGTGGATGTGGCCCGGGTCGGAATGGTGATGCTGTTTTTCAAGACCAAGGATGGTCAAGTTGGCAAGGCGGTGAAGCAGGGGGGAAAATGGGCATTCGTGTCCCTGCCGGCCAAAGAGGACAAGGAGCAGGTCTTGAACCTCTTCGACTCTTTTAAAAAACAGATCCGATCCGGATTTTTCTTGTTACCCGGATCTCTTTCTTCCTCCGAAGGGAAACCATAGCTATGAAATCCCTAATTCTATTTTTTGCATTGATCGCGGTTTCCGCCATGGCCGGAGAAACCCTTGCCCAGGACGATCTCACAAAGGCGTATCGCAAAGAATTTGCCTTTCTCGAGGCCGAGAAGCGGGCGCTTACCAATCGGCTCGAGGAACTGGACGCCGAGTCTGCCAAAAAGCTCGGGCAGGCCCAGGCAGAAGTTGAGCAACTGCAGCGGCAGATTCTCGGGATGCGAGCCCAGGCGGATGATATCGAGATGGAGCTTAACGACGTGGAACGACAGACCATGAGCGCCGAGGAAAGAAGCGATCTGATCAATGAGACTATCGAACGCGGTTTTGAATCTCTCGCGCGTCTGGGGTTCGAGCACAAAATCGAGTTGACCGAAGACCGCGCCGGGCAGGCTGAACAGGTCGAGCAGTTGTTCCTGATTGCGGCCAGGGCCATCGAACAAAGCAGCGCTATTCGCACTGAAGAGGGATCGTTCTTCCTCGATGACGGAACCCAGTCCAAGGGACGGATCATCAAGATTGGAAACGTGGCGGCGTACGGTGTCAACGACAAGGCCGCGGGCGCCCTGGCACCGGCCGGGGCAAATCGATACAAGATCTGGCCTGAACCCGCCGCGGACACAGCAAAGGCCCTGGCGGCCGGCGGGGAACCCCGCACCATGGCGGCATTCCTGTTCGAGAGCCTGGAAAAGGGTATCGAGGAGAAGAAAGCCAAAACGCCCCTAGATGTGATCCGGAGCGGCGGCATCATCGCATGGGTCATCGTGGGGTTGGGAGTGCTGGGCCTCCTGATGATCATCGTCCGATTGTTGATCCTCTTTCTCGCCAGTAGTCGTACGGATCGACTGCTCAGGGAAGTGAGCGAACTCATGTCCCAGGGGAATGCAGCCAAGGCCCTCGACGTGTGCAAAGAAGCCAAGGGCGCCGCAGCCCGGGTTCTCAAGTCCACCATTCGCAATCTAGACCGGGACAGGGAACATCTCGAGGACATCGTATCCGAGGCCATTCTCCACGAAGCGCCTTTTGTCGAACGGTTCGGATCGACTATTTTGGTCATCGCCGCGGTGGCCCCGCTGCTCGGACTCCTCGGAACGGTTACCGGCATGATCTCCACTTTCGATGTCATCACTGAGTTCGGCACCGGGGATCCCAAAATGCTCTCCGGCGGCATTTCCGAGGCTCTGGTGACCACTGAACTTGGTCTGATTGTGGCCATCCCCACACTTCTCATCGGCACCCTGCTCACGGGCCGAGCCAACGGAATCATGCAATCCATGGAGCGCGCCGCCCTTCAGGTAATGAACCTGGGAGGAGATCCCGATATAAAAGAACGGCTCAGCAAGTCGAAGCCCAAGCCAAAACCCAAATCCAAATCCAAACCCGAGGATGGGGGCAAGAAGTCCGATGCCAAAGCCCAACCTCAAGTGGCCCGGGAGCCAGCGTAGAAAAATGGGTGAATTCTTCGACCAAATCGGCCTGTTTATATCGAAGGGGGGCCTCCTGGTGATGGGGGCCCTGGTTATTGCGGCGTGCGTTCTGTGGTGGGGGCTCGGGTATCGCATCATGGCCCTCAAGCGGGGAAACCGACGAAGCGTCCGCATTCTCGTGGAGAAGTACCTGAAGGGATACGAACGCAACCCTTCCGGCATCATCGATACGGCGGTGGTTCGCGGCATTGACCTGCTGAAAAGAGATCTCCCGGACTTTCGCAGACGCCTCGACGCGGAGTTTTCAGATCTCGAAGGCGAAGCTACGAGGTACTCTGTACTGGTGCGGGCCCTTGTTATTTCGGCGCCGCTCCTCGGACTATTGGGCACTGTAGGGGGAATGATCGAGACATTTGATTCTCTGGGAGATATGTCTCTGTTCAGCCAATCCGGCGGTATTGCCGGCGGCATTTCTCAGGCTCTATTCACGACCCAGATGGGATTGGCCGTGGCCATCCCCGGCTTGCTCGTAGGCCGGGTTCTGGATCGACGCCAAACGGTTCTACTAACCGAACTCGACAAACTGAAAGACATTTTATGCTCTGAGCACGTTGGAGGTGCAAAATGAGATATTTACGCCGAAAGGACGCCCTTGCCGGGGTGGATATATCCCCCCTAATCGATATGGTGTTCATTCTGCTCATTTTCTTCATGGTTTCAACAACATTTGTGAAGGACCTAAAAGTGGACATCGAACGTCCCGGCGCGGCCAGTGCCCAGAAGGCGTCGACAAAGGCCATCCGGGTGCACGTGGAACGGTCCGGGGCCGTCTATCTGGATGGCAACCCAGTGAAGCCCTGGATGTTGCAAAGTCGCATCCGGGATCTGCTCAAATCCGGTTCTTCAGCCACGGTTCTCGTGGTGACCGACCGGTTCGTCCCCGCGGAAAAACTTGTGGACGTAGTGGATCAGTGCAGGCTCGGCGGGGCCACGGACGTTGGAGTCGCCACGGAAAAGGAGGCCGGATAATGACCCGTTCAAGAAGGTGGTGGACTCGTTTTACAGCGTTCATTTCCATGCTCATCGGATGCGCCATGATTTTTGGACTGCTCATCCTGATGAACGCCCAAAACCAACCCCCGGAAAAAGAGAAGAAATCGACCTCAGTGGCAATGACGGTCGAAAAGCAAAAGAAGAAGAAAAAGAAGCCAAAGCTCAGGCCAAAGCCACAGCGTAGAATGAAATCCAGCGCCAAGCCCCGTGCGCCCTTGCCAAACCTCAACGCTTCCATTTCCGGGGTTAGCTTCGGACTGCCCCAGTTCGACAGCGGCAGTCTCGATTCTGTGGGGGACGACATGCTCGGCGGCGATGAATCAGTGGCGGGCATGGTGATGAGCCAGGAGACCGTGGATGTGGCCCCCCGGCCCATGATGCGAAGGGCGCCGGAGTATCCCCCACGGGCGCGGCAGAAGGGCATCACCGGACATGTGACCTTAAGCCTTCTCATCGGAACGAGTGGACAGGTGGAGCGGGTCAAGGTGCTCGACGCCCAGCCCAAAGGGGTATTCGAAGAGGCGGCCGAATCAGCGGTCCGCTCCTGGAACTACGAGCCGGCCATGTACAAGGGCGAGAAGGTCAAAGTTTGGGCCCGCCAGATACTGAACTTCAATTTGAGCTAGGAGTGGCCTGTATGTTCCTACGGAAACTGACCTTCGTTTGCGCTTTGGTCCTGACAGGATCTGCATTTGCTCTGTCACCCGCGGTGGCCGAAGAAACGCTTCAATCCGATGAGCCGGATCACCTGATGCTGGCTGGGCAAATGGTGAAGGACGGCCACTACGACCGCGCCGCGAGCCAAATCTCAAAAGTGGATATCAACAATGTACCTTCGAGCTTCGACTTCACCCTCTACTACACGCTTATGGGAATGATTTACCACAAACTGGAAAACTATGAGCGAGCTGAAGAAGCGTTCGAAAACGCCCTCAATTCCGACCAGGTAGACAAGAAGATTTATATCCGGCTGGCCCAGACACAGTTCGCCCTGGGCAAGTACAAGAAGACCATAGAGGCCATTGACCGGGCCGGGAAAGCGGCAAGGGAGCTGCCGGGTAGCTTTGTATTGAAGGCCCAGTGTCAATGGAAGCTAGGCAACAAACCCGTGGCCTACGGCGTGCTCGCCGATGGGGCCAATCTGTTTCCCAAAGATTTAGAAATCGCGCGAAATCGGGTGCTGTTGCTGGTGGATATGGGTCTGTATCGGGAAGCAACGAGTGAGGGACAGAAGTTCCTCGATATGAAGGGAGCGACTCCCGAAGATCACGTAGCCATCGCCGAGGCCCTGATTCGTGGACGCCAACACGAGAAGGCCATTCTCATTCTGGAGACCGCCAGGTTGCGGTATTCAGGGAATGAACAAGTGGTGATTCAACTGGCGAGAGCCTATATGGAAGGGGGGCATCTCAGCACTGCCGCGAGACTGTTTCGAGAGGCGTCCCGCACCAACGCCAAGTTCACTCTGGACGCGGCGGAACTCTTCAGACGAGCCGGGCGACTCGCCCAGGCGCTGCGGTTAAACGAGCGGATAATCGATCAGAAATTAAAAATTCGCCAGCGCCTCGGTATTCTCATTGAGCTTGAGCGGTACGAGGAAGCCATCTCCCTGCAGCCACGCCTCTCCCGACTGGGGCTACTCGAGGAAGACACGGTGGTGTATGCCCTCGGGTACGCCTATTTCAAGGCTGGCAAGTTCGAATCCGCTGACCAGGAGCTCAAGAAGATCAAGGATCCGAGTCTGTTTCAAAAATCCGTTCAGTTGCGCAGAGCAATGGGTACCTGCCGCCAGGCCGGCTGGTTGTGTCAATAACACTCGAAAGAGAACCGCGATGAAGTTCTTATTTGTTCTCCTCATTATATTCTTGGCATCCTTTGGCGCTGCGGCGCAAGAAGAGACCGGCAGTATCCATGGGTTGGTTTTTGACAAGGAGACTGGGGCGCCAGTCCAAGGTATTTCAGTTCTGCTCGGCGACCAAGAGCTGGCCAAAACCTCGCGCGATGGTGCATTTCACATTACGGTCCGGGTAGGCACAGTCGCGTTGACCCTATCTGGCGAGGGGTATCCATCCATTTCCACGGGGCCCATTACAGTTCTAAGCGGCGAAGTGACAGAAGCGCTGGTGGAAATCAGCCGGAGCGATGATGAATCCACCATGGATTTGGAAACCGCTGAGAGTGGGACCGAAGACACTGCCCCTCTGGAAAAAAAACTGCCCCTTTCCACCATCGAGGGGCGCATTGTCGATGAGGAGAGAAAAGAACCCATCAGCGGGGCGCGGGTGTTCGTTCGGGGCCTTGCGGTGGAAGCGATGAGTGACGCGGACGGCAACTACACCATCGAGGTGCCCGTCGGCACTCACGATATCTCGGTGATTCACTCGGATTACAGCTCCATGTCCGAGACCGGGATAGAAGTGGTGGAAGGGAAGCCTGCCAGAGTCGATTTCGAGGCCATTCCAGTGAGCGTAGAGCTCGAGGCGTTCGATGTCACCGCCCCCCGCATCGAGGGGAGTGCCGTGGATCTGCTCAAGGAGCGGAAAGAATCCTCTCAGGTCAACGACGTGATCGGCGCGGAACAGATGTCCCGAGCCGGTGATTCGGACGCGGCAGGCGCCCTCAAACGGGTGACCGGCGTAACTATCGTGGGAGGGAAGTTTGTATACGTACGCGGTCTCGGTGAACGGTACTCGTCCACTCTTTTGAATGGCCTGCACATTCCGAGTCCGGAACCGGAGCGTCGGGTGGTTCCCCTCGACATGTTCCCTACGGGCATTCTGGACAGCGTGGTGATCCAGAAGACCTACAGCGCTGACATGCCCGGTGAGTTCGGTGGTGGCGTAGTACTGCTGCGCACCAAGACATATCCTAAGCAGTTCGTACTGAAGATCGAGGCTTCCGGCGGTATCAATGTGGGGACAACCTTTCACAATGGGATCGTATCGGCGGACCAGGGGCCCACCGACTGGCTCGGTATCGACGGTGGACACCGAGATATTCCGGCAGACTTAAGCGCTGTGATTCAAGACAATTTCATTGTGGTGTGTGATATGTTCACCACTGAAAACTGTCTTACCGAAGAGCAGCTAGCAGAGCTGTCCAACGCGTTTCCCAATAACTGGAAAACAAAGAAACAAACCATTCCTCCGAACGGAAAATTGACACTCACTATCGGAAATAGCTGGAAAATAAAAAAAGCAAAACTGGGTTTCATGGCCACCGGACTGTACTCAAATGAATGGGACATGACGAAGGAGCATAGGGAAGATTATACGTTCGACAGCTCGAGCAACACACTCAACACTGAAAATAGCTACGATTTTGATAACTACGACAACACGATCACTTTGGGAGGCATCCTGACCCTCGGGGCGGAGATAGGCGAGGACCACGTCATACGCGCCAACACCATTCTCAACCGGATCACCGATAATTCGTTTTATATCTACGCGGGATTCTCAAGGGACTCAGACCGGGATATCCGCGTATACAACCACGAATGGATCGAGCGGATGGTGCTTTCACAGCAAGTGATAGGCGAACATGTATTAGACGAACTTTGGGGATTGAAGCTTGATTGGAGGTATGCCTTCTCCAAAGCCACGAGATACGAACCGGACAAACGCAGTACCAGTTACAAACTCGAGGAATCTACGGGAAACTGGGTGGTCTACGACCATAAGAGCGGAAACAAACGGGACTATCTCGAGGTGAGCGACGATGTGCATGATTTGGCTCTTGACCTCACCTTGCCTTTCACTCAGTGGACCAATGAAGCGGGTTCCATCAAGAGCGGTGGCGCGATCATGCTCAAGGAACGGGTGCGAGATGTTCGGAGGTTCTACTACAGGGGAATGGGTGGTTTCGAGGACCCGTATGCGCAAATGCTGCCCGGAGAGTTATATGAACAGGACCTCGGCGCCCTGGGAGTCGACATACAAGAGGGTACGGAGAACACCGACAATGCGGTCGGCGAGCAGGAAATTTTTGCAGGGTACCTGATGGGAGACGTGCCCCTTGGACTCGGCTTCCGCGCCACGGCCGGCGCCAGAGTGGAAAGCTCCAAGCAGAGCGTCCGCTCTTTTGCCTTGTTTTCTTCAACGGATGAAGTAGTTTTCAAAACCATCGATAATATCGATCTGTTGCCTTCGGGAATGCTCACCTATGAAATCATGGACGGTATGCTGGTCCGTGTTGGTTATGGTCGAACCTTGAATCGACCCGACTTTCGAGAAATGTCTCCGGTCTGTTTTTACGCTTATGTAGGCGGAGGTGATGTGTGCGGCGCTCCGGAAACTATAGAGGACCCTGAGACGGGAGAAGAGATCCCATACACGCTCAAACGAACCGTAATCCACAACGTGGATGCGCGCTGGGAGTGGTATTTCTCAGAGGCCGAAAGTCTCTCCCTTGGTGTGTTCTACAAGCAATTCGAGGATCCCATAGAGACTGTTTTCTTTTTGAGTGGCGGCAGCACGGGTACTCAGTTTGTCAACGCCAAGGCAGCCCGTAATTACGGTATCGAGATCGACTTCATTAAAAACTTCGGGTTCATCAGCCCTCCCATGGAGGACTTCTATGTGGGCGGCAATCTCACATTTGTACGCTCCGAAATCGAGTTATATGATCATCTCGCGCAATTTCAGGACAATGAGAAGCGACCCCTACAGGGACAATCCCCCTACATTCTCAATGGGCAAATTGGATACAACAATGTGGATATCGGAAGCACCGTAACCTTGCTGTACAATGTTTATGGCGAGCGGCTCAGTGCAGTGGGTGCCAACGGTCGACCAAACGTCTACGAGCAGCCCTATCACCAGCTCGATTTTGTCGCCAAGCAAAAGCTTGCAGCCGGATTCGATCTCGGTTTCAAGGCGCAGAACCTCATCGACCTTCCCCATGAGTTCATTCAAGGAGGAAATGTCAGTCGAGCTTATAGAAAAGGACGGACCTTCTCCCTGAGCTTATCCTGGGCCTACTAGATTCTGTCTCAATAGAGCTTTTATTCATCATAAATTGAAAAAGGGCGCCGAATGCCGCTGCCACCTACTGGCGAGCGTAACAGAGTCGAGAATAACGCCACTCGGTTTGTTCGACATTCTGTCGCCCACTGTTTACTGGACATTCATTGCTCTGCAACACAGTCGATCTAACGTGTCCAACAAGGCTGGCCTAATCAACCGTTGTGGCGTTCGGCGGGTTTCGCGCGGACCTAATGACGCACAATTTTTATTGACCCTCTATCGAAAAGGAGAAAAAGATGCAGGTTCTAAAAAAAATTACACTTGTCGCTGTTTTTGCAATGGTGTCGTGTCCGGTTTTGGCTTCAGCCAAAGGTTTCGGGAAAGCAAAGAATATCATTTTCATGGTTCCCGACGGCATGGGCATCTCTAACACGACCGCTGCCAGGATTTTTGCCAATGGACCTAACGGCGATCCCCTCTCTTTCGAGACCCTACCTCAGATCGGGTACCAGAGAACCCATTCGAGAAACAGTCTGGTGACCGATTCCGCTGCGGCGGCCTCTGCCTGGGCCTGTGGAGAAAAGTACAACAATGGGGAAATTTCTTGTCACGACAATGACTTCGACGGTGTTTGCGATGAGGACACCGAGTGCACCACCCCCCTAGAGATGGCCAAGGCTCTGGGTAAAGCCACCGGAGTGGTCTCCACATCTGACTTCACCCACGCCACGCCAGCGGTCTGGGGCGCACACGTGCACAATCGCAAATGCGAATACACCATTGCCGAGCAGATGATAAAAGACGCGCAGGTGGACGTCATACTGGGCGGCGGCATTGCCAACAACCGCTCCAGTTGCCTGCTGCCCCACACTGACAATGACGACATCTCCGCCCTCGTATCAGACGCGGAAGAGGAAGATGGATATACGCTGGCGTTCACCAGGGAACAGATGCTGGACGGGACGAACGATGACAAGCTGATCGGTATTTTCAACCCCGGTGGCAAGACTCCGGAGTTATTCCGCGTGGATTCGGAGATCGCCTATCCAGAGGCAGAGCCCACCCTGGCTGAGATGACCGAGGTCGCATTGGACATCCTCGATGATAATCGCCGAGGCTTTTTCCTGATGGTGGAGGGCTCCCAGATCGATTGGGCCGACCACGCCAACGACCTGGAGTATCAGATCGCTGAGAGCCTCGGCTTCGACGCAGCAGTCCAGGCGGTCAAGGATTGGATCAATGCAAAATGGTACCGCCGCGCCACTACCTTGCTTATCGTGGTCGCGGACCACGATACCGCCGGTTTCGCTGTCAACGGCCCTTACGGCTCGATTTTCGACGGTCCCGGCCATATCGTGGAAGAGGGTTGGACTTCAGGTGGCCACACGGCCGAAGACGTAATAGTCTACAGCCAGGGTCCCGGCTCCAGGAAACTCGGCGCAGCCTTGGACAACACCGACCTCTATTACGTCATGGAGGACGTCTTGAAGTAAAATACTCTGCGTAGGGTAGTTGAGACCCTAATTGCACCGCTTTCTCCATTTTGCCCCACAACCAGCCTTCAGAATAAAAAGAGAGCAGCCCAGCACTACCTTGCTCATCATGGGAGCCGACCGTCTTTTTGTTTTTTTAATATATTATTGACTGAGTGTCGCAAAGATTTCAAAGAAACGACACCTGGGGGGCGGATAATGACAGATGGATAATGGAGGAACGATTTTTAGGGAGGTCGCCATGAACTATGGAACAGAAAATATCGTTGAACGTGCGCTGGTCGAGAACGATTCTGCCCAGCCTTCCCTATTCTCTTCGATTCGCGCGATCTTCACAACGAAACGCTCTGAAACAAAAAATACTGTCGATGTGTCTGAAACGGACACACCTGAATCCGATTCCCGCCTAATCTGGTTTGCCTTAAGCAGAGGTCACGCAGAGTTCTAATGTAGAAAACTCCCCCAGAGTGAGCTGCGGGATGAGAGCCTTTCCAAAACAGAAACCGCAAAGCATTTTTGCATCTCGTCGCACATCTTCAGATTTGGTTGCCCAATTGTTTCATCGAGTTTCTCCTGGCTTCAAGGTGGCGTTACCTCGGTTGTGTACTGAACATTTGAAGGGAGAAGTCATTCATGGAACCAATACACAACCGAACACGGAACTCATGGATCTCTAACCGCAAAGTGGCCGGCGAATCGGGGCCCACCCTTGTTCATTCGTTGCTCAAACGCCAATTGTCTTCGAAAAAAGCGCTGGAAGTATTCGAGGAAATTGACAATAGGGGTCCCGACACGCCGTTTGCACAAGCCGTACTGGACGCGCTTGAGGTATTCACTTCCGTGCGTCAGCACATACAACCGGCGGTGCCCGCAAGCGGTCCGCTTGTGGTGGTTGCCAACCATCCGTTCGGCGCAGTGGAGGGGCTCGTTTTGCTGGAGTACCTGCTGCAGGCGCGTCAGGATGTGAAGTTAATCGCCACGTCTCTTTTGAGTATCTTCGATGATCTTGCCGAACACTGCATTTTCGCAAATCCCTTTGCGTCTCGTCGAGCTTCGAAAGAGAACATTAAACCCCTTCGCCAAGCGATCCGGTGGGTCTCCAGGGGCGGCGTGCTGGCCCTGTTTCCTGCAGGAGAGGTGGCCCATCTGGGGCTACGAACCCGATCTATCACAGAGTCCGATTGGAGTACCTCCCTCGGCTTTATCGTTCGTCAGTCAAAAGCCACCGTGCTGCCCATCCATTTCGACGGCGCCAACGGTCCGCTGTTCCAGTTGGCGGGGCTGATCCATCCGCGGGTGAGAACGGCGCTGCTGGCAAGGGAGATCTTCAACAAACGGGGCACCAACATCCCCATTTCCGTGGGCGCCCCCATCTCTTTTCACAAGCTTCAATCCTTTGCAGATGACGCCGCCATGACCCGGTATCTTCGTCAGAGAACACTCCTTTTAAAAGGCGTGGCAGTTCCCAAGGCCGCGAAATCAAGGCAAAAAACTTCCTCCAAAGCGCTTCACCCGATCGTCGAGCCGGTTAGTCCCCGTCTACTCACCGCCGAAGTGGAATCCCTTCCTCCAGACCAGCGGTTGTGCCGTCACAGGGACCTGGCCACGTACATTGCCCGGGCTCGCCAAATTCCCCATCTGTTGAACGAAATAGGCAGGCTGCGAGAGCTGAGTTTCCGCGCGGCGGGCGAAGGAGCCGGCGAGCGTATCGATTTGGATCGATTCGACAGTCGGTATTTCCACCTCTTCGTGTGGAACCACGCCGTCGACGAGGTGGTCGGGGCCTACCGGCTCGGCCTTACAGACAAACTGGTGAACGAAAACGGGCGGATGGATCTGTACAGTGCCACCCTTTTTAAAATGAAACCAGCTCTCGAAAAGCGGCTCAATCCCGCCCTCGAGCTCGGCCGATCCTTTGTGCGACCCGAGTACCAGAAAGCGCCATTACCTCTAATGCTGCTGTGGAAAGGCATCGGTCATTTCGTCGTGAAATACCCATACTATAAGTATCTGTTCGGTCCGGTGAGCATCTCAGCCAAGTACCAGACCGCCTCCTTGCAGCTGATGATCGCGTTTCTTGAAGCGAATAGAACCGAGGCGGAATCGGCCAAGCTTGTCAGACCCCGGAACGGGATTCGTATAACCCCCACGAGTGGATGGGATCCGAGGAAGATCGTCTCGGTGGCGCGGAATATTGCAGATCTCTCCTCGATGGTGTCTGATGTTGAGGCGACTCGGATGGGGGTGCCCATATTACTGGAGCAGTATCTGAAGTTGGGCGGCGAGGTTCTGGCGTTCAATCTGGACGCCAGGTTCTCCAATTGCACCGACGGCCTCGTTCTTGTGGACCTGACAAAGGCCAATCGGACCACGCTCAACCGGTATATGGGCAAGGATGGCGCAGGTCAATTTCTGGCATACCATGGGCAGGAACAGGGGGAGACGTCACGCAGGCAGACTTATAGCCGCGAACCGGTTCCGTGGTCCACAGAGGTGCGTGTTACATCGCAACCTGAGCCCACGGAATAGGGACGGGAATACGCATGATTTCAAGGTCCACGATCACTCGTTCGGGAGTACGGCAAGAGAAAGGATCAGAGAGTGAGTGTCAAGAAAACGAAACGAGTTTATTCGTTCATCGTGTCCAAATTAGAGCGGAAACGATACCCCACACCGCGGATAGTATCAATGTAATGTCCCGCCGGTCCGAGCTTTTCGCGGAGCCGCTTGACGTGTGTATCGACCGTGCGAGTGGTTACGTTGGCGTGAATGTTCCAGACATCGTCGAGGAGAACTTCGCGGGTTTGTACGCGTCCCTTCCGTTCGAGAAAGGTCGTCAGCAGCTTGAATTCGAGAGCTGTGAGTGGGGTTTCTTCGCCGTCAACCAGCACTCTATGCCCTGGGATATCCACCTCCAGGAGGCCGAAATTTATTTTTTCGTCGCTCTTCACATCGGTTTGGCCCCGCCGCAGAATCGCCTTGACCCTAAGCAGGAGCTCTCGAACGCTGAACGGCTTAGTCACGTAGTCATCAGCTCCCACCTCAAAGCCGACCACACGGTCGATTTCCTCCCCCTTTGCAGTGAGCATGAGCACATGCACGCCCCGGGTCTGTTTGTTTTCGCGAATTCTTCGGCAAACTTCGATCCCAGAAATATCCGGGAGCATGAGATCGAGAAGCACCAGATCCGGGGTTGGTTCTCGCGAAAGCTGTTCGAGTGCGGCGGTTCCCGTATGGGCAACCCGTACGTTGAATCCTTCGCTAGACAAATTGTACGTGAGTACCTCTGCCAGGTCTGGTTCGTCTTCCACAATGAGGATGGTCTCGTTCATGATTTTTTTCTACAGTTTAATTGTAACAACCAAGTGACGTTCCCGCTACAAATATGGAATTTTGGGGCAGTCGCGGTTACGCAGATGCGCGGGGTTGGATGGCTCTTGTATATTACCTCGCAACCAATTTTTAATCTGCGTTAGATTGATCCATGCCGAAGAGGATTTTTGAGGCTTCTGCATGAGTAAGATTCTTTTCTCCTCAATTGTTTTCTCGAGCATTCGTCTCTGTGGTGCGACGAGTACTGGATCCACTCGTTTTGATTGTGTAAGAATCCGGAGTGCGTCCAACATACTATCTAGATCATCGGTGTCATAGAAAACATAGTTGCTTTCGAACTCAACCGCGTCCGGCATATTATCGTCAATGAAGATTCTCGGCATCATGTCCTCCCGCGAATGCGATCGTTCCGTCTATATATATGGACACCCAAATAAACAGTTGAGTGAAATTGGCGTGACGTTCTCGCAAGAATACGCGTCACTCTTTTCGCGGCACCCGCTACACTGGTTCCCATTAAGATAAATTTTGGAAACTCGGATTTTGGTATTTTATGACGGTTTAGAGTTCTGTTTAACATTGCGGCCAAAATCGGTGGGCCTTGGCTCCTTCAAGGAGTCCTGCGGCAAACGGAAGGAAGGAGCTGTAGAAGTAACCCATATGCGCCATATCCAACACTTCCTTTTCTGCATTTCGAACAGCGACGTTGAGCGTATTGGGATTGGTCAACATGTCGAGGTCGTTCCCCGAATCTCCACAAGTCAGAATACATTTCGATGGAACGCCCCATAGTCGGCTTAAAAATTGGATGGCATTTCTTTTCCCCGCGTTTACAGGAATAATGTCGAGGTAGCGGCCGCACGAATAGATTGTCTGAACGATCAATCCGCTTTCTCTCAGGCTTCGCCGAATATCGAAAAGCTTATAATGAGGTCTAACATAATAGCTGACCTTGAACGGACTCTGATACTTGTCTGGTTGGAGCTCTAAAGAGCAAAAACGCTTTGCGATTCTAGTAACGCGATCCCGATCCCAGGAAAGGCATACATCGCTTTTGTAATCCGGGTCGCGATTTTCAAAAGGAGGCAGCCACAATTCAGTTCCGACCATAGGCGCGATGGCGTCCGGGTAGGGTAGTATCCCCATTTGAATCAGATAGAACGTGGATTCGAAGGAGCGTCCGGTGGCGTAAACCAAGGCCACTTCGCCTCGACGTTTTTCGATTTCCCGAGCAAGTTTATTTAGTCCGACAGTCGGTTTGGAGTCTTTCAGTAAAGTACCATCGATGTCGGAGACAAGTAAGCGTTTTGGTCTCATGACGCCATATCCTCCTTTATTTGCCCTACCGCGAGCTTGTCCAACACATATCGGCATCCGTCATACGCTGGAACCAAGGAGAACAGTGCGGCTCGTGTCCATTGGGAGTTTACTTTTCCACTGAATACGAACCAGTGCCCATCTTTCCTGATATCAACATCGCAAAATGGTTCGAGACCCCGTTCATCAAGATACGCGTACACATTCCGTCGAACCCTCCCATTGATCAATTCCCTTCTGCCTGCTGGGAACTTAGCTGAACTTTGTTACGACACCCTGAATCGAGGGAAACATTTACGTGCCAATAGTTGAGTTAACCAAGCAAACGGAGAATTTCCTTTCGGGGGGCCGTAGCAGAAGCAAAAACCGTCAAAATTCTCCAACTCATTGTAATCACGGAAAAATAGAAGTCGAATCGGTTCAAATCAAATTACTCTCAGCTTGATTTCGGTTGGTGAAACGACTACTTTGGGGAGCAAGCACCCTACGTATGTGGGAGAAAAACGCGGCGTTTCTAACGTCTCGTTTTTATTTTGTATTTAGCTTATCGTCATGAACTCCTTTTGGGACCGACCATCCTGCTTTACAGTTCAGTGGTAATTCAGCGGATTCGAAAAAATACCTATCAAAAAAGAAGCTGGAGGTTTGCCTTCGTGAGATAACTGGTATTGG
>JAAUYD010104675.1_pt1 | contig 19398 bp, 18 predicted proteins | sample 7278101 | NCBI WGS metagenome assembly JAAUYD01 (sample SAMN14350128, study PRJNA611818) | marine sediment metagenome | isolation source: surface marine sediment (0.6m) | place: French Polynesia: Moorea | collected 2018-08
ACCCAGTTTGCGCTGCAGGCCGAAGCAATGGGCATCGACCTCAGCGGTATTCACGACACCGCCGAGGCTGATTCGAGCCAGGCCCGAGAGGCTGACGCTGGCCTGGAGCCAGACCTTGACGACGAACCAAGCCTTGACGAGGGACCGAGCCTTGACGAGGAACCGAGCCTTGACGAGCTACTCAATGAAAGCGGCGACGCAGATCGCGAGATCGAGGATCTTCTCGATGAGGAACTCGTCGATGAAATCGAAGCCGTCGAGGAACAAGCAGCCGATGAACCGCTGGAAGGACAATCCGTCGACGAAGAACCTGTCGACGAACAACTTGTCGACGAACAACTTGTCGACGAAGAAGTCGTCAACGATGTCGACGTTGACGATCAATCGGACGAGGATCCCGTCGAGGACGCGGCGGAACAACTTGAGCTGATCGACGAATCATCCGAAGACGACGAGCCGGTCGTGGAGTTCGATCAGGAAGTATCGCAAGCGGAGGAAGCGGAGACCGAGGACGACCTCGATATTCCGCCGCTCTCCGCAGAAGAACAGACGCTCAACATGCAGATCGATGCCGAGCTTATGGCCATTGCGGTCGAGGATGACGATGGGTTCGCTTCCACAATCATCATTCCTGACACCAAGGCCGAGGAAGCAGCGCTCGCCGGGAAATCTCTCGATGATGACTCAGGCGATGGCGATGACACCGAACTCGACGAGGATCAAGCCGAACGAGCCCTCAAGGATACGAGCGCCGGTTTCGAGACGATCATCATGGAGGGTGAAGAAATTCGCTCTGGTCTCGCATCGGACGAGGCCAAAGAGGAAGACAAGGCGGCTGCAGCCGCGCTCGTCGGAGCAGCTGCAGCGGAACGCGAAGCCGAGCGCGATGCGGCGACGGGTAATCGCCGCTGGATGATCGTGGCGGGTGCCGTCGTTCTCGCGTTACTGCTTGCGCTCCAGGCGATCCATCAGCAGCGCGACGTATTGGCGAAGAGCCCCGCTTTCAACAACATTGCGGGCCCGCTCTACCGCGCTATCGGCCAACCGCTGGCACCCGATTGGGACATCACGGGCTGGCGGTTCGAAGCCACCAAGGGCAGCACCGACGAAGGCGACCAAAATTTGACGATTTACTCGCGGCTGGGCAACAAGCTGGACGAGCCGCTGCCCTACCCGATCATCGCAATCTCGCTGACCGATCGTTTCGAAGAAACCATTGGCAGTCGGATTCTCGATCCGTCCGACTATCTCGCCGGGGATCTGGATCCGCGTAAGCTCGTGGAGCCTGGTAATACCTTCAATGCCGTAATGTCGATCGCGGCACCCGATCCAGAGGCAACTGGATTCAAGCTCAACGTATGCTACCGTCAGACCGGTGGCGACCTGCGTTGCGCGATCGATGATTTCAAGTAAACCGCTCCGAATAGGACCCTATACACTGTCCAGCCCGTTCGTGCTCGCTCCAATGGCGGGTGTGACCGACGCGCCGTTCCGTCAGCTGTGCCGCCGCTACGGCGCTGGCATGACGACGTCGGAGATGACGACGGCCGATACGAGCCTGTGGCAGACCCCGAAGTCGCGGCATCGCCTCGACCTGGACCTCGATGCCGAACCAGTCGCCGTACAGATCGCCGGATCAGAACCTGAGCAGCTGGCGATTGCGGCGCAGGCCTGTGTCGATCGCGGCGCACAGATCATCGACATCAATATGGGCTGTCCGGCCAAGAAGGTTTGCAAGAAAGCAGCGGGCTCGGCGTTACTGCGCGACGAGAAACTGGTTGGCGATATCCTCTCGACAGTTGTCGCGGCTGTCGACGTACCCGTAACGCTGAAATTTCGCACAGGATGGGACCGCGAAAACCGCAATGCAGTCCGGATTGGAAAAATTGCGGAGGATTCGGGCATCCTGTCGCTCGCAATTCACGGACGAACTCGCGCGGATCGTTACAAGGGCGACGCGGAATACGAGACGATTGCGCGCGTCAAGCAAAGCGTTTCGATACCGGTCATCGCGAATGGAGATATCACGACAATCGAGAAGTCGCTTGAAGTATTGCACCTAACTGATGCAGACGGCTTGATGATCGGCCGAGGTGCGCAGGGACGACCTTGGATCTTTCGCGAACTGCTGCAAATAGTGGATGCGGATGCGCGAAAACCACAACTGGATAAAAACGAATTGCGTGATATTATGCTCGGCCACCTGGATGAACTACACCGGTTTTATGGGGAATCAACCGGCGTCCGCGTGGCCCGCAAACATCTGACCTGGTACTGCGAGAACCTGGAAAACGCCGAGCATTTCCGGCATCAGGTGGTGCGAGTAAACAGTGCTCGCGAACAGATTCGTCTGACGGAGCAGTACTTCTTAGGGATCGAAAAACGTGGCACAACAAAAGAACAACAATCGCGACCTGAAGACAAACCGAAAGCCACTATGCAAACACACTGAAGATGCACTCCAAACTTACTTCGCTGCGTTGAACGGTGATCGTCCGGGCGATCTGTACGATCTCGTCATAGGGGAGGTAGAGCGGCCACTGTTCAAAGCCGTCATGGATTTTACGCACGGTAACCAGAGTGAGGCCGCCGGCATTCTCGGCATCAATCGCGGTACTTTGCGCAAAAAACTCAAGACGTACTCCCTTATCCAGTAACCCTTCCCCAGGAATTCCAATGTTCAACGTACGACGCGCGCTGGTCAGTGTCTCTGACAAGCGTGGACTCATTCCATTTGTGCAAAGCCTGGCCGAACTCGGTGTCGAAGTCCTGTCCACCGGCGGCACCTGCCGGCAGCTCCGCGATGCGGGCCTGGACGTCATCGAGGTATCCGAGAAGACCGGCTTCCCGGAGATCATGGACGGGCGCGTCAAGACGCTGCACCCGGTCATTCACGGTGGCCTGCTGGGACGGCGCGGCACAGACGAGGCTGTTATGGATGAGCACGGCATCGAGCCGATCGACCTGCTCGTCGTCAATCTGTACCCGTTCGAACAGACGATCGCGCGTGACGACGCGACGATCGAAGACGCCATCGAGAACATCGACATCGGCGGTCCGGCGATGATCCGCGCCGCCAGTAAGAACCATGACGGGGTTGCCGTTTGTGTCAGCCCTGACGACTACGATGCGGTGATCGATAAACTCAAAGGCGACGGTCTCGGTCCAAAGGACCGCCGACGGCTCGCGGCCAAGGCCTATGCCCATACCGCCAGCTATGACACGGCAATTACGCGCTACCTCTCTGCGTCGCTGGACGACGACGTTTTGGGCGAACGGTTCCTCTACTCCGGCGGTCTGTCGGAGAAACTTCGCTATGGTGAAAATCCGCACCAGGAAGCCGCGTTCTATAGGGATCAGCAAGCGGTGCCCGGGTCACTTGCAGCTGCGAAGCAGCTGCAGGGCAAAGCACTCTCCTACAACAACATCGCCGACGGCGACGCCGCACTCGAGTGCGTCAAGCAGTTCGACAACCCCGCGTGTGTGATCGTCAAACACGCCAACCCTTGCGGCGTTGCGGTCGCCGAGAACATCGAGACCGCGTACGAGAAGGCGTTCCAGACCGATCCGACGTCGGCATTCGGCGGCATCATCGCGTTCAATCGACCGCTCGACGCGGAGACTGCCGCTGCGATCATCGGCAGGCAATTCGTCGAGGTCATCATCGCCCCGTCGATCGACTCCGGGGCACTCGAGGCCTGCGCCGCCAAGAAGAACGTGCGTGTGCTCGAGACCGGCGCGTGGAATGACCGTTCCGCGGGCGGTTTCGACTTCAAGAAAGTATCGGGTGGCCTGCTTGTGCAGACCTCTGACGACGGCATCATTACCGAAACCGATCTCAAGGTCGTTACCGACAAAGCGCCGTCGCCGCAGCAGATCCGGGACATGCTGTTCGCGTGGACGGTCGTCAAGTACGTCAAATCCAACGCCATTATCTTCTGCAAGGACAGCATGACCATCGGCGTTGGTGCGGGCCAGATGAGTCGCGTCTACTCAACCCGGATTGCTGCAATCAAGGCGGCTGACGAAGGTCTCGAAGTACAAGGCTCGGTCATGGCATCGGACGCGTTCTTCCCGTTCCGCGACGGCATCGACGCGGCGGCCGAGACCGGAATTTCGGCCATTATCCAGCCGGGCGGCTCAATGCGAGATGATGAGGTCATTCAGGCGGCCAACGAGCACGGTCTGGCGATGGTCTTCACCGGCATGCGACACTTCAGGCACTGATGAAAGTCCTGATCATAGGTTCCGGCGGACGGGAACACGCGCTAGCGTGGAAGTGCGCGCGGTCTGCCGATGTCGACGAGGTGCTGGTGGCTCCCGGCAATGCCGGTACAGCACGAGAGCGCGGTGTGCGTAACGTTGCGGTATCGTCCGACGATATCGACGCTCTCGTGGAACTCGCCACCAATGAGAAAGTCGCGCTGACCATCGTAGGTCCCGAGGCACCTCTGGTCGCCGGTGTTGTGGATCGCTTCGATGAACTCGGCCTGCCGTGCTTCGGTCCGACCGCGGCGGCTGCACAACTCGAAGGCTCCAAGGCGTTCACCAAGGACTTCCTGGCCCGTCATGATATCCCGACGGCCGCCTATCAAAATTTCGGCGATCTCGCCGAAGCCCTGGCTTACATTCGTGCACAGGGCGCACCCATCGTAATCAAAGCTGACGGCCTCGCGGCCGGTAAGGGTGTCATCGTCGCGCATACTCTCGAGGAAGCAGAACAGGCCGCCACGGATATGCTTGCGGGGGGCACATTTGGCACGGCGGGAGCCAGAATCGTGGTCGAGGAGTTTCTCGCTGGCGAAGAAGCGAGTTTCATCGTCATAACGGACGGCACGACCATCCTGCCGCTTGCGACCTCACAGGACCACAAGGCACGCGACGAGGGGGACGTCGGTCCAAATACTGGCGGCATGGGCGCCTACTCGCCTGCGCCGGTCGTTACGCCCGAAATCGAATCTCGCATCATGGACGAGGTTATTCGTCCGACGCTCGCGGGCATGCGGTCCGACGGCCACCCGTATCTCGGCTTTCTGTATGCGGGGCTGATGATCATGGCCGATGGCACGCCGAAGGTCATCGAATTCAACTGCCGCATGGGTGACCCGGAAACGCAGCCGATCCTGGCTCGCCTTAAATCCGATCTCACTGCAATCTGTCGGGCAACACTCGACGGCTCCCTCGCGGACGTTTCGGCGGACTGGGATCCACGTGCGGCGCTAGGGGTTGTCATGGCGGCCGGAGGCTACCCGGCGAGCTACGCCAAGGGCAAGGTTATATCCGGACTCGACGATGCAGACGGTGATTCCCGCAAGGTGTTTCACGCCGGCACGTCGCAGGACGGCGATGCGGTAACGACCAGCGGTGGGCGTGTTCTGTGTGTTGTGGGTCTTGGCGATTCCGTCGCCTCCGCAGCCGCCGACGCATACGGTGCAGTCGATATGATCGACTGGGAAGACGTCTACTTCCGGCGCGATATTGGCCACCGGGCAATTGCGCGAGAGAACGCTTAAGTCGTGCTGACGACCGCGCAGGCGCGGGAGCGCATTCTCGCCGCGATGCAGAGGCTGCCGGCCGAGTCCGTCAGTCTCGCGGCGTCGGCTGGTCGGGTACTGCGCCAGACTATTGTCGCCGAGCGCGATCAGCCACCCTTCGACCGCGTCATGATGGATGGTATTGCTGTCGCTTATGACGTCATTGCAGCGGGCAATACCTCATTTCCGATCCAGGCTACGCAGGCGGCGGGCGATGCTGCCCTTGGACTCGACGACGGTGCGGCAATCGAGATTATGACCGGCGCGGCCCTGCCTTCAGGGGCCGATTGCATCATTCCGGTCGAACGCATTGCGGTGGCAAACGGAGTCGCCACGCTCGAAAGCGGGTACCGTGCTGAACGAAACCAGTTCGTCCATCCGCGCGCATCGGACCACGCCGCCGGTACGCACCTTCTGCAGCCGGGTAGACACATTGCCCCCGCGGATATTGCCGTAATCGCATCTGCGGGACTCGCGACTGTCGATGTCACGCGTCCAGTCGTAGCTCGCGTGATCTCGACGGGCAACGAATTGATTGCGGCAGGTGAGGCAATCGCGCCGCACCAGGTGCGTATGTCCAATGGCCCGGCATTGGTCGCACTGCTTGCACGTCATGGCCACACGGACTGCGGCCACGAACACATTGCCGACAACAAGCAGGCGCTGCGCGAACGCATCGGCGCCCATCTCGATGAGGCGGATACGCTGATCCTGAGTGGCGGCGTTTCGATGGGCAAAGCCGACTACGTTCCGGCGATACTTGCGGAGCTCGGCGTCACGGTATCGTTCCACCGCATAAGTCAACGGCCTGGCAAACCGATGTGGTTTGGCACGGGGCCGCGCGGACAAGCCGTATTTGCGCTGCCCGGCAATCCGGTCTCCGCGCTCGTGTGTTGCCGACAGTATGTACTACCGGCCCTTGCACATGCCTCCGGGCTCAATGCGAGCGCGCCGGAGTTCGCCTCACTTGCGAGCGAGGTGACGTTCAAACCGAACCTGACCTGTTTTCAGCCCGTCAAACTCGTTTCGAACGCCGCCGGTCAAGTATTGGCAATGCCGGTGAAGACAAACACGTCCGGAGATTTCACGGCGCTGTCGGGAACCGATGGCTATGTCGAACTCGCACAGGAAGAGACGCACTTCACTGCGGGGACTTCCGTAATCCTGCGGCGGTGGTAATCTGCGTTCATGAATTCCGCTGAAGCAGTCGAGCGCCTGCGCGACGGTAATCGCCGTTATGTCGCCGGCAAAACAACCCGTTCATCCACAATCGACCCGGCGGAACGGGCCGAACTGGCTGGAGGACAGAGCCCTTTCGCCGTCATCCTTTCTTGCTCCGATTCCCGCGTGCCCGTGGAGCTGGTATTCGATCGGGGAGCAGGAGATTTGTTCGTTATCCGTGTTGCCGGTAATGTGGCCACGCCGACGCAAATCGGCAGTATCGAATATGCCGTATCTCAGCTTGGTGCCCAACTTGTCGTTGTGCTCGGTCACGACGGTTGCGGCGCCGTCGCAGCGGCGATCGAGAGTGTTGAGCAACAATCGCCACTACCCTCACCGAATCTCGAGGCAATTGTCGATGAAATTCGGCCTGCGCTTGAGTCGCTGCGCGATTTGACTCTGAACGACGCCGTGCTCGCCAACGTACGACGCACCATCGACAACCTCGGACGCAGATCCCCGCTTCTCGAACAGGCGATTGCCGACGGTAATGTAACCGTAACGGGTGCGATCTACTCGCTCGAAACTGGTGGGGTTTCATTCATCGAGTGATTCGTTTGCGATCCGGCGCCTCGGATCCGGCGGCCTGACCTATACTCCCTAAAAAAAAGACTTTCGTCGCGCAACGACTTAGAATCAGTCTATGGTTGCCCACTACACCATTGAGTTTGCCGGCACGTACGTTGAAATTCGCGTCAGTGGCATCCCCGATCGCGACTCCTCTGTGAAGATGTGGCGCGATGCTGCGAACGCTTGTCGCGACAACGACTGCCGTAAGATTCTCGGAATATCAATGACGGAGCGGCCGATTGGGCTTCGTGACGCCATCGACTATGACAGTATTTTCGATGAAGCCGGCGTGACACCCGAGTTTCGCATCGCGTGGGTTAACGAAAATGCGGCTGCAGAGGTCATGATCAGACTCATCGAAGAGGTGCTACGCAATCGCAAGATGGTGGATGCCAGAGGATTCCAGGATGAATCCGAGGCACGTCGCTGGCTCGACGAGAAAGACTAGGCCCTCGACCGATTTCCTGACTGTAGCCCGTCTAACGGGGCACACACCGCAACAGTCAGGAGGTATCACCATGAAAACCGGCAACCTGTTTCTTTGTGCAGGGGCCACCGTTCTAGCGGGCGGCATAGCACTGGCCGACAGCCACGACGATGAAGAGATTCCCTGGGCGGTCGCCGAAGTCTTCTTCGAGCTCAACAACACAGATGGAGATTTGGGCATACATGCATTGATCGACGGTGAGCCCTGGAAGCGCCTCCGGATTGAAGACGTCAATGAACGCAAGATGCTGGCAGTCAACGTGCGCGGACGCTTGCGACGGCAGGGACTGACGGAGTTCTTTTTTGAAAGCGCCGAGCCAACATTCGACGAGTTGTCACCGGCGACGTTCTTCCGACGATTTCCGGAAGGGACTTACGAGGTAGAAGGCTTGTCGCTGGATGGTCTCGAGATCGAAAGCGAAACCCGGATCACCCATGCGATGCCGGCGCCGCCCGTACCAACCGTCAATGGAATCGCTGCAGCGCAGCAGTGTGACGATGAGGAGCCCGGCTATGATGCTCCATTGATCCTCGCGGAGGACTATGTAATCGCGTGGCAACCGGTTTCCCGCACCCATCCGACGCTCGGTCATCCGCTGGATGCCGCTGGCCTTGAGGTCGTCAATTACCAGGTAGTCGTCGAAACAGATCTCGACACGACCGATGACGGCGAGTTCACGACTATTTTCAGCGTCATCCTTCCCCCTGATGTCACTGAAATGACGATTCCGGCTGAATTTCTGGACCAAAGCGATTCCTTCAAGTACGAGGTTCTCGTACGCGAGGCGAGCTGGAATCAAACGGCGTTCGAAAGCTGCTTCCTGACCCAGGAAGATGCGGAGTAGGTCGCTACAGCGAAGGCGAAGCGGGGCCCTGGCGGGCCTCGCTTTGCTTTTCGGACTGCCGTTGTCAGCGGACGATACTCTGCGCCAGCAGGTGCATCGTGAATACGGACACCGCAGTTACATGCTCGTCGAGGACGCCGATGGAGCACGACTGTACCTGTTCACGGACACAACCGGTCATTCCCAATTGACCCATATCGATAGAGATGACGACGCAAACGATTTCATTCGTGCCCTCGCGGACACACGCAGCGACGACGAACCCAAGCGAGTCATGGCTCTGACTCAACTTGCCGGTGTTGACAGTCCAGAAGCACTCGATGCGGCGCTTACGTTGCTCTCGGATCCCTCGCCCGCGGTTCGGGACGAAGCGGCGAACCTCATACTCGACCATCCTGCCGGGCAGGCGATGGCGCATGCGCTGGGCCTGCTGGACGAAGATGCGGAGGAATGACGTGCGTGTGGGTCACGTCAACCTCGCAAGACCCGGCGATAGCTACGGGGAATCCTTCGTCGACCTCGTTCAAGCTCTGCATTGCGAAGGATTGGAGCAACACCTGGTACTGCGTGACCGGGCAATCGTTGAACGTCTCGTGCCGCTCGACGGCGTATCGATTAGCCCTGTCGTCCATACGGCGGTTACGGCCAGTTGCCTGGTGCCATCCGTCGATATCACCCATGTGCATGATCTTGCGGCCGGGCAAGCCGGTCTGATCCTGACGCTGACGCGATCCATCCCCTATGTGCTGACACATGCGGGAGAAGTGCCGAATCGGCGGAATCCGCTGGCACATGCCATCTATCGTCGAGCGGCTTGCGTGATTTGCGCCGATCACGCTGACATCGATCTGTTGCGGCATTTTGAACCGGGAATGCGCATCGCAATTGTTCAGCAGACAGGTCAGCACGCTGCCATCCACGAGCTGGTCCGGGTGTATCAAAACTCCCAGAGAATGCCAATTGCGGGCAATAACGGCATCCAGTAGTCGCGACTTTGCTCGAGCGCCAGGCTGCCATCGGGTTCGTCTGTCAGATCCCAGTCGATGCAGCATACGTTGCGCCGATTCGCGGCGTTCGACACCTCGACGAACGCGAGCAACGTACCACGACGAACGTTGAACCGCCGGCTCAGCCGCAGATCCAGACTCGAGAACGTCGGCAGGCGTTCCGCATTGCGCGGCCCGGGAACCGCCCGATAATCCGGGTCGCCGTCACTATCGACGCCAGTCTGAACCAACGACAGTCCGGTCGCCGGCCAACCCGTGCGCACGCTAAAAGCCGTCGAGAAACTCCAGTTCTCGTCGTGCCAGCCCAACCCGAGCTGAAACGCATGGCGTTGATCCCAACTTCGTGGCTCGTCGCGAGCTTCAATCCGATCAACCACTCTCGACCAGGTGTAGGTCGCCCACCAGTCCCAGGCACCCGCCGCCCAATCGACCGAGAGTTCAATGCCGCGCGCCTGTGCCAGCGATGGGTCCAGCCGAACTCGGTCCGCCTGAAGCTCGGGCAGCACGCCGAGAGGATCATAGAGATTCTCGAAGCGCGGTCGCGGTTTACGAATCTCCTTGACGAATGCCTCCGCGCGGAGCGACACATCGTTGCCAAACATTCGCCGCACACCGACGATCACATGATCTGCTCTCTGCGCCGGCCAGAATTGCGTAACGCCGTCTTCGATCTGCAAAGACTGAATTGACTGCGACTGGTGATATCGACCGGCACTAACACGCACTTCGGTGTTGTCGCGCAACCGATACATGGCACTAACGCGCGGACTTAGTTGCGAGTCAGATGTCAGGTCCGTGTAGGTCTGGTCGTCCCACCGCAATCCCCACTCGAGCACAGCACGTGGCGATAGCTTCCAGCGGTCCGCAACGTACACCGCGTAGCTGCCGCCCTCCGGATTCGCCTCCAACAGGCGATCGATTGGCGGCTGTCCGAACAACGCCTGCAACCCGTAATATTCTGCCGAACCTCGATAGGCGTAGTCCGCGCTGCTCCAGGCGACCTCGAGGCCCCATTGCATCAGGTGATCCTCGCTTGGTCTCCAGACCCAGTCCTGCCGCATTCCAACACGGCGAACCTCACGGTTGTCGCTGACGGTCGCAACCATCTTCTCCGCATCGTTGGTTTCGCCCGCTCTCCGGTTTGAGTAGTCGAGAAACGACAACACGGTGCTGCTTGCCAGTGACGGTGACCAGTTGCTATCGAGGCGCAGCCAGGCCTGGGCATTGCGTGTGTCACTCACGACCTGCTCCCGTTCAGCCGGGTCCGTTTCCAGAATGAGTTCCACCTGGTCGTCGGCATAGAGCGCGTTGACCGACAGGCGAACGTTAGGTGACAGCTCAAGCGCATATTCGCCGAACACGTCGTAGTACGAGGGCTGACCGAATTTCGGATCAATGACAAGATCGAGATTGCCGCGTCTCGCGGACAACAACCATTTCCGGCCACCCTCACTCCCGGTTGTCAGCAGTGACGTGTTAAAGACACTGAGTCCGATTTCGTGGTGGCGCGACTCCTCCGCGTCGAGTGAATTCATGAGGACCATGCCACTCATCCGATCGCCGTAACGCACCGGAAAACCGCCCGTGTAAACCTCGACGCCATCGATCGCTCGCGCGTCGATGGTGCTGAACACGTTTTGATAATCGCGAATGTGGAACGGATCGAACAGCCACTGCCCATTGAGCATTATGCCGACCTCATTCTCCTCGCCACCACGGAAGTGCGTCTTGGCTGAAGCACCGCTCGCCGCTGCACCAGGCAGGCGCTGCACGACACGGATCGGATCCTCGCCGACATCCGGCATATTCTGGATCGTGCGGCGATCGAGCCTGAATCGCGATGCCGCGATTTCCCGTGAGATTTCGTAGCGGCTCGCAGCCACCACCACCGTTTCGATGCCGGGAGCTTCGGGCTGAACGCGCGCCGGCACTGCCGAATCCTGCGACGACTTCTGCGGCGTGTCGCGAACGATGACGTACGCACCGCCCTGGTCTTTCACCGTCAGTCCGTGCGGGCCCAGAATCTCGCGCATTACTTCCAGCGGCGTTCCATTTTCGGGCTCGAACGCAACGTGCAGATCGGGCGTGATCAGGTAGGTGCTATATACAAAATTGATGTCGGCCTCGCGGAATTCCTCGATTACATCGATCACCCGCCGACCTGCATAGGGCGCACCCTGCCCGTCAGCGGCGTTCGCGATCGCCGCAATGAACAGCAGGGCTACGCAAGCACTGCGATTAACGTGCCGGGTCGCTGATATAGAGGACTCCCTCCTCGATATTCCAATCAAGGTCATATGTTGCAACGGAATCAGGCACGGCCTCTGACAGTCGTCTGTTGATCGTACCCACGAGCTTGTGTTCACGCGCTCGCGCTTCGGCATTGCCGCGATAAACGAGACTGAGACCCATTTCCCTGCAGGCCCAATTCAGGAAATCATCCAGCGTCCTGCCCTCGACATTTACCGCGGGCGTCGTCCGGTCAATCCAGGCCCAGTCCCCGCCGGACCTGGCAATATTCAGGAGGCTGGGCTGTGCCGATCCGGCTAGCGTCAACTGTTGGCCCGGCCTAGCCAATTCGCTGTGAAAACGGCCCTGCACGTTAACGTGGCCCTCTCGCACACTCACTACGAGCGAACGTCGATCAACACGTGCCATGTATTGCGTCCCCACGTGCTGAACATCGCCGTGATCGGTGACGAGGACCAGGCCGGCCGGCTTTGCTGCAGCGACACTTGCCCGCATGGGCGACGATACCGAGTCGAAGTAGACGCGGCCACTCTCGAGCCGGATCCGGTCGGGGCCGGCAAACGACAGGCGGGTGTCTTCGTCGACCCGCAGCGACCCACCGTTGCCCCAGGCGATCGCGAGCCCGGTCTCCGGTCCGGTCACGATTGTCTGCCCGGCAACGACACTGGCAAGATCATTGGTCGCTCGCGGTTCCGAACCTTCTCCGAGCAGATAAACCTGCCCAAAGCTCTTGGCAATTGTGCCCACCTGAACAGGGACCACTGTCGAGGTTCGGAATGAATTGAACGCGACAAAGGCCGCGAGAACGACAGTCGCCGCCAAGGCAAATTGCAGGACACGCCGCCGCCTGCGACGCGTTCCGGTTGTGGCTTGCCACTCCTTTTTGACGGCAGCGCGAACGGCTGCTTCATCCGCTGGTGCCGGCACCGGCCGTGGAGACGCGTGTCGCAGAAGGTCTTCCAAATGATCGCGATCAACATTGCTCATGGTTCCACCAACTCGCTTTTGTGCTGCTCGAGACCCTCGGTCATCGACGAATACGCGTCCGCAAACGCGCGTCTCGCTCGTGCAAGCAGCGATTGTGTCGCCTCAACGCCAATATGCATGCGCTCGGATATTTCCCGCGTGGACTGGCCTTCGATGTATTTCCACTCGAGGGCATCACCATACCGCGGTGGCAGGCTGTCGAGCGCTACCTGGATCAGTCGCAACAATTCGACGCGCCGGTAGTGGCGTTCGGGACTGTACTGTGCGGGCGGCTCAATTGAATCGACCGCCGCACGAACATCGGCGAGATCTTCCGTGAGTACGACATGCTCCCGATAGCGGCCTTGCCTCGCCAACCAGTCCGAAGTTTCGTTACGGCAGATCGAACACAGCCAGGTGAATAGCCCCGCCTCCCCTTTGTACGTATGCAGCTTGTGAACGGCCTTGCTTAACGTAATCTGGGCAACCTCCCTGGCGGCGTCCGGATCATCCGCCAGGCGCACCAGGGCAAATCGGTACAACCGCGCAAAATTCTCGTCGAAGAAACGCTCAAAAGCGCCTTGGTCGCCCGCAAGCAACCGTTTTACAAGTCTTTTGTCGTCGAGCCACACCGCCATACCAGACTCTCTCCGGGGCATTCGTCCATTAGACGGTCGCCGGTGCATAAATCGGTCGCGTTTTCAGAGTTCATTGTACGCCCCGTCATCGCGTAGTTCGGGCCAAACGACCGATTCCGTCGTCACGGCACGTCATACAGCACATGGACATTTGCGTCATTAGCCTGCGAAATTCTTCGCATCGCCGGGCGAGCATTGCAGCTCAGTTCGCGGATCGGGGAATCACCTACCGTTTCTTCGATGCCCTCACGCCGACCATGGCGCCGGCCTATGTGGAGGGATACGACGAAGCGGAGTTCGTTCTCAATTGTGGGCGCACCGCAACCGATGGTGAGATTGCCTGCTACGCAAGCCACATGGAGATGTGGCGCGAGTGCGCGGCAGCGGGTCGTCCGTTCCTGATACTTGAAGACGACGCCAGACTGACGAGGTCCTTCTGCGCAGGGCTGTCGATTGTCAATCGATGGATCCGGGAATGCGGTGTCATACGTGTCGCGCTGCCGCTGCCGAAGCAATCGACGACGGTGACTTGCCACGACGGCTTCGCTCTGCACTATTGCCAGCGAGTTCCGTTGCAGTCACTCGGGTACGCGCTGTCACCGCAGGCGGCCAAGCTACTTGTCAGAGAGGGAAGGACAATTGAGGAACCGATCGATAAATTCATGCAGCGATTCTGGCGTCACGGTCAGCGAATCTACGCGCTGCTCCCCGCAATTGTGGAGCATTCGCTGTTGGCCGGGACATCCGATATTGGCGATCGCGTGCGTCATGACTATGACCTTGCTACCCGACTAAGACGCCTGGTTCGGAAGTCCGGCAATGCGCTTGCCCGGACCTACTCCAATGCTGTTTTTGCACCGAGACCTTCCGATTTGATGTGACAGACAAAACGCGACGCCACAGTCGCAATTATGCTGTCGCCAGCTAAACTTCAGGTATGGCACTCGATTATCGAATCGATTTCCGGGACGGGAACATCGAGGTCCACTCCACCGGAACGCCGGACCGGAACTCCGTAGCACAGATGTGGCGCGACATTGTTGACGCCTGCAACGAACATCAGTGTCTCTACGTTCTCGGCATCGCCAATTTTGATGCACCGCTAAAAGTCGCAGACGCGATCGATCATCAGGCGATATTTCTCGAAGCCGGGGTGACAATCGACCACCGGATCGCATGGGTTCAGTTGAATCCCGAGGCAATGAAGATGACGCAGCTCGCCGAGACCGTGCTTCTGAACCGCGGCATGGTCAATGGCCGGATTTTCTCGGATAGGCACGAAGCACGCCGCTGGTTGCGCGGCGGCACCTGATATCTAGCGTTTCATCGCTTCGAAGAATTTGGCGTTCGTCTTCGTATCCTGCAGCTTGTTGAGCAGGAACTCGATCGCGGCCAGCTCGTCCATAGGATGCAGAACCTTGCGCAGAATCCACATCTTCTGCAGTTCGGCATCTTCGGTAAGAAGTTCTTCTTTTCGCGTGCCCGAGCGGTTGATATTTATCGCGGGGAACACACGCTTCTCGGCAATACGGCGATCCAGGTGGATTTCCATGTTGCCCGTACCCTTGAACTCCTCGTAGATCACCTCGTCCATCTTGGACCCGGTATCAACAAGCGCCGTTGCGAGAATCGTCAGACTGCCGCCTTCTTCGATATTGCGCGCAGCACCGAAGAAGCGTTTCGGGCGATGCAGTGCGTTCGCGTCGACGCCGCCGGTCAGGACCTTGCCTGAGCTCGGCACGACCGTGTTGTAAGCGCGCGCCAGACGGGTAATCGAGTCGAGCAGGATCACTACGTCGCGCTTGTGCTCGACGAGACGCTTGGCCTTCTCGATAACCATGTCGGCAACCTGCACGTGACGGCTGGCTGGCTCATCAAACGTCGACGAGACCACTTCACCACGTACCGTGCGCTCCATCTCGGTCACCTCTTCCGGGCGCTCGTCGATGAGCAACACCATGAGATCGACTTCGGGGCTGTTCGCGACGATGGCAGACGCAATATTCTGCAACAGCATCGTCTTACCGGCTTTCGGCGGCGACACGATCAAACCGCGTTGGCCCTTACCGATCGGCGCGACCATATCGATGATGCGCGCGGTCAGATCTTCGGTACTGCCATTGCCCTGCTCCAGAACCAGCCGGTCTTTCGGAAACAGCGGCGTCAGGTTTTCGAACAGAACCTTGGTGCGCGCGTTCTCAGGCGCATCATGGTTGATCTGGCCGACTTTGAGCAACGCGAAGTAGCGCTCGCCGTCCTTCGGCGGACGGATCAGGCCGGAAACCGTGTCTCCGGTGCGCAGCGCGAAGCGGCGAATCTGGCTCGGGCTGACGTAGATGTCGTCAGGGCCTGCCAGGTAGGAACCGTCGGCCGAGCGCAGGAAGCCGAAGCCATCCTGCAGAATCTCGAGGACCCCCTCTCCGTAAATGTCTTCGCCATTGGCAGCGTGCGCCTTGAGGATCGCGAAGATCATGTCCTGCTTGCGCGAGCGGGCCATGTTCTCGATACCGAGCGATTCGCCGAGCTCCACAAGTTTTGCGGCCGGACGGTTCTTGAGCTCCGCCAGGTTCATCATGTTCTTGCTGGCTTCGAGCTGCTCGGGCGGAATTACCTCGAGATTGCCATCGTCATCAGGATAGTCGTGCTGTGGCGAGCGCCGCCGGCGGCGGCGATTGGCGTTCCCTTTACCTTTGTTGCCCGACTTGTTCGGGCGATTTTTCGTTGAAGTACCCAAGTACCCTCTCACAGATTAGTGTCCAGAAATTCTTCGAGCTGCGACTTCGGCATCGCGCCCATCATTTGCGCCTGTACGGCACCGTCCTTGAACAGAATTAACGTTGGAATACTGCGAATACCGAATTTCTGCGCGGTATTCGGATTCTCGTCGACGTTGAGCTTGACCACATCAAGCTTGTCTTCGTATTTGTCCGCAACCTCGTCAAGCATAGGCGCGATCATTTTGCAGGGGCCACACCATTCAGCCCAGAAGTCCAGCAGCACTGCTTTGCTGTTCTGTAGTACATCGGCATCAAACGAGCCGTCCGAGGTGTGCACGATCTTTTCGCTCACCGGCTAATTCCTCCAAATGAAACGAGTGGGTTGATAATGGAATGCACGTCGTCATATTTGGTGACAGACGAACATTTCGAAAACGGATGACGCTGCCTCAACTATCAGGCAAACTGTCGCAGCTTTACTGCCGTGATTTTTCGGCTTCTATCTGGATCGATGAAAAGTGAAACTGGCGGGGGCGACAGGGGTCGCGTCGAATTAACGCCAATTTGACCGTTTCGCGAGCCATATTGCAAGTACCTGACACATATTTTCTGGTCATTTTCTTATGTCTCAAAATCATCTGAGCGACCTCAGATTCGACTCTTTGCCGCTCCACGAGAAAGTTCTGGCCGGTATTCGCGATGCAGGCTTCGAGTTTTGCACACCCATCCAGGCCTCGACCTTGCCGATCGCCCTCAAGCAACATGACGTCGCCGGGCAGGCTCAGACCGGCACCGGCAAAACCGCTGCGTTCCTGATTGCCGCCTATGAGCGCCTTATGAACCACCCGGTCGAGTTTGACGGCCCTCACCAGCCGCGCGTATTCGCGTTGGCGCCTACCCGCGAGCTCGCCGTACAAATTGCGAACGATGCGGAAGTTCTCGGCAAACACACCGGACTGAGAATCGGTCTTGCGTTCGGCGGCACCGACTATGACAAACAGCGCAAGACGCTCGAGGACGGCGTAGACCTGCTAATCGGCACACCGGGCCGCATCATCGACTACTACAAACAGGGCGTGTTCAAGCTGGACCGGGTCGAAGTTGCGATTCTCGACGAAGCCGACCGGATGTTCGATCTCGGCTTTATCAAGGACATTCGCTATCTGCTGCGGCGCCTGCCAAGACCGGAAAAGCGCCTCAACCTGTTGTTCTCTGCAACGCTGTCTCATCGCGTCATGGAACTTGCTTACGAACACATGAACGAGCCCGAGCTCATTCGCATCGAGCCCGATAAGGTCACAGCGGATCGGGTTCGCCAGGCAATCTTCTTTCCGTCGAACGAAGACAAACTGCCGCTGCTAATCGGCCTCGTACGCGAGATGGGCGCCGCGCGCATCATGATCTTCGTTAACATGAAACGTGAAGCCGAGCGCGTTCAGGACTTTCTCGAAGCGAATGGCATCAATGCCAGAGCAATATCTGGAGATGTGCCGCAGAAGAAACGTCTGCGCATGCTCATGGACTTTCAGAGTGGCGACCTGCCAGTGCTCATCGGCACCGATGTAGCGTCACGCGGTCTGCACATCCCCGACGTGCAGTACGTCATCAATTATGACCTGCCGCAGGATGCTGAAGACTACGTCCACCGCATTGGCCGGACAGCGCGGGCCGGTGCCGCCGGTGATGCCCTCAGCCTGGGCTGCGAGACCTACGTCATGTCGTTACCCGACATCGAGGAGTACATTGGCCACAAACTACCCGTCGCCAACTACTCGCCCGAGGACCTGCCGGACATCGTCAAACCAAAGCCACGGTCACGCAAGCCGCGCGGCGCACCGCGACGCCGTCCGGGCGGCAAAGACCACAACAAGCATGCAAAGGGCCGGAGACGCAGGCACCACGGCAAGCCCAGGAAAGATTAGCCGAGCATATCTCCCACGCCTTCGACGCCACGAAATTCAGTGCCGTGGCGCATCGGTTCGCTCGTATCGGGCCGATTCACGGTGACGAGCATCTTGATGCCGTATTCCTGGGCGCTGCGCAGCACGGAATGCGAATCGTCGACGAACAACGTGGTTTCCACATCGAAATCGACATCCTGCTGTAACGCATGCCAGAAAGCCTGCGACTCCTTGGCGTGACCGTAGCTGTGCGAGCTGTAAACGTCGTCAAAGTAGTCGGCGAGCCCGGTTACCGCATCCTTGAGGTCGAGCGTGTCGGGATGTGAGTTGGTCGCCATGACGACGCGCGTATCGCTGGCATGCACGGCGCGCAGAAAATCGAGCGCGCCGGGCAGATAGCCGATTCGATGCGTGACATCGTGGTGAATTTGAACGACATCAATACCGAGTCGCTCGTTCCAGTGATCGAGGCAGTACCACTCGAGATTGCCCTGGGTGGCCTCATACCTCGCGAACAACTCGTCTCGCGCATCTTCGAACGAGATCTTTTTTGCGGCCGCATACCGACGTGGCACGAGATCTTTCCAGACGTAGTTATCGAAGGCCAGATCGAGAATCGTTCCGTCCATGTCGAGCAGCAGCGTTTCACAACGCTCGAGAGCCGTTTGTGGATTGATATTCACTGCTATACTGCGCGCCCGTTTGCCCTCAGGAAACCAACATGGACCCGAAGTCCCTCGTTGAACCGATCGTTGCGCTGGCCGAGGACGCCGGCCGCGCGATCCTTGAAGTCTACTCGACCGATTTCGAGGTGCAAAGCAAGGATGATGCGTCACCGTTGACACAAGCCGATCTCGCGTCACACCGCTGGATCGATGCGGGCCTCAAATCGCTGACGCCCAACGTGCCGATTATTTCCGAGGAATCCGGCCTCGTCAGTTTCGAGGAGCGCGCCACGTGGCGTCGCTACTGGATCGTGGATCCGCTAGATGGCACCAGGGAGTTCGTCAATCGCAACGACGAGTTTACGGTCAACATCGCGCTCATCGAGGACGGTGCCCCTGTTCTCGGCGTCGTGCACGTTCCCGTTTTCGAACGCACCTATGTTGGCTGCCAGGGCCATGGCGCCGAGCGCCGGGATGGTGGCAATGCTCCCGTCAGGATTCGCGTTGCGGGGGCCAGCAGCAAGCCCGCACGTGTCGTCGGCAGCCGTTCGCACCTCGGCAAGAGCCTCGATGCCTACCTCTCAGCACTTGGCGATCA
>JAAUYD010185535.1_pt1 | contig 19394 bp, 17 predicted proteins | sample 7278101 | NCBI WGS metagenome assembly JAAUYD01 (sample SAMN14350128, study PRJNA611818) | marine sediment metagenome | isolation source: surface marine sediment (0.6m) | place: French Polynesia: Moorea | collected 2018-08
GAAAAATAATTATTTATTTTGTTTTTGAGGTTCTAGAGCTGCTTTAGGATAGGCAATGCGTTTGTGATTAGATTGTTGCCAAACTCGTACGAAAACCTCAGCAATAATTGGTAATTCCTCCCGTTTGAGTCCGCTATCGACTAACTGGCTATCTTGCCAGCGGGCTCTGAATATTTTGTTTACCATCACCAAAGCAGCTTCTGGGGTAGCATCTTTGAGACTGCGCAAAGCCGCCTCGCAGCCATCTGCGAGCATGACAATTCCAGTTTCGCGAGACTGGGGAACAGGTCCGTCATAACGAAAATCTGACTCCAGTATTTCTTTTATTTCTTTCTCGTCTCTTTTCTGCTTGGCTTGAAAATAAAAATAGGAAATTAGCAAAGTTCCTTGATGTTCTGGGATAAAGTCTATAATTGTTTTTGGGACTCCATACTTTCGAGCCATTACAATTCCTTCGCTGACGTGCTTTTTAATAATTTCTGCACTTTGCCAAGGTTCGTTTATCTCGTCGTGCTTGTTAGGCCCCCCCATTTGATTTTCTATAAATCCGAGAGGATCGTGCATTTTGCCGATATCGTGGTAAAGAGTTCCCGCTCTTACCAATTCGACATTACAGTGCAATTCTCGCGCGGCTGCTTCTGCTAGTGAAGCGACAAACATAGTGTGCTGAAAGGTTCCAGGTGCTTCTGTTGCCAGCCGCTTGAGTAGAGGTCGGTTAGGATTAGACAATTCTGCCAGACGAATTGGGGTAACTAAATCGAACAGGCGTTCTAAGTAAGGAGATATACCGAGGGCAACCACACTCCAAGCTACACCTGAAAGACCGCAAAATACTGCTCTTTCGAGGACTGCGTGCCAAATTGTCGTTCCTACGGTAGCAGCGCCAATTAAATTAATAATTAAGTAGAATCCTCCTTGAGTCAAACCTACTGCACCGCCTAACAAAGCCATTTCTTCCCGCGATCGCAGTTTTCCTGCCATTGAAGCTGCTACGAGTCCCCCAGCCGTACCTGAAATCAAATTATTCCACCAGTCAAAAGCACCTTCGTTAATTTGACTCAGACTTACTAATCCTGTTAAAAGACTAACTTGAGTGACCGCTAAAGTCGGACTGTAAAAACTGCTTACTAAAAAACCCAGAGCTGGTAAATTGGTGTAGGGAACTCCAAAAATAGCCAAAAGCGGAGCGCTAGAGCTAAATAAAGATAGCAGTAGGCGATCGCGACAGCGAATATTGGGGTGTACTCTTCTTTCGATCGCCCAGAAAATGCCTATTGCACCCGATACGATAACGCCTGATAAGGCGAGAGCTTCCCATTTGATGCGGCGATTGCTATAGCCAAAACCGTCGAGCAAGACAAAATCTTCTTGAGTAATTGTCTCTCCAGCCTTAACAATTATTTCTCCTTTCTCGATCGCTACAATTACTGGTTCTACTTTTCTCGCTGCTTCTTCTGCAGCCTTCTTCATCGCTTCTCGATCTTCGGTCAAGTTAGGTTGCAAAATCTGTCCCAACATCTTCTTAGCCGTAGATTTGGTGACATCTGGAACTACATTTGTTACTTGTATGGCGATCGTATCTCTAATTAGACTATCGGGTAATCCTTCGGGAATGCCTTGAGTCAAAATTCTCTGGGATGCTCGTTCGATTCCCTTTTTTGTGAGCTCCCACTCCGAGTCCGCTAAATTGAGGAACATTAATTTTTCTTCCCTACTCAATTTAGTCACTTGCTCTTGTGACAATTTAGCTACTGCGCGAATATATTCTTGACGGGCTTTAGAAATTTCTAGTTTTAGGGACTCAAATTCTAATTCTGAAACAGAATTGTGATAATTTTGTAATTCGCTAATTGCTTTTTGTATTGGTTTAGTTAATTCTTTTTTAGTCTTCTGAGATAACCAGAATCCTGGAGCTTTTGGGGTTACTTCTCGATCGTACTCTAATACTGCGAGGATCGTTTGCCACTCCCACTCTTCACTTTCGCGTATATAAGTTTGACTGGATAAAGGGAGAATCTTGACATCGGCAAAGGGAAAAGGTCCAGCTATTTTTCTCAGTTGTTCTACCCGATCTAGATATGAAGCTATCTTGTCTTGTATTGCTTTAGTAATTTTATGGTTATGTTCGAGAATTTGATAATCTCCATTTAGCTTCTTATAGCGCTTTTCTTGTGTAGTTTTTTCATCGACAAATTCAGCATTTCTCGGAGCTATAAAAGTTTCAGGAGATATAGTATCTACTACTAATTGGGGATGATTGTAGAAGCGGTAACCCACAACGCTTGTCAGGGATACGATCGCCACCATCAACATTAGGGGCGAGCGAAATTTTTTGAAGTAGCTATTAGACGTTATTTTTCTACTGTTCGGCTTTTCTTTTGGTATCGACCATCTTTTTACCAGCCTTGAGGTTAGAGCCACCTTACGCGTGAAACCAAAGCTTCTTGAATGGTACCTGCGCTTCCATTGTTTTATAATTTGCTGAGTCAGTAGCTGTAAGCTTTTCATGGTGTGTGAGGGTTATTGCGAGCAGTAGTTAGATGCTTCTAATTCCGGTCTCCCCATTGGGAATAAAGTTTTTTTCAAACATATTTGGCTGGCTAGATTTTTTTATGCTTATTTCTACATTATGTACGCAACTCGGATCTATATGGTTATTTTTCTTGGGAAATAATTTTAAGTGAGGAGCGCGGTTGAACGATCTGAGGTGCTGCAACTGCGGCATAGCTGGGTATTTTATTGCTACTGGGTTGATACACTCCCGACCAAAGAGAAAAAAGCTCTTTTGCTTTGTTATCGATCGCGTGAAGATCACTTTGTTTTTGGCAATAAATACGCCAGTTTATAGGTATGCCATTAATACTATTATATGCTCCTGCTATGGCACCTACTAAAGCTGGGGTTATATTAGTTTGAAAATTGCTGTTTTTGGCACGAAGTAAACAAAGACGAAAATCTTCTCTCGTGTAGTTAAAACAGTAGATAGCTAGGGCGATCGCCCCTCTATCTGGCTGGTTTTGACGAGATAAATAGCTAACAATTTTCTCTAAGCTAGTACCTTCCTTTGAATATCTTTCTACGGCCTCAATTTCTGGCGCTAAATGAGTTTTGGCTATTGGTGTTTTTTGGATAGTTTCAAAGAGCGATATGTCTCGAACTGATTTTTCTTTCACGATAGCGGCGAGAAAGTATGCCCATACTAAAAGATATTCTGACGTTTCGGCAGAAACATCGCACATTTTTAATATCTGTGTTAACTTTTCTGTTAATAAGCTGGTACTTTCGTGAAAAAGTAAGACCACGGGGGCGATCGCTATGGCAATTTCCCTACAAGAGTCGAAATTTTTCCCATTTAATTTCTCAACATTTCTGTTTTGAAGTTTTTGCCAATTGGTTCGGGTTAGTTTGTCCGACCCGTACAAGATCTCGGCTAACTCTATTCCCATCTCAGTCCAACTCCCCTGCTTTTGCTGGGTTAGTTTTGGATAACTGTTCGAGAAGTTTTCGCCTAAATAGCTGCCTATTAAGGCACCTTGAAACCTTAAAACCAGGGAGTAACCCATGAAAACTTAAGAATAAAAATACTGCGAGTGACCTTATCTTGACATTAATACTTAATTTATTTTTAAGCTACTTATTCAGAAGATTTTTGAGTGCGAGCGACCCATTTTGCCCACAAATCGGGACGGCGCTCTTTTGTGCGTTTAATTTGCTCGTTTTGTCGCCACAGATCTATTTCTCGATGATTTCCCGATCTCAATACTTTGGGAACCTCCCAATCTCGAAAAACTGGAGGTCTAGTATATTGAGGATAGTCTAGCAATTCTGTCTCGAAGCTCTCGGCTTTAAGAGATTCTACTTTACCTACGGTACCTGGCAGCAATCTTACCACCCCATTAATCAAAGCCAGTGCCGGAATTTCGCCACAAGTCAAAACAAAATCTCCCAAAGATATTTCTCTATCGACTAAATGGCGAACTCTTTCGTCTACCCCTTCATAATGACCGCAGATCGTAATGAGCCGATCGTAATTACTGGCTAACTCCTGCAATAATTTTTGATTTAGAGGTTCGCCTTGGGGGGTTACGAGAATAATCTCACTTCTGGGTAAAATAGAGAGTGACTCAACCGCAGCAAAAATTGGCTCTGGTTTTAGTAACATCCCCACGCCACCGCCATAAGGTTCGTCGTCAACCCGCCGATGTTTGTCCGTAGTAAAATCTCTAGGATTAATCAAATTAACCTCGGCAATTTTCTTGGCTAGAGCTTTGCCCAATAATCCACTGGCAAGGGGAGACGTAAAAAAATCTGGAAATAATGTTATGACATCGAAGCGCACAAAAATATTTGACTTTCTCGGTTAGATTGTTCATTATAACCTAAAATAGTATGATTATCTAGATATCAAAAACACGGATATAAACTCAATTGTCCTAGATTAATTGAGAATAAAGTTGGATTTCCCTCCCCACCACTGGCAAAAAAACGGCGAGACCTCGCGTTGGCGAAAGGGTCGCGCCCGCGCTGAGGTGCCCTCAGCGTATAGGACGCACCAAGCAGACGCACTGAGTAGCTCGCCAAGACAAACTAAAATTTTCCGATAGTGTCCTTTCATCGAGAATATGCTGCAATTAGAGAATAAATCCCCTACAAGCCAAATGCATCGATCGACGAAAACTGCCATTATGGTGATTGGCGGCGCAGAAGATAAAGTTCACGGGCGGGAAATACTGTCCACTTTTTTTGCTCGTGCTGGCGGCACAGAAGCAATGTTAGCGATCGTTCCTTCAGCATCTAGAGAACCTACACTGATAGGAGACAGATACCAGCAAATATTTGAAGAAATGGGTGCCAAGAAAATCGAAGTCTTAGACATACGCGATCGCGCCCAAAGTGAAGACACCTATTTCCAAGAATATATAGAAAATTGTACGGGCGTATTCTTGACAGGAGGGGATCAGCTAAGACTGTGCGGATTATTAGCAGATACTCCCTTAATGGATAGAATGCGCAAAAGAGTACAATTAGGAGAGATTACCATCGCGGGAACCAGCGCCGGAGCTGCTGTGATGGGGCATCACATGATAGCAGGCGGAGGAAGTGGGGAATCCCCCAATCGCGCCCTGGTAGACATGGCAATGGGACTGGCAATAATACCAGAAGTAATAGTAGATCAACACTTCCACAACCGCAACCGCATGGCTCGATTGCTGTCGGCAATTTCGGTTAATCCCGAACGCTTGGGAGTAGGCATAGATGAAGATACCTGTGCAATTTTCGAGCAAGATGAAATGCTGCGAGTAATAGGAAGAGGAACTGTTACTATTATTAATGCCAAAGAAATGTCCTACACCAACCAAAAGCAAGTAAGTGCTAACGATCCCCTCAGCATTCAAAATCTGCGCGTACACATTTTGTGCCACGGAGATGCCTATAACCTGCAAAAAGATCGACCGATATCAGCTAATGGATAATAACTAGCAAATCTGGAAATGATTAAAAAAGTCTTAGTGGTAAACAGTTTAGCTGCAATATAGAGCGAGATCGTAGAAAATAGCAAAGCAAATGCTTCCAAGTCCGCGATCGCGTTAAATACCAGCAACCATGAAAATTCTCAAAACCCAAACCCTACGAGGGCCGAATTATTGGAGTATTCGGCGTCAAAAATTAATTGTCATGCGTCTCGACTTGGAGGATCTAAAAGAGAAAACCTCCAACGAGATCGAAGGTTTCTACGAAGGATTGGTAAAAATACTGCCAAGCTTAGAGGAACACTTTTGTTCCCCAGGTAAGCGCGGTGGCTTTTTGCAGCGACTTCGAGAAGGCACCATGATGGGTCACGTGGTCGAACACGTAGCTCTCGAACTCCAAGAATTAACTGGTATGCCAGTAGGATTTGGTCGCACCAGGGAAACATCGACTCCAGGCGTTTATAACGTAGTATTTGAATACATCGAAGAACAAGCAGGACGCTACGCAGGCAGAGCCGCAGTCAGATTGTGTAAAGCTATTGTCAATAATGGAAGCTATTCACAAGAAGAATTCGACCAAGATATAGCAGACCTCAAAGACTTATGCGCCAATTTCTCTCTAGGCCCTTCTACGGAGACAATTATTAGTGAAGCTGAGGCACGCCAAATTCCTTGGCTGAGTCTGTCGGCTCGGGCTATGCTCCAACTGGGTTATGGAGTTAACCAAAAAAGATTTCAGGCAACTTTAACTGGATGTTCGGGAATTTTAGGGGTAGAACTAGCTTGCGATAAAGAAGGAACTAAAAATATCCTCAGCCAAGCAGGAATACCAGTACCTCAGGGAACAGTAATTCAATATCTCGACGACTTAGAAAACGCCATAGAAGATGTAGGCGGCTATCCGATCGTCATTAAACCCCTCGATGGGAATCACGGAAGGGGCATAACTATTAATATTAACAGTTGGGAAGAAGCTGAAGTTGCTTACGATTTGGCACAAGCAGCCAGCAAAACTCATTCGGTAATTGTCGAACGTTTCTATCGCGGTAGCGATCACCGAGTGCTGGTGATTAATGGCAAATTAGTTGCTGTAGCCGAAAGAATTCCAGCCCACGTAATAGGCGATGGCAGATCGACCATTTCTCAACTAATTGAAATGGTTAATAAGGATCCAAATCGAGGAGAAGGACACGATCGCGTTTTGACCAAAATCAAGATCGATCCCACCTCCACAGCCGTATTAAAAAAGCAAGGCTATGCTATGGATACAGTACTGCCTGAAGATAAAATTGCTTTCTTGAGAGCTACAGCTAATCTCAGCACTGGAGGCATAGCCATAGACCGCACTGACGAGATCCACCCCGAAAATGTCTGGATAGCAGAGCGAGTTGCTAAAATTATCGGCTTAGATATTGCAGGGATAGATGTAGTAACTCAAGATATTAGTAAGCCATTGCGGGAAGTAGAGGGAGTTATAGTAGAGGTTAATGCTGCTCCTGGATTTAGGATGCACGTGGCTCCCAGCCGAGGTTTGCCCCGCAATGTGGCTGCTCCAGTTTTGGATATGCTGTTTCCTAGTGGAACTTCTAGCCGCGTTCCGATTATTGCTATTACTGGAACTAATGGTAAAACTACTACTACTCGCATAACCGCCCATATCTGGCGGCAAACAGGCAAAGTAGTAGGCTATACCACAACTGATGGAATTTATATTAACGATTATTTAGTTGAAAAAGGAGATAATACGGGGCCTGGTAGTGCGGGAGTAATTTTAAGAGATCCTACAGTAGAAGTGGCAGTATTAGAGACCGCTAGAGGCGGAATTCTCCGCTCGGGATTGGCTTTCGATCGCTGCGACGTAGGTGTAGTGTTAAATGTTGCCGCAGATCACCTGGGAATAGGAGACATAGACACCATCGAACAAATGGCAAGGGTCAAAGGCGTGGTAGCAGAAACCGTTAGTGCAGATGGCTATGCCGTACTCAATGCAGACGATCCTTTAGTGGCAGCAATGGCCGAGCGCGTTCGCAGTAAAGTAGCCTATTTCTCCATGAAAGAAGATAACCCAATTGTCCACGACCACCTTCGCCGAGGCGGTTTAGCAGCATTATATGAAAATGGCTATTTATCTATATTAGAAGGAGAATGGAAGCTGCGCATCGACGAAGCCGTAAATATCCCAGTAACCATGGGAGGAATGGCTGATTTTATGATTGCTAATGCCCTAGCTGCAAGTTTAGCCGCTTTTGCTGGTGGCGTGGATATTGAAATGATTCGCTCGGGAATGAGGACTTTTAAAGCCTCCGCAAGTCAGACACCAGGAAGGATGAATCTGTTTAATCTGGGTTCGTATCACGCTTTAGTGGATTACGCTCACAACCCCGACGGTTACAAGGCAGTTGGCGGTTTCGTACTTAATTGGGAAGGGGAAAGACTTGGAGTGGTTGGAGGGCCAGGCGATCGCCGCGATGAAGATTTAATTATGTTAGGGGAAATTGCCGCTCAAATCTTCGATCGCATTATCGTTAAGGAAGACGACGACACTAGAGGTCGATCTCGCGGTGAAACTGCCAATCTAATTGTTCGAGGGATCGAACGAAATGGTACCAAAGCTAGTTATGAGAAGATTTTAAACGAGTGTGAAGCAATTGAAGCTGGTTTAGATCGGGTCTCGAAGGGAGGTTTAGTCGTAGTTTTTCCTGAAAGTGTCAGCAGGGCGATCGCCGCCATCGAAAAACGTCAATCTTTTAACACAAATGGTAAGGGATAAACAAGAGGCGATTTGACACTCTCTGCTCTAAAGAGACAGAGATTCTTTAGACGAAACCGAACATAGTTCAGTTAGAGCCATAGTAACTTCCGCGTACCACGATGTCTTTTGTACGGATAGTCGAAACTACCCAGAACACAGCAGCCCACACTTGGGTTTTCTGCATCAAGGCGTTGCCAATTGCCCCTACTCTCTCGCTCCCGAAGGAGTCTGAGCATACTTTTAGTTTAGGTATACTTAGCCATGTTTATCTATTTTGTTTCACTCGTCCTCAAAGCAATACTAGTCTTGGCTAGTCCTAGAGTGCTTAACACCGAGTTTTGGTTTTCCCGCAACTACCTTTTAACTAGAGTGTCCATGTACTAGGAGTTTCACCGTCAATTCAGGGGTCTTCGCGACTTGCTCAGTACAAGTATTCTACCAGATTTCACGCTTCGGCTAAAGCCGTTCCACTGTTGTTCCTCTTCGGGCTAAAGCCACGAAGTTTCCCAACTACGTTTCTCATGAACTCTTTAAGGGGATTTTCTCGCGCTTTGTTCGATCCCCAATTAAGACCTACAGCCCTAAAAGTAGCGGCGATCGTCGGTTCCATTTTATTCGCCATTAATCACGGTTCGGCACTATTTCAAGGAAAAATGACCCGCCAAAGATGGATTTCTGGATTACTGACCTATTTGGTTCCTTATATTGTTAATATTCACGGCCAGTATATCAGCCGCAACCGAAAACGTTAAAAATAGCTCGATAGGTTTGGCGCGATCGCTATCTTGACTCGATTCGATCGGCTAGTCCACAAAAATGTCTTGAATGTCGATCGCAATATCACGAAACGCTACAGGAGATATTTTTCCAGTAGCATACTCTTTTTTGCTTTGATAATTGCCATTAATTGGTTGTCGAAAAACAGTTAACTTTTTAGCTTTAATATCCACAACCCAATATTCTTGTATTAAAGCACGAGCATAGACAAGTTTCTTTTCGCCTAGATCGTATGAGAGAGTGGTGTCGGATATTTCGATCGACAAGTAAATATCTTCAGGGTAAGGATGGCGATCTCGATAAAGAGAACTAGGTAGTTTAACTACTGCAATATCTGGTTCTGGTTCTGAAGCTATAAGTGTAATTGGATGGGCTTCTCTAACTTTCGCTTTATCCCGCAGAAGAGAACGGAGAATTTCCGCAAGTCTATCTGTAGTGGATGCGTGAAATGAACCTTCAGGACTCATCTCAATTATTTCTCCGTTTAATAGTTCCACCCTTCGCTCATTTAAAATTCCCGCTTTAATCATTCTATGGTAGTCGTCTATTGACCACTTAGCTTTGGTTATCATTACTGAACTTCCAGGGCTTTTAATACAGGTATACTGCCACACAATAAACAATTTTCCTTGTCAAGTAAAAAAAAATTAATTTTTCTTTTTTTTTGTATCTTATACAGGAAAAATGGCTCTTTATAACTTATAAAATTTTAGCGATTAAAATTTGTGGTAGAGGAGTAGAACTTGGTACACCAACCTAGGCGGTCAATCAGCAAAATATCTTTTGGCTATCAGCACAAGTATAAAAATACTTGTGCTGAAAACTCGCAACAAAATAGTTCAAATAACTATAAAAATATATCTTTTGACGATCGCACTTACAGTTACCAAAATATAGATACACCCTCTAATACTGTTAGTTCTCCCGTTTTATTCCCTGTAAATAAACCTGCATCAATTACCAATAGTCCTCTCAACCTACAAGACGATTTATTTAGCTCGTTTACAAGTGACGAACACGTGGGAGCGACTTCAATACCAGAAGCAAAAACAGTCAAAAATGAGGTTATATTTGACAATAAAATAGTTGTAGATTCCCAAGAAAATGTTTTTAGCGAACGACAAATATTAAAAGCTCCTCAAAATAAAATCCCAGAACAAAACACTAACTCTAACCCTGTAAAATCGAAATCTACACCAGAAAAATCTGTCCCTCAAAATAAAATTATCAGAACTACTAGTCTGAGGAAAGAAACTTCCTCCAATAGTTCGCCCCAAGGAATAAATCAGTTATTTTGGTACGTAATTCGCCTGTTGATTTTAGGAGTTGGAGTAGGAACGATCGCTGGGACTGTCTTATCTAACCTCGACTATACTAAACTACTTATAACCAAAGTCGATCGGGAGGAAACTCAACCGAAAAAGAGCGAAAATATTCTTGAAAAAACTCAAAAAAAACCTCTTCCCCCACCTTTAGTACTAACAAAAGAACTTACTTCTCTCAAAGATAAATTGCGAGTTGTAGCTGCTAAATATCCTAAGTTACAACCAGGAATATTTCTTGTCGATCTAGATAATGGTGCTTACGCAGATATAGAAGCAGATACCGCTTTTTCTGCTGCTAGTACCATTAAAATTCCTGTTTTAGTTGCCTTTTTTGAGGATGTAGATGCAGGAAAAATTCGTCTCGACGAAAAGTTGACCATGACCAAAGAGACGATCGGTAAAGGTTCGGGTTCCATGCAATATCAAAAAATAGGAACTAAATTTAGCGCTCTCGAAACGGCAACTAAAACGATCGTCATCAGCGATAATACTGGTACTAATATGCTGATCGATCGTCTTGGGGGTGCTGAAGCATTAAATAAGCGCTTTCAGGATTGGGGCCTAAAATCAACCGTTATTCGCAATCCTCTCCCAGATTTAAAAGGAACCAATACTACTAGCCCCAAAGATTTAGCCTATCTCCTAGCTAGAGTCGAACGAGGGGAATTACTCTCCTTGCGATCGCGCGATCGTCTCCTCGGTATTATGAGAAGAACTCGCACTAAAACTCTCCTACCCAGAGGCTTGGAAAGAGGAGCGATTATTGCTCACAAAACTGGCGATATTGGTTCTGTACTTGGGGATGCTGGTGTAATAGATATGCCAAGCGGGAAGCGCTATATTGCTGCTGTAATAGTTAAACGTCCCCACAACGATTACACTACTAGAACCCTAATACAACAGATGTCTAGAACCGCTTATCAACATTTTAAGTGGTACGACAAGCCTGCTTCTCCAGACAAAAAATGAAGTCCCTTTTGTGGAAAACTTGCCGAAATTTGTGGAAAAAGCCACTTTGTCTGTGGAAAAACTTCAAGACGAGCGAGAGTTTTTTGCTGGGAAGCTAATGAGATCGGAGCTATAATCTGGCGGTTCGATGTGAATTAACACCCTGATCGGACTGAATTTTTGCTTCAGACGGGCTTCTATTTCCTCAGTAATTTTGTGAGCAGTTTGTACTTCACTTGTTGCTACAACTACGTGCATTTCCACAAAAACTTGCCTTCCTAACAAACCGCGAGAAGCAATCTCGTGACAGTTAATTACTCCTGGTACTTCTATGACAATTTTATGAATTGCTTCAGGAGCGATCGCCATTTCATCTACTAACCAGGGTAAATTACTTTTGAGAACCGTCCAGCCACTTCTAAAGACTATAAAAGCTACTGGAAAAGCCAGGAGCCCGTCAAGCAACTCAAGTTGAGGTAAATTTAACTCTTGTGCTTGCCAAACACCAATTAAACCAGCCAGTACCGTAATTGTTACCCAAACATCACTCATAGTATGGTGAGCGTCAGCAATGAGAATGGCGCTGCCAAGACGTTGACCCACTCGACGCTCGTAAAAAGCGACAAAAATATTTATCCCCAAAACAATTAACAGCAACCACAAATGGGGGGCAGAAATTTCCACCGAAGTGCTCCCGCGAACAAACCTTTCTATTGCTCCTTGGATAATTTCAAAGCAAGCAATACCCAGAAAGGCAGCAATTCCCAATGCGCCTACAGCTTCATATTTTTGATGTCCGTAGGGATGTTCGCGATCGGGTTCAGGAGAAGAATACTGGCTAGCAACCAAACCCAAAACGTTGTTAGCACTATCTGTAAAACTATGCAAGGCATCAGCTTGTAAACTCAAAGAACCCGTAATCAATCCCACCACTGCTTTCAATCCCATTACTAATAGATTGAGTAGCAGCGTAAAAATCAAAACTTTACGAACCTTAGAGCGGTTGTCCTGTACCACAGAAGCCACTGGGTTAATTTATAACTTTACTTCAGTAATCTACCTTAAGTTGTTGGGATCGATTTTAAGAAAACACTAATATCAATCTAATTTTATGTTAAATTTCTCTTAAAATCAGGTAAAATTCTAATGCTACTTGGGTTTTATTAACAAATATCCTTCATGCCTCAACTCAAGCTCAACCTCATTCAAGGATCTGTCAGCTTCAACTTTACCCCTGATGCGGCCATTGATTTACAAAAAGAGATTTCACAACTCTTGCAAAGTTTAAAAGCTGTTGCAGCAGCAGGTGGTAAAGGCAAACCTACTCCTCACAAGCCGATGGAATATCGTCATGAGGGGGAAGTTTTTTTAGAAGTTTTTTGCAATCCTAATATTTATCCCAGTCCCTTTGCGGCTAAAGTTTTGTTAACTATTAAAGACGATCGTCTGCGACTAACTGCCGAGGCTGAACTTACCCGCGTAATTGAAGACGTTAATGAGTATTTAGAGCAAGTCAGTTAATAAAATGCGATTAACTTGAGTTAAGGAAGATAACAAGATAGGTCGTACTTCCAGACAAGATCTTTTGCCGTACCTTTATTTGGATGATATTCTAGCCCGTTGGCGAACTCCTACCTAAATTAAAAATTTTAGGTAGGGAGGTAGCTCAAAGTTTTTGTTCAAAATAATTATTTAATGGTACGGTATTCGTAAAATAACCTTAATGATTCCTGTTATTGTTTTTTTCTAATTAGTCGTTATCCCACTTTTCCGAACCAATTAGGTCCCCAACGCGATCGCGCAGCAAATAACTGTATCTTTCTAGTTCGTGCTCCACGTGTACCCACTCTCTAGCAGGTATATAGCGACATAGACTATAGATTGGTTGTCGGCGGCTAATAGATCCTGTTTCCACCAGTTGGCGTACTTCATCTCGAATCATGTCGATCGAGCAAAACTTAGGTGTTAGAGTTGGCAAAATATTGATACTCATGGAAATCAATCTTTAAATTTACGATCGTGAGTCTCAAGATTTATAGTAATCCAATTTTTTGTCCTAGAAACCAAAATAAAAACTCTGCCGTATAGAGGATTACAATCTTTGGAATTTTTTCTTATTTATTTTGGTTTTTATCTTTTTTTAAGTCTTTAACTCCAGCAATAGGTTAAAGAGCCCGTGTTTTACCTCAGGCTTTTCAGCTCAATCGCGCCTACTCAGTGAGTCATATTACCTTTTGTTGATTAAATTCGCTCTAGTCGCTCGGGATTTATTATTATATACTTAGGCCAACCTAATTAATCGTTATCCCATTGTTCTGACGCGATTAGATCGCCAATTTGATCCCTTAGCAAGTACTCCCATTCTTCTAGTTCGCACTCAACGCAGACCCACTCGCGAGCAGGAATGTAGTGACAAAGTACGTAAATGGGTTGGTGGCGACTGACAATACCTTTTTCTACTAGTTGACGAGCTTCGTCTTTAAGGGCATCGATCGAATAATTGATAGGAGGAGGCGACGGCAATGTATTGACACTCATGAATATTCACCTGAAAAATAACTCTCTATCAATACTATAGTTCAAGAATTGAGAGAAAAACACTAATAGTGCTGTATATTTAATTACATTTTTTTTAAATCTTCAAATACCCCGCAGAAAGGGCAATCCAGACTTACAAAAAATTTTCCGATCGAATTTCGATCTGACTTGACAAACCGAATAAAAGTTCGCAAGCACTTTTTTGGGCTGCTGGCATCTGTCCGTAAGAAAACACCCAAGGCAAGGTAATTTTCTCTGTAAGCCACTCCTGTACGTAAGGACTGCCGTAGATAGCCAGACCACAGAGAGAGCTATTTTTCTTCAATAATAGCTCAAGCCAATTTTTTGCTGCAGGTGTTAAGCTGGCGCTACCTCGGAAGGGATTGCCCCGAATAAAAATTTGTAACAAAGTTATTGAAAGCTCTTCTGGGTTAAGAAGTGTCAAAGTTTTGGCATCGACCAGTTGTGTTTCGCAGCCGAGTTTTTCAGGAATCGCCACTGCAGGTGTATGCCAAGCCAGAAAATCGCTACAATTGAGGGCCTCGTCTACCAAAATTAAATTTTTTCCCCCACTGGGAGGAGATTCGATCGGCAGACAGCCTCCTATTTTCATAGATTTTTGCGAGATAACATCAGCAGTTTGGATAGCGATCGCTCGATCTAATTGAGAGAGAGACTGTAGGGCGTAGTTTATTGTCTTCGACTCTTCTGGGAATTGAAAAACCTTTTGCTTTGCTTTCCAAATACGCTCCACAGAAGCGTTAATTCTTTCATCGCTCAAACGTCCCGATCGCACCGCCCCTTCTATAGCTGCAATTGCCACTTCTGGATCTTGTGGCATTAATAAAATATCAGCACCAGCTTCAACTGCCATCACAGCTATTTCTTCTGGGGTTGCATACTTTGCTGCTCCTGCCATAATCAAAGCATCAGTAACAATTAGACCAGAAAAACCCAACTGTTCTCGCAACTTACCTGTCAGAATAGGTTTTGATATTGTCGCAGGGCGATCGCCATCCCAATCAGGAATTATTAAGTGAGCGCTCATCACGCTATCTACCCCAGCAGCGATCGCCTTCTCAAAAGGAGGTAATTCTACTTCTGCCAGTCGGGAAGCCGAGTGAGACAATACGGGTAGTAAAATGTGAGAGTCTTCCGCCGTATCTCCGTGTCCTGGAAAATGTTTAGCAGTGGTTAAGACTGGGTATCGATCGGCTCCAGAGATAAAAGCAGCAGCTAAATTACCTACTACCTCTGGAGTATCTCCGAAGGAGCGAACGTTAATTACTGGATTATCGGGATTATTATTTACATCGACTACAGGGGCGAGTATCCAATTAATACCAACCGCTAGAGCTTCGCTAGCAGTAACCACTCCCATTTGAACAGCACATTCTCTAGCCAGACTGGGATTTTTAGCAGCTATTTCCCCAAGTGCCATGGGAGGAGGAAACCAAGTAGCCCCTGCAAACCTGTGTCCTACACCTTCTTCTATATCAGCAGCAATTAGTAAAGGAATTTTTGACCAGCTTTGCAGTTGTTGAGTGCGAAAAAGTAATTCTGGGGCGCTACCTCCCAAGACAATTACCCCACCTAGGTTTAGCTCCTGCAACCAATATTTTAGTTTAGTCGCAGGTGGTTCCCAAGTAGGGTAGCGAATTTGGCGATCGAACAAATAACCAGAGGCGCGAACCACGATCGTTTGTCCGATCTTTTCTTTAAGGGATAAATCAGTCCAATTTGGTAGCAGATCGGCCACAGACTTTTTTATTGCTACAGTTTTCAGTTTAACCCGCGTCTTCGAGGTTTTCTATTATATCCTCATCTGATTCCTTGCGAGCCTCACTTAATTGATTCAATAAGTGTAAAGTGCGATCGCCTCTTTCTAAAGAGCGATCCTCAATAAACACCACTTCTGGAGTTCTTCGCAATCTTACCCGATGACCGAGTTGCCGTCGAACATAGCTTGCAGAAGATTTTAAGCCCTCCATTGTTTCGGCTCTAGCTTCTTCTGTACCGTAGATGCTGACATATATTTTAGCGTGTTGCAAATCGCCAGATACATCTACAGCGGTTATGCTAACCATACCAGCACCAACTCGATCGTCTTTGATTCCGTTGAGTAACATTTGGCTAATTTCGCGTTTTATTAATGAGCCAACGCGAGAAACTCGACGGTTAGTTGCCATGGTTTTCGCCCCCCAAAATCTCTACTATGGGCAATGAGTTAGTTTGTTCTGGTCTTATTTGTTGTTTTCCGATTCCCCATTCCTTAGCTTACACTGACGTTAATCCTAACATCGCCTGTAAAGTAAAGAAAATAAAAGCTATGGTACCTAGCAGAAGACCTATTAAAGCTATTAAAGTCACAGGATTTTGCAACAGAGGTTTGATTCTCTCGAACAGAGCAAAGAATATACCCAGAGAGATAGTTATTAAAAAACCAGGGTAGCGGGAAACATTCTTCCAAAAATCTTGTTGTTTTTCCATCTTTCAGCCAAAATTTTTACTCTCTTCACGAGAGTAACACGGGAGCGTGGAAGTTGCCTTTGTGAATAAGATGGAGGAAACGCGACAAGGGTAATAACTGATTTAATTTGTCTTTTTTCCACTCCCTCGTGTCAGTTAAGCAAGTTTTGCTTTTGCTTCTTTTTGCAACAAATTAATTATGGAAGCTTTTTCTAGCAGTCCCACAACTACACCATCCTCTCGCACGACTGTAAATTCTTTAATTTCCTGCTTCTCAATTAACTTGACTACTTCTAAGAGGGAAATATTCGATTTAACAAGAGTATCTGTTGCTGCAGGTTGAGTTAAATCTTTTACTGAGGTCTCCGTCCACTGAGAAGTCGGAACTTTTTTCATTTCCTCAACTGATATTGTTCCTAGTAATTGTCCTTCTCCATTGGTTACTAGAAACTTTCTCCATTTCTCCTTACCGATTATGTAATCGTTAGCCAATTCGCGCAGAGTTAAATTTGCAGCTACGATCGGGCTATCTGCAATTACCGCATCTTCAGCCGTATAGTTGCTTAGTTTGTCTTGTATTGTCGCTGACTGGGCAGAAAAACCAGCATTTTGCAACAAGAACCAACCAATTATCGCTGTCCACAAGCTACCTACGGAACTAATTCCTAACGTACCCATCAAACCTATTACTACAGCTAACCAGCCAAAAAATTGACCGACTCGACTGGCAAAAATAACTCCTTTGTTTGGATTGCCTGTAATTTGCCAAACTAAAGCTTTAAGAATATTGCCTCCATCTAGAGGTAAACCAGGAATCAGATTAAACAACGCTAAGAATAAATTAATCTGAGCCAGTAAGAAAATAATCTCGTCGGCAGGAGTTGGCAAGGCTATACTAGCATTGAGGGCCGTAAAGAAAGCGTATAACAGCAAACTTACTGCTGGTCCGGCGATCGCTATATAAAAAGACCCAGCTGGTGTTTTTGACTCTTTCTCTAAGCTTGCCAAACCTCCAAAGATAAATAAACTAATAGATTTGACCTCAATTCCCTGGGCTATAGCAACGAAACTATGTCCTAATTCGTGAGCTAAAACTGAAGCAAATAACAAAATTGCGGCAACTAATCCCAAAATCCAAGGGGTAATTCCTCCTACTTGTGGAAATTGAGCCAATTGACCTCCATAGATCAATGTCACCAATCCTAGGATGAAAAACCAGGAGGGATTTACGTAAAATGGAATTCCAAATAAATTTCCTACGCGAATGTTGCCGTTCATATTAATTAATCGCTCAAAAAATTTTTCTTTTATGAATTCATTGTAACGAAGCGTAAAATTACTTTGTTCGCTCAAGAGGAGTAAAATCCGTCCCCAGAAGTTCGGTTCAAAATCATTTTATTTGGGCATAATATTATTATAGCTTTCGCATTATTAAAACATATTATTGTCAAAATTGAATCATGTCGGCTTCTGAAATAGAACGTCCTGAGTCTTACAGTCAAGAAGATGTGCAGCAAATATTACAATTGGCAATGGTTTCTCGTCAAGTCACCAACGACGAAAAATTATCCAGACAACAACTGTTGGAAATAGCTGCGGAACTAGAAATAGATCCTCAATCTCTACAACTAGCAGAACAAGATTGGCTTACTCAAAGAACCTTAGAAAAAAAACGAGCAGCTTTCAATACTTACCGAAGAGATAAATTAAAACAAAAAGGAATAAGATATATAATCGTCAACAGTTTTTTAGTGGCTTTGAACCTCATTAGCTCTGGCACCATTTCTTGGTCTGTCTATATTTTGCTAATTTGGGGACTAGCCCTGTCTCTAACTACCTGGAAAACTCTTCAAACTCAAGGCGAAGCATACGATCGAGCTTTCGAGCGCTGGAACTTCAACCAAGAGATGAAAACATCTGTGGTCAGCATTTGGGGCAAAATCAAAAAATCCTTGCAACTGTAACCAATACCTGGAGTTGATAAGAAGCCTACACGGGCAATATCTGATTCGTGTAGGAGTATGTCACCGAGATAGAGATAATTCTAGCTAAGCCAGAGCATATTGCTATACTATCGAGGAGTGCTTTCGTAATATTTAAAACTAAAGCTTAATTGTTACTAAAACTACCCAAATAAAGAGGTTATTATTTCTAGCTGATGCAGCCAACAGACTCCAGCAAATTTACCGAACAAGCTTGGGACGCAATAGTTCAATCACAAGAAGTTGCCCGCCGCTTTAACAATCAAAATTTAGAGGTGGAACACCTAATATTGGTGTTATTAGAAGAAAGGGAAGGTCTAGCAACAAGGATTTTAGAGAAAGCCAATGTAGATGTCTCTAGCTTAGAGCAGCAGCTAGAATCATACACCGATCGACAGCCAAAATTAAGCAACGTAACTCAGCTATACCTCGGTCAAGGTTTAGATACTCTATTGGATAAGGCGGAAAATGCCAGAGAAAATTGGCAAGACAAATATATCTCAATAGAACATCTATTACTGGCATTCGCAGAAGACGATCGCATCGGTAAGCGTTATCTGCGCAACCTCGATCTAGACTACCAAGAATTGGAAACAACAATTAAAGCAGTTAGAGGGACTCAAAAAGTAACCTCGCAAAACCAAGAAGAACAATACGAAGCCCTAGAAAAATACGGGCGCGACCTCACAGAACAAGCTAAAATTGGCAAACTAGACCCAGTAATCGGACGAGATGAAGAAATTCGCCGCGTAGTTCAAGTATTGTCTCGCCGCTCGAAAAATAACCCAGTTTTAATAGGGGAACCAGGAGTAGGAAAAACAGCGATCGCAGAAGGTTTAGCCCAGCGCATTGTCAACGGTGACGTACCAGAATCACTCAAAAACCGCCAGTTAATCTCCCTCGATATGGGAAGTCTGATCGCAGGTGCCAAATATAGAGGCGATTTTGAAAAGCGCCTCAAAACCGTACTCGAAGAAGTAACCAAGTCTGAGGGACAAATTGTTCTATTTATCGACGAATTACATACAGTAGTCGGGACTGGTTCCAAAGAAAGCAGCATGGATGCAGCCAACTTACTAAAACCCATGTTAGCGCGAGGAGAATTGCGCTGTATTGGCGCTACAACCCTAGA
>JAAUYD010079949.1_pt1 | contig 19393 bp, 16 predicted proteins | sample 7278101 | NCBI WGS metagenome assembly JAAUYD01 (sample SAMN14350128, study PRJNA611818) | marine sediment metagenome | isolation source: surface marine sediment (0.6m) | place: French Polynesia: Moorea | collected 2018-08
GACATTCATCTTTATACTGCATCCACAATGAACGGATGGAAACCTCTGATATTTCTGGAAGAAGCCGAGGTAGAGTATGAAATGACCCATATCCATTTTTCCGAAAAGGAACAGAAGTCAGATTGGTATGTGAGGCTCAACCCCAATGGACGTATTCCCACTATCGTAGATCGAGGCAATGACGATTTTGTCGTGTTTGAGTCTGGTGCTATTCTTTGGTATCTAGCTGAGAAATACGGCAAATTCCTTCCCAAAACCGAAAAAGCTCGTTCCCAAGCACTTCAATGGCTAATGTTTCAGATGAGTGGCATAGGTCCGATGATGGGTCAGGCTATGTACTTTCAAAGAATTGCTGAACCTCAAGGACATCACGATGAGTTTGCCATTAAGCGATATGTGCAAGAGTCACGAAGATTACTTGAAGTGCTGGATAAACAGCTTGAGGGTAAAAGTTATTTACTCGGAGATGAATTTACCATTGTAGATATTGCTACTTATCCTTGGACAAGAGCTTATTACTGGGCAAAAGTATCGGTAGAGGGTCTGAACAACCTACAAGCATGGTTTGATCGTATTGATGCCAGGCCTGCAACTCAACGTGCCCTTGAGCTTCCCAAGCCTTTTCCTGCATTTTTTGGTCAAGGAGATGTGGCTACTGCCGAAGCTGCTAATTCTGAACGTTTTTGATGTTGACGGTTGACGGTTGACAGTTGACGGTTGACGGTTGACAGTTGATAGTTCTTGAGTCGAACAATACTGTCTTAACCAATATGTCCATTGTTATAGTATGCAATTGCTCTTTTTTTGAGCGATCGCTTTGTGTCATCCATGCTTGGTAAAATCAATTCAGCCCCCAAAACTGACACCCAATGCTGTTTAACCCATATCCAGGCAATTGGTCAGATATAGCACTACGTTTTCGGGTTAGGACATTTTTCTGTTCCCTGTTCCCTGTTCCCTGTTCCCTTTTAAGCAAAACATAATGTCCTAACCTATGTGCTTACTGCTATATCGTCACCATAATCAAACAACATACCCCAACAATACCAAAAACCCAGTCAATTATGGCTGGGTTTAGTTGGGGTTATATCCCCTGGCTATTTATAAAAATATTGATAAACTTAAAAAACGTAATCTGATAATGAATACACCACCTGTAGAGTAAATTCCGAAAAAACGAAACAACTTGTGGACACCGTTGTGCAAGAAAAACTAAGCCTTTTGTAAAGTAGCGTAGCCAAAGGTAGCATTAAACTCTTCACACCAGATGCCTACAGATTTATAATCATCCAGGTTTACATTATCAGGAATCATATACATCTGTTCTCCACTAAAGCTGTTGATTAGTGAAAGTGTAATATAGTTTCCTTCTTTAATATTTGCAGGTACAGTGCTGTTTTTATGTAAGATAACTTTTACATCTGGACCATTACCTGTACTGAAAGCTTTATTAAATTTGAGATAGCGTTTACCGTTGATATTGACAATCTTAGCTTTACCCGTGGTGGCTTTTTCTGCTTTCACAAAGTTACCGGATGCAATGAGTGATTTAGGTTTGGCTGCAACTGTGGTAGTTTGTGTTGCTTTAAGTGCTTGGGCTGGTTGTGCATTAATTGCTAATTGTCCAAAGCCACCGAATAATACGATTGATGCAATTGTGGAAGCAGCTAATTTGTTAAGTTTCATCTGTCGTTACCTCGCTAGTTAATTTCTTTTGTCCCTTTGCTTGATTACTAATATCGGGGATGAATCTGAGGGACTAGTGATTGGTAACTGAAGTGAAACTAAGAGTTTTATGAGAAAACTGAGTGTGACTTGTTGCTTGGGCTGAGATACCCCATGCATAAATGCAGGGGGTTCTAACTCACTACGCTTCAACTTAATTCGATACCCACGAAGTAACTGGAGCAACAGGAACAGTTTCCTCCGGTTTCTTTGCACATGTCCACTCACCCATGTTAAAGGTGAGTTGTGTCACATCTGTTCCCTCAATGACTTGATCGAGACCACTCCAGATGTAATTAAATCGCATGGCATCCATTTTTCCAGGACCACCGATTACTTCGATCTGCAATCCTTCACAGGCATTAGCAATGGTGTTTGTTACAGACTGGTTGTGGTATGCCCAAAGCTGATTACCTCCCATGGGTATTTCTAAACAGTCTGATTGAGTAGTTATAGGTTCATAGCGGTCACCGCTTTTGGCATATCGTTGGGAAATGTACATCCGCTTTTTCGTAGAGGCAATCCAATCCCAATTAATTTTCTCCGTCCCGTTATCCTTAGACTTTGTATCTTGCCAACTGCTGATGGGAGCAAGGGTATCATCAGCACCGAGGAGCATAGCAATAGGAGTGTCAGCATCACCGAGTACCCCACCTGTAGTAGCGATGTCGAGGGAATTCTCAAGAAAAGGTTGATCTCCTTGGGGCAAAAATTTTGCAATCCAGTCCGGCAGAGATGCTGTGTGGGTCATAGGAGACGCGGCAACAATTGCTTTAGGCATCAGCAATGTTTGCTGATCCTGAGTTAAGGTCAAGCCGTTTGAAGGATTAGGTGAAGATGGAGGTTGGGAAAGGCTAACTGAGGGATTACCAGTTCCATCAATCGTTGCTTGGGTCAAGCCATAGACCCAACTAAGGGATAAGAAACCTCCCACAGAGTGACCAAAGATATAAATTTCTGGGTCTCCTTTTGAGCCGTTTGGTGTTAGTTCCAGTTGCTGGAGGGCATACAGGGCATTATTGATAGCATTTTGAACCGTTTGCAAGGCAGTGATATGCAGACTGTCTAATGCTCCTTCAACCAAGTCTTTGGCCGCATCCCACAATCCTTCGATATCTTCAATTCGGTTACCGCAATCCGAAGCTGGGGGGTAGGTGTAGCCCTCAAAGGCATCTTGTTGATAATCGACAAAGATAGCGTTGTAGCCTTTTTCTTGGCTCAGGTGGTAAAGGTGGTCTTGGTAAAACCAGGGGCTTCCCAAGGCGAAGCCGTGGAGATAAATGACAACAATATTAGAAGAATTAGAAGGTATATAGGCGGCAACATAATTGCCGTCTTTGTGACTTCCCCATTCGTGAGTTGGAGTTAAGTTGGATGGGTACGATTGAGGAGGTAAGGGAGGTTTCCAACCGTAGTCTAGTCTTTCGTGTTTATCGTAAAATTCTGGGGGATTGCACTCTGGAGTGCCTGATTGGATTTTCGGATTGTAGGAGTTAGAACTCATTTTGGTATATCTCAAAAGCACTAATTTAGTACATTCACACAGGCAGGGATGCCCGTACCACAAGCAAGAATTTTACAATATGGGATTCTAACTCATTTATCTGCAAAGTGCTACAAATTCGACAGATGAACCTTCCCTGAGCAAATTCATGGCTATTCTTTCAGCAGTTTTTTCAGCTGCTTCTTGTGCCCAACTTGTAACAATTTCCATATATAGCTGTAGCCATTTTGATTAGGACATTGAAATAGTTATAAACAAATGGAGAATCTTGAAATCTACGTCCTAACTTACCTGGCTACGGCTATATTTCTCCTCTTGGGATAATCTTAATTCTACGGTTGTGGGGATTAAGAAAATTTCCTATCGGGACTAAGTAATAAGTCGGCACAATAAAACCAAACTATAGTGAAGAAAAGTAAATAAAGCTAAAACCCTTTTTCCCCCTGCCCCCTGCCTTATCCAAACAATAACCTTTATTTGGTCAATAGCAAATTCCTGGGGTAAACTTGCAATCAAGGTAATATTTGTGGTACCTGCTCTCCTGGGAGCCTGGGCATTATTCACCATGACAAACTGGCAATTTCTGATACAAAAACAAGGAGAATATCTTTGGCATCCACTAGAATCATCAACGGTGGAACTGGCTGAAGGTAGGTATAGAGTTGTGGCTAATTCTAACTACGCCAATACAGATGTAGAGGTGCGAGTTACCCACTACTCCCATCATGAATCACCACCAAAAAGGTACGTCAAAAAGCGATCGCGTCGCACAAATGGGGATGGAGTAGTGGCGGTGATTCCATTTACTGCCCTCAAAAGCGGCAGCTGGGAATTACGCTGTTCTGGGGACTTAATGTCGGATATGATGGGTCAATCATGGAAGTTTAGCGTCCGCCTAGAGGTTGTACCAGAACAGACCGATGGAAATTTTGTCACGGATGCAGGGGGAGATGGGGGAATGTTCTATTACCCCAGCTCTGTAACGGAACAATCATCGACACAGAAGCATTCCCAAGAACCAGTTGATTCTGATATTGAGCAAGTCACCTCTGCTTCCCTGGATGAAAACACCATGGGAGATGCAACTATTACCATTCCCGCAGAACAGGTAATAGTTACTTCTAGCCACCCAATTCTAGAAGAACCTTTTACTCCCCCCACCAAGGTAAATTTTGATACCCCAGCAGAAATTGTCACCACTGGAATTAATGCCAATGGTGTGACGAATGTAGCAGAAGATATGCCCCCTGGGGAAGATTCCCCAGTAGATGAGGTGGCTGTCACCCCAAATAGTGGTGATAGTGAATCTACCAATGAAGATAATCAACCAGATTTCACCGATGAGCTTGTCAGCCCAGTACTCTTGAAGGGAGAAACAGCAGAGCAGATTTTACAAAATTTGGCAGATTTGGCTTTACCTCCCAATGAACCTGCTTTAGAATCAGAAGAAACTGATGATGCACCCCCAGAAATTCCCCAATTACCCCTAACTATTACCTTGGATACGGAAATTTATTTTGTATCTTGGGGAGAGGCTTTTACCTTGCATGGAGGGGTGGAGTTAAAAGATATGAGTGTACCTCCCCAGATTTACGGGGGAGAATTATACATAGAATTGCGTTCGCCGTTAGGCAGTTCCTCTGGAACATCGGCCCAAGGTGGAGAAGCGATCGCCCAAATCAAGGAAGTTGTAACAGAAGATACCTTACCCTTTAGTTTTACTTCTGAATTACAGGTTCCTGAAGATTGCCCATCTAAGCTAATTTTGGCAGACATTAATTTATATGGTGCCCTTGAGGATGGCGCTGAATCAATGCTTTTAGCCAGTCATGGTTTTACTATTAATGCAGCTGTGACTGAATTATTGGCATTAAGTACTGTTGCCCAATCTCATACAGCAGAGGAATTACTGACTTTTTCCGAAACAGTGGATGCAAAGGATACTAAAAAACAAACAAAAGTATCCACACCACCAGACTTGCAATTATTCAATTTAGTTAAAACCTTACCTAAAAAACAACCCCTTGTTACCCAACCAAAAGTCAAAACATCTTTACCCCCCCGCATAGATCCCTACTCACTACAAAAACCAACACCCCCAAAATCCCCACAGTTACCCAACTTTTCACTGAGTCAAAATCAAAATCAGCAGAACACAGAGGTTGTAGCTCCAGAAACTCAAACCACAGCAGATTTACCACAAGCAAGAATTAGGAGTACGGCTTTACCTTATTTAAAAAAACGACAACCCGTATTTACGAATGGGAAAGCAGCCCAGCCCGAGGAAATTACAGGGGAAAATCCCCCTGGTGTAGAACCATCACCACCAGTAGAAAATGAAAATACAACTCTGGTTGAGTCCCCAACATTACCCCAGGAAAAGCCTTTATACGGTAACGCTGAACTAATTACTGACACTGGTAATCCTGATACCCTATCTTCTCTCATTCGTCAGTGGACACAAACCCAAGGATATACCTTACCCCAACCAATTAATGTACAGTATGAAGATTATGACGAACAAATTTTCGCTCATAAATTGGATGTGGATTCAGGTTTAGTACCACAACCAACACCGTCAACCAGCAATAATGGGGTGGATACTGGGTCAAATCATCATCAATCAATAGTCCCCCAGCACAAGCCTAATTGGTTAGCACAAGAAATAGTTGTGGATGATATTATTCCCCCTAAACTAGAACCTAGTACTGATGAATTAGAAACGACAAATAGGTCCATCGATGAACAACAACCATTAACCCCACCCGAACCCCTATTATCTCCCCAGGAGGAAAAATTAGAATTTATCCCAGTACCAGAGTTATATGTACCCCCAGGGGAATTAATTGCTGGTCAATCAATCAGAGTCCGGGTAGTATTACCCAATTTAGGTCCCCACATTGCCATCAAATTGTGGCTTAAAGACTGCCAAACCCGCAAACTCCTAGAAGCACCACATATCCTCAAAAACTGGCTGAATGAGCCTCCCCACCACCTACAGTTAACAACTCAAATCAAGGTTCCCTTGGGCTGTTTGCAGATTTACCTCGAAGCTATCGCTATTGATTTGATTACTCAGCAAGAAAGTCATAAAATTAGTATTCTGCGTGATGTAATTCCCGAAAATTTACCGCAAATACCCATAAATCAACTGATTGAGATTTAAATTATCTTTCTTGCCTGGTGAATTAGGAGTTGGGGGATTTTAGCATACCAGTAATCAGCAACGCCGGTTCCCCAGTGTTAAAAATCTTGAGAATTTGCAAAAAATTGACGTAATTTGCAGTAAGCTCATTTTGAATTGTACTGTAAATTCATAGGAAACTATAACTATGGCTGCTTCTTTTCTACCTTCTCTTTTAGTCCCCTTTACAGCTGTTCATTTCTTTGTGGTTATGGCATTTATGTTCGTTTACATTGAAAAGGACAATATTGCCTAAACAAAACCGTAATCATTAGCTTCCATTGAATATTCATGGAGCTATTTACTTAATTATTAATACCGCCTACCTCTGGGAGATAGGCGGTTTTTATCTTGCTGATTTATCAAGTGAATTATGAATCATATCATGTCCGTTTAAATAACCGTCATTGCGACCGTTCGCTGAAAGCGTTCTCGCAGAGTAGGGAAGCAATCCCAAAGACCTTGTGATTACGTCGTTTCACTTCGTTCCACTCGCAATGACATACTATGGGTATGCCCCCGGACATGATATCAAATCAGACTTCAGGTATTTTCACCATAGCTGAACTACATACCTGCTCCCACACCAGCGTAGGAACCATAAAAGAAAATACCAACAACAGTAATAATACCTAAGCCTGCAACCGTAGCTACGATCCACAGGGGAATTCTTCCGCCTCCAGACACTATTTATCCTCCCAAAATCAAATTAATGAACAAAGATTCATACTAGTCCGTCAAACTAGTTAAAGAAGTAGCTGGAAAATAGAATTCCCAGAACAAAAACTAGTAATAATCCCAGATAAAGTGAAGTCCGGTTTAACTCTACTGGTTGACTGTTAGGATTAGGATTTCTTTCCATGGTTTCCTCTTAGCGTTGAATGAACTGCATGGCAGCGATCGCACCTAAAAAGAAGACTGTTGGTACACCTAAAGCGTGAACCGACAACCATCTTACGGTAAAAATGGGGTATTGTACGGGTTGGTTTATATTATTGCCGCTAGTCATAATTCCAACTATTTAATAAATTGTTCAACTTGTTGCTTTGATTCTAAGCGATCGCTCACAATGGGTATTTCTTGCCGTGTCTGAGTGAAGTATTCATCAGGGCGGGGTGTGCCAAACACATCATAGGCCAAGCCAGTGCTGACAAATAACCAACCAGCAATAAACAATGCGGGAATAGTTACGCTGTGAATTACCCAGTAACGAACACTAGTGATGATATCGGAAAATGGACGTTCTCCAGTAGTACCTGACATTTAGATTCCTACCTAAACAATGATTGCTATTAATGTTTATTATCCTACAAAGTTTAGAATTAGTTACAAATTGCAATTTCTTTCTCAGGAATTTTGTCAATCACGCCTCAGCTTGTTCGGCAGGTGCGGAGGTAGCAACATCCGGATTGTATTTCAGTAGAATACCGCGATCGCCAATAATAAATCCCTGTTCTGGGGATAGGAAGACTATTTTGTATAAATTGGCGGGGACATCTTCTACTTCACGGTCTTTTTCCCAAGTTTTACCACCATCAGCACTGCGGAGTAAATTACCACTGCCTCCACTGACCCAAATTTCATCTGGTGTGCGATATGCTAAATCTAGCAAACCCCAGCTAGTGGCAAATTCTGGATATTCTGGATCTAACCACTCTTCTAGGTTATTAGGGGTACTAAATTGTATTTGTCCTCCCCTGGCTAGCATCCACATTTGCCCGTTATTGGCAAATCCCATATTTTCTACCCGACGGGAGCTATTGCGATTGTGGGGTTCCCAAGCCTCTTGTCCTGGTCGCCAAATTGAGTAAAAGTTACCTTTTGCCGAAACTGCGATATATTCACCATTTAGGGAACGTTCCAGGTTCCGTACCACACCCACAGCTTGTTCTACCTGTGCTTTCCAATTTTTACCGCCATCGGTGGTTTGATAAATAGCACCCACATCAGTAGCCATTTCGGCGGTATTTTCCCCCAAGGCGATGACGGAAATGGGATTACCCGGTAATTTTGCACTCAAAGGAATATTAGACCAAGAGTTACCCCCATCAGTAGTATGCAGGGTTAAGGAAGGTTCCCCCACAATCCACCCTTCCTGACCATGAAAACTAACACCATTAAAGCGGTAATTTGGCTCATCTAACTCTAGTTTGATGGGTTGCCAAGTTGTACCACCATCCTCAGTTTTTAATAGGGTAGCTTTACCGCCAACTACATAGCCATGGGATTTATCGATAAAGGCGATATCCAGTAGTTTTGCATCGGTAGGTACATTAACTACCTCCCAGGGATTATTAGTAACCGAGACCACCTGACTACAGCTAACGCACATGAGCAGAACTATAAACAAGGCACATATTTGTTGCCAACTTTTGAAAAGTGAATGCATTTTTTCAGTTTTTTGTCAATATTTGTGTATACAATCTTTTTAGTTATTGAGAGCGATCGCTCCAGGCGGGGAAACCATGCCCCTACTCCTTCCCTCCATCACTCTTTCCCTCCATCACTCTAGATTTAGTGCAAACCGTATAGGCTGATGAAAAATAAGAAACCAAGGGCCAAAGCGCCAAAAATCAAAATATTCTTTTGACCGGGTGTTAATGTATTTACACCAAGCCCATAACCAAGATTTTCTTTAAAACCTGATGCTGTACCAGCAGGTCCCACATTGGCAAAGGCTTTCTTATTGGCACTACAAACTGGACAGCGCCAATTGACAGGTAATTCTGCAAAAGGTACCCCTGAGGCAATATCACGCCTATCATCTCCCTTCTGTGGTTCGTAAATATAACCGCAGGCACGACATTCATAACGATCTAGCACCGTGGTGTCAGCAGCTGGTTCGCTCATGGCTTTGACAAAGTTGATATGTTTACAGCAAATATTAAATATACGTTACAAATTATGACATACCTGTTAGTTTTTTCTATAACCAGCCACAAGGAATCTAATCTGTTTTGGTATCTGTTCCCCAGAATTGGTTAACTGGGAAATATATAATATATTTAAATATATTTACGTGGACTTGCAGCCGTCGGGCAGACGGTTAAGATGCTTAACGAGGGTAAAGCGGTTGCGCTCCCTATGAGTTAAGAATCCCCTCGCCCTTTGGGTGAGGGGAGTGTAAATTAAACCTCAAAGCGGTAAAATTATTAATTGTGTTTGTCCTCAGTGGTTACGAGTACCTTTTAGGCTTCCTACTCCTATGTAGCCTAGTACCCTTCTTAGCTCTTGCAGCATCCAAAATTTTACGACCCAGTGGGCGTTATCCAGAGAAGCGCACCACCTATGAATCTGGTATGGAACCTATCGGTGGGGCATGGATTCAGTTCAACATCCGTTACTATATGTTCGCTCTAGTCTTCGTTGTGTTTGATGTGGAGACAGTGTTCTTATACCCTTGGGCGGTAGCGTTTCATCGCCTGGGTTTATTAGCATTTATTGAAGCACTAATTTTTATTGCAATTCTGGTAATTGCCCTAGTTTATGCATGGCGTAAAGGAGCTTTGGAATGGTCTTAGATGCAAATTTAAAGGGAAAAAAATTGGATCGAGAAACTATTATTAATCCAGTTGGCAGTCCCGCAGTTACCCAAGAACTCTCTGAGAATATCATTCTCACCACTGTTGATGACCTGCACAACTGGGCAAGACTATCCAGTTTGTGGCCAATGTTATTTGGCACTGCTTGTTGTTTCATTGAGTTTGCTGCTTTAATTGGTTCCCGGTTCGATTTTGACCGTTTTGGTCTAATTCCCCGTTCCAGCCCCCGGCAAGCGGATTTAATTATTACTGCTGGCACAATTACCATGAAGATGGCACCCCAATTGGTGCGTCTTTACGAACAAATGCCAGAACCCAAGTATGTAATTGCCATGGGTGCTTGTACTATTACTGGGGGCATGTTCAGCATGGACTCCCCCACAGCAGTACGTGGGGTTGATAAGCTGATTCCTGTGGATGTGTATTTACCTGGTTGTCCCCCCCGTCCCGAAGCAATTATTGATGCGATTATTAAATTGCGGAAAAAAATCAGTAATGATTCCATCCAAGAACGGGATCTAATTAAGCAAACCCACCGTTATTACAGTACTGCCCACAATATGAAACCAGTGGAGGGAGTTCTAACTGGTAAGTATTTGCAGTCCGATGCCCGTTATACTCCACCCAAGGAGCTAACAGAAGGTATGGGTATGCCAGTACCACCAGCTCTATTGACTTCCCAGTCACAAAAGGAGGAAATTAACCGTGGCTGATGAATCTAAACCAGTGCCAGCAGAAGAAGAATCTATTGTTCAAGCTGGTAAAGTTTCCCAATGGTTGACAGAAAATGGTTTTGCCCATGAGTCCTTAGAGGCTGATGTGATTGGGACGGAAATTATTAAGGTAGAGGCAGATTTTTTACTTCCCATTGCTACAGCCCTTTATGCCTATGGATTTAACTATCTCCAATGTCAAGCTGCCATTGACCTTGGTCCAGGGCAAGAGTTGGTGAGTATGTATCACTTGATTAAAGTCAGTGATAATGCGGATAAACCGGAGGAAGTACGTATCAAAGTTTTTCTGCCTAGGGATAATCCTGTGGTGTCTTCAGTATATTGGATTTGGAAAGCTGCCGATTGGCAGGAACGGGAATCCTATGATATGTATGGCATTGTTTATGAAGGGCATCCCAATTTGAAGCGGATTTTAATGCCGGAAGATTGGGTGGGTTGGCCTTTACGTAAGGATTATATCTCCCCTGACTTTTATGAGTTGCAGGATGCTTATTAGGGAATACTAAAAAATCAAAAATTATCCCATTGTGGGGTAGGCATCCCTGCCTGCCTGTTGATATGGATGGGCTAGAAGCCCATCCCACAAAAAAATAGGATAGTTGAAAAATTGGAAGTCCCTTAAGGGTTTTCTAGATCCATAAGTATCTATTGTTGAAAAAACCCCCGGCTTTTTCCATAAGTCGGGGTTTTAAGTATTTATATTTAGTATGCAAATAGCATAGTATAACCGTAGCCAGGGAAGTTAGGACGTACAATCTAATATTTTTCACTTGCTTATATCCTTTTCAATGTCCTAATCAAAATGGCTACAGCTATACTAAGCAATTAAGAAGCGGACATTGTTGAATGCCCAAACCTATGAACAGTAAACTTATTACTTATTACTTATTACTTATTACTTATTACTTTCTTACGGATGGCGCTTAAGAGAAACACTAGGCATTTCAAATGGTGGATTTTCTACTGGCTGGCCATCAACATCTAGTATTAGCATTTTGATATCAAAATTTCCGTCTGGGCTTGCACTGAGATTGAGAGCATTGGTAATATCCACTGCTCTTTCAAAGGTTGCTTTGCGCCCATGATGCCCATGATGCCCATGATGCCCATGGTGCCCATGGTGCCCATGATCGTGCATACTCATAGAATGCATGGCTGCACCCATGCCAAATAAGAAGATAGAACCAGCAAAGTGGGGATTTCCATTTACCAAAGATGTATGATCGGCATCGGGCTGGTTAAGGAATACTCGTAACTCAAAAGACTCAGAAGTCATTGAGAGGTTATGAATTTCTAGTTCAGTTCTTGGTTGCAGAGATTCCACAGCTCGGAACTTGGTCAATCCAAGAGGTGTAATTACTCGTCTTGCACCTATGGCCGGTTCTAGGGATTCATCATATTGATATGAAAGATTATCTATATCGAGAATGTCATCGGCTGACATATCCAGCTCTTCATAAATCTCCTCAGCCACATCATCTGGAACCGCAACATCTGGATTATTTTGTTGCCATATGTACCATTGACGATCAACATAGGCATGGTGCATCCAAAAAATGGGGTCAAAAGCAGCGAAGGCGACTTGACTCATGGAGCCACCAACCCAACCATGCACAGAATCATGGGGAGCTTCCAGACGATTGGAAAAATCAATAAAGTCAGTTTGTTGCATGGCGATGGCAACTTGGTTCTCAAAAATTCCGAACCACCAACTCTCACGGGGACGACGAACGGTTTCTCCACCACCAGGTAGTTGGGCGCTGTAAAGGGGGTTGGGTACTTCCACGCCTTCTGCATCAAAATAGGTGCTATCAGCTAGAGCACTAGGTAATCCTGTGGTCTGTGACTCTTGAGAAATCCAATCCCAGTAAGGTAAGGTGACATCGGGCACATGTCTTTGCAATGCCTGCTCAAAACGCACAAGATAAGCACGATGCCAAGGTAAAAAATTCGGTTGATGGTGTGGGCAATGGGCGGGATTTGGCAACCCGTGTAATCCTGCTACTTGCTCATATCCACCTTCTCCCACTTCTTCTTGTAATAAGGCATATGCAGTGCGTAATTTTTGCAGTTCCTCTGCACTGAGCTGATTAATTTCTTTTCTAATCAGAGGAACTGGAGTATCAATTATGTTGTCACTCATAATTCTTATCTATAGTTGTTTAACTCTATAATAATAAGAATTACAATGCAGGGATATACAATTCCGTAAAAGGTAAGGTACTAATCCGGGTACTTTCATGTGAAGGCTTGGAAAGTATCGTTGGATTTTTAGAATTATGAAGAGGAAAATAGTTTTTGAAAAATAAAATGCGATCGCCCTAGTGGTGGATTTATTCTACAATCCCTACATTATCAAAAGCACGAGCGATCGCATCAAGTATTTGTCTTTTACGTTCGATAGATTCTCTACGAAAGAGGGTTTTTGCTGATTGCCGAATGGCACGACGGCTATCGCTAAAGTCAGAATTCCTAGACAACAGTGTTAATGCCCGATAGAAAAGTCCAGCAGCAGAGGTAACATCGAATAAATAGCCACCTTGATCATCCTGGGAAGTGAGTAAATTGTAGGCTGCCTTGTTGTGGATACCGCTATTATGGTGAACACCACCGTAATCGTTGCTATAGGGGATGCTAAGATAATTGTCCATGTGTTCTGGTTGAGAGTAATTACCAGGATGCTGAAAATTCCGCACAGCAGCACCATTGTGACCAAAACCACTTCCTATATCCCAATTCCATTGACCAATGTCACTCTTGTGGCGATTTGCAATCAAAACAGCAAAAATATCTGCGTAAGACTCGTCAAGTGCCCCTGATTGGTTAATATAGTCAAGTCCAGTTGGTTGTCCAAAAGCATCTAATCCAACTGTCCAACTTGTCAAAGCATGGGTAAACTCGTGGGCTACTATATCTTGTGCAACAGCGTAACAGCGTAATTGACCATTGACAATTTCCTGTCCAAAAAATGCCTGCCTGTTATCCCACCAACAGGCCTTACACTCAAAGTTGTTACCACCTTCAATACATAAAATACTGGATACATATTGTCCAGTAGAAGCACCCTCAAGTACTTCTTGGAAGAATTTTGCCACATCCGAAGTATTAGCATGAGCACTAACACTTTGTGGTTTCCAATCTGGGGGATTTTCTATATTTCTGCCAGGAAAAGACTCTCTAGGATTATTGATATAGTGTGTATGCACTTGAAGTGTTGTATCTTCTAAGTGCATCCGTGGGTTAATTTGTCTTTCACAATAAAACTCGCGACTTCGACCAAAATAATCGAAAGCGTTTTGTAGATGCCGTACCAATTCTTCTTGTTTACTCCCTAAAGCTTTTTCAGTGTTTTCACACGAGGTAGCTGAGAAACCCAATCCCCTCTGTGAGCATCAACTAAATAGTCTACCATTTCTGGCATTAGTTCAAACTTAACAGGAGCATTCATCTGATTAAGTTTTCTCCCAACAAGGTAGACCAAGCGCCACTCCTGACCCTTACTGTCAAAATAATAATATAGGGTACAATTTATACTTATCTCTGTCAAATCATGGCCCGTTTGCTCCCAAATCGCGGCTTTTATATCTTTTTCTTGCTTAATTTTAGGTTCAGGACTAACTGTATCGATAGAATCAGCAATCATTGAGTTAATTGACAGTAATTCGTTCTCATCATCAACTTCAACGGTGACTTGAGCTCCGTAAACAGGTATGCCGTTATACTTTTGCTGATACTTAACTAATTGTGTATGAGTGAAGCGTATTTCTTGGGTGCCTAGGCATTCAAACTCAGAGTTTTCAACAGTTTGGCTTCGCTCACTTTTGAAGCGGGGGTAAGCCGAAGCTTTAATAGTAGAGTTAGGCTGAATAAAACCTGGATTGCCGGTGTCTGGTTTCCATCCACGCGGCAAATCGTGCTTATACTCTAAGGATAATGCTTTTCTTAACAATTCTTTTAACAATTTTTCAATTCCTTGTTCTTGAAATGCGCTTTTCCACTTTTTAGTTTCAAGAACAGCTAGGTCTACTTTCTTCAACGCAGTAGCAAGTTTTTCAATATCAGAATAGTACTTCTGATATCGTGAAGTTTCATCAATTGCATCTTCAGTATGGAAAGTGAAGTTTCTTAGACCATTTTTGCTCATGAGCTATCAACTAGCTGGTTACTTACTAGATGTGGTGAATTGTTTGTACTTAACGTCTGATCGTTACACCTACTGTAAAAAAGTACAATATGTACGACAAGAATTATTTTTGCTAGTACTACAGAACTTATTCTTGCTACATTATGTACATAAAAAGACCATAAAAATTAAGTTTGTAAAGCCTTTTCATTGGAAATACTGCCCATGTATGCACAAAAGACGATTATTTGTATGACCATAAGTATACAATATGTATGTTTTTAGATTAAATATTGCATTTTTATGTACATTAAAACTTTATATAGATTCCATGAAGGCAACTTCAATATAACAACACAGGATAGATAGCCCGGGAGACTAATAAGCGTGCCAAACTCTAAATCATCTGACAGCAAAGATTCAAGCAATTGCAGACGACTTGATAAGGATCAAGAAAGGGACAAATCTGTCTATAGATACTTACTAGAATGCCTCACTGATTTAGAAATAAAAGGAGAAAATTCCAAGCCGAATGAAAGTAGTATTGCGAAACAATGGGGACAACAAGAAAACCGCATTTTTATTAGACGGGTTCTACGTTCTGTTTTTCCTAGATACTATGAGACACAAGAAAAAAAATCTGTTACAAATATTCCTGTTTCTGCTCCGGATACTGTTCCTGGATTAACATTAGGTAAACTGGTAAAAATACTGTCCGCAATTCAAAAGTATAAGGAAGAGAAGATAAAAAAAGTATCTAAATTGTCAACAGATCAAATTCCTCAATTATTAAGCAGAACAGATAAATTAAGAACACTTCGCAAATTTTTTCAATTAGATATTGAAGAGAAACAATCACTAAGGCTTCCTACACACCCAGGAGAAACATTACTGCAAGAATTATTTGATACTGTTACCGATCCAGTCAAAGGTTTAAAGCCTGAAGACATAATCATTTTGTATAAAAAAGCAAAAAAAGATTATCATGCTTTAAAAAAGATAGAATTTAACAATGAACCAGAAATAAAAAATATATCGCAAAAAGACGCATACCAAAAAAAGATCCAATTCTATGTAACAAATATACTCCAAGAACATTGCCAAGGACTAGATTCTATTTTAAAACAGCAAAAAATAGAAGATTTAGTTAGCAAACTATGTCGAGAGATTAGTCGAATTGAGTTACAATGTGGTCTAAGACAAGTAAAAGATTTATTAAATGAAACAAAGAACACAGAAAGCTTACAAGAAAACAGTATTGATCTTCCTGGTTCTTTTGTAGAACATTTAACTCGTTCAACTGTAGAAAATGAAATACTGACTGATGAATTTCCAATTAATATCAAATATTTTGAAATTCAAAAAGTACAACCTTTATCTTTACATATAAAAACGGAAAATAACCAAAATGGGCTACTAAATTCTCTGCTTATAAATGGAAACGAAGAAGTAGAGGATGTGACTAGTTTACAAACACAGTTTGCTTACAAAGTCACTGTACATTTTTATATTAAGGTTCCAGATGATTATAAACCTAAATTTCGCGGTTTATACAATCAAAGCCTTTTTAATGAAAATGATAAAAGATTAGAATTTTTTGAAGAGATAACTGGAGTTGGTAGCCCTACGTTGCATATTACTGCAATAATTAATAGGGTTTTATTATGGAATATAGCAGAACTAAAAGAATATTTTCCAACTCCCCGTAATATTCTGAAGAATAATGAATTTTTTAGTAGTCATAATTTTCCGAACTTAGTATGGTCTTATAATTTAGTTAATTTATGTAAAAATACTGATATTCAAAGAGCAGTTAAAGAAAATAAAATTTATGATGAAGTTGTTGGAAGCTATGAACCTGCATATGGTGAATTCTGTGGTTTTGATGTAGTAGAAGTAGCAGTTAAAGCCGCTTTTTATGCAAGACTCAGGGCAATTAAACAGGCGGGTATAAATGCGAAAAAATACTTGATGCAACTTTGTCATCGTGTAGAAGAAATAAATTCATTGAGGAAAGCCCAAAGGTATTTGAGCTATTATCCATTTTCTTTGACAGCAATGGAAGGGCATCTAAATCAGACACTTTTTAAGGATAAATATCGTACTAGAAATAACCAGTTTGAGTTCTCAGAAATAGAGCATAATCAACCTTGGAGTGCAGTAGCCTACGATGCTCATCTCATAATTACTGAAGCTTATCTAAAAGAAGGTCTTTACCGCATTGCTAAAAAATATCTAGATGTTCTTAAACCTCATGTAGAAGAAGCAGAAAAAGGTGATAACAAATTTTTTAATGATTTAATGCTTGCTAAATATAAAATTTGTCAATTTCGATATCATTGCCTGACAGATCTAGAAGATTCAGAATATTCCCAATCACATTCTGAACGCTTCAGTGTTATTAGTGCGGCAATAAACAGCTTAAATGATGCCGAAGAACATCTCAAAAAACTTTTGAAAAAATACCATGCCCTTGGTAATTCTGCTCAAAGTAATTTTCATCAATTCTTCTACCTGTTGTCAAGAGTATATTTTCATCGAGCAAAAGTTTATATATTTGACTCTCCTTACACTGATCGTCCTGCAAATCATTGGGATGGCTTAATCGAACCACTACGCTTGTTAGAAAAGGCAAGAATTTATGCCGCGAGAGATGGGAATTCTATACACTATGCTTACTGGTCTGCTAATCAAAGCTGGTATTATTTAATGGTGGCTTATTTAAATTATGATCAGCCATTTTCATCTAATCAAAAATTAACTAGAGAAGAATGCATCGATTGGGCAAAGAGATTAAGAAAACATGCTTTGATATGTTACATGAATCATGGAAATGATTGCTTTCATGCAATAAAAGACAATGGTGGAAAATTAACCGATAATTATCGGGATAATAAATATTATGAAGATTATGATGATATCCAAATTCAAGTAGTCCCTTTTATTCAGGAATTACAAGCAGAATTCCATGCAGATAAACAACATTATGATAGAGATAAAAATGTAATCAATCTTGATTTTTCCATATTGAAACAGCCTCATCCAGATGCTAATAATAAATCAATTTATTTATTTGGAACACATTCTAGTATTCTGCTATTTGCCATGGGAATGCTTGAATTATGTGAAGATATCGAGGACGAAAATGAGTTGGAAAGCAAGATTAAAAAAGCGATCAGAATGTTTACATATTGTTCCGCGATCGCTGAAGATGGAATTGATGAATATGGAAGTGAAACTCAAGTAAATAAAGATAATGAGACATTATGCTTAGATAGAATTTTTCACAATGGAGATTCTGTAGTTAGAGGATTATACCCCCATCGTTTAACGCAGTTTGCAGATTTAGGAAAAATTTGGGTTGCTACCTGTAAATCTATTTTGTATTTATCTAACTCAATTTCTGATTGGCCAGATATTGATAGATTATTAGATACTTTACCCAATGGTTCTACAAAGCAAATTTTAGGAAATACTGGCGGACAAAAGCGTTATAACGGACACATTGCCAGCCATTGCAAGAAAGTTTGTCAATATTTTGATAACCTGAGATTAAAAACAGATCATTGTAAGCAATTACAATTAATTGATATTCGCAATAAAGTTGTCAGAGATATTTTCAAAATTATGCGTGGCGAAAGTGATGTGAGTCCTTAATCGAATTTTTCTGATTTTCATCAACAATAATCCCACGACTAGGGCGTGTTTTCAAACCCCAAAATCCCTCACCTCTTAGCCTGGGGCTACACGATCAAAGCCTGCCGGGAGCAGGCTCAAAACCTTGATTTTTCTTAGTCCGCGCAGGCGGACTTTGTACCTGTAGCCGCACCCTTCTAGGGTGACGGCGAGTTTGAAAACAGACCCTAGACACAAAAACTCCTAATCCTGTAAGCCTCTGCATCTAGTGCGTGGGATTCACGAAAATAAATTGCTAATTGTTGATATGCAAACTAAAACCTACTTCAACCACCGAGCTGCATCCTTAGCATGGTAAGTTAAAATCAAGTCTGCACCAGCACGTTTAAAACTGGTTAAGGTTTCCATAACTACTCTTTCTTCGTCAATCCAACCATTTAAGGCCGCAGCCTTAATCATGGAATACTCGCCAGAAACATTATAGGCAGCAACGGGTAAATTAGAAGCTTCCTTAACTCGCCAAATAATATCCATATAGGATAAAGCTGGCTTCACCATCAGCATATCAGCCCCTTCGAGCATATCCAACTCAATTTCCTTCAGTGCTTCCCGGCCATTACCAGGATCCATTTGATACGTTCTGCGATCGCCAAATTGTGGCGCAGAATCAGCAGCATCTCGAAATGGTCCGTAGTAAGCGGAAGCATATTTGGCTGCATAGGACAGAATGGGGATATCCTGGAATCCCGCTTCATCTAAACCAGTACGAATTGCTTGCACAAATCCATCCATCATCCCAGAAGGTGCAATGATATCCACCCCGGCTTGGGCTTGGGAAACTGCTGTCTTCTTCAGTAATTCCAAGGTGGGGTCATTTAATACCTTTCCGGTTAAGTCACCTACTTGCAAATAACCACAGTGACCATGATTGGTATACTCACACAA
>JAAUYD010084092.1_pt1 | contig 19393 bp, 14 predicted proteins | sample 7278101 | NCBI WGS metagenome assembly JAAUYD01 (sample SAMN14350128, study PRJNA611818) | marine sediment metagenome | isolation source: surface marine sediment (0.6m) | place: French Polynesia: Moorea | collected 2018-08
CCAAGTATCGCAACTCGGGCCAGACTTGCATTTGCGCGAACCGGATTCTCGTCCAGGACACGGTCTATGACGAGTTCATTGAAGAGCTGAAGAAAGTCGTAGGCACGTACAAGATCGGTAACGGTCTCGACGAGTCAGTAACGCATGGCCCGATGATCACGCGCAAGGCGCTCGAGGACATCAAGGATCTTGTTGACGATGCCGTCGAGCACGGCGCGACAGTCGCCGCAGGCGGCGAATTTGGCGAGGACGACTCGCAGTTCATTGAGCCGACGATTCTGTGCAATGTCACGCCCGACATGCGCATCTTCAACGAAGAGATCTTTGGCCCGATTGCGCCGATCTTCAAGTTCAGTACCGAAAGAGAAGCGATCGACATGGCCAACGACACCGAGTTCGGGCTGGCATCGTACGTCTATACGAGCAATCAGAATCGTTCGTGGCGGGTCGCTGAAGGCATCGAGTACGGCATGGTCGGCGTCAACGAGGCCTTATTCACGTCGCAGTTCATCCCGTTCGGTGGCGTGAAGGAATCTGGCCAGGGCCGGGAAGGATCACGCTACGGTATCGACGAGTACGTCGAGACGAAGTTCATCTGCTTCGGTGACATCGGCCAGAGCGACTAAGCGCCTGGCAGCTGTCAGGCCTGGAACGACTTCGCCGGAATCGCCATCGTAATTGCCGGGTCCGCGGTCATGGCGCTGAGGAACCCATGCGCGCGCGGCAACACGTGCGCGCAATAAAACGCCGCAGTTGCGAGCTTCTCCTGGCCAAACCCCGCATCCTGGCTGCTCTCGCCGGACGTCGCGATTGTTGCAGCCTTGGCGATGTAGGCACCGCCGAGCACGGTGCCTGCGAGCATCATGAAGTTAAAGCTTGCGGTACCAGGCGTGGTCGGGCTGGACATGGCATTACCGAGCAACCATTCGAGACCCTGCTCGAGCTGGTCGATTCCAGCCAATACCGCAGCGATGATGCCTTGTATTGGCTCGTCATTCGCCGCTGCGAAGTCCGCGCGCAGTTCTGCGAGCAGTGCCCGAAGTTCGCGCCCCTCGTCACCCATTACTTTCCGACCGGCGAAGTCACCAGCCTGAATGCCGCTCGTGCCCTCGTAAATCGTCAGAATGCGCGCATCGCGATAATGCTGTGCGGCGCCGGTTTCCTCGACGAATCCCATACCGCCATGAATCTGGATGCCGAGCGACGTGACCTGCTCAGACGTCTCGGTGCACCAGCCCTTAACGATAGGCGTCAGCAAAGACAAGCGCCGGTCGGCCGCCGCGCGCGTGTCGTCGTCCGCGCCATGATGAGCGAGGTCGGTTTGCGCCGCAGCCGTGTAGGACAACGCACGCATCGCTTCGACCTGTGAACGCATCAGCATGAGCATGCGACGAACATCGGCGTGGTGGATAATGGGCGCTGTGCCCTCCATGCCTGGCACGCGCCCCTGCACGCGATCGAGCGCGTAAGCGCTCGCATGCTGGAACGCGCGCTCGCTGACTGCAAGCCCCTGCAGGCCGACGCCCATGCGCGCATGATTCATCATCGTGAACATCGCGTGCAGTCCCCGGTTCTCTTCACCGACGAGGTAACCGACGGCGCCGTCTTTGTCACCGAACTGCATGACGCACGTAGGACTGCCGTGGATGCCCAGCTTATGCTCGACCGACGTGGCACGCAGGTCGTTGCGCTCGCCTGGCTCGCCGTCAGCGGTCACGAGGAACTTCGGAACGAGGAACATCGAGATGCCGCGCACGCCTTCAGGCGCGCCATCGATGCGCGCAAGGACAAGGTGAATGACGTTCTCGGAGAGTTCGTGGTCGCCCCACGTGATGAAGATCTTTGTGCCGAAGATACGGAACTGATCGCCATCGCGGACGGCGCGCGTGGTAATGGCCGCGAGGTCGGAACCGGCTTGTGCCTCGGTCAGGTTCATCGTGGCTGCCCACTGACCCGTCACGATCTTCGAAAGATAGGTCGACTTGAGTTCGTCGCTCGCATGCGCCGCCATCGCCTCGGCGGCATCCGACGTCAGCATCGGCAACAGCGAATAGGAGATGTTGGCGGTCTGGACCATCTCGTTGGTTGCGAATGCCGTAATCGCGGGCAGGCCCATACCGTCGTATTCGGCATTGCCACCCACCGCCTGCCAGCCATTTTCGACGAACTGGCTATGAACGTCGGCAAACTCGGCCGGTACGCGCACACTGTCGCCTTCGACGGCGCAACCCTGCTGGTCGCCGGGCACGTTGGTCGGGGCGATGATGTCGCGAGCGAACTTTGCGGATTCGTCCAGAACCTGTTCCAGGTCCGCAGCCTCAATGCCTTCGTAAGGCGCGAGCTTGAGGATGTCGTCGATGCCCGCAAGGTGGCGAATGCAGAAATTGATGTCGTCGAGCGGTGGGTTGTAAGTCGTCACGTCGGTGTCCTGTTACTGCATGGTTTGCACGGCTAGCCGAATATCTTAGTGAGAATCCCTGAAACGGGGGATACGGCAACTGTGGTAGTCCCACGTCGGTCGGAGCAGTGTTGTAAGCTATGTCCCGCTGTCCGGGGGGATGGCCGGCAAGAGGAATAACAACAATGGCAGCAGCTTCAGCGAAATCCTGGTCATCGGGCTTCACTTTCGTGCTGGCCGCGGTTGGCGCCGCGGTTGGACTCGGCAACATCTGGAAATTCCCGTTCGTCGTCGGGGTAAGCGGCGGCGGGGCGTTCGTGCTCGTATATCTCGGGTGTGTGCTCTTTATCGCCATCCCGATCCTGATCGCCGAATTGTGGATCGGTCGTGCGGGCGGACACAGTCCACCCATTGCAATGGCCAATGTCGCGCGCGACGCGGGTCAACCACGGGCCTGGTCGCTCGTCGGCTACATGGCCATGCTTGTTGGCTACCTGATCGCGACGTACTACTGTGTGATTGCCGGCTGGACGTTGTCCTATATCTTCAAGGCAGGCAGTGGCTTTGGTGATGCGGCCCCGGCGGCTGTTGCGGCGCAATTCGACGCTCTGCTGGCCGATCCCCGGCAGCTCATTGTCTGGCACACCGTATTCATGGCTATTGCCCTGTATATCGTCGGTCGCGGCCTTAAGAAGGGCATCGAGAAGGCCGTCACGGTGCTGATGCCGTCGCTGTTCGCGATGCTCATTCTGATGATCGGGTACGCGGCGGTCGAAGGTGACTTCGGCCGGGCAATCGATTTCCTGTTCAGCGCCGATTTCAGCAAAATTGACGGCGCGACAGTGCTTGTCGCGATCGGTCAGGCATTCTTCTCGATCAGCGTGGCGATGGGTCTCCTGATGACGTACGGCTCGTACGTGCCGAAGGGCGTGTCGCTGACGAAGTCCGCCCTCGTGATCGCAGGCGCTGACACGCTCGTTGCGCTACTTGCGGGCCTGATGATCTTCCCGCTTGTCTTCGGCAACAACCTCGATCCGGGTTCGGGCCCAGGGCTGATCTTCCAGACGCTGCCGACCGCATTCGCCGAAATGCCTGGCGGCCGAATCTTTGGCGTCGTGTTCTTCATCCTCCTTGCGTTCGCTGCTGTAACGTCGCTTATCGCAATTATCGAGCCAATCGTGCGATTCGCCGAAGGCAAGTGGCACATGAAGCGTCGCAACGGCGTGCTCGTGTTCGGTGTGCTGGCATGGGCCATCGGTCTGTTGACGGTATTCTCGTTCAACATCTGGTCCGAGACGTATCCGCTCGGCGGCATCGCCGCATTCGAAGGCATGACGCCATTTGCACTGATCGACTATTTCACGGCGAACGTAATGATGCCGCTCGGCGGTATTTTGATGGCACTGTTCGTCGGCTGGCTGGTCAAACCCTCGGTGCTCGCCGAAGATCTCGACTTCGGCGGCGCGTTAATGGCCAAGGCCTGGCTGTGGATGATTCGGATCGTCGTACCGCTCGCGATTCTGTGGGTTCTCTACACCAGCCTGTAAGCAAGCTTCGGAGTTACAAATGATCAAACGACTCGCAGCGTCAACGCTGCTTGCCGCCCTGTTGGTTCTGCCCGCCGCGGCACAGGACCTTGCAGGCGTCGATATCCCCTATGAACGCCACATTCTCGACAATGGCCTGACCGTACTGGTGCATGTCGATCGCGCCGCGCCGCAAGCCTTCGTCAACGTCTACTACAAAGTAGGGTCGCGCGACGAGAAGCCTGGCAAGACCGGATTCGCACACCTGTTCGAGCATCTGATGTTCAACGGCTCCGAAAATTACGATGGCGAGTACTTCGAGCCGGTTCAGGACGTTGGCGGATCGCTGAACGGCGATACGTGGTTTGATCGCACGCGTTATTTCCAGACGGTGCCGAACACGGCACTCGATCGCATTCTCTGGCTTGAGTCGGATCGCATGGGTCACCTGCTCGGGGCGGTCACCCAGGAAAAACTCGACCAGCAGCGTGGCGTCGTGCAGAACGAGAAGCGTCGCGGCGACAATCGTCCATACTCGCAGGTCTACAAGAAGATGCTCGCCGGCGTTTACCCGAAAGGTCATCCGTACAGCTGGTCGACGATCGGCTCGATGGAAGATCTCGATGCAGCATCGCTCGAGGACGTGCACGAGTGGTTCAAAGAGTGGTACGGCGCGGCAAACGCCATCGTGACCGTGGCCGGTGATATCGACCCTGTCGCTGCGCTTGCGTCTGTCGAAGCACACTTCGGCGACATTCCCGCCGGGCCGCCGGTTTCGCATCGCGACGATTGGGTGCCGGAGCGCACTCTCAACACGTTCGAGACCTACCAGGACCGCGTCGCGAACCCGCTGATTTACAGAGGTTGGTCTGTCCCCGGCTTGGATCACGAGGCGTCGACACTGGTTTCACTGGCAACGCGCATCCTCGGCGGCGATTCGTCATCCCGCCTGTACCGACGACTCGTCAAGGAGGAAAAGCTGGCCGTGGGCGCCTCGATGAGCACGCAGCCCTTCGATCTTGCGTCGATGGTTGGTTTGCAGGTCGTATTGATACCAGGCGCCGATGCCGATCGCGTACGCCAGATCGTCGCGGAGGAACTGAGCCGTTTCTTCAGAGACGGCCCAACGTTGAAAGAACTCGAGCTGATCAAGACGCAGTACGCGGCGTCAGTTATCAAGGGCCTCGACTCGCTCGCCGGCAAAGCGAACCTGTTGGCTGAGAGCGAGTACTATGGCGGATCGCCGGATGCGTACAAGCTCGGCTTCAGCTGGATCGACAACTCGACACCTGAATCCGTTAGGGCGGCAGCAGTCGAGTGGCTGGGTGACGGATTCCACGAGATTTACGTCACGATGTTCCCGAATTACACGGCTGCGGCGGAAGGCGTTGACCGCAGTGACCTGCCGTCGGTCGATAGTTACCCGCCCGCCAAGGGTCCTGAGGTCGAGGACTTCGAGCTGAAGAACGGCATCCCCGTACGCTTCGTAAAGCGCGCCGGGGTCCCAGCGGTCAGTGTCGTCGGCCTGTTCCGTATCGGTTCTGTTGTCTCGGCGAACGAGAATCCGGCGGCCAGCGCAATCGCATTCCCCGCAATGAGCCGGGGCACGAAGGAGCGGTCTGCGGACGAGATTCAGGACGATCTGAAGCGCACGGGCAGCTCATTCAGCATGTCGCTCGATAACGACTCCAGTCGTATGACGGTTTCCACATTGACCTCGAAGATCGACGATGCGATGGAGCTCGCCGCAGATATCGTGCGCAACCCGTCGTTCGACGAAAAGGAAGTTGCACTGCTCAAGGAGCAGTCCATCGCCACGATCGAGCAGGGCAAGACGAATCCCGCAACGCTTGCGCGCATGTATTCCGACGCTGTGATCTATGGGGAGCATCCCTATGGCGGCATGCCGTCCACAACGGCGGATGTCGCGGCGCTGACCGATGCCGATATTCGCGCGGCTTACGAACGACGCATCCGCCCGCAGGATCTCACGTTGTACGTGGTCGGTGGCATTGAATCGGAAGAGCTTCGCAGCACGCTTAACAAGCACTTCGGCAACTGGAAGCCGGTTAAAGGCGAGTCGTTGGATGTCGACGTGCTCGCGGCGCCGCAACCGGAGCCGCAGCCTCGCGTCATCGTCTTCGACATGCCCGGTGCGCCACAGTCCAATATTGTTGCCGCGCGCGTTATCGATCCGCCGTTCCAGGCCGGACACACGGAGTTTACACTCGCCAACATGATCTACGGCGGCAACTTCATGTCGCGGATCAACACGAATCTTCGCGAGGAGAGGGGCTGGAGCTACGGCGTTCGCTCAGGGACCGGTCAGACAGCCGGTCCGCGCAAGTGGTGGATTATTGCGCAGGTGCAGTCCGATAAGACCGCCGACAGCATCCGCGAGCTTGTTGCCGAGTTTGAGGCGCTGGCCGACGCAAGACCGATCACGGCTGACGAGCTGGACAAGGTGCGTAATGAGCGCATACGCAAGCTGCCGGCGGTAACCGCTACGGCGAACGGCACCCTGCAATACCTCGTGAACAATGGCGTGTTTGGCCTTGCAGACGATTACGTCGAGCAGCGGAAGGCAGAGTACGAGGCCGTGCAGCTCGAAGATCTCGTCGCGTCGCTGACCGATCGGATCGATCCCGACGAACTCACGTGGTTCGTTACGGGGGACCTCGAGAAGATCGAGGACTCGATCAATGCTCTCGAGATCGGTGAAGTCGAGGTGTGGGATGCCGACGGAAACCGCTTGCGGTAATTGTTTTCAGCGTGTTGCGCCGCCGTCTCAGGCGGCCAGGCGCAGCACTGCTTCGCCTGCGAGTTTGATGTCGCCGCGTTGATCTGCTGCCTGCAGGTCGACATGCACGGTGCCGTCTTCATGCTTCGCCGTGACTGTACCTGTACACGTAATTTCGTCGTGTACCGCGGTCATAGCGCTGAAGCGGACGCCGAAGCGTTGCAGTGCCGACTGCGGTACCCAGTCCGTCAGCATCCGACCCGCGTAGGCCATAATCAGCATGCCGTGCGCGATGACGTCATCGAGTCCAAACCGTTTCGCGAAATCGATATCGAGATGAATTGGGTTGTGGTCGCCCGACGCGCCGGCATACAGCGCCAGGGTCGTCCTTGAGATGGGTTTGACGGTCAGTGGTGGCAGAGTGTCGCCGATGCTGAGGGAGTCAAGGGTGATTGGGGGCATGCTCGACTCCTCAGTTGCGAATCACGTAGACGCGATGCATCTTCACGACGCAGTCGCCATCCTGGTTGTCGACGTCGGTGTCGGTCACGATGAACTCCAACGCACCGTTTCTTTTGTCGTAGATATCTGAAATCCTGGTGCGATAAGTCAGCGTATCGCCGGCGCAGACATCGCCGAGGTAGTCGAAATGCTGCTCGCCGTGCAGCAGCCGGCCAAGCTCTACATCGAGCACGTCGAGAATCTCGAACGGATTTGGCACGTCCATATCGAAACAGAAAGCCATCGTCGGCGGCATCGGCAGGCCACGGTAGCCGGCAGCTTGCGCAGCTGATTCATCAACGTAGACCGGGTCAGTCTGGCCAGTAGCCTTGGCAAAAAACCGGAGTCGATTCGCCTCGACGGTGGTCGAGTGGCTCGGCATCTCCGTGCCGATTAGCGATTTGTCGATCATGTGACTTACTTCAACTTGGCCTCGAACAGTTTGAAGATACGCCGGTAACCGTCAAGCCAGCTTTCCGGATGCACGTAGCCGTGCGGGTCCTGAGGGTAGATTGCCATTTCCCAGTCTTCCTTGCCGAGCTCGATCAGTCGCTGCACGAGCAGGACCGCATCCTGGAAAAAGACATTGTCATCCAGCATGCCAGCCTGGATCAGCAAGGCATCTTCCAGCCCCTCGGCATAGTTAATCGGCGAACTGACATAGAACGCCTCGGGATCGGTGTCTGGCGTGTTCAGGATGTTCGATGTGTAGCCGTGGTTGTAATGAGACCAGTCGGTTACGGGACGCAGCGCGGCGCCGGCCTTGAACGTGCCCGGCGCTTTGAAGAGCGCGACGAAGGTCATGAAGCCGCCGTACGACCCGCCGTAAATGCCGACCCGCTCGCGATCGACACCGTAGTTCTCCGCAAGGAAGTCGATGCCATCGATGTAGTCCTCGAGCTCCGGCACGCCCATGCGACGGTAGATCGCCGTGCGCCAGTCACGGCCGTAGCCCTCCGATGCGCGAAAGTCCAGGTCGATGACGACGTAGCCATGCTGCGCGAGCAGGTTGTGAAACATGTGTTCGCGGTAATAGTCGGGCCAGCCGAAGTCGGCATTCTGCAGATAGCCGGCACCGTGCACGAACATGACGGCCGGGTAGGTCTTCGACGGGTCGTGGTCGTCCGGCAGATAGAGTTTCGAATGGATGGGTTTGTCGACATGCGACGACGGCACCTCGACGAAGGTCGGCTGCTGCCAGTCGATCGATTTGTAGAGATCGCTCATCGTGTCGGTGAGCTGCCGCGCCTCGGCGCCGGGCCGATTGTCCTGCACGAAAAGCTCATCGTGACGGCCGTGCGTGGAGTGCGTGATCAGCAACTTCGATTCATCGGGTGACACGACGATGGCGCTCGTGCCATCGAGGTTCGTCAGTTGCTCAGCCTTGCCGGTTGCGACATCGACGCGCCAACCTTCGTAAAGGCCCGGATGCTCGACGTTCGCCTGGTAATAGAGATACCTGCCGGACGGGCCGAGCACCGGATCGAAGATCACGTGCTCACCCGTTACGAGCGCTCTGCTACGACGATCGTCGATGTTCTTCGTGTACAAGCCCAGGTAACCGTGGTCTTCGGACAGGAACCAGATCGTTTCGTTGTCGTCGAGCCAGCCGTGCTCGATGTGATAGTTGTTGACCCAGGCCTCATCGGTCAGGCGATGCTGGTTGATGAGCTCTTTGCCGTCGAAGTCGATCGTTGCGATCCAGCGGTCTTTGTTGTCGTTAGCATGCACGTACAACAGCGCCTGCGCGCCGTCGTTTGACCACTGCACCTCGTAGAACTGCACGCCCCGGATGTCGGGCGCCTTGAGCCGTGCCTCAGCTTTGTCACGCTCTTCGCCGAGCTCAACGAAGTGCTCGATCGCGCCGGCACGCAGTTTGGCGAGCGGATCCTCGTCAATGCCCGGCAAGTTGCCCAGGCTGATTTCGTGTTTCTCACTGGTCTCGAGATCGACGAGCCACACCGACTGTGGTGCCCGTCCCTTCCGGCCGACCCGCGTCCGCACGGTGCGAGTTTCGACGTAACCACTCATCGTGACGTATTCGGGCATGCTGCCGTCTTTGCCGCCGTCAAAACTCTTGGCCTCGGTGACGACCAGCAGCCAGCGGCCGTCGGGCGACAGCGCGTGCCCCTGCGACTCCAGCTGGTCACCCATGTAGATAGGCGCCGCGCTGAGCGCTTCGTCGAGCTCATACAACGAAGTCTCGCGCTCGCGCGCCTCGTCCTTGTCCTGCTCGGACTCGCGCAGCTTGCGGTAGAGGCGCTCCTGGTGTGTCCGCATGACGTCGAAGCCATCGTCGGCCGTCGGGTCATCTTCGAACTTGAGATTTGTGACCTGTTCGGCAAGCCGGCTAGCGGGGTCGAAGACGAACATCTGGCCATCGCGCTGAAACGCGATGCGCCGCCCGTCCGCCATGAACATCGGCGAAGACTCGGTAGCGGCCGTGCGTGTCACCTGCCAGGAGGTGTCGCCGTCGCTCATGAAGATGTCGCCGGCGTAGGTCCATGCGTGCAGGTCGCCTGCTTGGCTGTAGACGGTCGATCTGCGGAATGTCTGTGACCAGGACGACTCGGCAATCTGCGCTATTGCTCCGTCGATCGTATCCACGGAGTAAAGGTCCTGCAGCTTGGAGCCTTCGCGCTTCTGTTCGAAGAACACGGTGCGGCTGTCGGCGCCCCAGAATGCGTTCTGCGGTTTGTTCCCGAGCCAGTCGGCATCAGCCATGATGCGTTCGAGTGTCAATTCTTCGGCGTGTGCAAGCGGTGCGGCGAGAATCAGGGCAAGCAGCAGCGTGATCTTGTTCTTCATCAGGTCTCCAGTTTCCGGCCTGTTTGCATGCGCGCCATGTGGCACAAAGAGGCGCATAATACCCGTCATGAGCAGATTCATCGATCGGCCCTGCCCGATTCGCCGTATCGGCGACGGCCAACGCAACCACTTCCTGGGCTACTACAGCAAGAGCCCTTGGGACGACCTTGGGCGCTACCTGTTGTCAAACCAGGTGCCGGTCATGACGCAGGACCTCGACGGCAGCGAAGTCGCCGAGGTCGGCTACTTTGACCTCGAGGAAAAGGATAGTTTCAAGATCATCGGCTCGTCGACGGCGTGGAACTGGCAGATTGGCTGCCAGTTACAGTGGTTGGAAACGCCGGGCGAGCAGCAGATCGTCTACAACACCCGCGCGATGGGGCCGGAGATTACCGAGTTTCCCTATGCGGACTTCCGCGCAAACGTGTACGATTGTGCGAACGAGGAGGTACGCGAGCTACCGCTGCCAGTTTATGCCGTTGTTCCGGACGGCGCATACGCATTGTGCATTGACTTTGCACGGCTCGAAGTTACGCACAAGGCGCTGGGTTACCGGCCAACACACAGGCTCACCGGCTTTCGCGCCGCGCATGCGAATACCAAGCCCGAGCCCGCACCAGACGATGACGGCATATGGCGCATGAATATCGCAACGGCCGAGTTCGAGTTGCTTGTGTCGCTACGACAGCTGTCTGAGTTCGACTCTCTGCCGTCAATGGACAACGCTATCCATTGGGTGACGCACGTCGCGGCTGCGCCAGATGGCCAGCGCTTCCTGTTTTTGCATCGCTGGACCGAGCGCGTCGACGACGAATCAAGCTTTTGCCACCGCCTGTTCAGCTGCAATGTAGACGGTACCGATTTGAAGCTGCTGGAAGGCGCTGAGAATCCTTCCCTGCTTTCCAACCCAATGTGGAAGGACGCTGATTCCATTGTCGCCTGGGGCACGCACGGCGGTTCGGCTCACTATCACCTCTACGATGATCGCGATGGGTCTGTCGAAGTCATTGGCCGGGGTGCGCTTGCCGAGAACGGGCACATGACGTACTCAAGCGACGGGCGGTTCATCCTGACCGATACGTACGCAAACAAAGAGTCGAACCTGCAACGGGTGTTGCTCTACGAAGTCGACACAGATACGTGCTACATGATCGGGGAGTTCTACACGGACCCCGACGTGGGCAAACACAATCGATGTGATTTACACCCGCGCTTCGGCCCCGACGATCGCTACGTCACGATCGACTCAATACATGAAGGTAGCCGACAGCAGTATTTGCTCGACGTATCGGAGTTGACCGCCTAGCGCTTGCCGGGCCGCTTGCGCGTGACGGGATCGTCCGGGTCCTGGTACTCGGCAGCCGCCTTGTCATCATCATCATCGTCGTGTGTCTGCATGTTGCGTGTCGCAATATCACGATGGATGACGCTGTCTTTATCCAGGTCCACTTTGTCTTCTATGGCTGACGTCGTGTTTGACCGGCTGGAATTGTAATCTTGTGCGCGAGTTTCAGACTGTTCGTCGTCGTCGTTCTCATCGCCAATCGGCCCGCCGGCCGGTACAGCCGCGTTGATGTTGTTCGACCGGCTCGAGTTGTAATCGGTTGCGGTGGTTGTCGTGCTCATATTAGTCGACGACTTGTCGAGCTCTTTTGTATCGAGTTTGTCGTCCGCTACCGCGGCGGTGACGAAGAACACGGCGGCGAGGAAAAGCAGCTGTCGCATTGGTCTCTCCCGAGGAATTCTCATAGTCCTATCAAGAGCTTGGCACATTTCGGCCAGGGGATCCGGTAGTGTGTCTCGGAATCCGTACGCGAGCAGGGCCCCAATCTGCGAGAATAGTGGCATGAGTGACTCCGGCGTAGTGGAAATCAGGAATCGTGGCACGCGACCGCGCGGCGAGCAGACACGTCGCAAGATCCTCGACGCTACGCTCACCGTTATTGCAAAAGAGGGCGTGCGCGGCACGACGCATCGCGCGATCGCCCGTGAGGCGGGTGTGCAGTTATCGCTGACGACCTATTACTTTCGCGACCTGAACGAACTTCTGTCGCTCGCGTTCCGTACCTTCATGGATAAGGATTACGGCGCGCTAACCGAGCAGTGGGAGAAGGCGTTCAGGTACCTCGATCAGTTTTCGCCGTCTGACCTTGCCGACGAGGAAACGCGGCGGCGCATTACTGACTACTGTACGAAGCGAATTGTTGATCACATCAGGCATGGATTGGCAAAACACCCTGAAGGACTCGCCGTCGAACATCACTTCTTCTACGAAGCATTGAACGAGCCGACTTTGCAGGAGCTGTCTGCTCTGCATCGCAGCCGACTGTTGCAGCCCATGGTTCGGTTTTGCGAATACTTCAACGCGACTGACCCGGAAACGGATGCGCGCCTGTTGCTCGGCACGATAACGCGGCTCGAGTACCAGGCGTTGCCGGCTGTGCTCGACAACGTAGACTATAAATCCATACGCAATGAGATCCGCCGCATCGTCGGATGGATCGTCAACTCAGACTGAGGCTCCTGCCATGACCGAAGCAGCCACCCCAATCAGCACGCAACCCGACTACACAGACATGCTCGCCGAACTTGAAGCCGTGTTCGAGTCCGAACGGACGCTCAGCCTGGAATGGCGCGCGCAGCAGCTCGAGGCGGTGGAGCGCATGATGGCCGAACGGGAGCAGGACATTCTGGACGCACTCAAGGCCGATCTCGGCAAACATGCGCTCGAAGCCTGGTCGACAGAGGTTTCCTACGTCGCCAGCGATGCGGCCTACAGCCGCAAGCATCTGAAGAAATGGACAAGGCGTCGCAAGGTACCGACGCCAATGGTCGGCAAACCGGGCAAAAGCTGGTTGCAACCCGAACCCCTCGGTGTCGTGCTTATCATCGGTGCATGGAATTATCCGCTGCAGTTGACGTTGGCCGGTCTCGTCGCCGCGATTGCCGCAGGCAACTGCGCCGTTATCAAACCTTCGGAGCTTGCGCCAAAGACATCGGCGCTCACAGTAAGGCTCATCGAGGAGTATCTCGATAAGGATTGCTTCAAGGTCATCGAAGGCGGCGTGCCGGAGACGACCGCGTTGCTCGACCTGTCCTGGGATCACATTTTGTATACGGGAGGCGGCGATGTTGGCCGCATCGTCATGGCCGCCGCTGCCAAACACCTGACGCCTGTCACGCTCGAACTCGGCGGCAAGAGCCCGTGCGTGGTGATGCCAGATGCCAACCTTGAAACCACGGCCCGACGGATCGCGTGGGGCAAGTTTACAAACGCAGGGCAAACCTGCATTGCACCAGATTACATTCTCGTCGACGCCGAAACCGAGAAGAAGCTTGTGCCGCTCCTGCAGGAGGCCGTCGCGGAGATGTTCGGCGACGACCCGCAGCAGTCCGATTCCTATGGCCGCATCGTGAGCGATCGCCATTTCGAGCGAATTACCGGGCTCATGAGTTCAGGTGACATTGCGATCGGAGGTCAGTCTGACGCCGCAACGCGCTTTATCGCGCCGACCGTGCTGACCGGCGTTACGCCCGACTGCGCCGTGATGCAGGAAGAGATTTTCGGTCCGGTGCTGCCGATCGTTCGCGCCGACAGCCTCGAAGACGCAATTCAGTTCATTCGCACTGGCGACAAGCCGCTGGCCGCTTATATTTTCACGAAAGACACCGAGGCCGAACATCGATTCCTCGCGAAAATCTCAGCGGGCAATACCTGTGTGAACGACACGATGATGTTCATGGCCGTGCACGAGCTGCCGTTTGGCGGCGTCGGCGGCAGCGGTATGGGCAATTATTCGGGCGAGTACGGTTTCAGGACGTTCAGCCACATGAAGCCCGTGTTGAAACGCGGCTGGTGGCCCGATCCGGACCTGCGGTACGCGCCGTACACGGACAAGAAATTCAGACTGCTGCGGAAGTTGCTCTGATGAAATCCAATACCGACCAGCACCTGTCTGAGTCAGTGCGACAGTCAGTTCGTGCCGGGCGCAAAATTGAGGCCATCAAGCTCCTGCGCGAGGAACACGGCCTCGGGCTCAAAGAGGCCAAACAGATTATCGATCGTGAAGTGGCGGTGTATCGGCGTGCGAACCCTGACGCGCCGATGGCTCAGAAGACCAGCTCGCTGCCGCTCATCGTGGCCGTAGTCATCGTTGGCGCAGCGCTTTACTGGTACTTCGCGAACTAGCTATTGCTAATCGCCGCCGACGAGACTGTCGTGGATCGAAAGCGCGTTGATTTCCCCAACAATGCCTTCGAGAGCGCTCTCTCAAAGGAGACAGTTACTTTCTCCCATCGGATCTGCCCCTGTTACCTTCGAGTATTCCCGAAAGCTGCTTAAAAAACACGTCGAACTCTAGCGGTTTGTTCATGTATAACCGAACGCCGAGTTCCCTGGCTGCGCGCTGGTCGCCTACCGGCGTGTATCCGGATAGCAAGATAACCGGCAGCTCCGGGTCGAGTCTTAAGAGCTGTTCCGACAACTCGATGCCGCTCAATTTAGGCATTGTGTAATCCGTAATAACAAGATCGACATTGTCGCGATGGTGCTCAAAGTACTGTAGTGCCTGTTCGCTATCGCCCATTGCAACAGCGGTATAGCCGCGGCTCTCGAGGAGCTGCACGAGTAGTGTCGCAACAGTGAGCTCGTCATCAACCACCAGTATATTGCCAGCGGAGGTGGCCGGCTTCGCTGTGGCAGCGCGTCCGTTCGTATCGACCGGCAACTGGACCGGCTCTTCATCGCGTGGAAAATACAGGCAGAATGACGTTCCCTTGCCGCTTTCGCTATTTACAACAATGTGTCCGTCATGCGCGTGCGAGATTCTGTCGACCATAGCAAGGCCCATGCCTGTTCCGCCGCCGTCACCCTTCGTCGTGAAGAACGGCTCGAAGATGCGGTCTAGCTGTTCCGCCGGGATGCCGTCGCCGGAATCAGCGACCTCAATAGCCACCATGTCTCCCGCTATTGAATCGCCGCACGCTGAACACGCCGTGTCAATGACATGCTCGTCGCTTGCGGTGATGTGAATTGTGCCGTTCCCGCGCATTGCGTCTTTGGCATTTAGGCAGAGATTAATGAGCACCTGCTCCAGCTGCGCGGGGTCGATGTGGATTGTGCCGGCGTTTGCCTCAGCGCCCACCTCAAGAGCGATCGACGACGGCATCGTTGGCCGTAAAAGTCCCACAACGCTGCCGATGAGCCGGCCGACGTTGGTAGAGAGAGCTTTGCTGTCTTGCTTTCGACTGAACGTCAGCATCTGTGCGACCAGGTCCCTCGCTCGCCAACTTGCGCCGAGAACACCTTCCAGATACTCAGACAAAGCATCACTGTTTCGGGCGGCAGGGTGCCGGGTAGCAAGTTCGGTGTAGCCAACTACTGAGGCGAGAATATTGTTGAAGTCGTGGGCAATACCGCTTGTCAGTTGCCCGACGGCCTCCATCTTCTGAGCCTGGCGCAATTCCGATTCGAGCGCCAAACGCTGTCTCTCGGCGCGCTTTTCCTGCGTGACGTCACGAACAGTTGACAGGACATGGGGAATGCCATCAATCTCGATCGACCCTGCGGAAGCTATGCAGGAGATCACCGTTCCGTCCTTTCGCTGGAATTCGGCCTCGACTGCATGAGACGCCCCACGCGACTCAAGATTCCGAATCCACTCTTCACGGTTAGACAGATCTCGCCAAAGGCCCAACTCCGTGGTCGTCTTGCCAACCGCTTCTCTGCTCATGTAGCCGAAAACGGACTCAAAGCCAGAGTTAACATCAATGATGCGCCCATCAATGAGTCGCGTAATCAGGATGGCGTCGGGACTCGAGTGGAACGCCGTCGAGAACTTGTGCTCGGAAAACTGAAGCGCCGCACGCGCCTCGTTCAACGCCGTAATGTCGATCATTGTGACCCAGGCCTCGACGAGGTGGTCCTCGTGCACGCGTCCTGCACACGACACGAGGAATTCCACCGCATTGCCGTGCCGGTCGATCTCGAAAGTCTCCTCACGTATTACGCGAAAGCCATTTTCTACAAACTGCCGCACAAAATCGTAGTTACGCTGGTCGGTCAGCGGCACGATCTCCGCCAACTTGACCTTTGACATGTCGAAGTCGGCGTCATATCCGTACTGGCGTGCAAAGGCCTGGTTCCAGTCTGCGTGATAGCCACTCGCATAGGCCTCCTTGATGATCTCATCAACAGGCGATTTGACAGACACAGGCGGGTCGAACCTGCAGTGGGCGATTGCGACGAGGGCGTTCTCGAGAATGATGCCGACACGAGTGTCGTGCTCAGCTTGGGCAAGTGCACGGCCTAGCGATAAGGTCTCAGCTGCTTTCCGCTGGCCACGGCCTATCAGGTAAGCGACGAGCGCCAATGCGAGCGCGGCGGCGATACTAATGAGCGCAGATATCTCCATCCGATTACAGCTTCAAGAGCGCAGCTAAGCCTGGAATCAGTATAGTCGAAATGCTCACCCTCAAGGCCAGGCCTACGTGTATCCCGCTCTTGTCCCCGTCATTTACACTAAGATTGGCGCGCTAACTCTGTGCCGCTCTTTTGCCTAGCTGCCGAAAATTCTTCTCTTGAGCGCGCGTCCGACGATGCGCAGCTTGTTCCTTGTATCGAAGCGCTTCAGGTTGGTCTGGACTGTGCCGACGGTGAATTGCGTCTTCTTGCTGTAGTCGATGTGCACGTTGACGAGTACAGGCTTGTTCTGTGCAGCCATCGAGAGCGCTCGCTCAATGCCGTCGTGCAGCTCCGAGTCGTTCGCGATATTGACGTATGCTGCGCCGGTAGCCGCAGCGAACGCTTCGTAGTTCAGGTTGCCCACATCAACGCAGGCCGTGCGCTGGTAGGGAATTTCCTGCGCCTGCGCGATCTGCGCCAGCTCGCCATCGTTGAACACAAACCAGACGGCACCGATACCGTTGCCGGCCGCCGTTACCGACTCGAGTCCGGTCATCAGAAAGGCACCATCGCCGACAATACCGATGACCTCGCGTTCGGGCATTGCCATTTTCACGGCGATCGTCGCCGGGACACAATAACCCATGCAGTTGAAATCAGTAGGGGACAGATACGTGCCACCCTTGTTGATCGACATGAGTTCAGCCGTCAGGAACGTGTGATTGCCGTCGTCGGCAATAACGATCGCATCGTCATGCAGCTGAACGCGCAGCTCCTCAAAAAAGCGCGCCGGGTTAACGCGGCCCTTGGGATCATGCTTGCGCCAGGCTTCGCGGTAGGTTGCTTTGTCGCGGGAGATTGCCGCTGCGACCTGCGTGCTGTCCCGTGCCTCGCCCGACGCCGTGACAGCGTCCGCCAGGGCCGGAACTGCATCCCGGGCATCGGCGCATATGCCTATGGGCGTCTTGTGATTTGCGCCGATCGCGTCCGGGTTAATGTCGATATGAATGAGTTTTTCGGGCGGCACGGCACCGTAGCTGCCCGTGCAGATCTCGGCGAAACGTGTACCGATCGCGAGCATGACGTCGCAATCCTTGAACGCGTTCTGCGATGCGGGCACGGCTGACGGCCCGAAGCTGAAGCCCGCGTGCAATGGATGATCGCCGGGAAAAACGCCGAGGCCCTGCAGCGTCGTTGCGACCGGCGCGCTGAGGTGCTCAGCGATGCGAATGACATCCGCTGTTACGTCTCTAGCGCCCCAGCCCACGAAGATGCCGGGCTTCTCCGCCGCCGCAAGCATTGCAGCGGCGTCACCGATTGCCTGCGCATCGACTTCAGGGTGTGTAAGCTCAGTGTCGAAAGCCGGCATGCCGTCGACTTCACCGGTCAGCAGCTGCAGGTTTGCGGGTATCTCGACGAACACGGGACCGGGCTCGCCCGAGACAGCCGTCCTGTACGCTTCGTAGATCGTCGGGATCGCATCTTGATAGCGCTCGATCTTGTACTGTGCTTTCGTCAGCGGCCGCATGATCGCCTGCTGGTCGACGTCATGAAGCTGGAACTTGTGCTCAAGGTCAGTACGGATACCGCCCGAGACGATCAGCATCGGTACGCCATCGAGAAACGCCTCGCCGACGCCTGACAGCGCATGCGTGATGCCCGCCGCCGGCACGATGACAAGCGTGCCGATGCTGTCGGTAGCACGGCTGATGGCGTCCGCCATGAAGGCCCCGGCGCCCTCGTGCGTGACGAGGACCGGCTGAATCTGGTCCGACCCGAGCAGCTCATCGTAGAGTTCGATGTTGTGCACGCCAGGGATCCCGAAGGTGTAGCGGACGCCAACTTGCTCGAGCGCGTGGCGGACCAGCGCGGCTGCAGTGGTTTTCATGCGGATTGGGCCTCGACAATCGATGGGAATGTGCCATTCTCGGTCAAAATGGATTCAATAGTCACGCGTATATCCCTGTTAGTGCTCGCCCTATTGCTTGCCGGCTGCGCTGAAGACCGCCCCGAGATTTCGGGCGGACTCTACTTTGCCGCCGGCAGCTACCTGGCCGAGCTCGACCTGCGCAACGGCAACACGCGCGTCGTGACCTCGATGGGCGACGATACGATCGTTGAGCTTGCGCCGCAGGGTAGCGGGCGCCTGTTGCTCACCGTGTTCGGCGAGGTGAATCGACAAGATGTGTATAGCATCGTGCTGTACGACATTGAGACCAAACAGCGGCTGCGATTCTTCGAGGGCCGCAGAGGTCGGTACCTGCCCGGCACGGAGGTACTCGTTTACGACGATGGGCGCCAAGTCCTCGTGAAGCGGCGACAAGCAGACGCCTGGGAAACGATCGAGGTTGCATCGCATGACTACCGCGTACCCGTGCAAATCCTCCCGGTCTCTGCGACTGCGTTTCTTTATGCGGTCGGCAATGAACCGCCTCTGCTATTCGATGTCGTCGACGGCAGGTCATCAGCACCGGATCTTGCGGAGCACTGCACGCTCGACGCCGCTGTCTGGGTGTCCGCACGTAATGCGCTTTTGTGTCGTGGCCGCGAGAATCCGACCGCCTACGCGTTCGTCACGCTTGACGGCACGGTCGTGGAGACGCTTTCGCTTCCTGAAGGGCGGCCGCTAGAGGCGGTGGCCTATGTTGCCGATCAGGACATCGCGATCTTTACCGAACGCTGGCAGAGCTTCATCAGCGAGCGACAACAGCACGCAATCTGGGTTCACCATCGGGATTCGGGACAGACTTATCGGCTAGCCGAGAATCAGCATCTGGGCGAAACCGTCGTCTATCGACCCTGATGAAAGCCACCATTCGCGGTGGCAAGCAACGATGAAAGTCGGGACAATCGCGCGATGGGGTTCTTCGAACGATACCTGACCGTCTGGGTCGCGCTGTGCATCGTTGCCGGTGTGGCCCTCGGCAAGTTTGCGCCCGAGGTCGCGCAGTCGCTGGATGGAATGGCAATCTCGGTCAACGGCGCGCCTGTGGTGTCGATACCGATCGCGATCTGCC
>JAAUYD010231334.1_pt1 | contig 19391 bp, 15 predicted proteins | sample 7278101 | NCBI WGS metagenome assembly JAAUYD01 (sample SAMN14350128, study PRJNA611818) | marine sediment metagenome | isolation source: surface marine sediment (0.6m) | place: French Polynesia: Moorea | collected 2018-08
GACAGGTCGTAGCAGCGTTCGATCAGCTCGACCCAATCGCCCATGGCGCTCCGCCTCCGACCCGATCACCCCGCAGACCGACAGGCTAGCAGCGCAGCGGCCCGGTCGAGGCGGCATGCGACAAAGTGACCATGGGCCGGACGGGGCACGGCGAATCAGGCCCCCGTGGAGCGCGCGGAACGGATCGAGCGACAAACTCGCCATGTCCCGGAGCGCGCGTCGCCCATAGGCTTCGGGCTCCATCGACAAGGAGCCCCCATGCGATCCGCATCGATCTCCGACCGGCGACGCTCCACTCGAACTCCCGGCACCTCCGTGCGCGCGGGATGGCCCTCGCTTCGCGCACTCGGGGTCCTGATGACCGCGCTCGTCCTCGCCCAAGCCGCCGACGCCCAGGTCCGGGCCGTGCGTGAACCGAGCGCGCGCCCCGGCAGCTGCGACGGCGTGCTCGACTACGCCGACGAGCTCGTGCCTGGCGCGTTCCAGCTCGTCGGTCGGACGCCGACGATCGACGGGCGCGTGCGGGTCGAGCTCTCGACCGACGTGACCGACGTCGCCGGCGTGCGCTTCGCGGCTGCGAGTGCGTTCCCCGATCTCGCCGGGCATGAGGATCTCGATGTCGTCGAGGGTTCGGTGTGGCCGGCGGAGTTCGACGCGATCCCGACGAGCGGCACGGCGGCGAGCGTCGAGACGCTCTCGCTCGAGCTGCCCGACGCGAACGTCGCCGAGCTGCTCGCTCGACTCGCCGATGGAAGGATCGAGACGACCGTGCATGCGGACGAGGAGCCGGTCGTCCGCGACGGGATCCGCTTCGCGATGTGGAGCGGCGGCCTCGACTGGGCGTACGGCGTCGCCGAGCAGGAGTTCGGGGACAATCGTTGGGGCGTGACCGCGACTGGCGCTCCGTCGGTGCCTCCGTACGAGCCCGGAGCCAGGTATTCGTTGGTGCTCCGCCTTGCGGCCATCGAGCCCGCCTTCCCCGACATCCCGATCTACGACGGGGACGGGGAGACCTTCGAGTCCCTCGACCACCTGATCGACGACACGGAGATCTGCCCGAGTCCCGTCGGGTGCTCGCCGTCGGAGACGATCTACCTGGCCGCGGGGAGTGATCCGCTGTGGTTCGTGCCGGAGTCTGCCCACTTCGTTCGCATCATCAGCCTGTCTCGTGGCTACATCCCGTTTCCGCCCGATCACGTTCGCTACGACCTGCTCGTCGAGCGCTCCGATGCCGACGACATCGAGTCGATCTACGAGAGCGCGAGCTTCTGCAATGGCATCGGGGGCGACGTCGACGACCCGGTCCAGGTGACGCGGATCGATCGAGAGAGTCTCCTGCCCGATCTCCAGCCCCTCCTCGATCGTGAGCGCGACGAGCAGGGCCAGCCGATCCGCTTCAACGGCATCGACTTCGGCGGCGTGACGATCTCGGGGCAGATGGCCGGCCACGTGCTGAAGCCGCGGCTGCAGGTGCAGGTGCGGCCGGGTCGCAAGAAGATCCTCGCGAGCCTCGACACGGAGCTCAGCATGACGGCGGAGATCCGCGCGGGCGTCGGCGACACGTTCGGCGACTCACGAGCTCTCTACGATCTGTGCTTCCCGCTGCCGAGCCTGCCGATGGGCCCGATGAACTTGAACATGAACCTCGAGCTGCTGCACGAGGTGTCCCTCGAAGGCGGGCTCGCGGCGGGCGCGGTCGTCGGGTTCCAGAAGCGCTTCGACGCCGGTGTCACCGTCGGCTACGACTCGGCCGAGCCAGACCCCTTCATCCGCGAGCATCGCCATGGCGACGGCCATCCGGTCGCGTTCACGCCGCCGACGCTCGGCACGGCGGTGGGCGCCGGGATCCAGGTCGGCACCGACGTGCGTGCGACGCTCCGCATCGGCGCGCGCTACCCGTACTGCAACACCGGCGTCGGTGCGTTCCTGAACGCCCACGCGTACGGCGCACTCGACGTGACGCCGCTGCAGACGCCCGCCTGGCGGATGCACCACGGCGCCGAGCTCACCGGCGGTCTGGACTTCCAGCTGCTCGGCTTCCCGCTGCTTGCGTTCGGCACCGACCCGCTCTTCGCGCCGGGCGCGGACGAACGCAACGGGGGCACCGTGGCTGCGGTGGCCGCGACGGCACCGGGGCTGTTCGCGCCCGCCGCCACGGCGCCGGCCGCCATCGGCGCCGACCAGCGATGGGCTCGCGCGTACGAGCAGATCCTCGACCCGAACGGGATCGTCTCGACGTCGATCTTCGCGTTGCCGGACGGGGGCGCCCGCGTGCTCGCGAGCCAGGGCGTGAGTCGAAGCCACGTGCTGCGCGTCGACCGCCACGGAGAGATCGTGTCCCGCGCGCAGTACGACCCGGTCTTCATGAACCCGGTCGGGCTCGTCGTCCTGCCCGACGGCGGCTTCGCGGTGCTCGACCCGCGCGGTTGGATCGCGAGGCACGGGCCGGACGACGCGGTCGTGTGGACCCGCCGCTTCGACGTCGCGCCGGCCAGCGGCGGCCCGGTGCTCTGCACGACGAAGGACCTCGCGACCGTCGAGCCGCCTGCCGCCGATCCGCTGCTCGTCGCCGTCGGCACGACGGTCCTCGATGGCGAACCCGACGCGTGCGCGTTCGCGGTCACGTGGGACGGGGACCTCGTATGGGCGCGCACCTACGAGGCTTCCGAGACCCAGTCCTTCGAGACGGCGCAGTCGATCGTCGACGCGAACGGCAGCGACGTCCAGCTCGCCGTCGTCGGCCGCACGTCGGAAGGCCCCGCGCAGCTCGCCGGCAACAGCGCGATGATCGCCGTGCTCGACCCGGCCGATGGCGGCGTCGTCTGGAAGACCGCGTTCGCGGACGGCGCGCGCGCCGGTGTGTTCCACGACCTGATCCAGGTGGCCGACGGCACGCTCTACCTCGCCGGCGAGAGCCCGGGCACCGTCCGTGAACACGGCGGCGCAATCGTCGCGCGCATCGACCCGGACGGCACGAACGCCCGCGTCGGCTATCCGGCCCAGGACGAAGACTGGGAGGACCGCCTCGACTTCGAGGCGTGGGACGACACGGCCGGCGGCAATACGCCCGAGGACGCGTTCTTCGGCATTGCGCCGGCACCGGGCGGCGTCGTCGCGGTCGGCTCGACGGGCGAATCCGGCGCGATGTGGGCGGCGAAGCTGAACCCGAACCTCGGCGTCGAATGGTTCACGACCTTCGACGGCCCGTCGCTCGAAGGCTTCGACGCGATCGCGCCGACGCCGGACGGCTACCTCGTGTCGGGCTTCACGGACTCGCTCGCCGCCTTCGGCCAGCCCGCGCTCGGTCGCTGGCTGACCGTGATGAAGCTGCCCTTCGAGGGCCGCGTTGCGTTCCGTTCGGAGCCGGGGTGGACGTCGCGCTACGTCGCGCCAGCGGTCGATGGCCTCCTGGACCTCGACGGAGAGCGCGGGCTGCCGCAGCTCTTCGACCCGGCGCTCGACGCGATCGACGCAACGACCGACACGGCCTCCCTCGCCGACCCGTCCATCCCGCCGGACGCGTTCTGCACGACGACCCTCGACGAGCGGGGCGAGGACACGCCGCGCCGCTGCACCGACGACGACGACGGAGACGGCTGGCCCGCACCGATCGACAACTGCAGCGCGGTCGCCAACGAAGACCAACGCGACAGCAACTTCCCCGACGACGACGACCCGAACCTGCCGGGCCCCCAGCACTACGGCGACGCGTGCGACGCCGACCTCGACGACGACGGCATCGTCAGCGCGGCGGATTTCTTCGCGGTGTTCCGCCCGTGCCTCGGAGTCGATCTGGCGACGGACCCGAGCTGCGCGGTCGCCGACCTGAACGGCGACGGCAGCGTCGGCGCGGCGGACTTCTTCGGATTCCTGCGCCCGGCGTTCGGCAGCGCGCCGGGGCCCGGCGCGAGCCGCCCCTAGGGAAGCGCTGCAGACGTCGACTCCACGCGACTGACGGGCCCCGACGATCCGTGTCGAGAACCCTGTGCAGAGCTCCCCTAGGGCGTCGCGGGCTTGCGAGCCGCGAACCAGGCGAACGAGCCCCAGAGCTCCTCGCTCGCGAAGGGCTCCAGACCCGAGGCAGTCAGCGCCTCCGCGAACTCCGATGCATCGAAGCGATCGCGGAGCGGGTGCTCGAGCAGGCCGCGAACGACGGGGTGGAGGATGAAGCGGCGCAGGACCTCCTCCCCGTAGAAGACGCCTCCCGGCTCGAGGACGCGATGGATCTCCGCCAGGGCACTGCGCCAATCGGGGATGTGGTGGATGATCCCGAAGTCGAACACCGCCTCGTAGCTCGCATCCGGGGCGCAGATCGCCGTCGCGTCGCCGACCCAGACACGCACGCGTGAGCCACGAGCTGCGAGCCGCTTCCGGGCAAGGGCCACCATGCGCGGGTCGAGATCGAACGCGTCGACGGAGTCGGCTCCGAACGAGTCCAGGATCAGCTCCGTACCCACTCCGCGGCCACAGCCGATCTCCAGGGCGCGGCCTCCATGCATCGTCCCGCCCATCCGCAGCAGCCGCTTCGCCTCGAAGCGCCGCTGGACGAAGGCGCGAGCCGGGTTGTTCATGAGCGCGTACTCGATGCGGTTGAGGAGCATGACCCTCCCTACGACCCGACGGGCCGGTGTGCAAGATGAGTGCAAGATGCGCGCCGCCATCCCGGGCGCGCTCGTCCCGGTCGGACCCGTGGCTGGGGCCTCGCGGGCCCGCCTGTCGGCCCGCGTGCTCCGATTGGCCACAGTGGTGCGTGCGCTGGCGCTCCTCTGCCCGGCTCGTGCCTCGCGCTAGCTCCCCGCGCTCGCTCCGGCCGGCACCGCGTCGGGGAACCGGTGCCGGAGCGCCTGCACGATCAGGTCTCCGGCGGCCTCGAGGCCGAGCGTCTCGGTGTTCACCACCAGGTCGTAGAGACACGGATCGTCCTGCCGCACGCCGAACTGGCGCTTCGAGAAGTCGGCCCGCTTCGCGTCCATCTGCGCGAGCTGCTTTCGGGCGTCTTCGAGGGAGAGCCCTTCGGCCTCGGCGAGGTTCGCGGCGCGTTTCTCGGGCCCGGCCACGACGAGCACGCGAAGCGCGCGACGCGCCGACAGGATGTGCGGTGCGCCACGGCCGACGAGCACGGCGGCACCGCGGGCGCCGAGCGACGTCACGACGCGCACCAGGTGGCGCAGGTATTCGCTCTCGGTGAAGAGCCGCAGGTGGAAGGCGTCGGTCACGAGCTTCTCGATTCCCGTCACGACGTTCTCGTCCACGCCCTCGACGAGCCGGCGCGTCACGCCCTTCTCGCTGGCGATCAGGTCGAGGATCTCCTTGTCGAAGAAGCCGTAGTCCAGCTGCTCCGCGACCGCGCGTCCCAACGTGGCACCGAGCGACCAGGGCAGGCGCGAGAGGGCGATGCAGGGCCTCGGGACCTCGGCCGGCCGTGGCTGCGAGAGCTGCCAGCGGCGCGCCTGGTGGTCGAGGAGGGATCCGATGTTCGTGGGCATGGGGCAAGCCTGTGTCCGCACATTCCGTTGGCAAGCTCGCCATGAAAGTCGTCTGGCCGACATCGCCGGTGCCCCTGCAGGGCGGCTTTGCGTACCCTCACGATCCCGGTCGTGGGGTCGCAGCCCGACGTGGGAGGGGAGGAACATTGCGCAGCCGGTCGGGTCGCCCGTGAGCAGGTCACGCTCCGCCCTTCGGGTCCTCCTGCTCCAGATCCGGGATGCGCCGAAGGTCCGGCGCGAGGAGCACCTGAGCTTCGCTCGCCAGGCGGGCCTCGAGCCCGGGCAGATCGACGTGCTGAACGCGTTCGACGAGCGGCGCTTTCCCGCCAGCGCGGCAGATGGCTACGACGCCCTCTTCGTGGGGGGCGCGAGCGAGGCCAGCGTCCTCGAGCCCGAGGTCTACGACTTCGTCCCGGCCGCCTTCGAGCTGATCCGCCACGCCCGGGACGCGGGGCAGCCGGTCTTCGCGTCGTGCTTCGGCTTCCAGCTTGCCGTCGTCGCGTTCGGAGGCCGACTGCAGCGAGACGAGCGCGACTTCGAGATGGGGACGATTCCGATCCGCCTCACCGAAGCAGCGAGGAGCGATCCGATCCTGCACGATGCACCGGACGGCTTCCTGGCCGTATCGGTGCACCGCGAGCGCTCCCTGGAGGTGCCCTCAGGCTGCGTCGAGCTCGCGAACACGGACGCGTGCTGTCACGTGTTCCGCGTCGCCGACGAGCCGTTCTGGGCGTTCCAGTTCCACCCCGAGGTGGACCGCGATACGCTGATCGAGCGGCTCACCCACTTCAAGGACGCCTACACGGAGGACGACGCCCACCTGAAGCGGGTGCTCGACGCCGCGCGCGAGACGCCGGAGTCGAACCACCTCGTCACGAAGTTCGTCGACCGCATCCTGCTCGGCGAGGCCGGTCGCTAGCTCGAGCAAGCCACCCGGCTCCGGGCGCCGACCCTGCGCCCCGGACTGCCGAGCCCACTCCGGCCTAGTTCGACCAGTAGATGTACTCGTCGTCCGGCGCATCGGGCCGGCTCAGGTCCTTGTCGATGTTGACCGGGAACGTGGCCTGGCTCGGCCAGGCGGGAGCCGCCTGCTCGGCGTCGTGAGCGGCGAGGGCGGCCATCAGCTCCGCGAGCTTCTCGGGCCGCTCGGCGGAGAGGTCGCGCTGCTCGGTGGGGTCGTTCTCGAGGTCGATCAGCCAGGTGCGCCCGGGCGGGTCGCTCACGTTGAGCTTCCAGCCGCCGACGAGGGCGGAGCGCGACGCGCCGCTTCGCCAGAAGAGGGCGTCGTGGGGCACCCCCTCCGCTTCGCCCCGGATGAAGGGGACGAGATCGACGCCGTCGATCTTCCGGTCGTCGGGAAGCGGAGCGCCGGCCGCAGCGGCTGCCGTGGCGTACATGTCGAAGTGGTGCACCGGCGCGTCGACCTTCGTGCCGGCCGGGATCCGGGACGGCCACTTCACGAAGTAGGGGACGTGGACTCCGCCTTCGAAGAACGTGATCTTCCAGCCCCGGAACGGGTGATTCACGTCGGGCAGGCCGATGTAGCCCGCGCCTCCGTTGTCGGAGGTGAACAGGACGATCGTGTTCTCCGTGAGGCCATTGCGCTCGAGCGCGCGCAGCACTTCGCCGACGCCGCGGTCGAGGCTGCGGATCATCGCGGCGTAGACGCGCTCCCGGTGCAGCTCGATGTGCGACAGCGCCTCGTAGTCCTCGCGCGTCGCCTGGAGCGGGGTGTGGGGCGCCCAGTGGGCGAGGTAGAGAAAGAACGGGCGCTCCCGGTTCGCGTCGATCACCTGGACGGCCTGCTCGGTGTACCAGTCGGTGAGGTAGCCGCCGGGCTGAAAGAGGGGCCCGCCGTTGAAGGACGCCGCGAAGCGCATCGCGGCCCAGAGGAAGCGGTCGATCGGATCGAACTCCACCTTGGCATTGACGACGTCCGGGTGGTCCTCGGTCTGGTAGAGGCCGCTCGCCATGAGCAGGCTCTCGTCGAAGCCCTGATCGTGCGGCGCCATGCCGTTCGCCGTCCCGAGGTGCCACTTGCCGATGTGCACCGAGTGGTAGTCCTCTTCGGCGAGCAGCTCGGCCAGGCTGATCTCCGAGGCGGGCATGCCCATCTCCTCGTAGGGGACGGGCTCGGCATCCTCGGCGGGCAGCGACTCGCGCAGCCGGCCCCCGGTGGTTCCCGCCACGATGGGAATCAGCTGCATCATGCCCGGCGGTGTCGGCGTGAACTCGAAGCCGAAGCGCGTCCCGTAGCGGCCGGACATGAGGGCGGCGCGCGACGGTGCGCAGGTCCCGTTGGCCGCGTAGCCGTTCGTGAACGTCGCTCCCTCGGCCGCGATCGAATCGATGTTCGGGGTGGGGACGCTGCCGCCGGCGACTCCGCCGCCGGCGAAGGTCAGGTCGTTCCAGCCGAGGTCGTCGGCCAGGATCAGCACGACGTTCGGAGGGCGCTCGCCCTCGGCGCGGCCGCGCGGATCCGGCCCGGTCGACCAGGGCACCTCCCGAGTGGGGCCGATGTCCAGGCGCCGGTCCATCGCGACGGAGGCCAGCGAGAGGACGATCTCCGCGCGATAGACGTAGGCGAGGCCGCCCAGCACGCACAGGGTGGCGACGATGGCTCCGACACGGGTCCCGTTCATGGGCTTCCCTCCGGCGTTGCGGTCGCGATAAATTGGCATAGCCTGTGTCGAAATCAACCTCGCTGTCTCGCATCCCGACCAGGAGACCTCATGGCCCATCCCGACGGACTCGACTTCCTGGTGAACCGCAGCGACTGGAAGCAGCACCGCTTCGACGAAGCCGAGGCGCCCGAGATCCGCGAGGGCCAGGTGCTCTTCCGGGTCGATCGCTTCGCCTTCACGGCGAACAACATCACCTACGCGGTGGTGGGCGACATGATCGGCTACTGGCGCTTCTTCCCCGCACCGGCCGGCTGGGGACGTCTGCCCGTCATGGGATACGCCGACGTCGTCGAGTCCCGCCACGCCGACGTGGCCGTCGGCACCCGCTGCTTCGGCTTCTACCCGATGTCGCGCTACCTCGTGATCCGGCCGGGCTCGGTCGAGGAGAGCGGGATCGTGGACGCCGCCGCCCACCGCGAGGGCATCGCGCCGACCTACAACACCTACAGCCCCACCGAGGGCGATGCCCTCCACCAGCCCGAGCACGAAGACGCGCTGATGCTGATGCGCGGCCTGTTCATGACGTCGTTCCTCGCCGACGACTTCATCGGCGATCGCGGCTTCGGTGAGCAGGCGGTCGTGATCTCCAGCGCCTCCAGCAAGACGTCCATCGCCCTCGGCCACTGCGTCTCGACCGGCGGACGCGCGCGCGCGGTCGGTCTCACGTCGGCACGCAATGAGGGCTTCGTGCGTTCCCTCGGCTGCTACGACGAGGTGCGAACCTACGACGAGGTGGGCGACCTCGACGCCTCGGGCCCGGTGGTGTTCGCCGACATGGCGGGAAACCCCGCCGTGCGACGCGCCGTGCACGAGCACTTCGGGAGCCAGCTGAAGCACTCCTGCTCGATCGGCGGCACCCACTGGGAGGCCACGCAGTCCGGCGACGACGAGGGCCTGCCCGGCCCGAACCCGGAGTTCTTCTTCGCGCCCGCCCAGATCCAGAAGCGCTCGGCCGAGTGGGGCCCGAAGGAGCTGCAGCGCCGGATCGCGGACGCCTGGAGCGGGTTCCGGAGCTTCAGCGAGAGCTGGCTCGAGGTGCGGCGCGAAGCCGGCCGCGCTGCGGTCGCGCGGGTCTACGACGACACCCTGGCCGGCCGCACCGAGCCCCGACACGGCCACGTCCTGTCGCTGTGGGAGCCCGGCGCCTGAAGGGGCTGCGGAAGCCGGAACCGCCACATCCGCGCCACCCGGCCCTCGCGGGACTCGTTTGCCTGGCTGCGCGCGGAGCCCGTCGCGCCTGAGTCCCCTTTCGTGGTGACACCGCGCGTCGCCCGGAGGACCTATCCATGCAGCCGAGGAGGATCTCGGCATGCATCGGAACCGGACCATCCTTCGATGGAAGAGCCGGAAGGCCGCCGCCTGGCTGCTCGGCGTGGGCATCGCGCTCGCGACGGGGCCGGCCACTGCAGCACCGCCCCAGCCCTTCTCCATGGCCTGCCCCCACCACGTGACGAGCGAGCTCTACACCTTGCCGCTGCAGGACTGGGAGGCGCCGTCCGGGTGGAGCCAGGAGACCCAGCCCTACGGCTACCTGTTCGCGAACCTGCCGCTGTTGAAGGCGTCGGGCCAGAGCGGACAGCTCCATTGCGACTACGGCGTGGCGATGGGGAACCCCTTCGACCTGAGCTACCTGGCCAAGCCGGCGGGCTATCGCCTCGTACGCATCCGAAAGCCCTCGCCGCGCGGCTTCTGGTGCAGCCCCCGCAACGAAAAGACCTTCATCGGCTTCGACTGCACCCCCTGGTAGCGGCGCGGGGGTCAATCCGATTCGGGTCGCCGCTTGCCGGTGAGCAGCGCGAGGAAGTCGCCCTCGGTCAGGATCCCAACGAGACGCGAGCCCTCGAGGACCGGCAGGCAGCCGAGCTTGTGCTCCATCATCACGGCGGCGGCCCCCGGGAGCGGGGCCTCCGGCCCGATGCTGACCACGTCGGTGCGCATCACGTCCTTGACCGCGGTGGACTCGAGGGTGCGCTCGTGGGCCGTGCGCCCCTGCCCCAGGCTCCAGGCGAGGGCGCCGTAGAAGATGTCGCGCTGGCTCACTACGCCGGCGACCTCGTCGTCCTCGTCGAGCACCACGACGTGTCGGAAGCGCCCCATCTTCATCAGCTCGTCGGCGAGCGACAGGCGATCGTTGCGGCCCAGGGTCTTGACGTCGCGGGTCATGACGTCCCCGACGCGCAGGTCCGTGTCGAGTCGCGCCGCGGGCTCGGAGGTCGCGGGCGTGCCCGCAGCGGGCTCCGCGAGCTCGGGCGCCCGGCCCTCGAGCTCCGCGCGTCCCCGCTCGCGGAGCTCGACGAGCTCTCCCTCGAGCCGATCGATCTCGCGGTCGAAGTCGGCGACGCTCGAGCAAGGCGGCATCAAGGTGGGTCCCCCGCCATCCCGCGTGAAGCCGTAGGCGCTCGCCACCATCACCCGTGTGTAGGGCTTCTTCCCCTGCTTCCCGGTCTCGGCCCCCACATCCAGGTCCAGCGTCCGCTCCTCGACCACGATCGACCCTCCTCTGCGGCACGATTTAGCAGAGCCACGTCCCGTTTCGCAGCGTGCGGCGAGCGGGCCGTCTTCTCATCTCCCACGAGCGCTTGCCGATGAGACCCCGGGGAGGGCGAGAGCGCGTGACCAGAGGAACGAGCCATTCGGGGCCGCTCGGGCTTCTTGCCGCTGCAGTGGCCCTCGTGGCCACACCCGCCCAGGCGGCCGGGTTGTCGGGTGGTCTGGAAGGCATGCGCGCCCTCGCCCTGCTGCTACTCGCGGCGTTCGCTGCGGTGTGGATCGGAGTGTGGCTGCTGGTGTGGCTCCTGCGGCGCGGCGCAGAGCCCCGGGCGCCTCGCCATTGGCTGCTCGATCCGGGCATCCCCCTCGGCCTGCGCGGCCTGGCGCTCGTCCAGTACCTGCTCGCCTTTCTCTATGGACTCGTGAGCGTCGTGCGTTGCACCATGCCGGGCCACTACCACAACGGCCGCGTGGCAGGGGAGGTGGTCCACGGGGTCCTCTTCGGGTGGGTCTTCATGGCCCTGGCGATCCTGTCGGCTGGGGGAACCGTGCGACGCGACCCGAGGCGGGGCTGGGACCTGGGGGTGCTGCTGGGCTGGCTCTGCGTCATCAACGCGCCGGTCTTCATCCTCCTGCACGGGGGCTACCTGGGATTCGATCCCTTCGCCCCTCTCTTCGGAGCCCTGCTGCTGGTCCTGCTCCATGGGCCCTACCGCGGCTGGCTCGGAGCCGAGGGACGCCCGAGCCCCATCGCGAGATGGGCGCGGCAGCTTCAGTCGGGCATCCGACGCGCGGTTCGCGGGCCGGGGTGAGTCCCACGGCCGCCGCCCGGGACGCGGGGCCGCTTGCATCCGCTTCTCGCGGGATCCGCCGCCTCGAGCTGCTGTAGAATCGCCGGTGGTGCCCCGGGCGCCCCGGTCGCAGCGGGGCGTCCCTCCACCGAGGCTCGCGATGACCCAGGCAGACGACACCGGCTTCCATCCCGAGCTCATCGCCGATCTCGACCGGGCGCTGGCTCCCTTCAAGCGGCTCTTGAGCCCGGTCTCGTTCGGGCTCGAGCACGTGCCTCGCGAGGGCGCGGTCCTGCTCGCGGGCAACCACACCATCTACGGGCTGATCGACATCCCGATGCTGGGTCTCGAGATTTACGAGCAGACCGGGCGCGTGGTCCGGGGGCTCGGCGATCACAACCACTTCGAGCTGCCCGTCTGGCGCGAGCTGCTGACGCGAATCGGCGCCGTGCGCGGAACCCGCGACAACTGCCGCCGGCTCTTCGCCGACGGAGAGGCGGTGCTGGTGTTCCCGGGCGGTGGACGCGAGGTGATGAAGCACAAGGGCGAGAAGTACAAGCTCGTCTGGAAGGAGCGCATCGGCTTCGCCAGCCTCGCCATCGAGCACGGCGTGCCCATCGTCCCCTTCGCATCGGTGGGCGTCGAGGACATGTTCGAGATCCTTCTCGACGCGGACGAGATCCTCCACTCTCCTCTGGGCAAGCTGGCCGATGCACTCGGGATCTCCGATCAGCCCTGGTTCCGTCACGGCGAGATCATCCCGCCCCTGGCTCGGGGCACCGGCCCGGCGGGCCTTCCGCGGCTCCAGCGGCAGTACTTCGACTTCTCGGCACCCATCGACACCACGCGCTTCGCGGGGCTCCACCAGGACCGCGCCGCGTGCTTCGCGCTGCGCGGCGAGGTGCAGACGGCCATCCAGGCGGGGATCGCCCGGCTGTCCGAGGTTCGGGATGCCGATCCCGAGCGTTACCCGGTCCAGCGGGCGCTGCGCCGTCTGGCCTCGAAGCTCGGCTGACCTCGAGCGCGTCGGCGCTCTCCGCCGGGTGCGTGTCCGCTAGGGTGTGTCGCGATGGTTGGCCTCTGCCGCTGGGTCCTGCCCGTCGTCTGCCTCGCGACGCTCGGGTGCGGCGACGCGACCCGCCCCATCCAGAGCGCGGTCGAGCTGCGGCTCTCCCAGATCTACGACGCGGGCGAGTGGCTGAAGCGCGTCCCGGTGGAGCTCGCCGTCTCGTTGTACGCGCGCAGCAAGCTCGATGGATTCGTGCGGGAGCTCGACCTGCCTCCCGAGCTCGAGCAGCGGGTCCGGGCGCGCCTCGACGCCGACGACTTCGTCGACGAGCTGGTGCCCTTCCTGCTGTTCCTGCGCGACGTCTACCAGCCGCCCGAGGGCCCGAGCGCCGAGACCTTCGACGACCACGTGCGGGCGGCCTTCGGGCCGGGAGACGCGATCCCCGGCATGGAGCACGCGCTCTTCCGCTGGGAGCCCGGCGAGGCGGGCGACTCCGGAGAAGGGATGCCCGCACTCGAGCCGGAGCTCGTGCGACAGCTCGTCGCCTTCTACGACGTGCTGTATCTGCGCGAGCAGGCCTTTGCCGAGCACGTCGAGGAGCGACTCGCCTGCGAGGCGCGGACCCTCGAGGGCGGCTTGCGTCCGGCGACCCGCGCCGCCACGCCCTCGGTTCGCGCGCTGCTCGAGCTGCTGCGCGAGCGGCTCGGGACGGAGTCCGAGATCGGTGGCGCGCTCGGCGGACTGCTGGAGGATCCCGCGCGGCTCGAGGCCGCCACCGCGGCCCTCATCCAGTTCATCGACCAGACCGTGTGTCGCAACTACCGCTTCTTCGCGGCGCGGGCGTTCCGCGCCCGCCAGCTGCGGGGCTTCTTGCTGGCCGAGCTCGAGCGGCCCGGGGGAGGAGACCTCTGGGCCTGGCTGGAGCGCGCGCAGACCCGGCCTCACGGGGTGGTGGTCGTCGTGGACGGGCTCCAGGGCGCCCTGCTGGCGGCGCTTTCGGACGGCTCCGCCGACTCCGTCTTCCTGAGCGAGGTCCGCGCCGAGCATTCCCGGGCCGGGGGCGAGGCGCCCGCGGCTCGTTCGCTTCGCGCGGCTCCGGCGCAACGGATCGACTTCCTTCGGTCCATGGCCGGCGAAGGCTTCCGCCACCCCGCCTACCTGCCCTTCTTCCGCGGCCTGCGCCGGAACGTCCACGCGCACTGGGTGCCGGTCGGCGTCGCGACGACGCCGACGATCAGCGTGCGCAACATCCCGATCGCGCTCACCGGAGCGCCCGTGGCCGGCTCGGGTGGAACCGGCCTGCCGAACTTCCACTTCGTGGAGCGGGGCTTCACGAGGCAGGGCGAGCAGCGCGGGCGCGCCTACTACTTCTTCGGGAGCGACGCCGTCGATCTCGTCTCGCTGACGAAGCAGGCCGGCATGCGCACGCTCTTCGACCGGCTGCCCCAGCTCGGGAGCATGAGCTGCACTGCCCAGTACGAAGAGGCTGCCCACTACGGGATCGACGCGCTGTTCAACCTGGGGCTCGGCGAGAAGCTTCGCGACATCGGCGACCGCCTGTGTGCGGCCGAGCTCGAGCGCCGCGCCGAGACCGAGCTGCGCCTGCGCGAGCTGCGCGAGCGCTTGCAGGAGAAGCGGCGCTTCCTCGGCGCGAGCCGCCCGTGGTGGCGCTTCTGGCAGCGCCTCGCCGACGACCAGGACCGCGCGCTCGCCCGCCAGTGGATCGCCGAGATCGCGGAGCTCGAGCAGCGCACGATCCCCGAGCTGCTCACCTACTACAACCCCTGGCCCGACCACTTCGCCCACTTCGAGGGGCCCTTCGCCGACGCGATCCTGGCGCCCACGGGCGAGCTCAACCGGCTCGACTACTGGCTGGGACGGGTGCAGGCGGCCTACGCGACAGCCGGCGTCATGGAACGGACCGTCTTCGGCATGTCGGGAGACCACGGGCTCGGCCCGGTCTTTCACCTGGTCGACCCGGAGGCGGAGATCTTCGACGCCCTGCGCGAGGAGGGCGTCGACTTTCGCGTCGTGAAGATCTCGTCGGACGAGGGCGAGGGCCCGAAGCTCACGAATCCCTTCGACCCGCCGACGATGAAGGGCATCGACGTCGTGGTGGCCTCGACCGCGGGGGGGAACCTGATGTTCGACCTGTTCGTCGACCAGGACGAGGGCTTCACGCGCCAGCCCGTCGCCCACGAGCTGCGCGCGGTACGCCCGCTCGCACGGCCCGACGCGCCCGCCATCGACGTCATCGAGGAGACGGCCGCTCGCCTCGCCGACTCCCTCGACTATCTCGCGGTGCGCGAGGAGGCGTGCTCACCCGAAGGCGGGAGCGTCCTCGTCGTGGGCACCCGCGGTGGCGTGCGGGGGCGGGGGCACGTCGAGCGCCGCGGACAGCGGATCCGGTACGCGTTCGAGGGAGTGGACCTGCTCGACACGGCCGTCGAGACGCCGTACGAGCGCCTCGGCGAGGCCGAGCGCGCGGATCACGCCCGGCTTCGGGCCCGCTGCATGGACGTGGATCCCGCCGACCCTGCGAGCTGGTGCAATGCGGGCGAATGGCGGCGGCTCACCTCCTACACCCCCCGGCCCGACGCGGTGGTGCAGCTCGCCCACCTCTACGACTCCGACCGTGCCGGCACGATCAACCTCTTCCCGCGCGCTGGGGTCGGGTACAACTCGATCGTCCCCGGACGCCATGCCGGCGAGTCGTTCCACGAGAAGAACGCCTTCGTGGCGCTCTGGGGTCGGCCCCTCGAGCGGCGCGATCGGGTCGCCCCGATGCGCAGCGCCGTGAACGGGTCCGTCCCGATGGCGATCTTCGAGCATCTCACGGGCGAGCGGCCGGCCCGGGGTGAGGACGGCTGGGGCCAGGACCCGCTTCCCCCCGGGATCCTGCGGCCCTGATCCCGGCTCGCGGTTTTTCGACCGCCTCCGCATCCGATCCGGACCCGGGCTCGAAACCCCGTTCACGCGCCCTGGAGACCCACTCAATGATCCGGATCCTGTTCCTCGCCTTCCTGACCGTCGGCCTCGCGGCCCCCGCCCTGGCCGACGACCACGGCCATGCCAAGAAGGCCGACATCGTCGATACCGCCGTCGCGGCGGGCAGCTTCGACACGCTCGTGGCGGCCGTGAAGGCGGCCGAGCTGGTCGACACCCTGAAGGGCGACGGGCCCTTCACCGTCTTCGCGCCCACGGACGAGGCCTTCGCCAAGATCCCGAAGGCCGACCTCGATGCGCTCCTGGCCGACAAGGAGAAGCTCACCGCCGTGCTCACCTACCACGTGGTGCCGGGCAAGGTGATGGCCGCCGACGTCGTGGGCCTCGACAGCGCCAAGACCGTCCAGGGCCAGTCGGTCTCGATCGACGCCTCCGATGGCGTGACCGTCGACGGGGCCAAGGTGGTCCAGACCGACATCGAGACCAGCAACGGCGTCATCCACGTGATCGACACGGTGATCCTGCCCAAGGGCTAGACGACCGACGCCGACGAGCGGTCCTCCCGACTCGAGCCGGCTCCTCGGCCCACACCGCTGAGGAGCCCTGGCTCGGGCCTGAGCGGGCTCCCCGAGGGGCTCAGTCGCCGGCTCGGCGAGACGATGAGAGGGGAATGGACGACGGGCGCAACGATCGCCTTCGGCGGGTCGTGTGGGCCGTCGCCACCCTGCTCGGCCTCGCCGTCGTTCTGGTGCTCTGGGTCCCGGGACAACGCGCCTATCACTGCTTCGCGGACTGGACGTCGGGGCAGATGGCGGAGGCCGAGATCGTGAGCGTCGAAGCCGCCACGGGAATCGAGCTTCGCTTCGAGGATGGCGAGCTGTGCCTGGCTCCCTTTGGCGTTTCGTCCATCGACGAGTTCGCCGCAGGCGACCGGATCGAGGCGGTACGCCGCGCCGACCGCCCCGGCATCTGCGAGACTCGCGCCACCATCGAGGCGGCGCGATCCCTGCTCGTCTCCGTCGCCGCCGGGGTCGTCTGCATCCTGCTCGCGATCGGCCTGATGGCGCGAGTGATCGCACGAAGCCTCACGCAAGTCCCCCAGCTCACCACCCGCTTCGAGCTTCCCGAAGAGACGGAGGGCACCGCCGCGTGTCCACGCTGCACCAAGCCGATGGACGAGGGCTATCTCCCGCTCCGGGCCGCCATTCATTGGCGGCGGCTCGGCGCGCCCGTCGGCGCGGCGGGTGCCTTCGGCGGCCTGCGCGGCACCATGTCGCTGCGCAAGCCGCCCCGCGTTCACGCGTTTCGCTGCGAGCCCTGCGAGGTGGTGATGTTCCGCTACGGAGCCTGAGTCCCGGGTACCCGGGCGATCTAGCGCTCGTCGCGGCTCACGATCGCGGCGCCGCCGGTCAGCTCGTCGAGCAGCGTGAGGGCCGCATCGCCGGCCATCGAGAAGGGGTCGAGCTCCGCGCTCTCCGAGAAGCGCAGGATGACGCTCAGGTTGACCTTGTTCAGGTCGACGCTTCCCATCCGCCAACCGGCGAAGTGACGCTCCTGGATCTCTCCGTAGTGGAGCAGCGTCACGTCCCGGTGCCGCTCGTCGCGAAGCAGGTTCGTGTAGAGACGGTTGACCGCCTCGCGACCCCCTTCGAGGACCTGCAGGAAGGTGCCGGTCTTCTCGTAGGTGCAGAGCACCCCGGTGATGCCGTGCTCGAGGTTGTGGGTGCGGGAGCGCTCGAGAATGTCGTGCACCAGCGGCTCGTTGATGCCGCCGACGGCGCGGCTCGCGTAGAGGAGACGGACCAGCATGGCTCAGCCCTTCCGGTTCAGGAGTGAGAGGAGCTCGCGGCGGAGGTTCGGATCCTTGAGGAAGGATCCGCGCATGATGCTGTTGGTCATCTTCGAGTCCATGTCCTTCACGCCGCGCCACTGCATGCAGTAGTGGTCGGCCTCCATCACGATGGCGAGACCGTCCGGCTGCATCTTGTCCTGGAGGAGCTCCGCCACCTGGGCGATGGCCTCCTCCTGGATCTGGGGCCGCGTCATCACCCACTCCACCAGCCGCGCGTACTTGGAGAGCCCGATCAGCGCCGAGTGCTCGTTGGGCATCACGCCGATCCAGATCCGACCGATGATGGGACAGAAGTGATGAGAACAGGCACTGCGCACGGTCACCGGGCCGACGATCATCAGCTCGTTGAGCCGCGCCACGTTGGGGAACTCCGTCACCGGAGGCTCCGCGGCGTAGCGCCCCCCGAACACCTCCTTCAGGTACATCTTGGCCACGCGGCGCGCGGTGTCCTGGGTGTTGTGGTCGCTCTCGGTGTCGATCACCAGGGCCCGCAGGACCTCGGTCATCTTTTCGGCAACCTCCTCCTGGAGGAGGTCGAGCTCGCCTTCCTCGATGAAGGCCTCGATGTTGTCGTTGGCGTGGAAACGGGCGCCCGCCTTCTCGATGCGCTCGCGGATCCGGTCGCCGATGGGCGTCAGTCCGCTCAGCGCCGCCGGGGCCGCACTCTGGCTGCTCATGGTGATCCTCGTCTCTCGGGCTGGGCTTCGAAGGGTCGCACGTTCCGGGGCCCCTTGGCGAGGGGCGGCCCTGCGCTACCCAGAAGCGATGCGGGACGCCTCCGGGCCATCGATGGCGGATCCTGAGGTGTCCGCGCCCCTTCGCTCGGGTCGCATCGTCCTGTATGCGCTCCCCTCGTTGCTTAGCTCCGTGGCGGCCCTTCCGCTCGCGCTCTTCGTGCCGGCCTTCTACGCCGACGACCTGGGCGTGCCGCTGGCGGCCGTGGGCGTGGCGATCGCCGCCTCGCGCCTGCTGGATCTCGTCACCGACCCGCTGATCGGGACGCTCAGCGATCGGCTCCGGCTTCCCGGTGGCCGTCGCAGGCCCTGGATCGTGCTCGGCACCCCACTCTTCGTGGTGTCGCTCTGGCAGGTGTTCGTCCCGGGCGAGTCCGCGAGCCAGACCTACCTGCTCGTGTGGTCGGCGCTCTTGTACCTGGGCTTCACCATGATCGACCTGCCGCACAAGGCCTGGGGGGCCGAGCTCTCGCCGGACTACGACGAGCGCTCCCGCATCACCGGCATTCGCGAGGGCCTCTCCGCCGCTGGCCAGGTCGCCCTCCTCGCCGTGCTCGTCTGGCTCGGCGCGCGGGGTGTGAGCGATGCGTCGGATCAGCTCCGCGGCATGGCGATCGCGGTCGTCGTACTGCTCCCGCTGCTGGTGGGCGGGGCCGTCTTCGGCGTGGGCGAGGGCCGCCCCGAGGGCTACGCCCACGCGCCGCGGACCTTCGTCTCCGGGCTGCGCCTGGTGGCCGAGAACCCCGCGTTCCGCCGCATGATCGGGGCGGTGATCTTCTTCGTGGGAGGCGTCGCGATCCAGGGCACCCTGCACCGTCTCGTGCTCGCCGACGTGATGGGCGACGAGTCGCGCTTCCCCTTGATGCTCCTGATCGAGAACCTGGCGACCCTCGCGGCCGTCCCCGTCTGGCTGCGGATCTCGCAATCGACGGGGAAGCACCGGGCGCTCGCGGCCGCCGCGCTGTGGATCGCCGTGCTGAGCCTGCCCCTCGTCTTCCTGCGCAGCGGCGATCTGACCACGCTGATCGCGCTGGTGGCGATCCGCGGCTCGAGCTTCGCGTCGATCCTCTTCCTCTCGAACTCGATCGCCGCCGACGTGATCGACGTCGACACGCTCGCGTCGGGGGAGCAGCGGTCCGGCCTCTACTTCGCCGTGTGGGGAATGGTGACCAAGCTGGCGCTCGCGCTCGGCGTGCTGATCGGCACGACGCTTCCAGCCTGGCTCGGCTACGACCCCTCCCAGGAGGTCATTGCGCCCGAGATCCAGGCCCGCTTGATGTTCGTCTACGGCGCGATCCCGGCGCTGCTCATGAGCATCGGTGCCGGCTTCCTGGTCGGGTTCCCGATCACCCGCGAGCGGCACGCGGCCGTGCGCGCCGAGCTCCGTTCGCGAGAGGGC
>JAAUYD010102714.1_pt1 | contig 19384 bp, 15 predicted proteins | sample 7278101 | NCBI WGS metagenome assembly JAAUYD01 (sample SAMN14350128, study PRJNA611818) | marine sediment metagenome | isolation source: surface marine sediment (0.6m) | place: French Polynesia: Moorea | collected 2018-08
CAATTCATGGCCGCCGAGGTTGATCATGGGCTCGATGGTAAATACCATACCCGGAACCAGCTGAACGCCTTCTCCGCGCCGCCCGAAATGCGCAACCTGTGGAGGCTCGTGAAAGTCATAGCCCACACCATGGCCGACGAACTCGCGTACAACGGAACAGCCGTGGCTTTCAGCATAGGTCTGAATGGCCCAGCCAATGTCGCCAACGGTATTGCCAGGTCGAACCATTGTTAGGGCCTCTTTGAGGCTCTGCCGCGCCACATCGACGATTTTTTGCGCGTCCGGGCCTGGTGTGCCGACATAATAGGTTTTATTGGCATCTGCATAATATCCATTGAGAATAGACGTCACATCGACATTCACGATATCGCCGTCTTCAAGCACACGGTCCCCTGGAATGCCATGGCAAATCACTTCATTAACGGAAACGCAGACACTTTTTGGAAATCCGCGATAATTCAACGGAGCCGGGGTAGCATTGTTGTCAAGGGTGTATTGATGCACCAGAGAATTGATAGATTCGGTGGTGATGCCCGGTTTTATGTGTTTTTCGACAAGGTCCAGGGTGCTGATGACCAGTTGACCGCAGCGCCGAATCGCCTCCAATGCGGCATCGGATTTAATGCGGATCTTAGATTTGTCGGGGTGGCTTTTGGGGCGGACGGCACTGGATTTACGTATGCAGCATTTTTTAAATTTCTTACCGCTGCCACAGGGACAAGGGTCATTGCGACCGATTTTGGATCTTCTGATGGGCTGATTCACCTGTGGCGCGCCTTCCGATGGGTTGGTTCCAAAAAAATGAAAAATATCAACGGGGTCTACCTATAATGGATTGCTACTTGACTGTCAATCCACAATCCTGCTCCAGGTGGGCGGCACCAGTGTCAGCGGTTGAGGCACCTATGGCCTTGACCAGACCCCTAGAACGCTGAAATTTTACCGCCAAAGGGCCTCTGTGGCCGGTTCCCAAAATACCTGTTTTGTATTTACAATTCCCGGTTCCTTCAGGTATGAAGGCATATACGGTTGATCACCACCGAGAAAGGAGCAAGACGCTACATGGGCGATAAAGATGATGTGCGAGACATTGATCTTGAGTGGAAAAATCGCGTTTTGTGCAGTGATGAGAGCTGCATTGGTACCATAGGCGCAGATGGAATCTGCAGAGAGTGTGGAAAGCCATATGAAGGGGAGCTGCCCGACGGTTTCGATGCATCTGACGGGGAAATGGACTCGCCGTCCACTGACGTTATGGATGACGATATAGATGATTATCTCGAGGCTGATGATGATGATGAGGATACGGATGGTGACCAAGACCCTGCAACAGACGATGAGTGGGCGCGTCGGATCCTCTGCAGCGATGAGAGTTGCATCGGCGTGATCGATGAAAAGACCGGCCGTTGCAAAGAGTGCGGCAAACCTTACAAGGAAGACTAACCGGACGTCTATTGCAGAACGTCGATCCTTAACCGTCAGGCGACCTGCCGGCACCCACCCAGGCCGATAGCCAATACCGACACGCTTTACGGTTTCCTGAAAAGCGAACTAATTTTTATTGCGGCACACATCGGGATGGTCAAGAATTTCCCGAATTTTAATCGATAACTGTTCTATATTATACGGTTTTTGAATGAAACCGTTACACCCGCATTCAAGGATGTGAGAGGCGTTTCCGTCAAGGCTGTATCCGCTGGAGAGCAAAACGGTCACATCCGGGTTGATCTCTTTGAGTCGGCTATAGGTTCCTTCTCCGCGATGGCCAGGCATGATCATATCCAAAATGACCATATCAATTTTGTCTTGTTCTTTTTGATAGATATCCACGGCCTCTTCGCCGCTGGAAGCCGTTAGCGTTGAATAGCCGATTCCCCTGAGCATCTCTTGGGCCACATCAACCACCATCTTTTCATCGTCTACCAGCAGCACAGTTTCCGCACCGGTAAGCACCGTCCGTTCTAATACTTCGGATTTGGGAAGATTCTTTTGGGTCACCGGAATATGAAACGTGAAGGTGGTACCTCTACCCAGCTCGCTGTAGACGTTGATGATCCCTCCGTGATTTTTGATGATGCCATATGCGGAGGCGAGTCCCAGCCCGGTACCCCTGGTCCTGTCTTTGGTCGTGAAGAACGGCTCAAATATTTTATTCTGGGTGGCTTTGTCGATACCGACACCGGTATCTGTAACGGACGTCTTTAAATAAGGTCCAGGTTTCACGTTATAGGCCCCTGCATAGGTGGGATCGAGGACGACATTCTCAGTTTTTAGAGTGATTTGACCACCTTTGGGCATGGCCTGCCACGCATTCACCAATAAATTTAAGAGAACCTGTTCAATTTGACCTCGGTCGACTTCCACTATCCACGCATCCAATTGCGGATGGGTCTTTATGGTGATCTCCTTTTTGGTCCGCCCGAACATTTCAACGGTTTTGTCCAATAGCCTATTCAGATCGGTGGCCTTGACTTCGTATTTTCCCCCGCGGGCAAATCCCAGCAGCTGTTTGGTCAAACTGGAGGCATCATGAACATAGGTTGTAATATTTCTCAGTCTCTCATAGGCAGGGTGGTACGCATCCATATGGGTCAATGCCAAAGAGGCGTTGCCCTGGATCGCCATCAACAGGTTATTAAAATCGTGGGCCACACCGCCGGCCAGAGTACCGACGGACTCCAGCCGCTGGGCTTGTTGCAACTTGGCGCGCAGGCGTTCTGTTTCAGTGACATCCCGCAGCAGTCCCTGGATGGCGGGCTTCTCTTCAAAGGTCACGATACAAATGGAAATTTCTGCCCGGAATACTGTACCGTTGTGGCTGAGGGCGTGGCAGGCATGGGCGGCGGTTTTTTCTTCGGGCATCTCCTGCTGGCGTTCGATCATGGCTTCAACGGCGCTATGATCTTCGGTTGAGAGTATGTCCCATAGGGTGAGTTTCATTGCCTCGGCAGGCGAATAATGCAGAAGATCAGACATTCGCTGGTTGAGAAAGCGGAATTTTCCGGTGGGTACATCGCAGATGAAGTAGCCGTCCTGGGTATTCTCCACCAGAGAACGGTACCGTTCTTCACTCTGCTGCAAGGCTAGCTCAGCCTCTTTGCGCTGGGTGATGTCGATCATGACGGAGATCAGTCCGGTCACTTCGCCCTGATCGTTGCGGGTTGGCCCTGTGGTGACGCTGACATAAAACTGCGAGCCATCCTTGCGTTGCCGCAATACTTCCAAATCGGTAAAAGAGCGGCCGTCGATGATTTTCTTGGAAAATGAGTTTTGATGCTTTTTAAGCTGTACTTCCGGCACAGCCGGATAGGGTTTTCCGACAACTTCCGCCTGTGACCATCCAAACATCTTCTCTGCAGCCGGATTCCAAAAGCGGACACACATGTCTGTATCCAAACTAATGATGGCCGCATTGGCGCACTGATAAACAATTTCCAGTGCCTCATGGGCTTTGCGCAGCGCTTTTCGCGAGGCTTTTCCCTTGCTGATGTCTCGGAAAGTGGCGATGAGCAAATTCTCTTGAAAGGACCGAACATGGACCTCAACCGGGATATAGCGTCCGTTTTTACAACGATAGTGTCGCTCGAGGGTAATCACATGATCGCTATTGCGTAAATTGTCGGCGGTTATATAGGGCTGGGCATTGAGGCTGTCAGGGTGGATGAGCTCCGCAAGGGGCATCGAAACGATCTCCTCCCGGGTGTAGCCCAGTACATTGAGTGCATGTGGATTTGCGTCTGCGATTCGACTGCTGTCATCTATTAGTAAGATACCTGCTGTCGTAGTATTAAATAGTGTTTTGTACTGTGATGGGGCCGTTTTATTTTCATCGGCCGATGACACTTCTCTGAGCGCCGTAATCTCTTTTTCCAGGGATTCTATTTTTTGTTCCAGCTCCGTTATGGTCGGCATGCTCAAATTGACTCCCTTCGTTCGCCCGGTTTCATGTTCAGATATCGTTCAACTAAACCACTGGATTTCGCGTTCCGTTTTCTTATGTAAAGCTGCCTTAGTCGGCCTCCCGATATTTACATCGTTATGAACTACAAACCAAACCATCCACGAAGAATGTTGATGGTAACTATTAGTATAAAAATTCTTCCGTACTTATTGTTGGCGATAATTATCATCTCCGAATATCAATTAATTGTGTTTAATCCAGCTGTAATTGGCTTCTGCGGTATACCCTGCCGAATTAACCTTAATGTTGCATAAACAACATGGAATACTATAGATTCCAATCCTTTGAATTCATATGATTTGGAACCAAAATTTGAACTAATTAAAGCTTCTTGTTTTATTACATCCAATTCAGACACTTTTCCATGTTGTTTATGCAACATTAAGGTTACCGGTAGTGGCGGTAGTGCACACCGAAGCGTTTGGCCTTATATGCAAATTTGCGTACGGTGGTTTTCAGTATTTTCGCAGCTGAAGTGATATTGCCACGGGTGTTTTTAAGCGCGTCTATGATCATCTCCCTTTCAAGATTGGCCACCGCCTCTTCAAGGGAGAGTTCCGGCAAGGTGTCGGATTCCTTGCCGGTCTGTAGCGTGGGCGGCAGGTGGTAGCTGTGAACCACGCCGCCATCGCACAGCAGCACGCTGCGTTCGATACAATTTTCCAATTCACGAACATTTCCAGGCCAGTGGTAGGCCATCAGCATATCGATGGCAGGGGTAGAAAACCGCTTGATCTCCTTGTCATTCTCCTTGGTATACTTCTCCAAGAAGAAGTCGGCCAGTAAAAGAATATCTGTTTTGCGTTCCCGTAGCGGCGGCATGTAGATGGGGAAGACATTAAGCCGATAGTAGAGGTCTCCCCTGAATGTGCCTTCCTCCACAGCGTTCTCCAGGTTTTTATTGGTCGCCGCCACAATGCGGACATCCACTTTAAGGGTCCTTTGACCGCCGACCCGTTCGAATTCTTTTTCCTGGAGAACCCTGAGCAGATTGGCTTGGACATCCAAGCCGATGGAGCCTATTTCATCCAAAAAGATGGTACCTTTATGGGCCAATTCAAATTTGCCCGGTTTTTGTTTGATTGCTCCGGTAAAGGCCCCCTTCTCATGACCGAAGAGTTCGCTTTCGATCAGATTGGCCGGAATCGCCGCACAGTTTACTTTGACAAAGGGCCCCTTGGCGCGATGGCTGTTGTAGTGGACCGAGTTGGCCACCAATTCTTTGCCGGTGCCGCTTTCACCGCGGACCAGCACGGTGGCATTGCTTTTACATACCTGTGAAATCATTTGATAGACTTCACGCATTTTGTTGCTGTTTCCAATGATATTGGTGATGCGATATTTGTTTTCAAGTTCATTGCGGAGCCGCTTGTTTTCATCTCGCAGCTGATTCTTTTCCCGGCGAATGGTTTCCAGATTGATGACGTGTTGGGCGATCATGGTGGCCACCACCGAGAGCAGCTTTTCGCCCTCTTTGAGGGGATAGCCCTTCTCATAAACACGATCCACACTCAGGGCCCCGATGACCTGCTTGCCTTTTTTGATGGGGACACAGATGAAGGAGAGCTCTTCGAGTCCTTTTTTCTTTTTACGCGATGCCGTTCGATCGAGAAAGTCCGGCTCTTCGCTGATCTTGGGGATTGTGAAGGGCTTTCCGGATTGGATGACACGTCCGGTGATGCCTTCCCCCAGTTTGTATTTGACCCGTTCGATGGTACTGGGCGACAGGCTGTGGGCCACCTCAATGCTGATTTCGTTTCGCAACGGATTTAGAATTGATACTGTTCCGCGTCCCATTTCCATGGAACTGGACAGAATATCCAGGACCCGATATAGAGCTTTCTTAAGGTCCAGATGTTCATTCAACGTCTGGCTGATTTCGTAGAAGAGGGTGACTTGTTCTATTTTTTTCATTTGCGGCCTTACTCCCGGACAAGACGCTCATATTATTTGATATCCAGACTTGGATATAACAAAATTGTAATAAATGGCAAGCACTATTATTCTGCATATTGATATGGATGCATTCTTTGCATCGGTTGAGCAGATGGACGATCCGTCTCTGCGCAACAAGTGTGTGGTCGTTGGAGGCAAGTCTCAGCGGGGGGTGGTGGCCGCCGCCAGTTATGAAGCCAGAAAATATGGCATCCACTCCGCCATGCCCATCTTTCAAGCCCGGCAAAGATGTCGGAACTTGGTGATCGTCCCGCCGCGGCGCAAACGGTATTCTGAATTGTCTCGGAAAATCATGACGATCCTCAGAGAGTTTTCCCCCTTGGTTGAGCCGATCTCCATCGATGAGGCCTTTGTCGATATTACCGGCTGCCAGCGGTTGCACGGCGCCTGTGACAACACCGCCGCCGCCATCAAGGAGAAAATCCTTCGTGAGGTTGGCCTGACCTGCTCCATCGGAGTGGCGCCCAACAAATTTCTGGCTAAAATTGCGTCTGATCTGGACAAACCCAACGGATTGACCGTTATTTCCGAGGAACAGATGCCCGGGTTTATTGATACCCTGGCCATCGAAAAGGTCCCCGGGGTTGGTCGCCAGGCCCGCAAAATTCTATCCTCCTTGGGGATTTCAACTTTGGGGCAGGTGTGCGCATGCCCTCCGTCAGTGTTGATTAAGAAATTGGGCAAGTTCGGGCACCGACTGATGGCTTTATCCCGTGGGGAAGACGACTCTCCCGTGACACCCTATAGCGAAGCCAAATCCATCAGCACTGAAACCACCTTATCCCACAACACCCTCGATAGAGAACTGCTCAGCAGCTATCTTCTATCCCAGTCTCAATCTGTTGCGCGTCAATTGCGGCACAAACACGTCAAATCCCGCACCATCACGCTGAAGATAAAGACCGCTGACTTTAAGCTCTTTTCCCGAAGTCGAACAGTGTCCCGGCCGATACAGTCGGCCGAGTGCATCTACCAGGTGGCATTGGCATTGTTCAATGAATTTTCCCTGACCCAGGCCGTTCGATTGATCGGTGTTGGGGCCGGCGCATTGCAACCTGCTTCAACACCGGTTCAGGCCTCGCTTTTTCCCGATGGAGGTCAGGTCCGTGATCAAAAATGGGAGAAAGTTGATCGCGCCATGGATGCGGTGGCTGAGCGTTTCGGGACCCAGGCGGTTGTCAGGGGAAGGTTGAAGAGCACCAAGAAAGACGAATAGAGAACCGGCTACGCCAATTCCGCGAGCACCTTCCTTACCGCTACTTCCGGTGTGCAGTGGGTGCAATCAACGGTGATTTGGGCATAGCGCTGGTAGAGCGGGCGGCGTTCCGCATAAAGCTGATCAAGGGTTTGGCCGGGCTGTCGGACCACGCCGCGGCCATCCATCTCTCTTAATCGTTCGGCCAGTGGGGTGAGCCCGATATCGAGGAAGACAATATACCCCAAGTTTTTTAGGTGTGCCATGGCCTCTGAACGATATACGGCACTGCCTCCGGTGGCGATGACGGTTGCCTCCAAGGATAGCTGTAAAATGTAGTGAGCTTCCAGTTCACAGAACTGTTGCGTCCCCCTTTTTTCAATAATGCTGGATAGACTCTCGCCTTCTCCGGTTTGGATGAGAAGGTCCGTATCTGTAAATGCAAAGCCCAGGCGCTTGGCCAGAATGACCCCCAAGGTGCTCTTGCCCACCGCCGGCATCCCGATGAGAATAACATTCTTGCGGTCTCTTTTTTCTGTCTCCATGGTACCGTCTCCCGGCTTGAAGGTCGGAGCAATAAATCAGGGGCTTCAGCCTCCACTGACGCTCATCAGATCATTGGTGTTGCAGTCGGCTGAGGTCGAAAAAATAATGTACGCCGCCCTTGATCATGGTGATAAGTATAAGGCCGAAGAGCAGGGGGAACAAGATACAGTCGAACAGGTAGGCCGCGATCAGCTTAAAGGTCAGCGCTGCGATTCGATCGGTTTCGGATTTTAAAAAAGTGATCAACATGTGAATGCCGGCGCCGGTATCTGTCAGCCGTTGTTTCAGGGATGGGGAAGAAAAACTTTCGGCAGCTATTTCGGCCAGGCTCGTTTGGTCTAAATCTTGGGGCGAAATCTCCTTTTTGATGCGTTCAAGTTCTTGATGGGAATTTTCAATGATGGGCCGGGTGACTTGGTGGGATAGGCCCGCCACGGCCATCACCGATAGGGGCAGCAGCAAATAGAACGTCAAGCTCAAGGTCGTTGCAAAGCGCGTGGCCGCATGCAATCCGCTTTGCAGCCCGGTCCATTGGGGACGCAGCCACCTGAAGAAATGTCCAGCACCCAGTAGCAGTAGCAATCCGGCCAAAGCCCAATGGTCGATCAACGTCAGTCCAGTCAGGGCCATTTGCATGCCCAGGAGGATGCTGCCGCCGGCCAGGGCGGCCTTCCAGGCAATATCCACATAATCGTAAACCGGCTGAACGATGTCCCCCAATTCCAGGTTGAATCCCACGCCCACTTCCGACCCCTCCACCACGGCCAATCCGCTTTTGATGCTGGACAGCAGTAGAAAGCCGGTCAGGGATTTGTCGAAGGCCTCGTCCAGATAGCGGTGATTGGCCTGGGACAGGTGTTTTATGCCACACCCATCAATTAGGCGGTCCGTATAGCCGCCGGCGGACAAACCGGCGCCCAAAACCAACAGCGCGATCATGATCCATCGCTTTATCCACAAAACAGTTATCCTTTCGCTGGGGGTGAATGCGTCGGTGTCGTCACTTGTCTTCGAGGGCCGTTTTTTCGTCTTGGATATATTGGTGGTGCTGCATTTCATCATCGGCCAGGTTTTTGAACTTTTGGCTCAACAGGGCATAGACATCCGCGGTTTTTTGAAAATGCGCGGCCATGGCCGTATAAACTTGGCTGATAATGGCCTCGGCTTGGGCCAAACTGTCAAACACCACCGCCACATCGTCGGTGGCCAGAAGCTGATCCGCCAAGGCTGTTTTTATTTTGGTATGCAAGGTTTCCAAAGGCTTAAGATCCAGGCCGGGAAGGCTGGCATCGGCCCGGAAGTTGTGAATAAGCTCCGCATGAATCGCAGAGTGTTTGTTCATAAAATTTAGAATCTTGTTCAGTTCCTGGTGTTGATCGGCATTTTCAAGGCGTTCATAGAATGCCGCCAGGTCCTTTTCAAATTCGACCACGGTGTCGATAAGTTGTTGCGGATGCATAGAATCCCCTTTTGAGTCGGCGTGCCGACGCCATCGTTCTTCGCACACGGTACAACTTAGGGCATGTAAGGGGGACTCTCCCCAAGTTGCCCCTGCTTCCAACCGTTACTAAAGGCATAGCATTGAATATCCGTTTATTAAAGGCCAAATAGATACAGCCAGCAATGCATCGTGAGTTGATGCCGTCTTGACCTCCTGTTTTTGCAACGATAGGGTAAATAATTTGGTCTATCTGGGCAACGACCTGTTTGTCTTGCGGACGTATGGAGCGCTCGGCATCGGAAAAGAGAATCATGAAAATCCTTTTGATCTATCCTTATTTTCTCAATCCCCGGATTCATGTGGAAGAGATTGCCGCCGTCCCCATGGGACTGTACTATATCGGTGCCTTACTCAAATCCAAAGGCCACCAGGTCGAGATCCTCAACTGGTTCAATGCCAACAATTCCGAAGATGCCATCAAAGAGGCGCTGATATCCAAAAAACCGGACCTCATCGGGTTCTCCATTGTCCACGCCAATCGATGGGGCGCCATTGACATCGCTCGTCTTTCCAAGGAAATTTGGCCCGAGGTGCCGGTGGTCTTCGGCGGCATTGGTGCGACGTTTCTGTGGCGCCACTTGCTGACCCATTTTAACGAGATCGACTATGTCGTGCTGGGGGAAGGGGAGACCACGTTTTTAAACCTGGTGTCCGCTGTCGAACGCAAGGCGCCGATCAAAGAGATTGCGGGTGTTCCCGGTTTGGCCCTGCGGGGCGCTCAGGATGTTATCAAAACAGAGGACGCCCCGTTGATCCGGGATTTGGATGAGTTGCCGCCGCCGGCCCGTTATTTTGACTTCCAGCATATTTCCATGACCCGGGGTTGTCCGGGGCGTTGCACCTTCTGCGGATCGCCGCGCTTTTGGAAAAGGCGCGTGCGGGCCCATTCAACGGATTACATGGTGGACCAACTGGAACTGTTGTCCAACCGAGGGGTCACCCACTTTTTTCTGTCCGACGATACCTTTACACTGAAGACCGATTTGGTGATCGATCTGTGCCGCAAGATCATCGACCGGGGCCTGGCCTTGTCATGGCAGGCCATTTCTAAGGTGAGCGCCGTCAACGACGACATGCTGTTTTGGATGCGCAAGGCGGGCTGCACCCAGATCAGCTATGGTGTGGAGAGCGGATCTCCTGAAATCCGGGCGCAGCTTTGCAAGGATATTCGGGACGATCATATCGTGCGGGCGTTTGATCGAACTGTGGCCCACGGGATTATGGCGCGCGCCTATTTTATCTATGGCGCCCCCAATGAGACATGGGAGACCATCGAACAGACCTTGGCGTTGATCCGGCGGATCAAACCGCTGAGCGCCATCTTTTATATCATGGATATTTTTCCCGGAACGGCCCTGTATGAATCCTATAAAGCGCGCGCCGGTGTGGATGATGATATTTGGCTGGAGCGTGTTGAAGACAAACTCTACTTTGAAACCGATGATACGCTGGACGCAGAAACAGTTAAGGCCTTTGGCCGCCGTTTGCGTGAAACCTACCACCAATGGCTTCCGGAGTTCGCTCTTCAGATACCCCTGGAAGACAATGAAGATTTAGTGGCCGAGCAGGCTGATTTTATCTCCAGGTTGGGGATGACTTTCAGCCACGGGGATTATGCCGGCATTAAGAGTAGCATCCCCTCCGTGCATGTGGCCCGAAAACTCTACCAGCAAGCGCTAGACCATTACCCGGACCACCGGGCATTCTGGGGGCTTGCCTTGGTGCATCAGCAACTCGGTGACCTCGATGACGCGATCGAAACCCTTCTTCAGGGGCTGAGGCACCATCCCCGCAGTCCGCAATTGAATATCTCTCTCGGTATAGGGTATCGTAACAAAGCACACTACCGCAGGGCACTCGACCATCTCATACCCCATAAAGATGACCCCGGTGCCGTTTCTCACATCATCGCCTGCCTCAAAGCTTTAGGTCGGCACCAAGAGGCCGAAAAATATATGGGCTCCCAATAATCACTTTAGTTTTTCCCTAATCAGCCGATTATATAACTCAATACAGCAGTTTTTACGGCCGCATCAACGCGGTTGAACCATTGACAGGATACCGATGTCAACCATGTCGTCACGAATGCTGAAAAATTATCTGTGGATGAGCCTGCCCCTTCCAGCAGTCTTGGGGATTTTGCTGTTGTGTTGGCACCTCCAACTCATCCCGTGGTCGGTGATGGTGCTTTCGTGGGCGACCCTGTCCATACTATCCCTCGGTGGTGGGCTATGGGGGATTATTCGATTACGCTTCCATTCAGCGGAGGTTCATCAAGCGGAAAACGGCCCATCCCCTGAGCCTTCCAACTGCCCTGTTGGCGGTGCGCTCTTGTCCAGCGAACTGGTGGATCGGCAACCGCTTTTTGATGTATTCATGGACCGCTTGCCGGCGTTGGCCTTTATCAAAGACAGCCAAGGCCGCTACCTATATATCAATTCCGCTTGTAAAGAGCTGTTAAAGCTGGCACCCGAAGAGATGGTCGGCCGCAGTGATTGCGATTTGTGGCCCGAAGACAAATCCAAGGCCGTCTGCCTCAATGATGCCCAGATCATCATTGATAACCAGGTATACAGCGCCATTGAAACGCTCAAGGTCGGGGAAGAAGAGCGTCACCATCTGGTGACCAAATTCGGCATCCACAACGATCGTCAGCCGCCTCTATTAGGGGGGATCGCATTTGATGTGACAGAGAAGGTGCGGGCTGAAGAAGAGCGGGCTGAATTGGAGCAGCAGTTGATACAGTCCCAGAAAATGGAAGCGATCGGAACCTTGGCAGGCGGCATCGCCCATGATTTCAATAATGTACTCGCGGCTATCATGGGGTATGTCGAGTTGGCCATGTTTGACGCCTCCCCCGGCAGCAGCGTCCATGACGAATTGAATCAGGTGCTCAAAGCAGCCCGTCGTGCAACCGATTTGGTGCGCCAGATTCTGACTTTCAGCCGAAAAACAGGACAGGAGCGACAGCCCCTGGATCCCAAACCCCTGGTGAGTGAAGCCCTTAAGATGATCCGGGCAACCCTGCCCACCACCATCGAAATTCGCCAGAACCTGGATACCGATGGCGCCAAAGTCATGGCCAATACCACCCAATTGCATCAAGTGATCATGAATCTCTGCACCAATGCCGCACATGCCATGGAGGAAAAGGGCGGCATTTTGGACGTCGGCCTTAAAAAAAGACAGTTTTCAGGAACCGATGCAGGACGTCATGGTGTGACCCCCGGAGAATACCTCGAAATCCGTATCAGCGATACCGGGCACGGTATTGCGCCGACTGTGCAGCAGCGCATATTTGATCCCTATTTTACCACCAAGGCCCAGGGCAAGGGGACAGGTATGGGGCTGGCCGTAGCTCGCGGGATTGTCCAGAGCCATGGCGGCGCAATCCATATGAAGAGCCAGGTGGATAAGGGCGCCAGCTTTAAAATTTTTTTACCGCTGACCTCTGTCTTGGCGGCTTCGTCTGCTGAGAAAAAGGCATCGCTGCCATCTGGAACCGAGTCTGTTCTCTTTGTGGATGATGAACCCGTTTTAACCGAATTGGGAAAACAGATGCTCACAAGGTTGGGGTACCGGGTAACCGTACGTGAGGACTCCCGGGACGCTTTGGAATTGTTTCATAAGGATCCATACCGATTTGACGTGGTGATCACGGACACCACCATGCCCAACATGACGGGGGACATCTTGGCTACGAAGATTCTTGCGCTTCGGCCGGAGATTCCTGTTTTATTGTGTACAGGGTATAGTGAGCAGATTACCCAGGACAAGGCAGCTAAGATAGGCATTGCCGCCTTTCTAATGAAACCCCTTTCGATCAGCGATTTGGCCTTTTCTCTGAGACGCTCCTTGGACGAGCGTATCTTAGGCGCACAAACCTCGCATTTGAAAGTTGTCCACTCCTGATTGTTCTAATATCCCTCCAGGGGTTTTGATTCGATAGGTTTAATGTTCGAATCCGGTCAATGGATTAAATTGGCTCCCATCTCTGTCAGTTTAAGGGTGGGAATAGGCCCTTTTTCATATTTGACAACACCCCTCTTTGCGAGTTGGCGTATGGCCTTTTCAAAATCTTTTTTTTCAAAGATATCCAGTACGGGGAGGTACTCGTCTTTAAGCCACTCTTTGGGCAGAACATCGTTCTCTTCGCCGTCCATGGCCCTGAATTGATCCAATATTTCTTTTTTAATAGTTTTGATATCTCTGCTCATATTTTAGTCCTCGCCATAAGTTCCAAATATCTACCTTACAGGGCAACAAACTTCCTGATAGAAGGCACCATTATGTTCGAATAAACATAACGCCATTTGGTCGATTGACAAGGCCCTTCATTACAGAAATTCATACAAAACCTATATTTTCTGTAAAAGTATAGAATACGGAAGGTTAAGGGACATTGCCAGGATATGTGGGTGTCGATTTCATTAAAAACCAGGGCCTCGAGGATAGGAACTTGTGGTTGGCTATACTATAAGTCTGCAATGGAATATCGAATATCGAACAAGGAACCGCAGAATGTCCAAGTAAGGTATTTTGTCATTTAAAGTCATGCTCTCCAGCGTAGCGGAGCCGAGTTGCGAGCAGCAGTTGGTTAGGGCTTCCTATATTTTTGGTACTGCACGAATAGATTTTTTGATATTCGTACCTTTTCAGATTCATCTACATTGTATAATTCATGGTAGTAATACAGGTCTCTCAAATTACTTATTTGATATTTTTCCAACTCAATTGCGCCTTTAATAGCAGCAATACTTGCTTCTAAATCTGAGGTATGAATTGATTGAATTTTTTCTAATTCATTCTCATCAAGATATTTCAATGTCATCAAGCTTAATTTGGCTTTATATGCTGATAACATGAACTCTCTATTCTTGGTTGCTCGATAATATCCAAATACATAGGCAAATATAAAAACCGAAACGATTGCAATTATAGTTGTTATTTGTCGAATTTTCATACTTCGTAGATTAGGCCCTAACATTACAATGGCAGAGCGCAGCGATTCCACACTTCGGCATTCTGCGGTTCCTTGTTCGATATTCTGCAGTTTAACTTCGTACTCTTGGGGCAGAATCTCTCTGGGTCGGTTCTAAAGATTTCCCTTGAGACCGATCGCCTCGGCCACGCTGCGCATTCCCATGATGGTCTCATTGATCAAGGTGGTGCGGTCCATACCGAGCATTTCGGCACCGCGATCGATCACCGATCGATCCACGCCCGCTGCAAAGCGTTTGTCTTTCCACTTTTTTTTGACCGATTTGGCCTTAAGGTCCAAAACACTTTTGCTTGGGCGCACCAAGGCTGAAGTCGCCACCAGTCCCGTGAGTTCATCCACGGCGTAAAGCACTTTTTCCATCTCGGTTTCAGGTTTAATATCCGAGCATATTCCCCACCCATGGCTGACAACGGCCCGAATGTAATCCGGGGGCCAGTGATTGGCTTCCAGGATTTCAGCTGTTTTTTGGCAATGTTCCTCGGGATAGCGCTCATAATCAAGGTCGTGGATGAGGCCGATAATGCCCCACAGCTCCGGATCCTCGCCTTTTAATCGGGCAAAATGGCGCATGACCCCTTCCACGGCAAGGGCGTGCCGGACCAGACTCTGGTTTTCGTTGTATTGGGTTAGCAGCGCAAAGGCTTGTTCCCTTGTCGGTTTGATCTCGTTTGTCATACGCTTATACTCCCCATGGACCGCATTATTCCAACGGGTCCCTGTCGTCCGAATACCGTTTTTGAATGGCACGGATGATGTCATAACGGTTGAAAAAGATTTCCACAAGCTCCGGATCAAAGTGACGACCGGCACCTCGCTCGATCTGGGCTAAAATGGCGTGTTCCTCCCACGCTTCTTTATAGCTGCGTTCCGAACTTAGCGCGTCAAATACATCGGCCAAGGCGACAATGCGCCCAAATAGCGGGATTTCTTCCCCCTTTTTTCCCTGTGGCATACCATCGGGTCTCGTGTGTCCTTTAATGGGTTTTCCGCTGGTGTAATCGATATGCCCGGGATACCCATTACCGTCCCAACGTTCATGGTGACTCAGCGCCACAATGCCGGCCGCCTCGTCAAAGTCCGACTGCTGGTTTTGGAAAAGCCGGGCGCCCTGGATGGTGTGCTGTTTCATCACCTCATATTCGTCTTCGTTGAGCCGATCCGGTTTTCTCAGGATCAGATCCGAGGTGGCGACCTTGCCCACATCGTGCAGCATGGCTGCCATGCGCAGCACATCTCGGTTTTTATCGATGACCGCCTCATCCAGGCCACGTCGTTTGGCCCATTGTTCGTAAATCTCCACGGACACGCCGGCAACCCGGTTGGCGTGTGGACCGGTTTCTCTGGGGTCCCGCATCTCCGCCATGCTGATCATGCGAAGAATCAGCGCGCGGGTCATCTTGGCGCGCTCCAGGGCCACCGTGGCCACGGTGGCGAAATGGAACATCATTTTTTCGTCCGGCTCTGAAAAAGTGGTGATGTGTCCTTCGCCGTCCTGGGGATTGATGATCTGCAGCACGCCCAAAATTTGGCCGTTGCTGTTTACCAAGGGGATGGTGAGGATGGATTGGGATTTATATCCAACGGTATCGTCAAATTTTTTACTGAATTTGTAGGGTAGTGTGGGTTCCAGTTTATAGGCATCTTTGATATTTAGGGGGCGTCCGGTGGCCGCCACATAACCGGCGATGCTTTTTTCGTCGATGGGTATTTGAAAGGTGGAATAGATCAGTTTTTCACCATCGGGGAGTTTCTTTTGCAGGGTGTCGTTCTGGGTATAGGTGAAATGGAGGCGATTTTTTTCACGGATATAGATGGAGCCGGCGTCTGCATTTGCAAATTGACGCGCTCTGAGCAGCACGCGCTCCATCAAGATGTCGAGGTCATTGATGCGGCTCAGCTCAATGCTCAAATCGGTGAGGCTGTCTATTTTTTCCTGTTCATTCAGCATCGCCCCCTCCCTAGCTTATTCAACGCCGCCATTCCGGCGGAGTCAGATTCAGCGTCAATGGGGTATCTCCGCACAAACCAATAATAAAATGTAGCGACACCCTGAACCGGCGTCAAGTGTTTAATTCTATTCTGTTTTGGTAAAATTTGGGTTTCATTGAAGCGTGGCGGGCCGTGAAAATATACCCTATGACAATGTTTTGCGGTCTGAGGTATCGGCCTTATCCGGCAGGTGCAGGGTAAAAGTGCTCCCTTTGCCATGAACGCTTTGGACCGTGACCCATCCACCGTGGGACTGAATGATGTGCTTGACGATGGCCAGCCCCAGTCCGGTACCACCCATATTGCGGCTGCGGGCCTTGTCAACCCGGTAGAATCGTTCAAACAACCTTGGCAGGTGTTTTTGGGGGATGCCGATCCCCTGATCCTGAATCCGTATCTCAACGGTCCCTTCCTTTTTAAGTGCCCCTATGGTGATATCGCTGTTGTTGGCGCTGTATTTGATGGCATTGTCGAGAAGGTTGATCAGGGCCTGCTCAATGAGATCGGCATCCATGTCGACCATGAGTTGCGGATCGGCTTCGATGGCCACGCTGATATTTTTCTTTTTGGCCGCAGTACCGCACAATTGAATGGCGGCGCGGATCACTTCAATCATGGCGCTTTGTCGGGTCTTGGGGCGATAGGTCTCCTGATCCTGCTCCAGGCGGGATAATTGCATCAAGTCGTCAATAATTGTGGTCAGGCGGTGCACATGCTTTTGGATGATGCCTAAAAAACGCTGGGCCTCTTCCGGCTCACTCACCGATCCATGGGCCAGGGTCTCCACAAATCCCTGAATGGCAGTCAACGGTGTCTTGATTTCATGGCTGACATTGGCGGCAAAATCCCGGCGCATATTTTCGAGGCGACGGAGTTGGGTGACATCGTTCATTACCAGCAAGATGCCCATCCGAGTACCGCCCACATCCATCAATGGTGTGCAGTGGATGCTGAGAATCTGCTGTCCGTTCTGGTAGAGGGTCACATCCCCTTCAGTGTTGGTGCCGTCCGTCAAGGTTTTTTGGACCATTTGGTGAAGATCACGACTGCGCATTATTTCCTGGATACTGCGGCCTTTGAGCTGGGCGCTCGTGCGTTTGAGCAGGCGGGCCCCGGCCGCATTGATATCCATGATCTGCTCCTCCGAATTCAACGCCACCACGCCCTCTACCATGCTGGAGAGCACGGCCTGGGACTCGTTGCGCTGGCGGATTACGGTTTGAATCCGGCTTTCCAGTTCCTGGGCCATCAGGTTCATGGCATCTGCAAGTGCCGCCAATTCTATGGTGTCCGGCGGTTGCAGGCGGTGGGACAGATCACCCTTGGCATAGCGTTCGGCGCCCTGGCGCATATTTTCAATGGGACGGCTGATTCGCCGTGAGATCAGCAGGCATACAATCGATACCAATACGGCTATGAGGATGCCGCCCACAACCATCCGGAATTGTAACGAGTGCAATTGACTGTCGACCTCATCGATGGCGATGGAGGTGCGAACCACCCCTTTAACGCCTTTGTCGTCCGATATGGCGACAGCCACATACATCATGTGCTGTCCCAGCGTATCGCTGAACCGGGTGGCCGATCCCTCATCATCCTCCAGGGCCTGCCGGAATTCCGGCCGGTCTCCATGGTTTTCCATTTTTGCCGGCGTGGCTTCCGAATCCCCCACAACCGTTCCGTCAGGTAGGATGACGGTCAGCCGGGTGGGGATCTCCCTTCCGCCCACTTTGCAATACCTGTCCAATTCCGCATACCGATTTGGCTCAAGCATCGGTAAAAATTGGTTTTTCAACAATTGAGACTGATTGAGCAGGTTTTGATGAATCTGGGTCAGATAAAATTGACGCATGGACCGGCTGGCATACCATCCGATGGCCAGCAGGGCTGCTAAAACCAGAATCAGGTAAGAGGGGTAGAGATGCCAGATAAGGGGTTTTCGCTTTTTCATGCGCTATTCGATGTAATTGTTTGCGTTGGTTTATACCCAGATTGAGCCTAAATAACATGGCGCTCTAATGGTCCGATCGTCAAGGAGGGTATACGGTGTGCCGCGAAGGGTTGTCAATGGGTCTGCTGGGAAGGGGTTTTCTCTTTGAACCGATAGCCCACACCCCGAACCGTTTCAATATACTGACCGCAGGCACCGAGCTTTTTTCGCAAGCCGACGATTTGGACATCCACACTGCGATCCGTCACAGGGTAGTCTTCGCCGCGTACGGCGTCCACGATTTGGGTACGGGTAAAGACCCATCCCGGCCGTTTGGAGAGAAAATAAAGTACCTGGAATTCAGTATAGGTCAGATCCACGGCCTGGCCATTGACCGTCACATGACGGCGGCCGGGGTGTATGACCAACTCATAAATTTCGAGGGCTTCATCCTCATCCGCTTGCGGCTGCCATTGGCGTCTCAATACGGTGCGTACACGGGCGGTCAGGATCCGCGGGCTGAAGGGTTTGGTGATGTAGTCATCAGCTCCCAACTCGAGACCGGTTACGATATCCGCCTCTTCTCCTTTGGCCGAAAGCATAATGATGGGGATCTTGCGGGTTTTCTCTTCGTTTTTCACGCGTCGCGCCAGATCAAGGCCGTCCATCCCGGGGAGCATCAAATCCAGAACCATCAGATCGAATTGCTGGGACTTCAGGATCTTCCACGCCTCTTCTCCACTGGCGGCGCATACGATTTGGTAGCCTTCCCGGCTTAGGTTGAAACGCACCAGTTCAAGGATATCTTCTTCATCGTCGACAACGAGTATGGTCTCTTTGCTCATAACATTCCATTTTATCAATTCCGGTGTGGTGCAAGCCCTCTTTTTCCATCCTCAGGTTTTAAGGAGACACCAATAAACGTAATGGATTTGTAAGGTGTTAGGGCTTTGTTAGGAATTGGTTAGTCAAATGGGCCCACCGCCATCGGATACTGTGCAAGACTATCGAACCTGGGGGCTATTGCGCCGCCCGGCCTGTTACTGACGGATTATTTGCATGTAAACGGATAAAAGTGGTGAAAGCAGTATCCTTTGGGATCGCTGTATAGCAGCTCCGTTTCCGCCATGCAGCTGCCGATGGCTTCTCGGGAGACGCTGCCGTAGTCGTCCCGTTTCTCTTCTTCTGCTTTGCAAGACAGGCAAATGGGTTCATGATCATAGACCGACAGTATGCGTTGATCTTTTGGTTTCAAGCTGGCGTCACACCGGGTACAGGCCAGTGCACAAGACAATTTCTCTTCC
>JAAUYD010007759.1_pt1 | contig 19382 bp, 16 predicted proteins | sample 7278101 | NCBI WGS metagenome assembly JAAUYD01 (sample SAMN14350128, study PRJNA611818) | marine sediment metagenome | isolation source: surface marine sediment (0.6m) | place: French Polynesia: Moorea | collected 2018-08
ATCATGCGGCGAACAATGGGCCACTGGTGTTCGTCGAAAGGATGCGTCCCGGCTTCTCGATCGATGATCTTAAAGCTCGTGCGTTCTATTTCATCAGGTTTCATACTATTAATTCCTTTGCTGCCGGTATTGCAGACAGCTTGTTACAAAGTGCCAGGCAGCTTTCGGTTGACTGCCGAAATGTAGGTGGTTATAGCTTCCCAGTGTCCGATGGGCGACATATCCTTCCGGTTTTTTTGCCATCCCGGCCCTGTCTGATATTGAGAAGGCGGTTGTCACGGCCGCCAAGGGGCTGATCAGCTCGGAATAATGGAACTCATGCCCCCGAAGCGTCAAACCCGAATCTCCAAGGACAGTATCACGTGATAGGGTGACTTCCCGATACCCGAGGGCTTTAAGGCGCCTAAACATTTTGGCAGAGAACGGAAAGCATCCAGTCATTGGATATCTGGTGTTGTTCAGATCAATCAATTCCTCGCACAAATACATAAAACCGCCGCACTCACCGTAAATTGGCATGCCATCTGAACTTTTTTCTTTGATTCTTTTCTTCAACATCTTATTGCCGGCAAGCTTCTCACCAAACAATTCAGGATACCCGCCCCCAAAATAAAGACCGTCGATGTCTTCCGGAAGACGGCTATCGGCCAGGGGTGAAAAAAAGACAAGTTCTGCCCCTTGGCTTTCCAGCATTTCAAGATTATCCGTATAGTAAAAGCAAAAGGCATTGTCCCGGGCAATTCCGATGCGGACCCTTTTGCCGTTTTGAATCGGCACGTGTCGATGGTTTCTCCCGATCGGGGTTGTTTCGGTCAAGTTGTTTAGCAGTAAATCCAGGTCAACGCTGCGTTCGATCATATCGGCCAATCGATCGATACTTTGCTCATCGAGGGGATGATCTTCCCGAGTAACCAAGCCCAGATGTCGCTCCGGGATGCTAATTTTAGCATCGCGAAGGATTCCACCCAGACACGGCATCGCAACTCGATCCTGAACAGCCGTTGTCAAATATTGCAGGTGCCGTTGACTGCCCACATTGTTGAAAATGACACCAGCATATTCGAGTCCGGTATCAAACTGCTCAAAACCCATTACGATGGCGGCGGCACTGCGGGCCATGCTGGCAGCATCAACCACTAAAACGACCGGCGTTGCCAACCATTTCGCCATCTGAGCAGTCGAACCGGCCTCCGTTTTACCGTCGTAGCCGTCAAAAAGGCCCATAACGCCCTCGATCACAGCGATCTTGCTGGATTGACAGCCCTTAACGAAGATATCCATATTAACGCTTTTGGACAGCATCCAACCATCCAAATTTCTGCTGGAAGCGTTGGTAATCCTGCTGTGGTGGCCGGGATCGATGAAGTCCGGCCCCACCTTGAACGGTGCAACCTCCAGCCCTCGTTTTCTCAGAGCCGCCATCATTCCCAGGCTAACCGTGGTTTTGCCACAACCACTTTTTGTGCCGCCGATAACGATCGCTTTAATTATCGCCTCCTGCGGTTGCTAAGGTTGCTTGTTTGGTACTGTAAACGTCCGGATATAAAATTTTGCCGATTTCACCAATCCCGTCCAATAGACGCAATGTTGGTCGCGATACGATTTGCTCATCAATAATAAAAATTTGGTTGTTATACACCGCTTTAATGGCGCTGAACCCAGGCTCATTTTTAATCATCGAGATCGTGGGTCGATTCATAGCGCCGGATTGGGATAGATACACGTCAATGTACTTGGCGTGTGACAGGATGCGTTCTTTGCCGTAAGCGGCAATATTCGTATTTCTGACCGGTTTGGCGTCTTCAGCGACATTGATGCCGCCGGCTGTCTCCAAAACGAAAATAGCCATGGAATTCGGTGAAAAAGTCTTCATTTTGCTGTGAATGGCTTCGAAATATACCTTTTTCTTAACCTCAATTTCCGCTCCCAAGGCTTGATATTTTTTAATTTTCCTCTTGAAATAATTGATCATTTCAGCTGCCTGGGTCTGCCTGCCGGTTAGGATACCGAGGGTTTTCCAGTAGGTATACATTTCGCCGACCGTTGATGGTTGCAAGGATACGACCGCAATACCGCTTCTCTCCAATCGGTCTACAAATTTAGGATATCCCCGATCGATCATCGGCCGAACAATGACCAGATCCGGACGGGCAGCCAGGAATTTCTCAGGATCATCATGATATGAAAATATCGGCTTTGCCAATGCCTGTTGGGGATGGCTTTCATGCCGCGAAACACCGATGATCCCATTGTCAAGTCCCAGACTGAAAAGATTTTCAGTGTGTGCGCCGTAAAGAGAGATGATTCGCTGAAACGGTTTCTCGACAAGGATCCGCCGGCCGGATTGATCTATCACCAAGCTGGGGCCTCCAGCCTCCCCCAGACCGCCCTCCCCTGTTGTACCAGAAAGAAGCCACACAAGGATGGCAATGATTGCTGAAATGTACTTGTAATTTAGGCGAAAATTCTTTTTGTTCATGGGCTATTTTTTAAAAACCACCTGCAAGGATCCCGAATAGGCCTCCTCATAGACTTTGGCATCCACCTTGAAAACCTTGCTCATTGTTGTCGGGTTGAGCACTTCCCGTGTGGCTCCGTGAATAACAATAGCGCCCGCCGACATAAATACCAAATAATCGCAGTATACCGATGCCAGGTTGATATCCTGCATGACGGATATGACGGTTTTACCCTGGTGGATAACGCAACTTTCGCAAATGTTTAACAAGCTGATGGAATGATTAATATCGAGATTGGATGTGGCCTCATCCAATATGAGCACATTCGCGTCCTGGGCCAATGCCCGGGCGAAAACCACCCGCTGTCTTTCACCGCCGCTGAGTTCGGTAATGAATCGGCCGGTAAATTCGGCTACCTCAGCCTTATCCATAATGTCTTGAACAATATCCAAATCCTCGGCGCTGGGGGCTGAAAATCTGGGTATGTGCGGGTAACGCCCCATCATGACAACTTCATTGACCGTAAAGGGAAAGTTTATATAAAAATTCTGAGGAACCAGGGCAATTTCCCGCGATAGCGCCTTGGTTGAATAGGACCCCAGATCCTTGCCTCTATAAGCAATCACGCCGGCGGTGGGTCGGCGATGCCTGGCAAGCAGATCCAGCAGGGTGGTTTTCCCACATCCGTTGGGGCCGATAATGCCACAGAACATGCCTGGCGCAATCGACAAAGAGATGTCGTCGATTGTTTTATTTTCCGCATAAGAAAAACTCACGCTGTTCAGTTGAAAGGGCATCGCTCAGATTACGTTCTTAAATTGTTGGCTGTCATACCTTCCGCGTTTTCTGTTGTTTGCGAAAAATATAGCAAAAAAAAGGTCCCCCAATTAACGCCGTCAGCACACCGATGGGTATTTCAGAAGGTAAGACAGCCCGGGTGATGGTGTCGGCGATCAATAATAATGTCGCCCCGGCCAAAAGTGACATGGGGATCAGCCGCCGGTTGTCCGGACCGGTAAGCAACCTCATCATATGGGGAACTAAAAGCCCTACGAAACCGATAATTCCTGACACGGAGACACAAATCGCCGCAATTAACGATGCGGTGACGAGCAGAAAGATTGTCACCTTTCTGGTATCCACGCCCAGCGACGACGCCGTTCGACTTCCAAGTGACAACAGGTTCATGTCCCTGGCAAAGAACATGAAAGCTGAAAATCCAATTAAAATGAACATAAATGTGAGGCTGACATCCGTCCAGGTCTTCGATCCGAAACTTCCCATGAGCCAGAATATTATAACGGCAACCTGTTCGTCGGCGACATACTTTAAAAAACTGATGCCGGCCGATAAGATCGCTGCCACGATGATGCCGGACAGAATCAGGTTGTTCGAAGAAAGCCCGCCGCTGGACGATGACAGATATAAAACAAACAGCAAAGTTGCAGCAGCACCGGCAAAAGCAAACATGGGAATGGAATAAGTCCCCATCATTCCAATATTAAACAAAATTGCCAGTGATGCCCCAAAGGCCGCACCAGCGGATACCCCCAGGGTGTATGGATCTGCCAGCGGATTTAGCAAAATACCCTGAAAAACAACGCCGGATATGGCCAAACCGGCACCGACAATCGCGGCTGACAAAATCCTGGGCAAGCGCACGTCCATCACTACCACCGGAAATATAGAGTCTACGCCTTCAAGAAGATTCGTTTGCCCGCTTAATTTTGCCACGATGATCTTTACTACAGTCGCCGGGGGCAGTTTAATATACCCCATGCCCGTCGAGATAATAATCATTGCTATCAGAACAACCGTCATCAAGACAAATTGGGCTGACGCCGCTTGCTGCAATCTGGTTCGCAATTGATTATATTTTTGAATTCTAGGCGGCGACATATGCGTTCTTCAATAAAAAAACCCTTCAAGCTTGGTCGGCTTGAAGGGTTGCACCCAGTTTACTTGGCCCTTATTTTTTAATTTACCAAATTCTGTCCCAACGCAGAATGATGGCAGCAAATCAAGGCAGGTCTTCTGGCTTCCCCGCCCCTCTAGCGGCCTTCCCATCCCGATCATTCAGAACAGTGGCATCGTATTGCCAGAAGAGTTCCCTTTTCATTGTTAAAGAAAAAGGCGGGGTCACAGCGGCGGGACCACTCCCGATTTTCACGGGATTCCCTTTTTAGCTACTTGGAGCACCTCGACACCGCGTAGCTATACTATTAAATATACTTATTATCAAGAGAAAAATAAAAAAAGGCACTGAATGGAAATTTTTAGATGATATATTCTGACGGCTGGATACCGAACACAGCGGGATTGTAAGTTTTCAAAATGCTGCGTTTGTAGTGGTTGCTGTCGGCCCGACATTCGGATAGGTCCACGGTATCACCGCGCGTGAAGCCCTGACCATCTTGCGGGATTAAAATTGTTACCACCGGATACTCGGCATCGCTTTCCTCGGGATTTTCGGACACAATCCCGATTTCTCCCGTGTTAAGCTCCACCAGGGTTCCAATCGGATATACACCCAGCATGTTAACAAAGGCCTTGAGCAAAATTGGATCAAAATCCTTGCCGGCGCTTTCGTTCATCCTTCTTAGCGCCTCATCCGGGCTTATTGCCGTGGATCGATATATTCTGGCGGAAGTGATGGCGTCAAAGACGTCGACAATGGTCAGTATTCTGCCAAACAGACTCACCGGCTCACTGCGCCAGGACCGGGGATATCCGCTGAGGTCGTATTTCAGATGGTGTTCGAAGGGCGCCAGCATGATTTTCGATTTGAGTTCCCGGGGGGCTCGTAATTTTGCAATGTGACGAACACTGTTTAAAGAATGCTGCTGGATCAACTTATATTCGTGCTCGGTGAGTTTACCCTGTTTGTTGAGAATTTTTAGGGGAACATCGACCTTGCCAAGGTCATGGAACAGCCCGCAAATTCCCAAGGTTTCAAGGGAGAGTTTGGATAGCCCGATGTGCTGCCCCAGGCATACGGCAAGAATCGAGACATTGACCGAATGGGTATAAGTATAGTCGTCAAAATCCCTTAAGGTACTCAATTTTAAGAGAATCGACCGTTTTTCGAATACCAGGTCGACTGTTTTCTGGACAATCCGAACTGTTTTGCGAATTCCCGCCGGCCGGTTATCAGAGACTTTGCCAATGACCTCTTTCAGCGAGGCCAGTGAGCCGGCATAGGCTGTTTCAGCAGATTTAACGGCTTTTTCTTTCTGTCCAACAGACGTGGCATCCATGGTGACTGTCAATGAATCAGTCCCGTCTAACATATTCGGGCTGTCCGGATCAGGTTCTGCAATTAATTCAATCCAATCAAACCCTTTGTCACCGATTTGTTCTTCGATCCAGGCGGAGGGATCACGATGAACTTCAGCCTGATTTAATATTTTGGCAAAAACAAGCAACTGGTTCAGCTCCTTGCGCTGAATCGCGGTAGACAGCGATAGGCCGTGGAGATCCCGTTTTTCGAAATAAACCAGGGCATTGTTAATTAAATTGGCGGTTTCACGACGGTATAGAAGTTTTTCCTCCTGCAGGTAAAATCGTCCGGCGTTAATTTGAATGGTCAGTCGGTTATCATCCTCTCCAAACCGATTGACGGCGTCAATAAAATTTTCGGCACTTTCGATCACCAGATGATTGTCGTCGCGGTGAATTCGGACGGCTTGAACCATTCTGTAAAATGCTGTAAACAGATTCTCACTGAGCAACATAAGGTTAACAGTCGTGTCGGCTTTCGCAACTGTTTTCATTTCGGCCGTCTCCCTGATCTTACACCACGTGCAGCACGTTTGGTGGGTGGAAAAAAACTGCCTGCGGCGTCATCCAAAATTTTATTCGCCTCAGCCAGATTTAGTTCCGATAGGGCTAAGGCTGCGCCACGACGATGAGGTGTTTTGCGTAAACTAAAAATCTCCCACCAAGACAATTCTTCAAGTGTCTCTTTTAAAAAATTGATAGATCGGGAGGAACCACATTTTCCAAGCGCAATATAGCAGGCCAGAATATGGTCGAAATCTGTGATTTGGAACTCATTCTGACTGAGATACCTCAATAATGAATCCTCTAAGCCAGGGGCCCGTTTGGAAGCCAACCGGTTCAGAATTTCGCGGCGAATGGCAGGATTGGGATCTTCCAGCAAAAAGAAAAAGGATGGTTGAACGGACCCGGTTCGTTTAAGAAGTTGTTTTAAGGCCTCTCGACGGATGTCAGGAGAGGAATGACGGGTCAAATTCAACAAAAGCCTTTGCGGGTGCTTGCCACTGAGATGGCCAATAACGGTCACGAGGTAGCGCACCATGTTATCATCCGGTGCCTGGAGTAACTGATTTAGCGGTTTTAAATCCTGCTTGGATAAAATCACAATGGCTTCCATTAGCCGAAGTCGCAGTGGGGTTGACACCGCCTCAGATAAAAGAGGCCCGATAGCCAGAACGGCTTTGGGACGCAGCATTAGAAGAACCTGACGCAATATTTTCAGCTGGGCTGGGTCTTCGGACTTTAAATTCGGCAAGTATGTTTTTAAAGCTTCGAGAAACTCCGCTTCCGAGACCGTTTCGAAATACTGATTGATCAATGGATCTCGCCATCCTTTCTTTGCCGAATTCCTGCCGATCATTTCCTTGAGGTGAGCGAGGATCTTGGCGGCCAGATGAAATTCCCCGTATAGCAGGATATTTTCAAATTCCTGAACCAGGAGTTCAAGAATTTTGTCAAACTCTTTTTCGTCGCTCTCATCTTCAAGGACGATTAAAAGCATATCCAAAATATCTTCACTGCGGTTTCGATTTTCCTCTTCTTTGATCAAATTTTGCAGTTTTTCTTTTTCGGCGGTGGAAAGCTGTATCAAACTTCGCTTGATCTCGGTGGCCGCCAGGCTCACTGTCGAGGGTTTCCCGGTATTTTCTGTTCCCGCTGGATATTTACCAGCTGCAGGGCCTGAACTCAATTCAGCCAGTCCCTGAATGGTGTCCTCTGCTGCTCCTGACACCTTAAAATGCGAGAAGTCAAGTTTTGGTTCCGTTTCCCAGAACACTTCGGCTGCTTCATAGCTGATATGGTCTAAATTTTTCTTCCACAGAGCTGTCACCAGATCCCCTTCGGACTCATCGGTAATGGCGCGATATTCGTTTATCAGGCTAAGTAAAATGGATAGTTCGGTCGTCGCCGTTCCTTTTCTGAACTCAAGCCAGATAATTCCGTCACGAAAAAGGGGTGTGACCAGATGATCTTCTTTCCCGTTTTTGCGGTAAACCTCAACCGTTTTGTAGCAAATGCGGTCTTTTTCAATATCGAGCTTGATTTCAGGCCATGTATGAAATAAATTTGCTAGGCTATTTTCGAGGCTGCTCAACAGCTTTTCTGAAATGCTGTGGGTTCCGGGATAAAGTGAATAGCTTTTTATCGCTTTTTCAAATACTGCCATAAACCCAAGAACCCCTTGGATTTCTTCTTTGGAGGGTGCGTCGGCGATTGACGCCGGTTCCAATGGATCATTGGTCTCAAAAGCGGACGATTGCGCTATCTGATTGGCCACGATTCTATCCTCACGCGATTTAAACGACCCTATTTGGGAGATGTAATTGTCATCAGTTTGCAAGGGTCTGGGATACGCTAACTATTTAATATGTAATCTTTAATATACCATGCTAGACGGGAAATTGTCAAAAAATCGGAAGTCAATTTCGAATAGGATCCCACTGCCATAAACGGTTTTCTATCATCGGAAAGAAATTCTTTGAACTCCGTATTTCTCGTTTACACACACATCAGCTTGTATATTAAACCAAAAATACTTGACAATTATTTCCGGTTCATTTATTTGTAGCCACAAAATTCCATGTAACTTGATGGTGCCCTTGGGGGCTAAGAGGGAAACCGGTGTAACTCCGGTACGGACCCGCCGCTGTGATCGGGGACGAAATCCGCAAATTGCCACTGGCCTGGCGCAAAACAGGTCGGGAAGGCGCGGAAAGTAGATCGATCCGACAGTCAGAAGACCTGCCATTATGTTCATGTTTGTGGAGATGGTAAATCCTCAAGCGCTAAAGCTTGGGGGTTTTTTTTTGGTCGAATCAAGCATTGCGACAGAAACTTTAGGAGGACATAAAAAATGAATTTACGGGACATCGCAGAAAAAATCGAACCATTGGATCGGGAATGGATTACCAAGGCAAAAGAGCGTACGGCACAACTTGTTATGCCAACCAGGGCTTTGGGGAGGCTACATGACATCGCCGAAAGGCTCTGCGGTATCCGAAAGACATTGCAGCCAGCGATTGGACGCAAGGCGGTATTGGTATCGGCTGGCGATCATGGCATCGTGGCAGAAGGCGTCAGCGCCTACCCACAGGAAGTAACCGGGGCCATGGTGCAAACCTTTCTTGTCGGTGGTGCCGGGATAAATTCCATTGCGCGTCACGTAGCGGCGGACGTATTCGTGGTGGATATGGGTATCATCCCCAACTTGGACAACCTCGAAAATGATCGATTAATTGTACGTAAAATTGCACCCGGCACAGCCAACTTCACCAACGGACCGGCAATGTCCCGGTTAAATGCAGAGCAATCCATCATTGCCGGATTTGAGGAAGCCACCAAACTATATCAAAAAGGAATCGAAATTCTGGGCACCGGAGACATGGGTATCGGCAACACCACGCCATCGGCTGCTATTGGTGCCGTTCTGTGCGGTACGGAATTGGATAAAATGGTCGGATACGGCACCGGCGTAAATGCCGAAGGGCTCGCTCGCAAGCGAGATGCGATCGCCAGGGGTATTGCAGCTAACCACCCAGATCCCACCGACGGCCTCGATGTGCTGGCCAAGATAGGCGGCTTTGAAATCGGTGCCATCGCCGGCTGTGTCCTGGCGGGTGCTTTTCACCACCGCCCGGTGGTCATCGATGGATTTATTTCGACAGCCGGTGCCCTGATTGCCCAGGTGATATGCCCCCAAGTGACCGATTATCTGTTTGCCGGCCACTGCTCTGAGGAGTCTGGTCACCGGTCAATGCTTGAGCATCTCAAGCTGGACCCGATCCTGGATCTCGGGATGCGGTTGGGTGAAGGTACCGGTGGTGCGTTGGCCATGAGTATCATGGAAGGGGCCGTCGGGGTTTTTAAAGAAGTATTGACATTTGAGGAAGCCGGCGTTGCGGACAAAGAGTAGCCCTTTGGAATGAAGATTGACGAATGACGAATGAATAATGGTGAAAATCGCTGCGCCCGGTCATTTAGTGCATATAAAATCGAAAGAATTCCTCATTCGTCAATCACAATTTGTCATTCTTTTTAGTTATTCCCAACGATCATCCCCTTTACGCTTTAGATCAATTGTACGGCTACGGGCTGAATTGTTGTGTCTGGCTCTGTTTCCTGGTTTATTGGTGTGCCATGTCCTGGGCCGATCAACAAACGAATTCAGCAGCCAGCTGATGACACTGATCATCAAGGAACCCAAAACGGCGGATCCAAAGCCATGAACCTCGAAGCCGGATATGATGCCGGAAACCATTTGCAGCAGTAGTGCATTGATCACAAAAGTGAAGAATCCCAGAGTAAGGATATTGATCGGAAGGGTGATAAGAAGTGCAATCGGTCGGATTAGAGCGTTTAGGATCCCGAGGATGGCGGCTGCCATGAACGCCGTAGAAAATCCGTCAATCTGGATACCATTCAACAAATATGATGTGAGAACGATAGCACCGGTGGAGGTCAGCCACCTGATAAGCATTCCATTCATTACTTATTGATCACCGGCCGTTTATCTTCTCCCTTAACAAATGGGAACAACGGAAAGTGACAACTTGACGTTGCGACAACATCATATCATCGCCGGTGGCCGGATTTCTTCCCCTTCGTTCTTTTTTGCTTTTCACACAAAATTTGCCGAATCCGCTGATCAGGACATCCTCTCCTTTTTCTAAAGTACTTTTGATTTGTTCCAGCAGAATCTCTATCAGTTCGGCCGACCGGTTTTTGGGAAATCCGAGATCATTGTGAATTGCATCTACAATATTTGCTTTTGTCAGTGTCATTGATCGATTGCTCCTGTGGGTCAAAACGGACTCTGGTTGGAAAAATCATGGCAACGGCGCTAAGCTAATTAAAACTTTTTCTTTTGTCAAGAGATTAAAAGTATTTAGAATCATATTCGCCAGCGTTTGTCAAAATATTTTACGGTCTCTAAAGTAAAAAGTGATCAGGGAACTGCTGCTTTATAAACCCTGGCATCCCCGGTGGCGGTGTAACCGGTGACTGCAGCGGGGATGATAACGGAATCCCCCTTCTTGATAGGGAGTATTTCGCCGCTGCCAGTATCCTCTAAGGAAGCCGAGCCTTCGGTGCACAGCATGATTTCGACGCCTCTTGATTCTGAGGATTGATAAGGAATTCCATTTGCCATTGTGATCATCGAAAGAACAAATTCATCCGTCTTGCTGGCATACATATATTCATTTCGAGTTTTTTTTATTGCCTCCAAAATTTGAATGGGCCGGGGTTTGAAGTTCAGCACATTTAGCAATTCGGGAACATCGACGTGTTTGGGTGTTAGCCCGCCTCGCAAGACATTATCCGAGTTAGCCATTAACTCCAACCCATTGCCTTTCAGGTAAGCATGAAGTTCCCCCGCCGGTAGGAATAGCGCTTCACCGGGATTCAACTCAACGAGATTTAACAGCATAGGGCCAAAAATCCCAATATCATCGGAATATTCAGCTGAGAGCCGTTTTACCCAGGAAAACGCCAAATTTTTGTCTGCCAGCTGATCTGCGGTACGGATGGCTTCGGCGACCACTTGCCTTTTCCGATCGGAATCCATGGTCATCAAATCGGTAAAGAAGCGTTTCAATCCGGAGGAGTCTGGCTGATTACTGAGGGCCTCCAACTCCGGGGCCAAACCAACAGGGCAACTCTTGCCCACTAAATCTATGATGTCCGGTATGTCGCGAAATCCGGACAATGCCCAAAATTGCGATAGCGCGCAGATGCACTCCGGTTTATGGTTTGCATCCTTGTAATTTCTGACGGGAGCATCCATGGCGATGCCCATGGCGACTTCTTTTGCAAATCCTTCTCTGGCCTGGTCCAGAGTGGGATGGGCCTGAATGGAAAGCGGTTTGGCAGCCGCCAGCACTTTAAATAAATAGGGTAGCTGGTTGTCAAATGACAAAGCCACCGTATCTCCCAGGATGTCTTGGGGATACTTGGCGATTAATTCTGTTAGAGGCTGCCATTTTCCTTGACATTTTACCCGGGAAGGCGCTTTGGGGTGAGCGCCCATCCAAAGCTCAGCCATGGGCGTCCGTGAAGAGTTCTGTTTGCCGAGTAGATCAGGGATTGCGGTAAGCGAGCCCCAGTCATAATTTTGGATAGTATTTCTAAGATATTTAATGGTCCACATAGTTCTATCAAAAAATTGTAGAAGTTGATTTAATTAAAAAAATTAATGTTTTCCCGTAGATGGGCGATATAAAAAAGTGAAACCAAGTCATACCGAGGTTGAATGGTCTCATTCCAATAGAAATTGTATTGGGAGCCCAGATGGATATACCATTTAACACGAATTAATTATTAGTAAATTAATTCGATAACAGCAAGTTTTTTGGTTTCGAAAACTAACAAATGTTTAAAAACACGCGAAATCAACTTTTTTGATATTATCAACCCATTATGATTATTATCGAATCGGCCAGTATGACCGATCGGGGCAAAAAACGTAAAACAAACGAAGATGCTCTGATTTTGGAAAATGCTTTGGGACTATACGTCGTGGCAGACGGGATGGGAGGACATCGGGCCGGCGAGGTGGCCAGCCGCCTGGTTGTCAGTACCATGGGAGAATATGTTAAAAGTTCCTCAGGCGGTTCAGATCGCCGTCAAGCGGTCGAATTCGATGAAACCCTCTCCCTTGAAGCCAACCGTCTTCTCAGGGGTATCCAGATGTCCAACCAGGTCGTGCATGAAGCATCGCAGGATAAACACTCTTACCGGGGGATGGGTTCAACAGTGTCAGCCGTTTATTTTACAGACAGTACCTTGATTGCGGCCAATGTCGGTGACAGCCCGATTTATCTCGTTCGCGACAAAAAGATAAAATTACTGTCGGTACCCCACACCTTCCTTGCGGAACAAAAATCCATCAATCCGGAAAAGGCCAGGAAACTGGGGATGGAATTTAGACACGTATTAACCCGTGCGGTGGGAACCGAAAGATCTGTCAAAGCGGATATTTGTGAAATTCAATGTTTTAGGGATGATATTATCATCATCAGTTCCGATGGCTTAAACGACAAGGTATCGCCGGAAGAAATACTGGAGATCGTACGAAACATTACACCCCAGGCAGCCTGTCAAAACCTGGTGGATTTGGCCAATGATCGCGGTGGGGATGACAACATTACAGTGATCGTGCTTCATGTTAAAATGGTAAAAAATTCACAACGAAAAATCAATCGGTTGTTAGCGCTGATCAAGCGAAATTCTGTCCGGATTCTGACCGGAGCCAAGTATAACATTCAGCTAATAGGTCAAAGAGTAAGAAAATGCCAAACTTAACCTTAAAATTTAAAGATACCACACTTGAAGAATACCAGCTTCAAAAAGGACATTCCTTAACAATCGGGCGCCGTCAAAACAATGATGTGATCATTGAAAACCTGGCTGTTTCCGGCCACCACGCCAAAATAGATTCTGTGGCAGACGGATTTGTGCTGGTGGACTTGAAAAGCAAAAATGGCTCATTTGTCAACGAACAGTTGATTAGCTCACACTGGCTTAAAAACGGGGATATTATTAATATCGGAAAACATTCCCTGGTCTTTTCCTATTCAGAAGATGAGGTCTTGACCGATGAGGGTTCGGATGAAATGGAAAAAACTATGGTCATCGATACGAACCAGCATCGCAATATGATGAAAAAGAGCAAACCGAAAGCGCCAAGGCCACTCCCCAAAAAACCGAAAAGGGAAATTGTCGGAGTTCTAACCTTTCTGGCCGGTGGCACCGGAAAAATCAAACTCAATGGTAAAATCACCAAACTCGGAAAGGACCGCTCCTCCGACATTGTTATCAAAGGTCTGTTTGTTGGGCGTACGTCTGGCACTATCAGTAGACGACCTGATGGCTTCTACTTAAGCTATGTGGGCGGCCTATCCAAACCAAAACTCAATGAAAAGGTCGTAAAGCAATCGGCCATCCTCAATGATCTCGATATCATCGATATCGGCTCCACCAAACTGCAATTTTTTATACAAAAACCTCATCAAAAAAAGAAAAAAGTGATATAGCAAAATGCATGAAAATCGCATTTTTGCACTACCATCTTAAAACCGGCGGGGTTACAACGGTAATTAAACAACAATTGGCTGCCATTGGCAAGAAATGGCAGACCGTGGTATTTACCGGACTGCCGCCGGCGCAACCGTTCCCAGCCGATTTCGTTTATATTCCAGAACTCGGTTACAGCAGTCAGCACCAGACCGATTTTAACCCGGATGATGTTGCCAAAACCATCTTTGACGCCATCAATCAAAAATTTAAGGGGCAGTGCGATGTCCTGCATGTCCACAATCCGCTCTTGGCAAAAAACAGACGATTTTTAGAAATCTTAAATTCTTTGCAGAAAAGAGGGCTCACGCTGTTTTTGCAGATTCATGATTTTGCCGAGGATGGTCGGCCACGTGACTATTTTACCGACGAGTATCCATCAAATTGTCATTATGGCGTCGTCAATCAACGCGATTACGACATCCTGCTGGCAGCAGGTCTGAGCGAAAACGGATTGCACCTGCTGGCAAACAGCATCAATCCGGGACAATTTGGTCATCTCAGCCCAAAACATAAATTTGAGCGGCCATTCGTGTTATATCCGGTCAGAGCCATCCGGCGCAAAAACATCGGTGAGGTGATTTTGCTGTCTTTGTTTATAGGATCGCATCGGAGTTTGGCCATCACATTGCCGCCGAACAGCCCGGAAGATAAAAAGAGTTACGAGGGATGGAAGACATTTGTAGAAAACTGTAATTTAGATGTCGAGTTTGAAAAAGGGTTGAATTATGATTTTAATACTTTGGTTCTGTCGGCCGATTCTTTGGTAACAACCAGCATTACTGAAGGTTTCGGGTTTTCATTTCTAGAGCCGTGGCTTTTTAATAAATTGCTTTGGGGGCGCAGTCTCCCGGATATCTGCAGGGATTTCACGCACAGAGGTCTCCGTCTCGATCATTTATATAATGCTCTTCGGATACCAATGGATTGGATCGATCGACGGCGGTTCACCCAAAGGTGGGTTGACTGTGCTCAACATGCCTATCACCTGTTTAGCTTATCCATCGATGAAGTTTCGACTTATCAGGCCTTTGATCGCATTACCGAAAACGATGTCATAGATTTTGGGATTTTGGATGAGGTTGCCCAAAAAGAGATCATCATTCGCCTGATTTCCAGCAAGTTGGCCGTTGAAAAGCTGGTGCGGTTAAACCCGTTTCTTTCCATGTCCGGAAATGTTTCTTGCAATGATGACCTTGTTCAGGACAACAGGCGGGTGATAGAGGAAAACTATAACCCCGCAGCCTACCGGCAGAAACTGTTCAGCATTTATCATAAGGTGGCCGCCAGACCGGTTCAGCACCGTATCGACAAGGTTACGCTGGCAAAGGCCTTTCTGGATCTGGCGCACTTTAGTCTATTAAAATGGGGTGATTACGTCGATTAAATGATATGATAGAAAAAAAAAACGTTCAAAAATATCTCCACCGGCTGGCACCGCAGCCAACATCCCTTAAACCGGGTGGAGCCATCAGTAATAAGGTCAAATGCATCCTGTTTGATATTTACGGTACCCTTTTTATCAGTGGATCTGGAGATATCAGTCTGGCCAATAAAAAGTCTCCGCATTCCGATCGAATCAATCAATTGCTCACCCATTATAAGATCAATAAAACCGTAAAGGTCCTGTTGGATGAATTTTATCAGGCCATAAAGGCCCGGCATGCCCAACTTCGTGGCAGGGGCGTTGATTTTCCCGAAGTTAGGATTGACCAAATATGGACGACGGTTTTGTCAGAGGCTGACACCGAAATGGTAAAGCAATTTGCGCTGGAGTTTGAGTTGATCGTCAACCCGGTCTTTCCAATGCCCAACCTTCAAAGGATGCTTTCGGCCTGTCGGCACCGCGGATTATTGATGGGTCTAATATCCAATGCCCAATTTTATACCCCCTATTTGTTCAGATGGTTCCTGAATAAAAATTTAGAGGAGCTGGGAATAGATCCCGAGTTGGTTTTTTATTCCTACCGATTTGAAGTCGCAAAACCATCTCCCAAGCTTTTTAGGCTCGCCGCCGAGAAGCTGGGAGCGCAGGGGATTTTACCGACTGAGGTACTCTATGTCGGTAACGATATGCTCAACGACATATACCCGGCCAAGACCATCGGATTTCAAACGGCTTTATTTGCCGGTGATCGAAGATCACTTCGCCTGCGAGCGGATGATCCTCGCTGTAAAAACATAACCGCCGATGTGGTTGTGACGGATTTGATTCAATTGACCCGACACGTTCAATCGATTCGCTAAAAAGTCAATCGGAGATGATTGAAATTTGAATATTTTTGGGGCCACCTGGATTTCTGTTGGCATCCAAATAAGAATGGCTAATCTTTAACCCGCTCAACATACGCTCCGGTGCGGGTGTCGATTTTTATCCTCTCGCCTTCTTCAATAAACGGCGGCACTTGGAGGACATAGCCTGTTTCCAGGGTAGCTGGTTTAGAATCTCCCGATGCCGTATCTCCTTTGACCCAGGGATCGGTTTGTTCAATTTTCAGGTTGATGAAGATGGGCAGGGAGATACCAATCGGGCGACCTTCGAATAACAATATGTTGCAGACGGTATTTTCCTTGAGGAAATTTTTGGCATCGCCGAGCTGCTCTTCATTGAGGTACTCCTGTTCGTAGGTCGTCATATTCATAAAGCAGAATTGATTCCCTTCGGCATAAAGATATTCCATCTCCTGCTCTTCCAGATCCGGCTGTTTGAACTTCTCACCGGATCGAAACGTTTTGTCGAATTGTACGCCGGTGACCATATTTTTCAATTTACACTTATACAGCGCCTGGCCTTTGCCGGGTTTAACAAACTCAAATTGGACCAGGATGTAAGGTTCGCCGTCAATCTCGATTTTAACTCCTTTTCTCAAATCGCCACTTTCCAACATGTTCGACCATTCCTCTCTATTTGATTTTTTTAATTTAAATTAGACCCGTCGTTCGCTAAAGATTCATTCTGCAGTATTCTCTACCTCACGTACCGCCTGAAGCAGTCGCTTGACTTTTTTTAGATCTTTTTTAAATCGAATTGGAAAACCTTTTTTATCAACCGCATTGGTCAGCGTGCAGCTGTCAATACCGGCCGGCCGCACCCGCCGGATACCCTCAACCACGTTTTCCGGCGATATGCCGCCTGCCAGGATAACCGGGACACGACATGCCTCAACCAGGTCTGCAGCCGTTTTCCAGTTGCACGTCTGCCCCGTGATGCCGACAAATCCATGCACCGGTTGAACTTCGAACTCCGACCCCGAACCACTGGTCAAAATTGTATCTGTAAGAAAAAAATCACTGACCGGTTCAAACCACTTGCCGAATTCCAGGGTAGGAACCGAATTGATGTGGTTGGATTGGGCAATCGGGATGGAACGCATAATATCTATCTGTGGAAATTGCTTTTTTACGTTTTGTTGAAGCTGGGTCAAACGGCGGCAGTAACTCCAGATTTCCGGGGCATCGATCAAAGACTCGCAAAAGTGAACAATGTCCGGTTGATAAAATTCCAAGGTTCGCAAAATGGAATCCAAATTATTATATAGCGGTATCAAACTACTTTTTGCAGGTGATGATTGGACCCACCGAATAGTGTCTTTCACCTGTGGCATTTTCCATTCGGCTTCGGAAATGATTACGGAGCCGAGGTGATCCACACCCATCTCAACAAGTTTTTCTGTCTCGTATGGATCCTGGATCTCGTATATCTGAACAATTATTTTGCCCATTGTTATTATGAAAGCAAAGGCTTCATTTCTGATTGGCTAATGTGAATCAGCGGCGACCTGCAGAGCTTGGGGAATGAAGACGATCCCTGGAAGAGGGTCCGGGCAACCTCAGCTGGGATCCGCTGATTTCTGTTGAATGATCTAATCGAATGGCCGATTTAATTGGTTTCAGTTTTTAAGATGGCCCTAATTTACGGTTGACATTTGTCGCCGTGTTTAACATATTCAGCCTATTTTCGCAAATCGTCATTTGCGGCAGCCTTTGTATCTCTGAACTTCACAGATTTCATAGAAATATAAAACACTTATATCACAGGTAAGTTATGATACTCATCATTGATTTCGGATCACAGTATAATCAATTAATTGCACGCAGGGTGCGGGAAAATCACGTCTATTGTCAAATTGATCCTCCCAACATATCCATCGAGGCGATTCGGGCTCTGCAACCCGACGGTATCATTCTCTCCGGTGGCCCGGCAAGCATATATGAGAAAAACAGCCCAAAAACCGATACGGCTCTTTTTGACCTGGGAATTCCGATACTGGGTATTTGTTACGGTATGCATTTTATGATTTCGGCGCTTGGCGGATCGGTTGAAGGCGTCGGCAAGCGTGAGTATGGCTTCGCCGAGCTTGAAGTCAAACAGACGGACGGTATTTTTCAGGGGGTAAGCAAAAAAAGTTCCTGCTGGATGAGTCACGGAGATTCGATCCGCAAACTGCCGCGCGGATTTAAAATAACCGCTTCTACTTGCAATACGAGGGTGGCTGCGGCCGTGCATACCAAAAAACGGTTGTTTGGATTCCAATACCACCCAGAGGTTGCTCATACCCAAATGGGAAAGAAAATGCTGCGCAACTTCCTGTTCGACATCTGCGGCTGTAAACGCAGCTGGACCATGAAATCATTTGCCCGTCGGTCGATTGAAGAGATCCGCTCGACGGTAGGTGATAAGAAAGTTATTTTAGGCCTAAGCGGTGGCGTGGACTCTTCGGTGGCAGCCGTGCTTCTCCACAAAAGCATCGGCAATCAATTGACCTGTATATTTGTCGATAATGGTGTGCTTAGAAAAGATGAAGCCCAAAAACTCAAACTATCATTGAAGCGACGGTTGAAACTAAATATCAGGTTTGTAAATGCAAAATCCAAATTTTTACAAGCGCTTGCTAGGGTCACCGATCCTGAAAAAAAGCGCAAAATTATCGGCCGGATTTTTATGCAAGTTTTTGAAACCGAAGCCCTCAGAATCAAGGGCGCCGATTTCCTGGCACAGGGAACCTTATACCCGGATGTAATCGAATCGGTTTCGGCATTTGGAGGGCCTACATCTGTCATCAAATCCCACCACAACGTCGGTGGTCTTCCTAAGAAAATGAAACTGAAATTGATTGAGCCCCTGAAGTACCTTTTCAAAGACGAGGTGCGTCAGCTTGGCAAAGAGCTGGGTCTTGATCAGGATCTGATCTGGCGACAGCCTTTCCCAGGCCCCGGACTTGCCATTCGAATTATCGGAGAAATTACATCCAAACGATTGACCATCCTGCGCAATGTCGACGATCTTCTGCTTGAAGAGATAAAAAATGCTGGCTATTATAAGAAGCTGTGGCAATCATTTGCCGTATTGCTGCCGATCAAAAGTGTGGGTGTCATGGGCGATCAACGTACCTATGAAAACATCGTGGCCATCCGTGCAGTGACAAGCAAAGATGCCATGACAGCTGACTGGGCGAAGCTACCGCATAAATTATTGGGCCGTATCTCCAATCGAATTATAAATGAGGTCAATGGCGATAACCGGTTGGTTTACGACATTAGTTCGAAACCTCCCAGCACAATTGAATGGGA
>JAAUYD010253482.1_pt1 | contig 19377 bp, 17 predicted proteins | sample 7278101 | NCBI WGS metagenome assembly JAAUYD01 (sample SAMN14350128, study PRJNA611818) | marine sediment metagenome | isolation source: surface marine sediment (0.6m) | place: French Polynesia: Moorea | collected 2018-08
CCGTGGGCGCTGCAGGGCCTGCTCGTTGCCGTCTCGCTCATCGGCACATGGCACCTCGCCACGTCGCCCATCGCCACGGGGCTGCGCCCCTTCGTGCAGATGCTGAACGATCTCGCGAGCACGGGGATGATGGTGTGGGGCGCGACCGAAGGCTTCGGCTACTGGAGCAGGCTTCGCCGTCGCCTCGCGCTCGGCCTCGTCGAGCCGCTGGTCGTCGAGCGCTTCCGCATCTGGGGCATGGGCTTCGCGGTCGGCGCGTGTGCCTCGTCTTCGCTGTGGCTCACGCCCCTGCTGCTCGGCCAGCGCATCATCGACGTCGTGTGGATCTCGGTCGCAGCCAATCTCCTGATCGTCGCGATGACGGCGCTGACGTGGGTCGCCTTCTATCCGCCCCGGCGGCTTCGGCGATGGGTGGAGACGCGCGCGGCGTCCAGCTGAGACGCGCGCCGCGCCCTCGTGCTCAGAAGCGGATGAAGATCGTGACGCCTGCGCCCGGCTCGGGGTCGTCGGGCGTGCGCGGCGCTTCGCCGATCATCACGGGCCGCAGCGGCAGGCGGCGCAGCCGCTCGCTGATCCGCTGCATGACCGTCTTGCTCCGCTCCGCGTCGCCGCCCGCCGCGCCGCGCAGCACGCGCTCGACGGCGGGCGCACGCGGCGCCTCGATGGCCGTCTCGCGCGCGGGCGTCGCCTCGCCGGGCGCGAAGCCCAGGGCCGGGCTCGCGCAGGTAACGAGCAACGAGGCGGCAACGAGCGCCGAGCGTGCTCGGGTGGGGTTGGGGCGGATCGACATCCAGGGTCTCCCGGCCGGCGACGGTGCGCCGGCGCAGGGGGACTCAACGGCACCTCCTGGCGCAATAAAAGGGGAAGGGCGCACACTCCGCCGGAATTCGTTCGGCGCAGCGAGGGCGAGCGTCCGATCACGAGCGCGATCGGACGCAGGGCCTCTCCGGGTCCAGCCGAGCTGCTGGTCCGCGATCGTCGGAGCGTCGGATCGGCGCGCGTGCGCTCAGCCGCCCTCGGCCTGCCAGGTGAGCACCTCGCCTCCCTGACCCATGAGGACCGAGCCCGGGAAGACGCGCAGGCGCCACGGCTCGAGCTTCAGCGCCGCGAACGCGTCGTCGCTCGGCTTCTCCCAGCCCGGGATGATCGCCGGGTCGTAGCCTACCGGCGGCGGCGTCTCTTCGAAGAGTCGCCAGATGCGCTCGCGCGTCTCGAGATCGAAGCACCACTCGGCGCGGCACTCGGCGACGCAGGTGTCCTGGTCGGGCGTCCAGTAGTTGAGCGACACGTACGACGAGCGCTCGAGGTGGGCGCGCTTGAGCGGCGTCGGGGCCGTCGCGATCCAGCCACCGAGGGTCGTGCCGTCCCACTGCCAGATCGGGTGCAGGATGCGGCTGCGCGGCCGATCCCGACGATCGACGGTGGCGACGCTCGCCCACACGATCCGGTGAGCCATCTCGACGAACGCGGGGGCGACCTGCTCGAGGGACTGCATGGGGACTCCTTCGGTTGGGCGAGGCGCGCGGGTGCACCCGGGAGCGTAGACCAGGCGACGTGCCCGTCACCGGTCGAGACCGCTACTCTCGGTCGGGTCTCAATCGGTCGTCGTGGAGGGGAGGGGACGGGATGCCCGTCGAGTTCGTCGAGTTCGAGGCTGCGCGCGACCGCGACGGCCTGCGCATGGTGGTGGTGCCCGGGGTGCCGAGTCCGTGGGGCGAGGCCGCCAAGGGCATCCTCCACGTGAAGCGCATTCCCTGGGTCGCCGTGAAGCTCGACCAGGCGAACGCCGGGCTCATCGAGTGGATCGGCTGCACCAGCGGCCCCGTCGCGATGTACGAGCAGGAGGCGCCGCGCTCGGGCTGGGCCGAGATCCTGCTGCTCGCCGAGCGCCTCTCGCCCGAGCCCGCCCTGCTGCCGGCCGACGCCGAAGGGCGCGCGACCGCCTTCGGCCTCTCGCACGAGATCTGCGGCGAGCTCGGCCTCGGCTGGATGCGACGGCTCGCCTCGGTGCACACGGGGCTGCAGGGCGACGCCGGCTTTCCCGCGCCGGTCGCGAAGTACCTCGCCGACAAGTACGGCTATCGCGAGGCCGAGTCGGCGGGCATCACGCAGCGCATCGTCGAGCTGCTCGGGATGCTCGCGCGCCGGCTGCACGCCCAGCGCGATGCCGGGTCGAAGCTCTACCTCGGCGACGCGCTCAGCTGCGTCGACGTCTACTCGGCCGCGTTCATGGCGCTCTTCGATCCGCTGCCGGACGAGCACTGTCCGATGCCTGCCCCGCTGCGGGCGGCCTTCGGTGCGATGGACGACGCGACGAAGGCGGCGCTCGATCCGATCCTCCTCGCGCATCGCGATCACGTCTACGAGACCCATCTCGAGCTGCCGCTCACGCTGGCCTGATTCGGAGGAGTCGCGACATGAAGGATCTCGAGGGGAAGGTCGCGTTCGTCACGGGCGGGGCCAGCGGCATCGGCCTCGCCATCGCGCGCAGCCTCGTCTGGCGCGGGGCGAAGGTCGCCGTGGCCGACATCGACGAGACGGCGGCTCGGGCGGCCGTGACCGACATGCTGGCCGAGGATCGCCACGCCTTCGCCGTGCAATGCGACGTGACGAGCGAGGAGAGCCTCGAGCGGGCCGCCGACGCGACGCGCGAGGCGCTCGGCGACGTCCACATCGTCGTGAACAACGCCGGGGCGTTCACCGTCGGCGCGCTCGAAGACTCGAAGCGCAGCGACTGGGAGTGGATCCTCGAGCTCAACGTGGTCGGCGTCGTGAACGGGCTCAAGCTCTTCCTGCCGCGACTGAAGGCGCTCGACGAGGAGACGCACATCGTCAACACGGCCTCGGTCTCGGGGCACGTGCCGGTGGCCGGGCTGTCGATCTACACCGCGTCGAAGTTCGCGGTGGTCGGTCTCTCCGAGTGCCTGCGCCTCGAGCTCGAAGGGACGAAGGTCGGTCTCTCCGTGCTGTGTCCCGGTGTCGTGAAGACCTCGCTGCTCGAGACCAGCCCGCGCCATCGGCCCGAGCGTCACGGCGGCAGCGGCGGCGACCTCGGCGCGATCGGGGCGGTCATCGAGACCGGCACCGATCCGGCCGACGTGGGCGAGCAGGTGGCGCGCGCGATCGAGCAGGGCGAGTTCTACGTCTTCACGCACCCGCCGCTGCGGCCGGCCTTCGAGCGGCGCTGCAGCGAGATCCTGGCGAGCTATCCGAGCTGAGCGTTCGCGGCGGCGGTCGCGCCGTTCGCCTTCTTGCGGGCCTTCTTGACCGCCTTGCCGAGCTTCTTGCGCACGGTCTCGACCACCTCGAGCCGGGCGACGCGCTTCTGCTCGGCAGGTACGAGGTGCCACGGGCAGGCCCGGGTGCTCGTGCGCGCGACCATCTCGTCCACCGCGACCTCGTAGTCCTCCCAGCGCGCGCGGTTGCGATAGTCCTCGTCGGTGATCTTGTACTTCTTGTAGGGCGTCTTCTCGCGCGCCTCGAAGCGACGCAGCTGCTCCTGCGGGCTCAGGTGCAGCCAGAACTTCAGCACGAGGGTGTTCGCCTCGGCGAGCTGTGCCTCGAAGTCGCGGATCTCCTCGTAGGCGCGGTGCCAGTCGGCCTCGCTCGCGAGCCCCTCGACGCGCTCGACCAGCACCCGTCCGTACCAGCTGCGATCGAAGATCGTCAGGTGGCCGGCGCGGGGCAGGTGGCGCCAGAACCGCCAGAGGTAGTGGTGCGCCTGCTCCTCGGGCGTGGGCGCCCCGACCGGGATCACGCGGTAGAGGCGGGGATCGATGCGGCGGCAGAGCCGACGGATCGCACCCCCCTTGCCGGCCGCGTCCCAGCCCTCGAAGACCAGCACGGTCGTGATGCCGAGGTCGTCCGCCTCGGTGAAGAGCGCGTCGAGCTTCGCCTGGCTGCGGGCGAGCTTCTCGGTGTACTTCTCCTTGTTCACGCGCTTCTCGAGGTCGACGGCGTCGAGCACCCGGCGCGGCCGGTGGTCTTCGTCGCCGTTGCGCGGGTCGGGCTCGAGGTCGCTCGGGCGGGCCACGGGGGTCGGCGCCCGGTCGGCGTCGATGGGCGGCAGCTCGACGTCCGCCAGCCGGCCGGCGAAGCCCGAGAGCACGCGCTGCGCGGTCTCGAGCCCGGCGTAGAGCGGGTCGGTGCTCTCGATGACGTGCCACGGGGCGGGGCCCGTGCTGGTCGCGGCCACGACCCGCTCGGCGAGCGCGATGGCCTCCTCGTACTTCTCGTAGAGGCGCTCGACCTCCTCGCCGAGTCGCCAGCTGGGCTGATCGGCGGCGATGCCGCTCTGCAGGCGCTTGCCGAGCTCCTTGCGCGGCAGGTGGTACCAGAACTTCAGCAGCAGCGTGCCCTCGTCGACGAGGGTGCGCTCGAATGCGCGGATGCGTCGGATGCCATGCTCGAGCCCCTGCTCGTCGATCTCGCCCGTGGCGGCCTGGCGGATGGCGTCCTGGACCCAGCTGTGCACGAACACCGCGGTCTGGCCGGCGCGCGGCAGCCGGCTCCAGTAGCGCCAGTCGGGCGGGCGGAGGAGCTCGGCCTCGGTGCGGTCGCCGAGCACGTGCATGACGACGTGGCGCGCGTCGAGCCAGTCGCCGATGCCCTGGAGGATCAGGTTGCACGCGAGACGGTCGTCGCCGTCGACCAGCAGCACGACCGGAAAGTCGGCCCGGCGCAGGTCGAACTGCGCGTTCAGCAGCTCGACGCGCAGCTCGGGCACCTGCGCCACGAAGGCTTCGGCGTCGACGCGACGTCCGGTCTCGGCTGCGGCGAACATCGGGGTGGCTGGACTCCGCGGTCTCTCGTCATGCGTCGGGTGCGCGCCCGAGCCCGGCCAGCCTAGCAGCCCGTCGAACCCACCTGGCTCCCGCGGCACCCTCGACGGGGTCCGCTGTGCCGAGGCGGTGTGCCGGATCCGCCCGTCCCGAGAAGCTGCCGGCTCGTTGCCGGCTCGTTGCCGCCTCGTGAGACACGGCTCTGGCCAGCCTCACCCTCGGCTTCGCGAGCGCTGCGCACGGGTATTTCTCGCACCCCTCTTCGGGGTTCAAGCCTCATTCCCGGCAGGTCGATGCTTCTTCGAGCGAGAGACGCACTCGTACGTCGTGACCCGTGCGGTCCGGCGTCGCGGAGGCACGTGCGCACGTGGGTCTGCTGGACCGCATCCGGGGCGAAGGAGCCCCCTCGAAGACGCCGGAAGGCGAGGGCGTCGGCATTGCCGACCGCCTCGGCTCGATCGCGCGGCGTGGCAGCGAGATCGCCGGGCGCGTGGCCGACGGCGTGAAGGAGGCGACGCCGAAGCGTCTGCTCCGCGATGCGATGGACGCCCATGTCCGCGGCAATACCGGGGCCGCGTACTTCCTCGCGCGCGAGTCCGTGGAGGCCGAGCCCGGCGATCCCGAGGGCGATGCCTTCTTCTGGGACGTCTCGATCGAGTTCGGCGAGCCGGGGGCGGCGACCGAGTCGGCCGCGCGGCTCGTCCGTCACCACGCAGGGCAGGGCGCGACGGTGCTCGCCGCACAGTACTTCCGCGAGCTCGTCGGAGTGAGCGAGCCCGCGCTCGTCGAGCCCCAGGTGCTCGTGCGGATGCTGCCCGATCTCGTCGAGGGCTACGAGTCGGCGCGCGCCGAGGCCGAGGCGCCGCCGCGCGAGCTCGGCTCGGATGCACCCGGCGCGTCGCACGCCGATCGTGTGCCGCCCGATCCCGAGGCGCACCACGCGGCCGTGCTCGCCGCGCTTCGGATGTGCGTCCACCCCGAGAACACCGAGCTCTCGCCCGGCCTCGCGATGCGCCTCGCCGAGCTCGCGCGTCCCTTCGACGAGCAGGTGTCGCTCGCCGCGGCGCGCCAGGCGCTCGCGGCCGACGACGTTCACGAGGCGAAGCGCGCGAAGCTCGTCGCGCTGATTCGCGAGATCGACCCCGACGCCGACCTCGACGAGGAGGAGGCGCTCGAGGTCGACGAGGCCGATCTCGCCGCGGTGTCGATCGACATCGAGTCCGGCGAGTCGGATCTCGCGCCGGTCGCGCCCGAGCCCGACACGGCGCCCGAGGCCGCCGCCGCGTCGGCTCCGCTCGGAGATCCGGTCGACGCCGTGGTCGTGCCGCCCGAAGGCATCGCGCTCGACACGAGCGACGTCGAGGCAATCGAGGCCGAGGCCACGGTGGAGGCCGCCGAGCCCGTCGCCGACGAGGCCGCCGCCGGGCCGCTCGTCGCGCCCGACCCGATCACCGCTCCGATCAGCGAGGCCGAGGCCGACCGGCTCACGTCGTTCCTCGAGCCCGACGCCACCGAGCTCGAGGCGGTCGCCGTGGTCGGCGACTTCACCGACAGCGAGGAGGTGGACGTGATCGACGTGCTCCCCGAGCTCGAGCCGATCGACGAGAGCGACCCCTCGCGCAACCACCCGAGCCGCGTCGAGAGCCCGGCCCACGAGGCGCTCAGCGACGACGAGGTCGATCGCATGCGCGCGCGCATCGAGCGAGCCCTCGGCAACGGAGGCGCGAACGGGAGCGACGGCGACGTCGAGGACCCGGCCGCCGGCGACTGAGACGCGCCCGCCCGATCCCGCCACCGAATGCGTCCTGTGCCATGCTTCCCGGGTCCACCCGGGAGCCCACCATGATCGATCTCCACTTCTGGCCCACGCCGAACGGCAAGAAGGTCACGATCCTGCTCGAAGAGCTCGAGATGCCCTACACGGTCGTCCCGTGCTCGATCGGCACCGGCGATCAGTTCAAGGACGCGTTCCTCGCGATCTCGCCGAACAACCGCATGCCGGCGCTGGTCGACCACCAGCCCGCCGACGGAGGCGAGCCGATCTCGGTCTTCGAGAGCGGTGCGATGATGATGTACCTGGCCGAGAAGTCGGGGCGCTTCTACGGCGACGACCTGCGCAGCCGCACCGAGGTCAACCAGTGGGTGATCTGGCAGATGGCGAACCAGGGCCCGAAGACCGGCGAGTGCGGTCACTTCAAGCGGCTGGGCGACAGCCAGGGCGACCAGTCCTATGCCGTCCGCCGCTTCGAGGACGAGGTGAATCGGCTCTTCGGCGTGATGAACAATCGGCTCTACGATCGCCCGTATCTGGCCGGCGACGACTACACGATCGCCGACATGATCAGCTACCCGTGGACCGTCAAGTACGAGAGCTACGGGCAGGACATCGACGAGTTCCCGTACTTCAAGCGCTGGTTCGAAGAGCTCTCGGCGCGGCCGGGCGTGCAGCGCGGCATGGCCGTCGGTGCCGACATGACCGTCGATCCCTCACAGTTCTCGAAGGAGCGGATCGAGGAGCTGAGGGCGATGCTCTACAACCAGCGCGCGCGCCCCGCACCCGAAGGCGGCCTGCTCTGAGGCGAGGGGCCGCAGGCGACGGAGGACGGCACGGATGGCGACCGGTGCGACGATCGACTCGACGACCACCAGCGGTGGCGGCTACGACGGTCCGACGGGGCTTCGGCTCACGGCCCTCGACCCCGACTTTCGCGAGAACCCGTACCCGATCCTCGCGCGCCTGCGCGAGAGCGAGCCGGTGCACTACGACCCCGAGCTCAAGCGCTACATCCTCACGCGCCACGAGGACGTGAACGCGATCCTGCGCGACCTCACGCTCTGGAGCGATCCGCGCAAGGCGAACCCGGGCACGTTCACCCGCGAGTTCCTGTCGCGGCCCGGTGCCGAGGACGAAGAGCCCTCGATGCTCCTCATGGACGACCCCGAGCACCGGCGCCTGCGCGAGCTGGTGAACCGATCGTTCACGCCCCGCGCCGTCGAGCGCTGGCGCGAGCGGGTGCGCGGCATCGCGGAGCGGCTCGCCGCCGAGCTGCCCGACGGCCCCTTCGACCTGATCGAGCGCTACGCCGATCCGATCCCCTCGGTGGTGATCGCCGAGATGATGGGCCTCGACACGAGCTGCTACGAGGACTTCAAGGCCTGGTCGAACGTCTCGGTCGCCGTGGGCTTCAACCCGATGCCCAGCGAGGAGCAGCTGAAGGCCGCGAACGAGGCCCGGCAGTCGCTCGATGCGCTCTTCCGCGACGAGATCGCGAAGCGCCGCAAGTCGCTCGGGGACGACCTGATCAGCGACATGGTGTCGGTCGAGCTCGAAGGCGATCGGCTCACCGAGGACGAGATCGTCACGCAATGCGATCTGCTGTTGATCGCGGGCAACGTCACGACGACCGATCTCATCGGCAATGCGGTGTACTCGCTGATCCGGTTCCCCGAGCAGCAGGACGCGCTGTGCGCCGATCTCGATCGCGTGGGCGATGCCGTCGACGAGGCGCTGCGCTTCGACCCGCCCGTCACCAACTCGGGCCGCATCGCGAGCCGCGACATGGAGATTCGCGGCGTGAAGATCGCGAAGGGCGAGTCGCTCTCGGTCTCGCTCGCCGCAGCGAACCACGATCCCCGCGTGCATCCGAGCCCTGACGCCTTCGACCTCGACCGCGCCGACAAGTCGACGCTCGCCTTCGGCGGCGGCCGGCACTTCTGCCTCGGCTCGCACCTCGCGAAGGTCGAGGCCCAGGAGGCGCTGCGCGCGCTCTACGCCCGCCTCGGGCCGCTTCGCGTCGGCCCGGGTGGCTACGAGTACGCGGCGATCCCGAGCTTCCGCGGCTTCGTGCGCCTCGAGGTCGAGCCGGTCGGCTGAGCCGGTCGGTGCGGCTCAGCCGTCCTCGGTCACCAGGATCGTCTCGACCTCGTCGTCGCTGCGCGTGACGAGCCCGAGGTAGAGGCGGTGCAGCAGGACGCCGCCGGCCATGGCCGCGACGAAGAGCACCACGCGCAGGTCGCCCGTCGCGAGGTTGGCCACCGAGGGGCCGGGGCAGAACCCCGCGGCGCCCCAGCCGATGCCGAAGAGCGCCGAGCCGACGACCAGCGGCGCATCGACCGGCGCCTGGGGGCCCTTCGAGGTCGCGGCGCTGGCCAGGGCCTTGACCCGACGCAGCGCGAACGGGCCGAGGATCGTCACGCCGAGCGCGCCGCCCATCACGAAGGCGAGCGTCGGATCCCAGCGACCCGCGACGTCGAGGAAGCCCTGGACGCGCACGGGGTTCGTCATGCCCGACAGCGCGAGGCCGGCACCGAAGAGAAGACCGGAGAGGATCGGAACGAGGCTGCTCGGCATGATCAGGCTCCCAGCACGTGGCGCATCACGAACACCGTGACGGCGCCCGCGGCCATGAAGGTGAGGGTCGCGACGATCGAACGCTTCGATCCCCGCGCCATGCCGCAGACCCCGTGACCGCTCGTGCAGCCGCCGCCGAGGCGCGTGCCGAAGCCGACCAGCAGGCCGGCGGCCACGAGCATCAGCGGCCCGGACTCGATCTGCGGCCGCTCGCCGAGCGAGGCGGTCCAGATGGCGAGCGCCCCGACCGGCAGGCCGATGAGGAACGAGAGGCGCCACGCTCGGTCGTGCGCCTTGTGCGCCAGCATGCCGCCGAGGATGCCGCTGATGCCGGCGACGTGTCCGGTGCCGTAGCCGAGCACCAGCGCCGATACGCCGATCAGCAGCCCGCCGGCGAAGGCGGGCAGGGCAGAGAACTCACTCATTTCTTCTCTCCTTGTTCGAGGTCGCGATCCCGGCCGCGGTGTGTCGAGGTGGCGCGAGGGCGCGACGTTTCAGATCCCCTCGCCCTGCTCGAAGTCGAGGTCCCACACGGCCTGCTCGGCCCGACGCGAGACCCGGCCGGTCCACAGGCCGATGCCGAGCATGACGGCGGCGAAGACGAGCTGGGGGATGGTCTGCGGCAGCGCCTCGCCCGCGGTCTGCGCCACGAGCGTGCCCTCCCGCACGAGGATGAACGCGGCCATCGTGAGCACGAAGCCGGCGAAGGCGCGGCGCAGTCGCGCAGGGTCGGTGGCCTTCGCGACGAGCGCGCCGACGACGGTGCCGGCGACCGCGATCGCCGTGACGCTGCCGACGAGCGCCACGTCGATCGTCGCGTGTCCCGCGTGGCCGGCGAAGCCGGCGAGGCTCTGCATCACGATGATCGTGAGCGAGGTGCCGATGGCGGCCGGCATCGGCAGCCGCGCCCAGAGGGCCAGCGCGGGCACGATGAGGAACCCGCCGCCGGCGCCGATCAGGCCGGTGAACGAGCCCACCACCAGGCCCTGGGCGGCCAGCCTGCCGCTCGCCGCGAGGTCGATCTCGCCGCCGGCTTCCTCCCGGCTCGGCGGCGCCGCGCGGCGACCACGCCACATGGCGAGCGCCGTCACGGTCATCATCGTCGCGAACATCAGCAGCAGCACGCCGCCGTCGATGAGCGCGCTGACGCGACCGCCGAGGTACGCGCCCGCCATGCCGGCCATGCCGAACACGAGCCCCTCGCGCAGGCGGACGTTGCCCGCCCGCGCGTGCTGGACCGCGCCGATCATGCTCGCGATGGCCACGACGAGCAGCGAGCTCGCGATCGCGTCCTTCGGCTCCAGCTGGAACACGTAGACGAACAGCGGCACGGTCAGGATCGACCCGCCGCCGCCGAAGAAGCCGAGCGACACGCCGATGGCCAGCGCGAGGGCGAGGCCGACGGGGGACACGGGCTAGCGCTCCGCCTTGTCGATCGCGTCGGCGATCTGCTGCAGGTCTTCACGGAAGACGTCGATCGAGCGCTTCAGGTCGGGGGGCGACCCCGCCTCCTCGAGGTGGGCCATGGCCGTGTCGAGGGCGCGGTGCACGTCGTCGAGGGCGTGGTCGTCGCCCTCGCCGACGCCGAGGTGCTTGCGCGCCTCGGCGGCCGGCTTCTGCACCATCATCGAGAACCAGTGCCCGATGCGGTGCACGAGGTCGGAGAGGCTCTTCGCGGGCTTGCGCGCCACGGGCAGCCCGGCCTCGTTCCAGGCGATCATCCCGCCGGCGAGGTTCGTGACGTCCTCGTGGCCGAGCTCCTGCAGGGCCTGGCAGGCGGCGGCGCTGCGCCGACCGGAGCGGCAGACGACGAGCACCGACTCGCCCTTCAGCGCCTCGACGCGATCGGCGAGGTCGGCGCGGTCGATGCGCTCGGCGCCTTCGATGCCGCCGAGGGGACCGTCGATCTCGTGGTCGAAGCGCACGTCGATCACGTAGAAGTCGTCGAGGCGGTCGTGCGCCTCCTTGGGGCCGTGCTCCTTGATGGTCTGCTCGCTCACTTGGCACCTCCAATCACGTTGACGGGGATCTTCAGGTACGACACCCCGTCGCTCTCGGCCTCGGGCATGTGGCCCGCGCGGATGTTGACCTGCACGGAGGGCAGGATGAGTCGCGGCACCGCGAGCTCACCGTCGCGGTCCTCGCGGAACTTCACGAAGTCGTCCTTCGCGGTCTTCGCCGTCAGCTGCACGTTGTGCTCGCGCTGCTCGGCGATCGTGCTCTCGAACTCGAGCGGGCGTCCGTCGGGCTGGTAGTCGTGGCCCGTGAACACGCGGGTGTCACCCGGCAGCTCGTAGAGCCGCTGCACCGAGTCGTAGAGGTCGGGGGCCGATCCACCGGGGAAGTCGGCGCGCGCGGTGCCGTAGTCGGGCTGGAAGAGCACGTCGCCCACGAAGAGCGCGTCGCCGATCCGGTAGGTGAGGCACGCCTTCGTGTGACCGGGCGTGTGGATCGCCTCGATCTCGAGCGGCCCCGCCTCGAGCGTCTCGCCCCCCTTCATCAGGTGGTCGAACTGCGAGCCGTCCGTCGCGAAGTCGTCGCCGAGGTGGAAGATCTTCTTGAACGTGGCCTGGACGCCCTGGATCCCGTCGCCGATCACCGTCCGGGCGCCGTGGCGCTCCTTCAGCACCTGCATGGCGCTGATGTGATCGGCGTGGGCGTGGGTGTCGAGCACCCAGGGCACCTCGAGGCCCTGCGCCTCGACGTAGCGCGAGACCTCGTCGATCGAGCGCGTCGAGGTGCGCCCGCTGGCCGGGTCGTAGTCGAGCACCGAGTCGATGACGACGCCGACGCCGTCATCGTGGACCACGTAGGTGAGGGTCCAGGTATCGGGGTCGAAGAAGGGCTTGATCTCCATGGCGTCCTCCGCTGAGCCGGGCAGGGTGTGCCCGACGGACAGGGGAAATGCACATCCGATGCCAGGTTTGAAACGCTGAAGCCGAGCTGAGGGCGATTAGAGAAGGGTGGGTGTTTCAATAATGTCTCATCCGAGACATGGCTTGTTTCATTATGTTTCATGTGAAACACTAGGCGGCATGGCCGCCGATGCTCCGCCCGATCTCGACGCCCTCCTGACCCGCTTCGGTCCGACCGAGGCGTTTCGGGTGCTGGCCGATCTGCTGCCCGAGGCGGCGGTCTTCGTGGTCGACGGGGAGCGGCGGGTGGTGGCCTGGAGCCGGGGGGCGACCGAGATCCTCGGGTTCACGCGCGAGCACGCCGTGGGCCGGGTGTGCCTCGAGTCGATCCGCTGCCGGCACTGCACGCTCGGGTGTGGTGTAGCACTCGAAGGGGTCATCGCCGACGTCGACCAGGAGCTCTACCGCGCCGACGAGCGCTGGCTTCGCGTGCGCAAGTTCGCCCGGGGCTTCTTCGACGACGACGGCACCTTCCTCGGGGCGATCGAGGTGCTGATGAAGGCCGGCGAGCCGCAGCTCGAGGAGGGCCTGCTCGACGACGCGTTTCCGATCCCGACCGACGCCGAGACCCTGCACGACCTGGTGAGCCGCGACCCCGGCATGCGCAGCGTCTTCCAGGCCATTCGCAACGTGGCCGAGACCGAGGCGACGGTGCTCGTGCGCGGCGAGAGCGGGACCGGCAAGGAGCTCGTCGCCCAGGCGCTCCACCACCGCAGCCAGCGCAAGGACCGTCCCTTCGTGGCGGTCAACTGCGCGGCGATCAGCCCGGAGCTCGTCGAGAGCGAGCTCTTCGGCCACGTGCGCGGCGCCTTCACGGGCGCGGTCTCCGATCGCCCGGGTCTCTTCGAGCAGGCCGACGGCGGCACGCTCTTCCTCGACGAGGTGGCCGAGCTGCCCCTCGACATGCAGTCGAAGCTGCTGCGCGTGCTCGAGGAGCGCGTGGTCACCCGTGTCGGGGGTGACAAGGCGACGCCGGTCGACGTGCGTGTGGTCGCCGCGACCCATCGCGCCCTGCGCGAAGAGGTCAAGGCGGGGCGCTTTCGCGAGGATCTGATGTATCGCCTGCGCGTGGTGCCGCTCTTCCTGCCCCCGCTGCGCGAGCGGCCGGCCGATGTCGAGCTGCTGCTGCACGTGCTGCTGAACGAGTACGGTCGTCGCGGCCCGCGCCGCGTCGAGCGCATCGCGCCCGAGGCCATGCGCGCGTTGCTGCAGCACGACTGGCCGGGCAACGTGCGCGAGCTGCGCAACGTCGTCGAGTACGCGTTCGCGGTGGGGCGGGGCGAGGAGCTGCGCTGCGAGGATCTGCCCGCCGAGCTCGCCGAGCGAGAGGCGGCCGCGGGGGCCACACCCGCCGACACGCCCGCCGACGAGGAGAGCGAGCGCGAGCGCATCCGCGCGGCGCTCGACGCGGCACACGGCCGCGTGGGCGAGGCGGCGCGCAGCCTCGGGATGAGCCGATCGACCTTCTGGCGGCGGCGCCGGGCGTACGGGCTCTAGGCGGGCCGACTCCCCCCCTGGCCGAGAAATGTGATCCGATTCGGGTCGCTGCCCCGATCCACTCTCCGAGCCCTCGCCGCGCCGGCATCACGGTCGCGCGCGGCCCGCGCCGGAGAGCCCCGATGACCACCCGATTCGCCCGCTGCGCCTCCTCCATCCTCACGACCGTCGTGCTGCTTCTCGCGGGGTCGCCCGCGGTCGCGGCGCTCACCTCGTTCGAGCTGCGCTGGACGGCGACCGACCATCCCGGGACGGGCGGCTCGCCAGGCAGCCCCTTTCGGACGGCGATCGACCCGACGGCGGGTGCCAGCACCATCGCCGCCGAGCCCGGGGATCGGCTCACGCTCGAGGTCATCATGCACATCGGCTCGGCGGGCGTCTCGGCCTACGGCGTCTCCGTCGAGTTCGATCGCGATCTGCGCGACGAGCTCGACCTCGTCTCGGTCGTCGAGCTGCATCACCCCTGGCTGCCCGCGATCGCGCCCACCTTGACCGTGGTCGAGAGCGACTCGTCCACGCCCGGAGGCGTCTACGGGCTCGACGGCTTCACGCTCGGCCTCGGTCCGGTCGACACGTCCGTCGTGATCGCGCGCCTCGTGTTCGAGGTCAACGATCCCGACTTCGACCGCGGCGACGTCGCGGTGGGGCTCTTCGATCCGGGGATCGACGGGGTCTTCGACAACGCACTCGCCTCGGCATTCGTGAGCTTTCTCGACGCCTCGGTCGTGCCGACGACCCGCGACCTGGCGCTCACGCGCTTCGTCCATCGCGCGACCGCGAGCAACAGCACGCTCTTCGTCACCGAGATCGACCATCCCATGGTCAACGGCGACCCGCGGGCCGTGCTCCTGATCGACCAGGTCTTCAACCCCGGTGGCGTCGGGGCGACGTACAACGATCACCATGTCGGGGTCTTCTACGACGACGTCCGCGGTCGCTGGAACATCGCGAACCTCGACTACGCAGTCATGCCGGTGGGGGCGGGCTTCAACGTCGTCGTGCCCAAGGCGGATGGCTTCGCGTTCGTCCACGAGGCCAAGGCGCCGCTGACCGACGGCAACGAGACCTGCTTCGACTACGCGCCGTCCTACAACGCCGGGTTCGCGCTCTTGCTCGTGACGCCGAACGTCAACGGCGGCAACGGGGCAGACGTCTTCTTCGATCATCCCCTGGCCCTGCGTCACGACGCCGCGCCCGATCGCTACTGCATCGTGGCGACGGACGGCGCGGCGATCCCGGCGGGAGCCGACTTCAACGTCTACTTCACGCGCTCGAGCGGATTCAGGATCTGGACGGACGCCGAGAGCACGAGCTATCACACCGTGAGCACCGAGGTGCGAGACGATCCGGACGACATCTACATCACCGCGCTCGAGCGCGTGAACGATCCGACTGGCAGTACGACCTATCCGCTCAATCCGTACGCGACGGGGCTGTGGTTCGATACGGCGAATACGGTCTGGAAGCTCTTCAACCAGGATTTCTCGCCGATCACGGTCGCGTGGGGCGATGCGTTCGATCTGAGCATGCCGCACGACGTGCCCTGGATTCCCGAGCTCGAGGCGGTCGTCGCGAGCGCGGACCCGGGGTTCACGGCGATCGCCGACCTCGACGAGCCCGCCGTGCACGACCGGATCGGGGGCGTGGCGTTCACCACGCTCAACCATCGTGCGAGCACGCGCGCTGCAGCGGCCCCGCCGGCCGGCCCGATCGGGCTCTACACCGATCCGACGAGCTTCGACCTGAAGCTCCTCGAGCAGGGGCTCGATCCGCTCGCGGGCATGTTCATGGTCGACCTGTGGCTCCCGGAGACCAGCCTCCGCGCGATCCAGCACTTGACCAACGACGACAACACCGCCGGCAACTGGGCGTACGTGGCGCATCCGTACACCGAGGGCCGACCGGAGGCCTTCGTCTTCGCCCAGCATCACCTGAACCCGGGCTCGCACGTCGGTGCGCTGCATCCGCACACCCTGGGCGTCTGGTACGACGGGGCCGCCGGAGACTGGGCGATCTTCAACCAGGACCTCGACCCGATGGATCCGGGTCTCGCGTTCAACGTCTACATCGCGGATCCGGACGAGGACGTCGTCTTCACGCACGTGGCCAACGCCGGCAACATCGACGGGCATCGCACGACGATCGATCACCCGCAGACCAACGGTCGAGCCGATCTCGCGTTCGTCCTCTCCCAGAACTGGAGCCCCCTCGGCGGGGGCGGCGCCTACAACGATCACGAGGTCGCCATGGCCTATGACGTGGCCAGCGAGCGATGGCAGGTGGTGAACACGGACGGCGCCGCGATCCAGCCGGGGGCCGCGTTCAACATCCTGGTGCCGGAGCCGGGGGCGGGTGCGATGTGGGTCGCGGGCGCCCTGGTGCTCCGCAGCCTCTCGGTGCGGCGCTCGAGGCGGTGCACCGCTGCGGGATGAGCCGGTCGACCCTCGGGCGGCCGCGCCGGGCGTACGGGACCGAGCGCGCCGGCGGTGCGGCGGCGCTCACACCCCGCGGCCTTCAGGCGCGGCGTCGGCGATGCGCGCCGAGCGCGACGACGCCGAGACCGACGAGCAGCGCGGTGCCGGGCTCGGGCACCACCGTCAGCTCGGACGAGCCGTAGATCACGGTGCCCGTGCCGATGATCGTGCCGGTCCAGACCGGGTCGTGGAGGCGGATGCCGAGGTGACTGTCGCCCGCGGTCACGGCGTCGTTCCAGGCATCGGTCACGTCGAGATCCAGGGCATAGACGGTATTGGTGGGCAGCGTGATCGACTGGAGCAGGCTGCCGAGGCCGAACGCATCGAGGGAGGCCGTCCCGCTGCCGGCATAGGTCGAGAGCTGGAAGGTCTTCGACTCGCCGTACACGAGGTCGATGTCGGTGGCGCTCACCCCGAGCGCGAGCCGGACCTCCGGCGCGATCGACGCGCCGGCGAGCGAGAACTCGACGTAGGTCTCGGCGTCGAAGATCGAGCTCTGGAAGACACGGCCGAAGTTGGTGTCGGGCGCGAGGATGAGCGTGTCGGCGGTCCCGTTCGGGACCGGGCCGTCGCGGAGCGAGAACTCCACGATGGGCGAGAGCGCGTGGGTCATCGTGGGGGCGAGCAGCAGCGTGGCTGCAACGGCGGTGTAGAGGGCGACCCGACTCCGCAGGCGACCGTTCATCGTGACTCCTCCTTCGACCTTCCGACCTTCCGCTCGACGCGGGTCGACGTGGTGTGCGCCATTCGCGAGCCGGCCCACGACCGGGCAGCCGGATGCGCACCACATCGATGTGGTGTGGGGGAGACGGATGTGTCGAAAGACGGCGGAATACGCGAGCGGAGGCGCCCCGGTGTCGTACGGCCGACATCGGCGGGGGTCGAGCGGAGCTCGGTCGCTTCGCTGCTCAGTCGATCGCGGGGTACTCGTCCGCCATCTCGCGCAGCTTGTTCTTCGCCACCTTGTCGAGGGTGGCCTTCGGGAAGTCGTCCACGAAGTAGACGGCCCGCGGCACCTTGAAGTCGGCGAGGCTCGCCTTGCACGCATCGATGATCTTCGCCGCGTGCTCTTCTTCGCTCTCGGGCGCGTCGGGGCCGCGAACGACGAACGCGACCGGGACCATGTCGAGCATCTCGTGGCTCCTGGCCACGACCGCCACGTCGCCGATGCCGCCGGCCGTGCGCACGCAATCCTCGACCTCGCGGGCCGATACGTTCTCGCCGCCGACCTTGAGCGCGTCCTTGTCGCGATCCTTGTAGAAGAAGTTGCCCTCGTCGCCCATGACGACCATGTCGCCCGTCTTGAACCAGCCGTCGTCGGTGAACGACTTCGCGTTGGCCTCGTCGTTGTCGTAGTACTCGAGGAAGAGCTGCACGCCGCGCGTGCCGCGCACCCAGAGCTCGCCGATCTCGCCGTTCGGGCAGGCCTCGCCGGTGTCGGGGTTCACGATCATGAACTCGTAGCCCGGCGTGGGCTTGCCCATCGAGCCTTCGGGGTACGTCTGGTAGAAGTCGTTGCGGGTGGCGTGGATGACCGTCTCGGTCATGCCCCAGTTCGCCGTGACCTTGAGCTTCAGCCAGCCCTCGAGCACGGGCATGATCAGGCCGAACACGCCGACCTCGAGCTTGTGGTCGGGGATCGGCTGGTCGGCCACCGCCTTGAACACGAACGGGATCAGCGAGATGTGCGTCACGTCGTGGCGCAGGATCACCTCCCAGAACCGGCTCTTCGAGAACTTCGGCTGCAGCACGATCGTGCCGCCGACGCCGAGCGTCGTCCACGTCGACCAGCTCTGGGCATTGACGTGGAAGAAGGGCAGGTAGATCAGGTAGACGCCGTGCTCGCGCATGTTCACGTTCTGCGGGCCCATCCGGCTCGCCCAGAGCGCATTGGCGTGCGTGTGTACGACGGCCTTCGGCCTCGACGTCGTGCCCGACGTGAACATGATGCCGGCGGGCAGCATCGGCTCGGCCGGGCGGCCCGGGAAGTCGTCGGCGCTCGCATACAGCGAGTCGAAGGCGTCGAGGCCGTGGTCGAGATCTTCGGCGCGGGCGGCCTCGCCGCTGTCGTCTTCGGTCACGACGATCCAGCCGAGCCCCTTGCAGCTCGACTGCACGAGCTTCGCGAACTGCGGCTGGGTGATCGCGCCGACGCACTGCGTGTGCTCGGCGAAGTAGGTGAGCTCGGCGCCGGCGCTCCGCGTGTTCGTCGTGACGCCCACCGCGCCCACCTTCGCGCACGCATACCAGGCGAGCACCATCTCGGGCGAGTTCTCGGCGTGGATGAGCACCTTGTCGCCCTTGCGTACGCCGCGCCCGTGCAGGCCGCCCGCGAGCCGCGCGACCGCGTCGGCGAACTCGGCGTAGGTCCACGTCTTCGTCTCGCCGCTCTTCGGCTCCCAGACGAGAAACGGGTGGTCGGGCTTGTTCTTCGCCCAGTGCTCGACGAGCCAGGGGATGTCCTGGCCGTTGAACTGAAAGGCGGCGACGTCGGCGGGGTCGAGGGGCATGGGGGCTCCGATGGCGAGGGCGGTGGACCGGCTGAGAAGAGCGACCGAGGGTATCAAGCTCGCGCCGCACCGCCCCGCGCATCACGGCTGGTGGATGCCTGAGCGAGTCAGCGTCGCGTCGGGCCATCCGGTAGCATCGCTCCCCCTCGAGCGAGGCCGCGTGCGCACGTCGCTCGCGCGAGAGGTGTGGAGGAGTCGAGTCTTGCCCCCTGACGCCGACGCCCTGCGGCCGCTCCGCATCGCTCTGGTCGTCGAGCGCTACACGCGCGGCGGCAGCGGCGTGGAGCGCGTCGTCCGCGAGCTGGCGCGGGGGCTGTCGGAGCAGGGCGACGAGGTGCACGTCGTCGCGCGGGCGGTCGATGCGCCGGCGGGCGAGGCGACGGCGAAGGAAGGCGACGGCGGGGGCGTGCGCCTCCACCGGGTGGCTGCGCCGTCGAAGATCCGGTCGCTGCGCCAGCTCGAGCTCTCGCGCGGTGCGCGCCGGGTCGTGGCGAGCGAGGGCTTCGATGTCGTGCACGGCTTCGCGCGCGTGCATGCGCAGGATCTCTTCCACTCGGGGCTCGGCTGCCACGCCGCGTACCTGACGGCCGTGCATGGTCCGCTCGGCCGCGCGGGTCGGCGGCTCTCACCGCGCCACATCGTGCAGCTGCAGCTCGAGGCGCAGATCGCGCGCGACCCGCGCATCGCGATCCAGTGCGTGTCCGAGGCCGTCGCCGCCGACTTCAAGGCGCACTACGACGTGCCGGACGAGCGGCTGCGCCTCGCCCGCCGGCGCATCGACCGCCCGCGCGACGACGTGCACCTCGTCGCCCTGCTCCGACAGCCCCCGCGCCAGCTCGCGGACGACGC
>JAAUYD010093446.1_pt1 | contig 19370 bp, 17 predicted proteins | sample 7278101 | NCBI WGS metagenome assembly JAAUYD01 (sample SAMN14350128, study PRJNA611818) | marine sediment metagenome | isolation source: surface marine sediment (0.6m) | place: French Polynesia: Moorea | collected 2018-08
AAACGGTTCTTCGACAGCTGGTTTCATCAGCAAGGTTCCGGTGAACGGCCACTGTCGGTATGGAAGGCGATGGAGCCGATACAGGGTCGTGAAAGAATAATCGCCTATACTAAGAGAGTCCTCGAAACAGGAGCGCTTACGCCCGGAAGTGTGATGGGCCGCCTCGGAATGTTGAGAAGGTTGTTCGATTACATTTTGGAGTGGCCGTACATTCCTGATTCCGGCGGCATCGGTATTCGCGCTCGATACGGAGCCATTGATCAGCCGGTGCTTGCCTATGATTATCCAGCACACGTTTGGCACGGTCGAAAGGAAGATGCACCTTTTGTTCGATCGGAGCTTCTCGATTTCTATGAGGTGCTGCGAAGCAAGTGGATCACAAGGCCCAAAAGACCGTGGGTGCCCGCTCGCACCTACTCGATGATTGTTGTCGCAGGTGAGTCTGGGCTGCGCATAAACGAGATTTGCACCCTTGAAGTGGAACGCGACCTTCTTTTTTCGCAAGGACGGCTTCAGACACGGCACGGCAAGGCGTTTCGCGGCTCGGGATCGCGCGTGCGGCAGACAGTCTTTACCCCTTTTGCGCAAGCGACCGTTCTTCACTACATCGACAACGTCAGGCCCCGGTTCAAGCGCTGGAGTCAGAGTCCTTTTGTTTTCTTGTCCGAGCGCGGAGGACCTCTGAGCGAAGACGCCGCAGCGAGCACCCTGCAAGGCGCCACAAAAATTGCCCGCCAAGAAGGTCTTCGTGTTCCTCCACGTTTCGGGTGGCATAGTCTTCGACGTTCCTTTGCCACTATTTTTATCGAGGAGCATCCCAATAAGTACGCATCCCTTATGGAAATGTTGGGCCACATTAATCCGAGCACGCTTAGCCACTACATCCATCATCGACGCGCGTATCACGAACGCATCATGGACGATGTGGTTTCTCGGCTCATTTGCAGAAGGTGACATCATGCCCATCCGTTGGACCTTGAAAAAGTGGTTGGCGGTAAACCACGATATTTATCGTCCCAGTGAGTTGAAACAGCGCATCTTCGACCGGACGGGGATTGTGATTTCGTTGCCGTCGATATGCGCCCTACTTCGACATACACCCAAGACCGTTCGGATATCGACGATGGAAGTGCTTTGTACGACGTTTGACTGCAATTTGAGTGAGTTCTTGGACGTAACTCCCGGAAAGCCCTCAAAAAGACGTCCCCGTCGTCCGTATGCCGCTCATGGCCGAAGAAAAAAGGAAATCGATGTAACCGAATTTCCAGATCCCCAAAAGTTTCACCCGTAGATAATCTGCTCCACAAGCAGCACAGGACCTTGCCATGTCGCCGAGACAAACCCCAAAGAAAGATTTGCGTATTCGCCATGGAGATCGCACGATTTGTAGCTCCTGTGGCAACCGAAGGACCATTCGAAACGTTCGATCCGTGTTGTGTAAACCATGTACGCGATTGCCTCATGAGGCGGAAAAATTCCGTCAGTTCTGCTCCGGCGTACAGCTGAAGAACAAACAGCGACAGGCGATCTTTGACGCCTGGGTTCGCGCTCATCTTCGTGAATCGCGTGCTTCGTATAATGCACAGCGGGATGGCCAATGTCTTATCAGGGGGCTTCGTGCAGTGCCTCCATGTCAACTTCGTTCGTGGCAAGATGTTGCCAAACTGAAGGACGCCGTACGATTGGTATTGCCCAAAGTCGCCGCAGTGCAGGCATGTACAGCACTGTCGTGGGTTGCGGAACAATTCGAGTTCGAGGGGATAATTCCTGCTCGACCAACCTATATCGACACACTCTGCATACGTGCGCGCAAGGAGCTTCAGGGAGATACCTGTAAGCAGGTTTTTGATGCCTGGGTTCGATCCTGTCAACAGAACGCCGCTGCATACGACACCGTACACAAGGGCAAATACCTTTTGGACGGGCTTACCGCAACGTCCCTCACCGAGCTGTGTTCCTGGTGGGATGTGTTCGTACTTAGGGACACAATGAAATCGGCATTGTCCAAAGAGGCGGCCAAGAAAGCGTGTGGAGCACTGTCTCGAGCCGCCAATCAGCTTGCTATGGAGGGAGCACTTTCGCACCGTACCCGCAATGGAGAGCGTGCGATTTGTCGAGGCTGTGGTGAACGAAGACGAATCGTGAACGCGGTCCGCGTGCTGTGTACTGCATGTCAAAAGTGGTTGGGGCGGTCGCCTAAGGAGGGCCTTCTGGCCCTCGCAGATAAGACCCAGCTTCGTGGTAAACGCCGACAAGCAATTTTTGATGCATGGCTTCGGTCGTGCTTTCGGCGCGGTATCAAACGTTCGATGTATAACGATGGCTGCGCTCTCATTAGTGGGTTGATAGCTGTCCAACGGCCTTACCTGGGCTCTTGGCAGGGTGTTACAGAACTCCAAATGGCCATGAAGTCGAACATGGGCAAAACCCAGGGAGAATGCGCTTGCCGTGCCCTTTCTGCTGCTGCCGAACAACTGGCGCTCGACGGAAAATTGCAGCGACGTTTCCAGGCTGGAAATAGAGCTGTTTGCTGCACCTGTGGTAACCACAGAGCCATCGTGAATGTTAGTCGCATGGAATGCTACAAATGCCAGGGGGCACGAACAGCCAATCAACGGTTTGGCAAACTGCACAATGAGTTCGTGTTTGTCGATCCAGCCCGATCCGCCTCCTTTGATGCTCTCCTTGTCTACGAGCAACAGCAGCCATTCAGCAAGGATACGTTTTGCCGCGTGCGTAGTTTTGGGAGGTTTCTGCAAGCTGCCGCTGAAATTCCAATGATTCAGAGCTGGCCGGATATCGAAACTATCCGTCGGGCAAGCCTCACTGACCCGGATTGCAACGGTAGAAAAGTAAGCTATGTGCGACAAGCTCTTTCGCGTGTATCGGAGATACTGATCGAGCGTGGGATCCTGCAACGCCGCCCTGCAAAAAACCGTGGAACGCCCACTGATCGCCTTTCGACGATCCGCGCGTATTTTGATGTCGCCGATCCCGTTCGTCGCGAACTTCTCGATATACTCATAAGCTATTTCTTGCGTACCCGCGTTACGAAAGGCACTGTTCAGATCGTTCGAACATGGGCTCATTACCTTAGCTGGAATGCCGTGGGGCCCATCGAGTCGTGGGATGCCTTCGACGCAGCTCTGGCTGCGGTGAAACCTGAACAGCGGTGGTACAGAAGAATTAAAAATGCGTTTCGGCACATGGGCGACGCGTTGGTTTACAGCGGTCACCTTGCCCCTCGGGTGCGGCCGAACGACTTCCTCCGGATCCTTGAGCGCCTGAAACGCAACCCCGAACACCTCCATGAACTTCACACGCGATTTCTCTACTCGCTGCGCGATCGCGGATTGCGCCTGCGTACCCTTGGGGAATACGTTCGAGTTCTGAATTGCTTTTGGCAGTGGGCGAGCGAGCAGAGCATCTCCCATCCGTCTCAAGTCTCCAACGACAGTATCCGTCATTACGGCCGCGTTATCCGAAGGCACAAGGCAACGGAATGGACTATGTTGCGCATGTATTTTAATTGGCTTCGTCGTGAATACGTCACGCTTCACGTTCCCGAGCTTCTGATGCACTCTGGGCGAAAAGTTCGGGTAGTCCGTGTCTATGAACCGGCGGCTCTCGAGGCGATTATCGCTGCCCTGGGAACGGATGTGCTTCGCCCTCGTGACGCCCTCGTTACCTACCTGCTTATTTTTCATGGTCTCCAAAATCGTGAAATAGTGGAGGCCAGAGCCCTCGGTTTTCGTGGTCACGACGCAGTACAGACCTTCGGTATCGAAATCCCACTTCCCATTGTTGGGGTCCACCGCAGACGTGTTTTTCGACAAAGTAATGTCCTTCATTTGGCCACGGGTCGCCATCCGTGGCTCCAAAGAATTGTTGTCGATGCCGTCGAACACCGCGCGCGAATTCAAAAGCGGCCCGACAACCCGTACCTTTTCCTCTCCGGGTGTTGGCAACAAACCACTCGACCAATGGACCAGCATATGGTGAGGAATACAACGGTCCGTGTCGGTATGACTGTTCTCGGCCGTAGGATATCGCCGTCGCTCCTTCGTTGCACCGCAGCTACCTATTTTGCAGACGAAACCGACTATACAATATGTACGGGGCATATGGGCTGGAGTCCCAACCGCGCGATACAGTTCGGGTATGCTCCCCGCGAATATATCGTCGCTCCCGCAGAGGCTCGCTAGTTGCTCGGTGGCCCGTCGACGGATGGCTTTCGTGTTTCGGCAACACCTTAGAAAGATAGGTGTTACCTTAGCAATCAAAAAACTCTCATTTTTTGAAAGTGCAATGATATTGACTATATTCTTGTGTGTTGTCATCACACTTTTATCCTTGTAACTTCCAACTTACGGTATTACCGGCACGGGCGAGAACGACCGACCGGCCGCGTCTTGGTTCGCGTTGTGGGAGGCTCGGGCCAGGGTCTCGCCGTCCACTTCCAGCTTCTGCTCGCCGCGATCTCTGGACTTTGCCAACGTGGCGACCTCGGCTCGGAGCCCTGCGAGCTCACTCGAGCGGCCGCGGGATTCCACCGCCGATGGCATCGATGAGAGGGCCGACGGTACAGCGTCGTCGCCTGCGACCGCGCTGTGCTCTGTTTCTACGTGCGCCGTGAATGACTGGCGTTTGAGCTTCTCCAGGCTCTCGGGCAGGAGCGCGTCCGGGATCTTGCGCAAGAGTCCGACAACGAAGTTCATGATGCTGTCGATTACGCCACGGATCGCCTGGCGGATCTTCGTGAAGACCCCGGTGATTTTACCGAAGAAACCCTGGATTGCCCCCGCGATGGCGCCGAAGATCCCCTTGAACCATGCGCCGATGCCGCTGAAAAAATCGCCCACGTTCACGAAAAACCCGGTCACCTTCTCCCACGCCGAGGAGAGAGCGTTCGGCAGGGTCTCGGTGAGGAACCAGACCACCGCGCCGAGTCCCTCGCCGATGGCCGTGCCCACGACCACAAAGATATCCTTGATGCCGGTGACCACCCACAGGACCGCGTCCACCACCTTGATGAGCCCGGCGATCACCAGGCTGATGAACGTGATGATGCCGCCGACAACGTTGCCGATGACTTCCCCCACTGATTTCCATCCGGCTGTGGATTCGTTCACCGCGCCGGTGGCGTCGTTGGTACTGCCTACAAGCTCGGCCCAGGTTGCTTTGAGATCATCAATCGCGCCCGAGATCGTGTCGATGGCCGGACCGATGTACTCCTGCATCGAACGGAAACCAGAGATGATGCCGGCTGCGATACGAGCGAGCTCGGCATACAGCTTGGCAAACCATCGGACCACGCCGGCCAGGGCCGAGCCAACCGCTCGAGTGAAGTCGCCAAAAGAATCAAAGGGCAGATTTTCCGCGCTGCCCGTGACATCGGCGATCGCGCTGGAGATTTCACCGGCCAGGTCTTGAAACGCGTTCTTGAGATCTGCGAACACCGGCTGCATCGCGGCTATCGCCGAGTTGAATCCTTGCTTGAAACCGCCCCAAGCTTTGCGGATGCGATGGACGACTTTCCAAAAACCGATCAAGAATTGTTTGAGCCCTTGATTCTCAGCGCGCGCCAGCTCCTCGCGCACTGCCCCGGAAAAACCACCTTGCTCGAACAGTTGGCTCATCCCGTTCCAAAGCAGTGTAGCTCGCGCTTTCAGCTTGCCAAAGAAGTCACCAATGCCGCCAAGGTTTCTGTCAATCGCCACTCGCAACACGGCTACAGCGGCCGAGATGGCGCCGATGATCAGCAGAATTGGGAGCATCTTCACGGCCAGGCCGCCCAACGTGACACCAATCGCTTTCATGGCGATGCCGAGTAGGGCGAACGTGCCCTTGGCCGCGATCACACCACCCACCAAGGCCAGGACAGCACCGGCCGCGGTTACGAATCCGGCGAACATCTCCTTTATCGGTTTTGGAATAGCCTTGAACATCTTGAGCAGCGCGTTGAGCGCGTTGACCACGGCGCTGACGATCGGTTTGAAAACAGCGGCAAACGGCTCCCCGAGCACCACAGCGAAGGTCTGGAGCGTGCCCTTGAGCAGCGTTTTTTGTCCCTCGAAAGTATCGAGTAGCTTTTCGCGAAATCCAGCGGCCGTGCCTTCAGCCTGGCTCATCTGCTCGCGCATGGCGGCGATCGCCTCAGCGCCCTGTAGCGTTACCTGGGCGCCGTCCTTCATGGTGGTGAACGCTGCCTTTTGGATCGCGTTGAACGCCAACAGACCGCGAGCGCCAAACGCCTGGGCCACACGTCGGTTGCGCTCCTTGTCCGTCATATCTGTCGTAGCTTTAGAGAAATCAGACATGATGTCCACGACGGAGCGCATCTTGCCGCTGGTCTTGTCGAACACAGCCACACCGGCGCCGAGCACGGCCTGCTGCGCCCGGCTATCCGCGCCGACACGACGGACCGCCTCCCGAAACGCCGTGGCAGAAGATGAGGCATCAATATTTCGATTGCGCAAAAGCCCCATGGTGATCAGCACATCATCCAGGTTCTGTCCAAACGTGGCGCCGGCCGCAGCGGCCTTGGACAGACCGATACCAAAGTCGCGGGTCTGGAAGTTGGAGAGCTGGGTGATTCGCAGCAGCTTGTCTGTAACACCCCCGGCTTCGTCAGCGGCTTTGCCATAGGCGTTAAGCGTGCCGACCACAGCCTCGGCTGCCTCGCCTACACCGAGCTGGCCTAATGAACCAGCGGCGAGGTCGAGTACCGGCACAAGTGTCTTGGTGGCCTGGGTCGCTGTCTGCCCGGCAGTGGCCAGCGAGGTGAGGCCTTCAACCGCTTCGTCCGGAGAGAACTGGGTTTCGATCCCGGCCTGGATTGCCGCGTCGCGCAGCATGCCGAGCTCCTGAGTAGTGGCTCGAGTGACCGCGCCCACTGCGGCGAGACCTTGCTCGAACTTGCCAGCCGCGCCAGCCAGGGCCAGCCCGCTGCCCACTGCGATTGCACCTGCGGTGAATACGGCCAGGCCGAGCCCGATCTGCTTGAACGCCACGGTCATGCGATCGGCGCCGCCGGAGACTTTCTCGTCGAGGCTGGTGAACCGCCGTTCGAGCCCCTGCATCTTGGCCGAAGCAAAGTCACGTGCAGTAAAGATGAATCCCAATCCAGCGTTATTGAGCATAATGATTCATCTCCTCCGCGCAGCCTTTTCCAATTCGCGAGCTTCGCGCGATCTTTGATCGCCGATTCGCTCCAAGAACCAGTCGCGGTCCCGAACTGTCAGCTCCAGCGCTTCATTCATCGAGATGCCCAGTCCTGAGCCGCCGTGTTGTTGCCAGCAGAGCTGAAACACGCCTTCTCTCCAGTCTCCGAGGCCTACGCTGGGAAAGAGCCACTGCGGCCCCGCCTCCGCTTCACCCGCTCCTTGCCCGGCATGAAAAAGCTCTTCTCGAAAGGGAGCTCGACCTCCTGCACTGAGAAGCATTCTGGACACTCAATCTCGATGTTGGTGTCCACCCCACAATCCACCCGGTCGAACTCGTCCATCAGAAAGTCCGCATCCCGCATCGTGAGGTCCTCGATGAACTTCCTCTTTTCCCGCGACTCCACTCCCTCGATTTCCTGAACCCGCATCGCGAGCACGGACGACAAAACCCGCTCTCCCGCGCTCTTACGAACCTGGGGCAGCTTGCGCTCGATCGCACCCGTGACCAGGCCAAACCAGACCCGCTTTCCCGAGTCGGGCAGTACAGTCTGAAACCGGTTGCCGTTTAAAAACACCTCCCGGCTCTCGTCGCTGAGCTCGCGCACCGGCAGCTCTCGCAGATCCAGCTCCCAGTCGATCCGCGCTCGACACGTCGGATTCTGGCAGTTGACCGAAAAGGCATATTCAGGCCCATAGGTCAATGCGCGGATCAGAAGCAGTGCAAAGAATCGATCTCCCTGCAGCACCTGACCCCAGTCGATTTTCTTATCGCCAAAGGCGTAGATTGCCGGGTCGACCGTCTCCTCCCAACAGGCTGAAAGCAGTCTGTCGACCTGGCCTCCGCTACGAGCCAATTTGCGGTCCGCAAGGATCCGCTCCTCGCGCACCTTCATTCCCCGAATGCGACCGATAAGCCCCGAAGGGCATGTAATCTCCTGTGACATGCCTCGACCTCCGTCTTTGTCTCTATGATGTCAAAGCGTCGCTCAGGCAGAGCGGGGACTTAAACAAAGAGGCCACACCCGCCAACGAGCTCTCTAGTAGGCCAAAGGAGCAAATTATATTTTGAGTGCTATACGCGTCTCAAGCAGAGGCATATTGCACGAGAAACATTATTTACGACTTGACAAATATGTTTTTATGTGCAATACGTGCTGCATAGAGGAGCGTTTTGCATATGATTAATAATCGAATACCGAAAACCCTTGGTCCTCAAGCAGCAGTGCTTGTCGCCGAGCTCAACGAACGCGAGAAGACGATCTTCTCCAATGCAGATGTGGAGGCAGTAAGCGGGCTTGGTTCCAAGTCAGCGCGCAGTCTTGTACGGCGACTTGTAGATAAGGGAGTGGCGACCCGGTTGAAGCCTGGACTCTTCATCCTCGTCCCATACGAGCTCGGTCATGAGCGCGAGTACCTCGGCGATCCGCGTATTGTTGCTCGAGAGATTGCGGACAGCGCAGACTATTACCTTTCCCACGCTTCGGCGATGGACGCTCACCAGATGGTTACTCAGCCGCAGCTCATTATCTATACGACTACCCCCAAGGCAATCCGACCGCGTCTCGTGCTGGGCACTGAGTTTCGTTTCGTGCGTTGCAAGCCCGAGCACATCTTCGGTATTGAGGACCACTGGGTCACCAAAACTCAGAAGGTTCGGATCAGTGATCTCGAGCGGACCGTGCTCGACGGTCTCAAACAGTCCGAGCACTGTGGCGGCTTCAGCGAAGTGGCCAAGGGATTTGGGATGTGTAGGAAGGATATCAATTCTCGCAAGCTCGTGGATTATGCCCTGCGTCTGAATGTCGGCGCCGTCATCCGCCGTCTCGGTTATCTGCTCGAGCTGTTCAACATGGGCGCATCCGAGGAGATCGAACACCTGCGGCGCAAACTCACCCCGACATATGCTACCCTGGACCCGATGCTTCCGGTCGAGGGCAAATTTACAGCCCGGTGGCGACTGAGGCTCAACGTGACACCCGAAGAGATAGAAGCCGTATTGAGGACTTGAGCCATGATTCCACAACGAAACATTTCGATTCTATCCAATCGCCTTGCCCGAAAGGGCGGTCGCCGTATTCCCGAGGCGATCCTCGAGCGCGACTACTGCCTGGCTTGGTTTCTGGTTGGGCTGTCTCCCTTGCAGCTAGGGCAACGCTTGGTGTTCAAGGGAGGCACGGCGCTCAAACGATGCTACTTCGGTGACTATCGCTTCTCCGAAGATCTCGACTTCACCCTGGCCGACGATACACCGTTCGAAACCATCCTTGCCGAGTTGGAGGGCGTCTACAAGGAAGTTCAGCGCGCTTCTGGTGTGGTTTTCCGCCACTCCCGGGAAGATCGAAAGACCCATCAGAATAGCCACACGTTTTATTTAGCCTACGAGGGGCCGCTCCCGGGTACATCCATTAAAGAAGTCAAGGTGGACATTACAATCAATGAACGCTTTGTCATGCCCATCGCAGAACGGCCAGTACTTCGTGGCTATGAAGAATATGCCGATTTACCCGAGGATGCGATGATTCGCGTGTATGCCCTCGAAGAGATATTGGTAGAGAAGGTAGTTGCTTTGACGGATCCCGCGCGCAATGAGCCCCGGGACCTTTACGACGTTTGGTATCTTACTTCTGAAGAACACATGAATCTATCCATGCTTATCCCGGAAATCGAGAGCAAGCTGGAATTCCGCAAAAAGGCCTCAGCACACATGGGCGTAGAGTTCGAAAAGAAGGAGACTCGGTACAAAAAGCTGTGGAACGCTCGCCTTGCCGCCCAAATGGCGAGTCTTCCACACTTCGACGAGGTCTATCGCTCCGTACGGCGCTCTTTACGGAAAGCTGGGTTGATGGAGATGTAAAAGTAAAACAGGCGCCTTGAATACTGTGTAGCCCGGGTTCTGACTATTCCATTACTGCGTCAACTCGAAATAATCGAAGCTGAGCGTCACCGACTCGATCACGTTTTCGTCGGCCTCGTTGTCCCACTCGCCGGCAACGAACTTAACGGGCCAAGCGCCGTTTAGGGTCCAGCGACGGAGAGTAGTGCCGTCGCGGTCTTGCTGAACGATGTCCAGGTTGCGTTTGTAGTTGGGATCGGTGAGGCCGAGGCCGCTCGAAGTGATGGCCACGTCTGAAAACCAGTCAAACAGATCGCGGTCCTGGGTGGCGCCGCGCTCCAGGGTGACGTCCGGGAAGGTGAGGCGGCCCGGACTCTTATTGGGAATGAGGGCGCCGCCTTCGAAGTACTGTACGTTGGCGATTTCCACTGACAGCTCGGAGCACTTCTGAAAGCCGGCATGGCCGATGTCGTCGATTTCGATGATGAACTTGAACCGCTTGTGGAAACTTCTGGGATTGCCCACTATGGTCATGACGTCCTCCTATATCAACCGGTGGCCGCGGCCAACTCACTGTCCAATGAGCGCGTGTCCTGACTGATTTTCAAGATGATGAACTCGGCCGGCTTGTTTGTGGCCAGGCCCACCCGGGCGATCAGCTTGTTCGCGAAGATCACCGATGGCGTGTTCAGCTCCTCGGAGACATCCACGAAGAAGGCTTTCTTAGGATCGCGGCTTCTGAACGCGCCGTTGTGCATCTGGGTCATCAAGAAGGCAGTGATGGTGCGTCGCACCTGGGCGCGTAGGCCCTCGGTGTGGTTCTTGTGTCTGGCGAACTGCAGTCCCTGTTTGAGGCTGCGCTCGATGAAGATCACGCCGCGCCTTTCGGCCACGAAAGGAAAGTTGCCGCTGCCCTTGAGTGTTCTTGAGCCGTCGATGTAACACGGCATGCCCGGGCCTGTGGTCAGCGGATTGATTCGCTTGGGATAGACCAGGTCGCGCTTTGTCTCTTCGAGCACCTCGTCGGTTTCAAACCCAAGCACGCCGAACATGCTCCCCTTGTCGATACCTGCGGGCGGGTCGTAGACACCGCCGGGACGGGCGCTGTCAGTGCGGGAATAGACACCGCAGATGATTCCCGAGGGCGGCACGACGATCTTGTCTTCTGGTCCGAACACGGACTTGGCCGGGTTCAGGATTTTTACTCTGGGCCAATATATGGCCGCATGCTCGGTGAGACCCCGCAGCGCGGCAGTGCTTTGCACATAAGTCACAATCTCGGTCGCGCTCTGATTCTCGGGTGGATCGAGCACGGCAAAGACCATCCCATCGCGTGCCACTTCACAGTAGCTCACCATGGCGTTGTGCACTGCCGAGGTCGCGCGGCCTGGAACAAGGAGCAGGGCCAAATCTTGAATGGTATCGAATGCGTGAAGGCCTGTCTTGCCCGGCTCCGAACCGATAAAGTCGGTGTCGTCCAGGCCGGTGAGCCCGTCGTCGCCACCTATAAGCTGAATGTTCTGCAAGTCCGGCGCCGGCGTGCTGCTCAGCTGTTGGTCGGTCACTCGGATCAGCACCGAACCTGTATTCGCATCATTGACTACCTTCTCGACATATTGCTCCCCATCTGGATCCATCGACAGGTTGGGAAATCGCTCTCGATAGACACCGTCCTCGATCACGGACAGGTCAAAGAATCCGGCTTCTCCGGATGTGGGCGCTGTTACCTCCACCTCGATGCGGTTGGCATAGGCGCCCGAATCCTTGCCTTCGACCAGAATACAGTTTTCCGGAGTAGGACCGTTGTTGGAAATAGTGGCCACGAGATATTGCGAGGCTCGCAAAGTAGTGGCGGTCGACGGATCAGATACATCTGTGTAATGCACGGTGCGCGCAACCCAGAACATGCTGCCGCCGTTTTCAAAAAATCCAGCCGCAGCCAGGGATAGATCCGAATCCGGCGTGAATCCGCCGAATTTCTGCTGGTACTCTTCGAACGAAGTGCACAACACAGCCTCGCCAATAGGTCCTCGCTCTGTAATGCCGACCGCACCGGCTACCGATGTGGGAACCGAGGGGATCCCCCGTACACGCGGTTCCTCTTCGACTACAATGACTTTTGACGCCAAGAGATTATTTCCCATTATTCACTCCGTTTGCGCTCTTGAGTCTTGGGTTCTGGATCCTGAGTGTTCACAACTTTGTGCTTCTTGCTTCCGCCCTGCTTTTTATTTTCTGCTTTGACTACCAGAATCTCTGCCTTCACGGCTTTGGCCACATCTGGTGCCGCAAGCACGGCCTCGGGCAGGTTTTTTATTTTGGACTTGCCCGGAAGGGTAAGGGATGAGGGCACGCGTCGCTTTTCTCTGCCAGGCAAAACCGTGCAAGTACATTTTCCGAGCGCCTCGCAATAGGTGCCATGGGGTAGGTTGAAGACCCTCATACGGTTTGTGCTGTTGATTAAAGTCACTGTCACAGAGCACCTCCCATGTCTATTGATTCGGTTTCGAGTATGGTCTCGTCGACCGGCTTTGTGATTTCAAACACCATCCCTTCGTCCACATCAAAGCCGCGGATCACGAGCCCCCAGGTGAACGCGCGAACGTCGTCCTGTCCATCGAGACGGGTGCGAACGTCGCCTTCGGGGTCCATCTCCCAGCGCACTGATTCGGAATCTGGATCACTTGTGTCTCTGGACATTTCAATCCACCGGTTGCGGTTCAAGAACGTCGCCATTGCAGCCATCAGGTTGATAAGCTCGACAGTGCGGTCCGAGGCCGCTGTAATGGTGAATATTAGATCGACAGTGTACGGAGGGCTGTATCTGGACACCTCATCCGTGCCTTCTTGTGGCTCCTCGTGAGACAGGTTTGTGGAGTAGAATCTGTTTTCGGCGAGCCTCGGACCAGAGAGCACCAGCGTTGGCAACTCCGACATGGCCACGATGTCAAGACCATCGGCTACCGTGTCGTCATAATCCACTGAAACCGCGATGCTGGTGTTCTCGAGCAGGTGCTCCTTGAGCTTCCTGAGCAGTATCCTCGTGAGCCTTGTCAGGTCAGACTCCCAGACCAAATCCGGTCTCTGATTTCCAGAGCTAGCCATGGCCTAGCATCACCCTTTTTGACACGCGCTCGAGGAACCTCTTTTGCGCGCCCTTCTTGAACTTGTTGAACGCCGGTCTGAGAAACGGCCTGGGCGGAATACGCATCACCACTACGCCCTTGCCAGTGCCCTTTTTGCGCGACACTCCCGCCTCGCGAAAGAGCACGAACAGGAATCGCCGCATCTTGGGGGTCATCGGGATGACAATCGGGTCTGAACCGAATTCGTTCAGCTTGGCGATGTCAATGGTCGGGTTGCCGTCATTGTCACGAGCTTTTCGCGGCACGCCGACAAATGCCTGGCCTCCTCGTACCACAGCAGAAATCGCATTGCGCAGATCCCCCCGCGCCATGAGCGCTTTTGTTCCTTTGAACCTGCGCAGACGTCTCGCAGCCAATGTCAGCGGAGATATCGGTTTGAACGCCTTGCCACCTGGCGCTTGTTTGGTAATTCCCTGCACGATTTCCTTACGCAGTTGCTGAGCTTCCTGGCGCAGCGATATGTCGATCGCCGCCTTGAGCTTGACCGGTACAGTAGCCAGCAGGTGTCTGGCCAAGGCCCAGTCGCCGGTTTTCTGGACTTTCATGCCCTCCTCCCCGCGGCCTGCTGCCGGTCATTGAACGCCACCAGCAGCAGATTGCGGAGCGGCCGGGCTCGATTTAAACCGAATCCAATGGGCCGCGCCTCGGTTACATATAGTCCCGGCGGCGTGCGGATCTGTTGCACGAGCTCGCCGGCTTTGTCGTAGATGGCTGATAATCGATCCCCGGGGCGGATGAGGGCGTCACCTGATGTCAGGTCCACCAGGCCCATTCGCTCCAGGTCTTTGAAGTGAAAAACCAGATCGATATTCGATCGCGGTGCATTACCTGACGCGAACATTTTCAATTCGTCGAACACCTCGGGCTCGACCTGGCAGGGAATGCGGACTGGTGAATGTTCTTGCCGAATGCGTTCTCCGATACCATCGTCATCCAGGTCAACGAGAACCGATTCCTTGAAATCATGATCATAACCACCTTGGAGCGGTCCAGCTCCATCGGGATCCTCGGTTGCCGTTGCCAGGGTATCGAGCCTGTAAAGCTTGGCCAGAAAAGGGAATATCAGCCGGCCGCGCATCACGCCGCTCCCATCCCGGCCGGGCGGCGGTACTGCATGAGGATTCGGTCGATCTCGGGATCGCCCGTGTACTCGCTGTACGCGGCCAGCCGATCGAGCTTGTAGGATTGATCTCGGGTCTTCTCTTCGATAACGCGCCAACGGTTTCGTGCGTCAGCTGCCTCGTCTTCGTTACCGAGCAGGGGAAGATTGCGCATAACCAGCAACATGCACGCCCGCCGGATTCCAAGCGGTGTGCGACCGTACGGGCTGCCGTCCTCTTCGGTGTAGCCCCAGATACCTGTAGCCAGGACATTGCCGTTGCCTTTTGGAAAAACACATTCGTTGCAGAGTGTGAGGCGCGGTGAACAGAATCCCAACTGAACCGGCGCGCCGATGATGATCAGGTCATTTGGATCGAGGGAGATCTCTTCACCGTCGATGGTAAGGAGGCTCAACTCAATGGGAGGCACCTGCGGTTCGATTGACGGTGAATCGCGACCGTCCATCCTGAGCGTTATCGATCGCGGCTCAAAGAACCAACCCGTGATTCGATCGATGGCCCTGCTCGCCTCGTCGATGAGCGCGGTCAGTCTGGCATCCGATGCCTGCGACTCAGTGACACCCTCGTCGCGCAGATCTGTTATGGTCGCGTACACGTTAAACCTTAGGCTGTGTTTCTTTCTTCCCTGACTTGTCGTCGTCAGCCGGTTTAGTCCGAGCCTCAGTAGCCCGTGAGCTCTTGGATCGTTTCTTGGATTGCGCAGGGGGCTGCTCATCCCTGGCGACTGCCACGCGTGCGTTGTCTGCCGGGCGATCCGGCTGCTTATCTTCTGCTTCCTTTTTGTCCCGAGCCCTGGCCTCGGCTTCGGTGCACACGTCAAAGGCGAGCAGAGAATGTGGATCGTCCGCCCGCTGTAGCACGTTGCGGAGATATTCTCCTACCTCCTCGCTCGCCCGGTACCAGCCCTTGCCCGCTTGGAACTTGATGCCCTTGTAGGTGTATCTCTGCAAAACATGACCGCGTCGCGGATCGTAGTTTTTTAGCCGAACGAAAAGCGTCTTCATGTTTGTCCTCCGTGTTCTGTTTCCAAATTAAGCCAAGCCCAAGTTGATCATCTTGGCCGCCCCTTCTTCTTCCGCGTATTTCGTATCTGCCCGCAGGGTGACCACGATTTTGAGCACTCCCTTGGAGATATCCCGGGCCGATTCCACGCGGATCTGCCGCCACACGCCAACGTGGATATTCTTGGGGTGGCTAAGGATGATCGCGGTCTGGTCGCTACCCGGCCCGAGGTCGTCCGGAAACAGCGGCACACCTACAATCGGCACGCCCGAAGCAAACACCGGAACATCGGTTTCGAGGATCCGGTCGCCTGCGACGGTCGCGCGCTCGGCCAGAGTGTTGCGATAATCGAGCTCAGCGTCAGAGGCGACGTAATGGCGCAGCTCGCGCTTGTTCTTGCGGTATCTGGCGGGCAACGACTTCAATAGATCGTTGAACAGATCCTTGGTCACCGTTGCGCCGGCGGCGTCAACGACATTGCTCGTGGCCTGTTTGAGAATTCCGTCAAACTGGGCCAGGAATGGATCAACCGAGGCTGTATCGCCGTTGATCACCACCTCCTCGAGGTCTCGCGAAACCGCCTTTCCGAGCAGCTCCATGATGGTCTGGCGCAGCTCTCCGCGTTCGATATTGTCCTCGAACACCTCGTCGGGAATATGCACCTCTCCCTTGAAAAGCTGGGCGTCCAGCTCCACCTTGGAGAGGTCGGGTTTGGTGCGATCAACCTCGGCTAGCTCCTGGCCGGAATGCCCGGCCCGCAGCACGCGGCTGCCGAACTTGATCTGGTTGATCTCCTTTTTGGGCGCGCCCATCGGCTCGAAGGTCACCTGCCCCAGGAGCACCGACTCCTTGGTGAGCAGCCGCATGAACTTCTTGGCCTGAGCCGGCGCCAATAGTCCGCCGCCGGTTGTCAAATCCGCGAGGACCATGTCTGCTTTTTGCAGGATGGTACGGTTTTCAATGTAACTCATTTTGCACACTCCGTTCATTGGTATGGGGCGTGAGACGCCCCATGCTCTACAGCTCGTGAAAGCTCACCGCCTTGTCCACGCTCTTTCGGTCCATTGGATTGTTCAAATCCAGTGGCCAGCTCTCGTCGCCGCTTTCTCGCTTTGCGACGCGTTCACCGGCTGGAAGGCTGTTGGGCAGACCGAAACGCTTTTCCAATCGCGCCAGTCTCTGCTGTTGCGTTTGAACCGCTTTGACCAGGGCTTTTACTGCGCTTGTCAGTGTATCGCCCTTCGTGGATGTGCCTTCTGGTTCTGCGCGAGCTTTCTCAGTGGCTCTTTGTTCCCCTGATTTTTGGGAAGCCTGGAGAAGATCGCCGATACGACTCAGCGTCGTGTTCAGGGATGCCAAGACATCGTTGGTTGCTTGTTCCCGCGCGTCGTCGCTCGTTTCTTGTCTATCACCTGATGCACCAGTCTGTTCGGCGGCCTCCTCGGAGTCATTAGAAGGATCATCGGAATGGTCCTTCCCGTGAGTGCCTGCGAAATCCGCCAGCACGGTTGAGACGTCGCGAAGAGCCGTCGCCAATGATGCCAGCTGCGGCTTGACTTCCTCCTCGTCCAAGGCGGCGAGCGCCTCACTGGCCAGGGTGAGCTGCTCCAACGCCGAGACAGCCGAAGAGAGGGGATCTTCGATAGCTCCAGAGGCTTCATCCTTGCCGCCGTCTTCTCTTGTGCCGGCTTCTGTTTCGGCAGCGGCAGTTTCGAGTGACTCATCGCTTCCGTTGGTTTCGGTCTCATCTGCTGAGGTGCTCTCCTTGTTAATGTCTGCATCCATTTCATCACTCCTTTTCACGACGAGGAAACGCCGTTTATTGGCTGCTCGGTCTACAAGCGAGACCTCCTCGACCAAGATGTCGAGCAGGCGGCGGATCGAGTTCTGTGTCTTAGGCTCTGAGTCTCGAGGCTGGCTTTTCTGAACCTGCTTCTCCTCGCTCGAGACTTGAGACTCAGGACTCGATATTTCTTCTGTTCTGGCTGATCCTCCGATCGAAAAACCGCTGAGCTCGCCCTCCTTGACCTGTTCCCAGAGCGCGTCGGATAGGATTCGCACGGCGAGTAACCAGGTGCCCTTGCTCACGCTGAAGTTTGCGATTTTCAGATTCGTCGGAGCGAGATAGCTCTCCAAGATCTTCACATCCCCATTCACGCGAAAACGGTGCATCAGACCCAGTCCGCCGTAGTCCTCCATGAACTTGTGCGCGGCCTGCCGGATCTCCTCGGCCGAGTAGATGTCACCCTGGGCGTCGACTGTTTCGGGCTCGAGCACGATCCCGAGCACGTAGCGCTCGTCCTCGGGATCGGCGCCCTTGATGATTGGGACCTCTTTTGCAAAGGGCGTGGATTCATTCGAGCCGTCCGCAATCGTTCTCTTTTGTTTTGCTTCAGCGAGCAAGGCGCGGGCCTTGTCCTGAAGTTTCTTGAGATCGTCTTCATCCAGGCCCGGAATTTTACTCTGCGGAATACGTGCGATCGCGTTGCGCAGGTGCGGGAAGTCAAGCTCGTCTTTGTGATTTCGGATGGGAAAATGGCGCAAGTTACGCGGGATCGTCTTGTCCTCCTCGTCCTTCTTTCCACCTGGCTCGATATATAGGAACGCGCTGTCCGGCAGGTCGTTGATGTACTTCCTGCTCCACTGGGCTTTGTCGAGGCTTGAGCTGGTGCCCTTTCTTTCGGGTTTGTAGTTGGTGATTATTTGGGTTACCGACCGGCGCATGCCGGCGCCTCGATGGGTACCCACACCGGACATATGGCGCCATCTTCGAACGTGAAATCCCTTGAAGAGATCCTTGTTCCCTCGGATGCCGTAGGTACACAGGAACTTGCCCTTGATTTTTTTGAGAACTTGTCCAAACCGCTCCTCATTCCAGTCCTTGTGCTTGCGGCCGGCAGTGGGCACGGAGTCGTATCCTGCGTAGGGTGGATCTAGGAAAAAGAACGTATCTGGTCCGTCGAATTCCTTGATCACTTTTTCATAATCTTCACAGCGGACGATGACTTCCTTGAGACGCGGGGCGTGCCGTTCCAGTCGATCGACAAATTTGGCAGTGACACCCACTGAATCGTTCGCCATGGTGCTGTACCGCAGGCCGTTGAAAGAGAACCTCGATAGATAGGCGAATCGGTAGAAGCGATCGAGCTTGTTCTTGGGCGACGTATTTGCGCGGAGCCTGAGGTAGTGCTCTTTGTCGCCCACCCACTTCTTGCGGCGCAGTCGGGCGATCTGATGTGGTGTGATGTTCTTTGTATATCGAAACGCAAAAGCAATATCGGAATCAATGTCGTTGACCACCTCGGTCTCTGACGATTCCTTCTTGAACAGCACGGCCGCGCCGCCGGCAAATGGCTCCACGTAAACTTGGTGCTCTGGGATCTCGGCTACGATTCGCTCGGCGAGCAAGGTTTTCCCCGCTGGAGATCCCCAGATGGCTGCCTTCGCCACATCGGCTCGACCGATGAGCGCCAGGGTGTCGCGTACACGCGCGAGCGCTTTGGACAATGTATCAACATCGATTGACACAGATTCACCTCTGGCTAGACAAAGGCCGGTCAATATAGAACAGGGACAAGGAACCCGGGGCTCGAACCACGCATGGGCGTGGAAATTGTTTCCCTCGTTTCATGGTTCTACGGTATAACTATGAGACAAAGACACCGATGCGCGGTGTTTTGAATGCGGAGGGAAATGCATGAGACAAATCTCTTTTTCCATATCTGAAGATGAGAACAGCCTGAACGGCGCGCTGACCGCCTATGCCCGCGAGTGGATTCTCGTCGCCGCATCTGAGCTGCCCGAAGATACCCGAAGTATTACTGCCCTTGCCGAATCAGCAGGCGACAACAGACAAAAAGTGGCTCGTTGGCTCGACGCGCTGGGGATTAGAGACCAGGTCTACGAAATGTGGGAATGATCGCATCTCTCACACTGAGAGACAGGTCGTGCGTCATAGCCCGTGATAGGGGGGCGGGCCGATATTGTGGTCCATCAGCTCGCGTTCGGACAATCCACGTTTAAATGAACCAGGGTCATCCCTCACACCCACCCCGGAGCGCGCCACCTCGGCAATGGTCGCTCGGGATTCACCGCGATTGAC
>JAAUYD010220557.1_pt1 | contig 19369 bp, 16 predicted proteins | sample 7278101 | NCBI WGS metagenome assembly JAAUYD01 (sample SAMN14350128, study PRJNA611818) | marine sediment metagenome | isolation source: surface marine sediment (0.6m) | place: French Polynesia: Moorea | collected 2018-08
CTCTAGGGTATTTGTTAGCCAAAGTTCTACAAATACACTGCGGACACCAGTAACTCTGGAGACACTTAGAAGTTTACAACTTTCTGGGTGCCAATGAATCCCCATCTATAAATCTTTGATTTAGATGGGGTGTGTTCAACTATAGTTGGCTAGACAAGAGCCCAATCAGATAAGAATCTCCTGATTTTAGCGAAGCGAAATCAGGAGGTTGTTAGAATCTTACATCAATTTTATCCCTTGATTGACGGTTAATAATATCCGTCTTTGTAGTCCTTCTTTTTCCAGAATAGCATTAGCAGCCAATAACCCACTACTAACGGCCCTTTCCATTAAACCGCAAGCAAATGGCATTTTTACCCAGTCTCCTGCAAGAAATAAATTATCAATTTCTGTTCTAGTTGCTGGACGATTTTTGTAACTATTGGGAGGATAACCAGAGAAGTTTTTTTGATTGACTAATTCTCGATGTAATAAGTTGGCTGCTGATAGTTGAGGGACAATTTCATATAATTCTTGTTCAAAGGTTTGTAATAAAATGTCTTGGGTAGGGAAATCTTTTTCTTTGTAACAGTATGCGTGTAATTCTACTACACTTCCTCCTGTTTGGTTAGCCCACTCAATAAACTGGGTTTGAATACGATGATAGAGAGTAATACTATCGGCCAGTTTATAACCAGAAAGAGAGGTAAAATGACTATATTGCCAATCAAAATCTTCATCAAACCAAAACCTAGCAACGGCAAAGGGATCAGCAACAGCTAACTGTTGAATTTGTTGGGTTAAAGTCTCACTATTTTCTCCTTCTATTCTTGTCCATAACTGTTGTATTCCTGGGACATCGGTAGCGATAACATAATAATCTGCTTGTAACATTTCAAAGTTGGCCTTTTCTGAAGCTTCTTGACTAATTAAATTAACCGATGTTTCATCTTTCTCGACAATTTTATAATGGGATAAGTTTTGTTTTGCTGGTCCTTTTAATACTTTTCCCTTGTCATCATAGACTGCACCATGACAGGGACATAAAAATGTCCCGTTTTCTTGTTTTTTTACGGTACAACCTTGATGGGTACAGGTTAAACCCATGACTTGTTTATCTGTTTCTAAAAATAAGCGATCGCTTGCTCCATAATAAGTCTCATTTTTACCACTTAGAATCGTATTTTTTTTGACTGTAAAAGGAATATTTTTCACTTCATTTCCTTGTTGATAAGTGAGAGATTTAATCTTATTTGATTGACTGATTATCTTACTTACATTGGCTTCTGTAATGACTTTACCTTGATTATTTTTAATCGCAGTAATAATAGGGTTAACTAAGCTGGTTCCCATATCATCTTTTGTTCCGTTAAAAGCTAATCCTTCAGGGTTGCCAAAGAAATAGAAATGAAAAAATTGTAATAATTCCCCTGCACTTAAAACATCAGGTGCATTTAATGTTGATCGAGCAAACGGAAGAAAATATAAATCATAAAGTCCTTGGGGAAAACCTATTTTTGACCAATCAATAACAGAAAGATGATCTAACCGTTCAAAACTATCAGGAATTTTAAACCCTGTAATTTCTTTAAAGACTTGCCAATGGGATAACTTACTAATATTAACACCCCACTTTAAACGATTATCTGACCAAACAGCGAGATCAATAATATTCCAAGGAAAAGCAGAATGACTCGGATAAAAATTCTCAACCTTATAATTATATTTATTGTCAGCAAAGAGAAGAGAATAAAAGTCTAAAGAGCGAAAATTATTCTCAATGTTCAATTCTGAAACAATTTTGTTGAGATTGTAATAGTGAGGAAAAAAGCCATGAAAACCATGCTCCATTTTGAAACTATCTGAACCAAAATTAATCGTCCAACTGGCAATTTTTCCTCCTAAATTAGAGGCTTTTTCTAATAAAGTTACCTCAAAACCACGGCGACTTAATTCATAAGCACAAGCTAAACCCGCCAACCCTGCGCCAATAATAACCACAGATTTAGGGTTAGATAAACCGTAAGGTAACGTTAAACTATCTTGTTGATAAAAAGAAGGAGATGGCTTTTTAAACCGAGAATAGGTTATTAAACTACCTAAACCCCCAACTCCGAGAATTTTCAAAAGCGTACGACGAGAAACCATACAACAATTAAAGGATTAAACAATAACAATAACCCCAAAGATTAATCTTTGGGGTCTTTTATTATAGACCAGCCTTTATATTGGGTGGCTGGCGGTATTTATCTTATGAATCTATCGTAAACTTTTGTATAGTTAATCGGTATTTTCTTAATGTTTTCTTAAGATTTGGTTTTAAGGCATAGGGCTGAAATTCATTATTGATGCGGATAGTGAGGTTTTCCTCATTGCAAGCCAACTGTAAAGTTTCTTATACTTAAAGTAATATAAGTTAACAAACAAACCCTAATCACCATGTTTCCCAACCTCTTTGAAGCGACGAACGAATATTGGCGACAACTCGACGAGATTGAATATCGTTATCAACAAGGGGAATTATCCATCGAAGAAGTTGATAGAGAAGTCGAAATCTTGATGAAGCAACTGGGACAAAAAAGAAGAGAGAGTTTACGCTTTCTTAGAGATACCGTATCTCATTGGATATCGACTCATACTGAATTGTTGATAGGTTTCCTTTTTGTTCTCGTGGTTGCTTATAGTTGGATGTTGACAATGAATCATTAAAAAATTCCTGCTGTCCCACTCTCACCCTAAACCGATTATGAAGAAAGCAAAAACCTCAGTATTACTGAGGTAAAAGAGGAGATTCTATGAAACGCAGAGGAAACACAATGTAAAAAATAAATATTGATTATTAAAGGTGTTTTAAAAGAGCAAGTCTATATAATAGTCAACTTGTTCTTATCTAATTTTATTGTTCCCAAAGTTCGGTGATTTCATATCAACGGGATTTAATTTCCACTTTATTCCACTTCCAAGGAGAAAAGGGAATGGCGAAAACTCTGAATATACCTTGTTTTTGGGACTGACATCACCCCTGATGACCTCATAAGATAAAAGTGTCAAGAGGAAAGAGGTCAAACAAATGTTCAACACCACTACCAACAACACCACCATCGTCCGCAACTACATCATTCTCGCTGCTACTGTCATGTTCGCTTCAATGGGTTTAACCGATACATTTTTTGCTCCTACTCGTAGTGGACAGCAAGAACGTCTCAATAACTATGGACAAGTTGTGAGTGCTGGACTCGTTTCTTATTCTCAAAAATTAGGTCGTTAATTACAGTTTTGACCGTTTTCTCTTGTTTTTGTCCCCGTCAACTTGACGGGGTTTTTTTGTGACAGTTATCAAAGTGTCCCCTATCTCTTGAATTTGGAAAGTGTTGATTTTAACCTTGTTATTAATCGATGGTTAATCGATTATGTGTGGTGTGAGAGAGTACGTAGGAAAGCACTTGGGGTCGAAACACGGCAAGACTCCCAGGTGCTTTCCTCATTATTGGGAGTTCGGAGTTCGGGGTTCGGGGTTCAGAGTGTAGGAATTTTTAAGGGAACATAAGCAATATAAGTTTCTATGATTAATTCAACCATGAGTCAAGTTTTTCCTATCGTTCCTGCATCATCAAAAACCCTGTGGTCAATCGGTGTTTTTGCGGTTTTAATGTTAGGATTATTTTGTCTTTCTCTGTTTATTGCTTATTCCTGCCAACAAGTTAAATTTGAAGTTAATGAGCAACAATTGAGCATTACAGGGGATTTATATGGACGGACAATTCCTTTAACTTCTTTGGTTATTGATGATGCTAAAATCATTAAATTAGATAAATCATCTCCTTATCAACCTCGTTGGCGAACCAATGGAATTGGATTACCTGGCTATCAATCAGGATGGTTTAAGCTTAAGAATGGAGAAAAAGCTCTTTTATTTGTTACTGAGTATAAGCAGGTTGTTTATGTTCCTACCATTGAAAAGTATTCTCTTTTAATGAGTGTTAAACACCCAGAAAATTTTTTAGAATTACTCAAAAATATAAACCATTGAACTTAAATAACTAGAAGATTGAGCAAAAATCATACACTGGTTGAATTGGTAGATTGTTATTTATTTTGATATAATATTAAGTAACATGGAGCATTTTATTGAATTATTTACTTATCAAATGTATGAATATCAGTGAACTAAAAATTGAATTACCAACTGGACTTTCTCAAGAAGAAGCTAAACTATTATTTGCGATTAAACTTTATGAAGATCATAAAATAACCCTTGGACAAGCAGCAAAAATAGCTGGTTTCTCTAAACGTTCATTTATGGAAATATTAGGACAGTCTCGTATCCCTGTTTTTAACTATTCTCCTGATGAATTACGAGAAGAATTAGGATTATGAATGAGATTATTATTGCTGATACTGCTTGCTTAATTGCATTAGAACGGATTGGGCAATTAGACATTCTCCCTAGCCTATTTGATTCTATCATAATTCCTCCTAAAGTTGCTAAGGAATTTGGAATTAGCTATCCTTGGTTAAATATAGAAACCATTAATAATCAAGGAACTGTTTTAGCTTTAAAAATGTTAGTAGATGATGGAGAAGCAGAAGCGATCGCTTTAGCTTATGAACGTCAATTAAAAGTTATTTTAGATGATCAACAAGCTCGCAAAATTGCACGAAAAATGGGAGTAAAAATGATTGGAACGGTAGGAATTTTAATTAAAGCAAAACAAAATAATATAATTCCTAAAATTCTTCCTTTACTCAATAATTTAGAAGCTAATGGATTTTATCTTAGTACAAAATTAAAAAATGAAGCATTAAGAATAGCACAAGAAAGTCAAGAACAAAGTAGGTAATAGAATGAAATCTCTCCTGTAAGAATTTAATAATATTAATCCCCTACAAATCCTATGAACTCGTAAAAAAAGAACGAAAAATCAAGACTTGACAATCGCCTGAAAGTCTTATATCTTACAGTTTACAAGTCTTTGCGCGAGAGAAGACCAACAAAATTTCCATACAGTACATACTTGGGAGGTGTCCCATAGGTGTAGTATCTAATAATTCAAAAGTGAGGTCTGAATAACTCACATAGCTTCCTCCTTCTCTCCAACCGACACGATCGCAAAACTTGTACCAGATTTTTCCATTATAGTCTCTTGTTCCCCCCAATTCATCCACATAGATTTTTTTCTGGACACTGAAGCCAAATTTTCCCTTACTGTAGTGTACCCAAAGCTGGTCAATGGTGCGTAGGTCATCACAGGGGAAGTTATCAATATCTTCTACCCTTAACCATCCCTCAGACACTCGGTTAGCTACTTGAAGTATAACTATAGCAGTTTCTTGGTCTGCTGCTCTCCATCTCCCTTCTGCGAGAAGGTCACGAAGTTTGCTGTAGTCAACCCCTTTTTCGCTTTTCAGTTCTATTTCTGAGGTTGGAGAAGGGATAGGAGGATGGGTTTTGGGGGGTGGAGAAATTAGTTTTTGATGGATAGGTTCAACGTCTTCATCTCTGAGTCCCAGTAAGTTTTGAAAATCTTTTAAATCTAAAAAATGAGTATCTGTTAAGGTTGTTTCTTGTTCAAGAAATTCTGATAATGCGTCTTGATATTCTTTTAGTTTTTGTTGGTATTCTTGATAGGGTTTCAAAATAGATAATTCAATAGTTTTAGCTTCTTCTTCAGTGAGTTTTAAATTTTTATAAAGGCGATTCAAATAACGACGATTAATGGAACTAATTTTACCCTTTCTAATTTTTTTAGTGGCTTCAATACGATATTGTAATTTAGGATCATTTTGAGGAGAATGAGCGAGATAAATATCAAGTCCTTCATCAATATTATAAAATTTAGGAGTCATGGCCGGGGCAGCTTCTAAGACCTTTTTAGAGACATATTCATGAAGTCCTTTGGGTGTAATCCATTGATAACCTGGAAGGGCAGCAGCACCGGTTTTTAATCCTTCTACTAAATAACGAGTATAAATAGAAAGTTCTGAATTTTTTTCCTCAAAAGAAAATTGTTTATTGCTGGAAGATACTAAAATCGCTCGACCAGTTCCTCCTAATTCTGCTTCAATTTCCAGGTCGCCTTTTACTTTCATTCCTTGCACAAAAGCTTCGGAAAAACAACAATCTAAAATAATAACTTGTTTATTACTACGACTATTAGTTATCTGTTTTTGTAAATAGGTAGCCGCTACAGCAGTCGGAGGAATGAGGGAACCCTTATTATCTTTTTCAGTATTAGAAGTGGCTAAATAAAATTTAAAGTAATTATCCCTTAAACCATGACCTGAAAAGTAAAATAAAAGGGTATCATTTGCTTCTCGATTGCTAAAAAATTGATAAATTTCTATTTCTAATTGACTTCTCTTAGGGTTAGGTAATACAGTTACTGTGTCAAATTCACCAATAGTTGGTTCTTGTAACACTTCTCTGATAGCTTCTATGTCGTTAATGGGTTCATTTAAGGGATCGATTCCTTCACTAACTCCCACTAATAATGCTGCTCTAACCATTATTTTCTCCTATCTTTAATCCAGAAAATCATCAATAAGATCGTTTAGTTTTTCGGAAGTCATAAGAGGATTTTGAGGAGAATAGGGAATGTTTATTTTAAGTTCTTTTAGTTTGCCATTTTTATCCTGTTTTTTAGCATAAATTTCTATGTTTTTTTGAGACATATTTTTCGATACCCAAGTAATAACACTTTTGAGGTTGACCACTTTAGTAACAACTTTCAGTTTTCCTAAGAGATGTCCACTTAAACTTTTTGCCCCTCTTGGAGCTTCTTTCATGGGAATTAAACCAGCTTGTTTGACTCCTTCAATTCGTTGGATTTCTGGCAATAAATTCTGACTAATAACCGTTTGTAAAGCTATTTCCGAAAGTTGAGCATCTGAGAAACTAATGGTTAGTTCAATTTCGTTTTCTAGCATAATTTTTCAGAAGATAATGGTTGTTAATTTTCTTTAATTCTAGCTTTCTTCTAACTCCGAACTCTTTTCTTTAACCCATTTTTCCCAGAGATCAGGGCGACGTTTTTGGGTTCTTTTTATTTGTTCATCTCGTCGCCATTGAGCAATTAATTGATGATTACCAGAGCGTAAAATTTCAGGAACTTCCCAATTTTGAAACACAGCCGGACGGGTATATTGAGGATAATCTAGTAAGCCATCCTCAAAACTTTCCGCCTTCAGAGATGCCACTTTTCCCACCGTTCCCGGTAATAAACGAACTACCCCATTAATTAACGCTAAGGCCGGAATTTCTCCACAAGTTAAGATAAAATCCCCTAAAGAAATTTCTCGATCTGCTAAATAACGAACCCGTTCATCAACCCCTTCGTAATGACCACAAATCAAGATCAATTGTTGATAATGGGTAGCCAAATCTTGTAAGGTATTTTGAGTTAACGGGGAACCTTGAGGAGTTAATAAAATGACTTGTGAACTCGGTAAGCGAGGAAGAGAATTAACCGCAGCAAAAATTGGTTCTGGTTTCAAGACCATTCCCACACCACCCCCATAAGGAATATCATCCACCCGATGATGCTTATCAAGCGCAAAATCACGGGGGTTAACCAGATTAACCGCAGCAATCCCATTAGCTAACGCCTTGCCCAAAAGACCAGACTGTAAACCAGAGGTAAAAAAATCAGGAAATAAACTAATGACATCAATCTTCACAATTCACAACTCGCCCCAAAAGTTACAAAAATAATATTAATTTTACTGTTGTGAGCCTAGGGTAGCTTAGAATAGATCAGAGAAACGGGGCCAAGAATTGAGTAAGTACCAAGGCTTGAAGTTGGCATATTCTGCTCTTATCCCTATTATGACTAACTAAGCGACCGTACCGAACCTTCTTTGGCTGAAAAGATAAGATTATGTTGCAATTAGAGACTCAATCCCAACCAAGCCCCATGTCCCAACCTACAACCACCGCCATTTTAGTCATTGGTGGCGCAGAAGACAAAGTGCATGGTAAAGAAATTCTGCACACCTTTTGGTTTCGTTCAGGTGGCACCAATGCTACCATAGCCATCATTCCCTCTGCTTCGAGAGAACCGGTCTTAATCGGGGAAAGATACCAGAGTATCTTTGAAGAAATGGGAGCCAAATATGTCAAAGTCCTAGACATCCGCGATCGCGATCAAGGGAATGACTCCTACTTGAAACAATACGTCGAAGAATGTACAGGGGTATTCATGACAGGAGGAGACCAACTGAGACTGTGTGGCCTGTTGTCCGATACACCCCTGATGGAAAGGATACGGCAACGAGTACAACTCGGTCAAATCTCTTTAGCCGGAACCAGTGCCGGAGCAGCTGTGATGGGACATCACATGATTGCGGGGGGGAGTAGTGGTGAATCTCCTAACCGAGCTTTAGTGGATATGGCCATGGGACTGGGTATCATTCCTGAGATTATTGTCGATCAACACTTTCACAACCGCAACCGTATGTCCCGTTTGTTAAGCGCCTTATCAACCCATCCCGAAAAACTCGGCATTGGTATTGATGAAGACACCTGCGCCCTGTTTGAACGAGATGGCCTAATCCGCATCGTGGGCAAAGGAACTGTTACCATTATTGATGGTCGCGATATGAGTTACACCAATCAAGCACAAATCGCAGCCACAGAGCCTTTAAGTCTCCATAACTTAAGAGTCAACATCTTATCCCACGGAGACTGCTATCATCTACATCAACATCAATGTATTGCTAAAATTAGCAACCCAATACAGTAAAAAAAAATAAAAAATTGTTCAACCTGAACAGATATAAACCCTAATGAAGCGACAAGATCATTAGGATATCGCTTCTGTGTCCTCAAGCGTGCTTTTCTCAAGAAACAGCGAGTATGAAAATATTAAAAACCCTAACCCTACGCGGCCCCAATTATTGGAGTATTAGGCGCAAGAAGTTGATTGTGATGCGCCTAGACTTGGAGGATCTCGCTGAAAAACCCTCAAACCAGATTCCTGGCTTTTACGAAGGCTTAGTGGCGGTACTCCCCAGTTTAGTAGAGCATTTTTGTTCCCCTGGACATCGGGGCGGTTTCTTAGAACGAGTTAAACAAGGGACTTATATGGGGCATATTATTGAACATGTTGCCCTAGAACTACAAGAATTAACCAAAATGCCAGTGGGGTTTGGTCGCACGAGAGAAACGGCCACACCAGGAGTCTATAACGTCGTTTTTGAATATGTCGATGAACAAGCCGGTCGTTATGCAGGAAGGGCTGCGGTGCGTCTGTGTCAGTCTATCGTAGACACAGGAACCTATCCCCTCAAAGAACTCGAACAGGATCTCAGTGATTTACGAGATTTACAAGCCAATGCTTCCTTGGGACCGTCTACCCAAACCCTCGTCACCGAAGCAGAAGCCAGAAATATTCCTTGGATGCCCCTCAGTGCAAGAGCGATGGTCCAGTTAGGCTATGGGATCTATCAGAAGCGTATTCAAGCCACACTAAGCGACTATTCCGGTATTCTAGCTGTGGAATTGGCCTGTGATAAAGAAGGTACCAAAACTATTCTCCAAGATGCTGGGGTTCCTGTTCCCAGAGGCACCACCATCGAATTTTTTGAAGAACTAGAAAGCGCGATCGCCGATGTCGGGGGTTATCCCATTGTCATTAAACCCCTCGACGGTAATCATGGCCGAGGCATCACCATCGATATTAACAGTTGGGAAGACGCAGAAGGAGCCTACGATCTCGCCAGCAAAGAGTCAAAAACGCGGACGGTTATTGTCGAACGGTTCTACAAAGGCAGTGATCACCGTCTGTTAGTCATTAACGGCAAATTAGTCGCAGTGGCTGAACGGGTTCCGGCTCATGTGATAGGAGATGATCAACATACGATTGAAGAATTAATCGAAATAACCAACGAAGATCCCAGACGGGGAGAAGGACACGATAACGTTTTAACCAAGATTAAGGTCGATCAAACCGTTTTAGCTATCCTGGAAAAACAAGGATTACGTTTAGAAACCATTTTAGACAAAGGAGAAATCGCCTATTTACGAGCAACCGCTAACCTCAGTACCGGCGGCATCGCCATCGATCGCACCGACGACATCCACCCAGAAAACCTCTGGATGGCCGAACGGGTCGCCAAAATAATTGGCCTTGACATAATGGGCATTGATGTGGTAACACCTGATATTAGCCAACCCCTCAGAGCCGTAGAGGGGGTGATTGTGGAAGTGAATGCAGCCCCAGGGTTTCGGATGCACGTCGCGCCCTCTCAAGGGTTATCCCGCAACGTGGCCGCCCCAGTGATGGATATGCTCTTTCCCCCCGATACCCCCAGTCGTATCCCTATTGTCGCTATTACAGGAACCAATGGGAAAACAACCACTACCCGTTTAACCGCCCATATCTATCGGCAAACCGGAAAGGTGGTGGGCTATACCAGTACAGACGGGGTTTATATTGGGGACTATTTAGTGGAAAAGGGAGATAATACCGGTCCGTTTAGTGCTGCGATGATCTTGAAAGACCCCACCGTCGAAGTGGCTATCTTAGAAAGTGCCAGAGGGGGAATCTTGCGATCGGGATTGGCCTTTGATAGTTGTGATGTCGGTATTGTGTTGAATGTGGCCGCTGATCATCTGGGGTTAGGGGACATTAATACCATCGAACAAATGGCTAGGGTAAAAGGAGTGATTGCTGAGGTGGTACACGCCGATGGTCATGCTGTGCTGAATGCGGATGATCCGTTGGTGGCAGCCATGACTGAACAAGTCAAAGGGAAAATAGCTTATTTTTCCATGAACCCTGATAACGAAATCATCCAAAACCATTTACGACGGGATGGGTTAGCTGCCGTTTATGAGAATGGTTATCTTTCTATTTTAGAAGGACAATTTACCCTGAGAATTGAAAAAGCCGTTAATGTACCGATGACGATGGGGGGAATGGCCCCATTTATGATTGCTAATGCGTTAGCTGCTTGCGTTGCTGCCTTTTCTCAAGGGGTCGATATCGAAAATATTAGACAAGGGGTGAGAACCTTTAAAGCCTCAGCGCAACAAACCCCCGGACGCATGAATCTCTTTAATTTGGGCCAGTATCACGCCTTGGTTGATTATGCCCATAACCCCGCTGGTTACGAAGCGGTAGGTGAGTTTGTTAAAAACTGGCAAGGACAACGGTTAGGGGTGGTTGGAGGTCCAGGCGATCGCCGTGATGAAGATTTAATTCTCTTAGGTCAAATTGCTGCTAGGGTCTTTGATCGCATTATTGTCAAAGAAGACGATGATAAACGAGGCCGCGATCGCTCAGAAGCTGCGGATTTAATTATTAAGGGTATTTTAGAAGAAAAGCCCCAAGCTGATTATGAAGCGATTTTGGATGAGACAGAAGCCATCGAATCTGGCTTGGATAAGGTGGATAAAGGAGGTTTAGTGGTTATTTTTCCTGAAAGTGTAACTAGGGCTATTTCCTTGATTAATCAGCGTAATCCAATTTAACGAAGTCAGAAGTTCCTCACTACTACCATGCGCTATCGCACAGAAGTCAGAAGTTCCTCGGCACAATATCCATTAAGGCGGATTTAATTGTAGGATATTGGTATTGAAATCCTAATCCTAGTGTTTCTTTAGGCAGGACTTGTTGACCCTCTAAAACGACTTTTGATCCCTCTCCTAAGAGAACTTCTAAAGCAAAATCTGGAACCGGTAACCAAGAGGGTCGGTTCATCACGTCTCCTAAAGTTTCACATAGCTCATTCATTCGCACAGGATTGGGGGCTGTCGCATTAAAAGTTCCCACAATACCTGTCCGTTTTAAAGACTCTTTAATTAACTGTACTAAATCATCAATATGAATCCAAGAAAACCACTGACGACCACTTCCTATGGGTCCGCCGGCAAATAGTTTAAACGGTGGAATCATCTTAGCTAAAGCCCCTCCATTGCCTAAAACAATACCAATACGCAAAATAACTAAACGCACATTGACTTTTTTTACTTCTTGTGCTTCACTTTCCCAAGCTTGACACACTTCGGCTAAAAAATCTTCACCAGGAGAGCTATTTTCATCAAAGGTTTTGGTTTCGCTCGTACCATAATAACCAATAGCAGAAGGATTGATTAAAACCGAAGGTTTATCTTTTGCTTTACTAATAGCTTCGACAATTTTTCGGGTTCCTAACTGACGACTTTCTAAGATGGCTTTTTTATGTTCAGGACTCCATCTTTCTGCAATGGGTTCTCCTGCCAAATTAATGACAGCATCACACCCCGAAATTTTATCTTGCCATTCCCCTGATTCTGTGGCATTGTAAGGAACAATTTCGACATTGGGGAAAGTAGAAGTAGGGTAAATGGTTTGGGCCCGATTAACATTTCTTGTGAAGATTATAAATTGATGACCTTCATCTTTTAAGCTATTGACTAATCGAGTTCCTACAAATCCAGTTGCGCCAGTAATTGCAATTTTCATTGTTTAAATAATTGTTGTTATACTTCTTAGCATAACTGATCAAAGAGTCCTGATTCAATATTTAGTACATAATTACCGTAAATAGCAAAATTGCAGTAAAATCTAAGATGTTGTGTTATTACATTGATCATGGTTGTTAGTCAAACCCTTCCTCCCCAAAATATTGAAGCAGAAGAATCTATTTTAGGGGGTATTTTACTGGATCCTGAAGCAATGGGACGGGTGGTAGATTTAATCACTTCAGAAGCATTTTATGTACAGTCCCATAAAGAAATTTATCAAGCAGCATTAAAATTATATGGACAGGGACAACCTACGGATTTTTTAACGGTTAAAAGTACCTTAGAAGATCATCATTTATTGGAACAAGTTGGAGGATTGAATAAGTTAACTCAGTTATTAGATAGAACGGTTTCGGCGGTGAATATTGACCGTTACGCAGCTTTGGTAATGGATAAATATTTACGTCGTCAATTGATTGCTGCGGGTCATGAAATTGTTGATTTAGGATTTGAAACCACCCAAGAGTTAGAAATTGTTTTAGATGAGTCAGAAAAGAAGATTTTTGCTTTAACTCAAAAGCGTCCCCAAGAGGGATTAATTCATATTTCTGATACTATGATTAAAACATTTAATGAGTTAGAAAAACTCCAGGAACAAACTGCCCTTCCTGGGATAGAAACCGGTTTTTATGACTTAGATGCTATGACAGGAGGACTGCAACGTTCTGATTTAATTATAATAGCTGGTCGTCCATCAATGGGCAAGACGGCCTTTGGCTTAGGTGTGGCTGCAAATATTGCTAAACAGTTTGATTTACCGGTGGCAATGTTTAGTTTAGAAATGTCAAAGGAACAGCTTTCTATGCGTTTATTAGCAGCAGAAGCAGGAATCGAAAGTAACCGTTTACGTTCAGGAAGATTTGTTCAAAATGATCATGAAAAGATTAGTATTGCCATGGGAACATTATCAAATTTACCTATTTATATCGACGATGCTGCTAATATTACAGTGACACAAATTCGATCCCAAGTTCGCCGTTTATTAGCTGAAAGAAAAGGAGAATTTGGTTTAGTCTTAATCGATTATTTACAGTTAATGGAGGGGGCAGGTAGTGAAAATAGAGTCCAAGAATTATCAAAAATTACCCGTTCTTTAAAGGGTTTAGCCCGTGAAATTAAAGCCCCTGTTATTGCCTTATCTCAGTTAAGTCGTGCGGTTGAATCTAGGAATAATAAACGGCCTATGATGTCAGATTTACGAGAAAGTGGTGCTATTGAACAAGATGCAGATTTAATTATGATGTTATATCGGGATGAATATTATAATCCTGATACGGTAGATAGAGGGGTAGCTGAAATTATTTTAACCAAGCATCGTAATGGACCAACGGGAACCGTTAGGCTATTATTTCAACCAGAATTAACTAAATTTTTAAATATGCAAACCAGTTCTAATTATTCATGAAATTTGCCTGTTTTCTTCCTTTAGAAATTAGTACCATTACTAAAAATTTAAACAGTACAGTAACAGCTAATGTCAAAGATAAGAATTCTCCTGGACTTGTTTTTAATTCTTTACTTTTCCAGCGTTGAGGATGACTATACAAAAGATGAATCAATTTTGTGTGTTGTTGTAATGTTAATTGATTAAACTTGATTTTAATTTGATACTGATGGTTATTTCGATTTTCTCCTATTAAATGACTATTAACCTTTAAGTCATCTAATTTTAAAATAAATTGTGAAGCAAGATAGTTTTGAGAATAAACTAAAATAGTTGCTCCTTCTTCAGATATCTCTAAACTTTCACCGAAAATTACTCGGTTAGGTTCAATCAGTTGAATCTTTTTTCTAATGGGAAAACTATCATATACACTAGGTTTAGGTTTATCGAGAAATGCTAATAAAGCAACGGCAACGACTAATAAATTATAAGCACTCCAATAAATAGTAAAATTGATACCCATAATTGTTTTTGAACTGTTTAATAAACTAATACTTAAACTAATCAAATTAAGGATAAAAAATAACATCAGTGGCCATGCTAGTTTAAAATTATAAAGAGAATGTTGACGGGAAATTCCTTTTGGAGTAACTCTAAATTGACTACTAAAAGGTTTTAACATTACCTGAATCGTATTATAAGCAATAGGAAAACAACCAATTAAAGTATAGACATCAGAAAAAATAATTGATCGTGTTCTATCACTTAACCAATGAAATACAATAACTTGGGTAATATAATAAGGTAAAAAGACATAAATAAACTCATCATAGCTAATTTTAATAAAAATAATCTGAAAAATAGAATATAGAAAGGGGAGTGTTAAAAAGATACAACGAGGAATGACATTAAACCAGTTTAATATTCCTTCTAAATGGGCTAATCTTTGCCTTATATTCAGGTTGGGAATGGTTAAAGGATTTTCTTTGATAAAAAAAGCTTGTAAGGTTCCTCTTCCCCATCTTAATCTTTGGGAAATATGGGACGAAATGCTTTCTGCTGCTAAACCAGCACTGAGTTTTTCAGATAAATAAATAACCTCATAACCTTGAGATGATAACCGAATTCCTGTGAAGTAATCTTCACTAATCGATTCAGTAACAAATCCCCCAACTTCTTCTAAATAACTACGTCTCACCACAAAAGAAGTTCCTGCACAAAGAACACTCCTAACTCCATCTTTCATAAGTTGAGTTTGACGATAAAAGACTTCTTCTTCTGGATTTAAAATATGTTCTAATCCTAAATTTCTGGACACAGGATCAGCATTATAAAAGGTTTGAGGCGTTTGTAATAAAGCAATTTTAGGATTCTGAAAAAAGCCAATAGTTCGTTCTAAAAAGTTAGTGGTTGGAATAAAATCAGCATCAAAAACAACAATTAATTCTCCATTAGTCTTAGTCAAAGCATTATTCAGATTTCCTGCTTTTGCATGACTATTATCTAAACGACTAATATAATGACATCCTAATTTTTTCGCTAATTGTTTAACTTCCTCTCGATTGGTATCATCTAACACATAAATTTTTTTATGTTTATAGTTTAATAATGTACAGCCAATGATTGTTCGTTTTAAAATAAAGATGGACTCATTATAAGTAGGAATTAAAATGTCAACAGAAGGAAAATATTGCTCATCAATAACCTGCTGACTATAATAATCAGCTTCTCGTTTGCGATCTTTAAGATTATACATTAAATATAACTGCAGCAAACTACTAAATATGACTAGCAACTCCATTAAAAATAAACTAATACTAAAAATTCCATCTATGGGGTTAGATAAATTTAAACTTGATAGGGATCGCCAATATAAATAACGAAAGGTTAACCCAATTAAAATAGTAACAATTAATCCCCTTGACCAAGATTTAGGATTAGGAGATAATTTCATAATAATTTGAGTTAAAATAACTAGAAAAATTGTCGGTAAATATAAACAAATCTTTTCTGTTGAGATAGTTAACTCCTCTAACCATTCTAATGAAGCAATGGCTATTAAAAAGCCCACTACTGCTAATAATATAAAAATGGGATACCGTTGAGATAAATTGCTTCTCAGCAATTGTAATACAGATTGTTTCTGAGTTGTTCGATCCCGATACCGATTAAAACTTCTAAACATAAGTGATTAGAGATAGATAAGAGTGCTATTTCTATTCTAATCATTCAAAACTTAAATTTTGTTAAGAAAAAGATGAGAATGACTTAAATCAGTAAATACACAGAAACTGTGCCAACAAATTAGATAATTTGTATCTTATTTGACTAAAATTCTAAGCATGAAAAAGGTGGGACGATCCCACCCCCAAAAACGCAGGCTATATATTTATTATCCCATGATATTCGTAAAGAAATCAATAGTTTCTTTTAAAATCATGACAAATTGATCAATCTCTTCATAAGTGTTATAAAAATATAAACTAACTCTAGCACTTCCTGAAGCATCAAATAAACGGTGTAACGGTTGGGTACAGTGGTGTCCGGAACGAATGGCAACCCCTTCATGATCTAAAAGCGTTGATAAGTCACTTCCATGTATTCCTTCTATATTAAATGCTGCTAATGTTGCCCTTCCTTTCCCTTCTTTTGTGGGTAATGGTCCATAAATTCTTAGGTTAGGAATTTCTGTTAGTTTCCTAAACAAATAAGCGGTTAATTCTTCTTCATAAGCATGAATTTTATCCATACCAATATGAGTTAAATAATCAACGGCTGCCCCTAAAGCGATCGCTTCTCCAATGGCAGGGGTTCCAGCTTCAAATTTATGGGGTAATTCTCCGCAGGTAAAGCCATCAAAAAAGACTTCATTAATCATTTCTCCTCCCCCTAAAAAGGGAGGCATTTCTTCTAAAATTTCTCGTTTTCCATACAAAAAACCAACCCCAGAGGGTCCACACATTTTATGGCCACTGGCCACTAACCAATCACAGTCCATTTCCTGTACATTAATCGGCAGATGAGGAACACTTTGACAAGCATCAATTAATACTTTTACTCCCTTTTCATGGGATAATTTAATCACTTCTTCAACGGGATTAATACAGCCTAATGTGTTAGAAACATGAACAACAGTGACTAATTTTGTTTTCTCAGATAACAAGGATTTAAAAGCTTCTAAGTCAAAGTCTTCATTATCTGTTAAGGGTACATATTTAATCACTGCTCCTGTTTGTTTAGCAATGATTTGCCAAGGCACAAAATTACTATGATGTTCCATCACTGAAGTAATAATTTCATCCCCTGGTTTGAGATGATTTAACCCCCAACTATAAGCCACTAAATTGATAGCTTCTGTTGCATTTCTGGTAAAAATAATTTCCTGTCGAGAACCAGCATTAATAAACTTTGCTATCTTATCTCTTGCCCCTTCATAAGCTTCTGTTGCCCTCACACTTAAACTGTGGGCCCCACGATGTACATTAGCATTATCTTTTTCGTAATAATGACGTAAAGCATCGAGTACCGCCACTGGTTTTTGAGAGGTGGCAGCATTATCTAAATAAACTAAGGGTTTACCGTGAATTTCTTGGTGTAAAATAGGAAAGTCCTTACGGACTTTTGCAGCTAGAGTTTTTTCTTGGATAGCAGTCATAATTAAATTTAGAAGTTTGAAGCTTGTACTGAGGGAAGACGAAATATCATAAGTCAGAAGTTTTCTTATCGTTAGAGAACTATTTTACGCCTCGATGGTACGACAAACCACACATTGAGTTAATCGTTGTTGCAGAGATTTAAGGGAAATTTGTTCTAAAATTTCAGCAGCGAAAGCATCAATTAAAAGATGGCGAGCATCCCTTTCATTTAAGCCTCGACTTTGTAAATAAAATAGTTCATCGGCTTCTAATTGACTAATGGTTGCCCCGTGGGAACATTTCACATTGTCGGCTGTAATTTGTAGTTCTGGTTTGGTATTAATTCGGGCTTTAGGTGATAGTAATAAGTTACGATTTAGTTGAGTTGCATTGGTCATTTGTGCGGGTTTTGGCACGAATATTTTACCATTAAAAATGCCATGTCCATTACCATCAATAATACATTTATGTAATTGATGAGTAACCCCATAAGGGTGATTTAAACAAACGGCAGTATGAGTATCAGCTATTTGTTGATTATCAATCATGGTTAACCCGTTAAGATGGCTTTGAGTTTGGGTTCCATTTTGCCAAATTTGTAGGCTATGACGGGATACTTTTGCTCCTAAATTTACCTCATTGCAAGTGTAGCAACTATCTTGATTTTGTGTAATGGCACTTCTTCCTATATGAAAGCTATCCCCTAATTCTCTTTGAATGCGATTATGATTGATGTGAGCATTATTATCTAACCAAATCTCGGTAACAGAATTAGTAAAATAAGGATGATTTTGTTGCTCATCTGAACAATGTTCTGTTACCGTGCCATAATACTCAACCAAAGAAGCACTAGATCCGGTTTCTGCTATAACTAAAGTTCGGGGTTGGATCAAACTCGGTGTATCATTTCCAACTGCAAGAAATAGCAATTGAATGGGAGTTTCTACAGCAATATTTTTCTTAATCCAAATGACAGCAGCATCCTTAAACCCTGCCGTATTTAAAGCGGTGAATGTGTCTTTTTCTCCTTCTTGTTTGCCTAAATAGTTGACAATTTTACCTTTTTGTGCGTCAGATAAATGACTTAAGTTGCCAACATACACATCTGGGGGTAATGCAGACACATTGGACAATTCAGAAACGTATTCCCCATTAACAAAAACAATATAACTTTGTTTGGTTTCAGGTAAAATAAAATTATCAATAATATTCTGGGTAACTGTCTCAGTTTTCGCTATTGTCAAGTCTAACTGATAGAGTTCCGAGAGATCCGTAAACCGCCATTCCTCATCCTTTTTCGTAGGAAGGGTTAATTCTTTGACTTGAGAAACGGCATTTTTTCGTAGCGTTTGCAGATAGTCAGTGTCAATGATGGGAGAATTCCCTTGACACTGTTGTAATAACTTATTTAGGTAGGTTTCTGAACTGATTTTGTCGAGGGTTGGGTTATTCATGCAGTTATAGTCAATAATCGGCAGTTACAGTCTCTCTTGATGCAGGTTTTTTCTGTCTTCAATATTGAGGGATTAGGTCAATTAACCTGAATCTATACCCATCTTACAATACTTTAGAAACATTTTTGTTGTTAAAGTTGCTTTTTGCGATGGGCTAACTATCAATACTGCTCGGCCCGCGAAAAATTGTCTGTTCTATATCCAAAATTTCCCTGCAGCCGGAGAAATCGTCATTTTTGACCGCAGTTGGTATACTGACATCTTGCACCTTCAAACTCAATCCTAATTTTGTCTGAGACAGGAGTGGAAAGGCAGTAGGCAGGAGGTTTAATATATAGCAGAAGAGTAAAATTATCGATAATAAGGCATTTAAAAGTTAAATAATCCTATTTTTAAGTTTTTTTCCTCC
>JAAUYD010106454.1_pt1 | contig 19361 bp, 13 predicted proteins | sample 7278101 | NCBI WGS metagenome assembly JAAUYD01 (sample SAMN14350128, study PRJNA611818) | marine sediment metagenome | isolation source: surface marine sediment (0.6m) | place: French Polynesia: Moorea | collected 2018-08
GCGGGCGACCTGGCGCGTCTGTCGGCCCTGATACGGCGGTGGGACCCACAGACATTGCTCTTCCTCGGCGACCTTCTCCATGGTCCGATGGGCAGCGGGGAGCGATTTGCGCAACAGATCCGGCGGTGGCGCCGGCGACATGCGAGGACCCGTCTGATGCTGGTCAGCGGCAACCACGACCGCGCCGCCGCGGCCCAACTGCAGCACTTCGAACTTGACGGTCAAACCCAGGTCCACATCCAGGGCCCCTTCCGCTTTACCCATCAACCGGTTGCCGCCGAGGACGACCGCTACGGCATCGCCGGCCATCTCCATCCGGCGGTTTCGCTCCGCGGTCCCGGCCGCCAGCGCGAAACCCTGGCCTGCTTCTGCTTCGGTCGGCGGCGCGCCCTGCTGCCCGCATTCGGCAATACTACCGGCAGATATATACTGCGGCCGCAGCCTGGGGATGCGATCGCCGCGATCGCCGGGGATGCGATCGTGGATGTGACCCCGGGCGGCCAGACCGCAGGGTGAGCGTCTGGGATATGACCCTACTGGGGCTAGCGGAATAGACGGCCATTGGGGCCGACGGCACCGATGATGGCCGGCTACTGGTCCGCTTTGACCACCACCAGGGTGATGTCGTCGGCCGTTTTCTGGCCGAGGGTAAATTGATCGAGGGCATCGAACACGGCGCTCAGGATCTGGGCGGCCGACCCTTGGGCGTTGCGACGGATCACGTCGCGGAAACGCGCCTTTCCGAACATCTCGCCGGACTGGTTGAAGGCTTCCCAGATGCCGTCGGTGCCGATGGCGATGATCTGCCCCTTGGTCAATCCCTCCCGGTGGTACTGGCCGTAACACATCTCGGGGTCCACCCCCAAGGCGAGGCCGCTGCCTTTGAGCTCCTCGAACCGATCTTCGGTTGGATCGTAGAGCAGGGCCGGATCGTGGCCGGCGCGGACCCATTCGAGATGCTGTTCTTTCGGATCGAAGAGGATGTAGAAGAGGGTCATGAAGCGCCCCAGGTCGAGGACGTCGCGCGCCAGGTGGCGGTTCATTTCGGTGACGATATCGGAGAGCGTCCCGGGTTGGGAAGCCCGCATGCGCAGAAAGGCGCGGGCAGAGGTCATCAGCAGGGCGGCATCCACACCGTGGCCGGTCACATCTCCCACCACGATGCCAAAGGGCGCCTCGGGGCGCTCCCGACGCCAGAAGAAATCGTAGTAGTCCCCGCCAATTTCGTCGCTGGAGCGGTTACGTCCGGCGACGTCGAATCCCTGCACCAGGGGCTGGTGTTGGGGCAGCAGGCTTTTTTGCACCTCGCCGGCGAGGGCCAGGGCTTTTTTCTGTTCACTCAGGTCGGTGACAAAGGCCATGTTGCCGATGACCTCGCCGTTGTCGTTGCGCAGGGTATTCCCGTGGACCAGGATGGGGACCTCGCGGCCCGCCTTGTTTACAACAGTGCCCTCGAAGCTGCGATACTCCTTGGCCAGGATGGCGTCCCGATTGGCCAAGATGAAGCGGCGGAAGGCGGGGCTGGCGAAATCGAGGGGACGTTTGCCGATGATCTCCTCGCGCGGGTAACCCAGCAACCGGCAGTAGGCGTCGTTGACCTCGATGATGGTCAGCGCCTCGTCCATGAGGAGAAATCCCTCTCCAGCGGTCTCCACGATGCGGCGGAATTTCTCTTCGCTTTTGCGCAGGGCGTCCTCTACCGCCTTGCGCTGGGTGAAGTCGATGAGGATCCCCTGGTTGTAGCGTTTGTTGCCGTCATCGTCCCGCACGACGGAGGTCTGATCCTCCACCCAGTGAACCGTGCCATCCGGGCCCACCACGCGGTACACCTGGGTGTACTCCTCCACGTCCTTTTCGGCGTAGGCCATGATCTCGTCACGGACCCGTTCGATGTCATCGGGATGAACGATATCCTTGAAGTGGGCCTTGCCGCTGATGAAGTCTTCGGGATCGTATCCCAGGTGGCGAAAATTGTCCGAGATGTAGACCAGTCGCCCTCCTTCACCCGCTTCGCGCCGAAAGAGAACCACGGGGCTACGGTCGATGATCACGTTGGCCAGCGCCAGCGCCTCCTCGGTATCGCTCTGCGCCTGACAGGCGTCCGCGTAAGAAGCTGATTGCGTGGCCATGGTCTGCCGCAGCGTTTCATGGGTATCTCGTAGGCGGTTCAGCTCCTGGAGGAGCTCCTGCCGCGATTTTTCCGCATCGGTCCGCATCACAACCGCCTCCTCTCTTTGCTTGCCCGGAAGGGGCGTTCGACCAGAAGGAAAGTAAATCGCCCCGACAGAGGGGTCAAGTCGTGCAGTGGATGCTTGACCTCGCCGGAGTCATGGTTTAAGGGGGCCCAGGGGGAAAGAGGGGATCGATGGCGCGCCGATGTCGTGATCGGCGTCGCCGCAACTAAAACTGCCATTTTGACCACCAAGGATACCGGCGGCATGACCCAACAACCACTCGCAACACTGACCCTGGACAACCAATTGACCCTGAATCTGTTCGATGAATCCCGCCAGATGGCCGCCGATCGTTGGCGCGTGGAACTCGTCCTGCAAATCGAGATACCGATTTCAGAGCGCTGGTTCGACGATACAGAACCACCGGCCCAGGTGGCCGAGTTGACCGCCGCGCTGGGCGAATCGGTGCGCTTTGAGTACCGCGACAGCCGTACCTTCGTGGACGCCGGCGAGAAAGCGGCGCTCCTGGAGCGGCTGCAGGCCAATCTCCTCGCCATGGCGCCGCAATACTATGGTCACGCGAACTTCCCCGCCCGCTATATCGCCAGGCGATATCGACAGGCACGCGCCGAGCACACTGGGGGTTGAGATCGACGGCGATGGAAACGGGGATCAGGTGGGTGTAACCGGCCACCGCTCACCGGTGACCGGTTCGAATAGGGTCTGGAGATGGATCCATATCATTCAGAGGTGTACTTGAAGGAGAGGTTCACCCGCGCACGGTAAGCCGTCACCTTACCGTCCTCCACGCGCATATCCAGCTTGCCGACCTCGGCGATGCGTAGATTCTTCAACGATTGGCCCGCCGTCTCGACGGCGTTGCGGGCCGCATCTTCCCATGATGTAGGGCTCGTTCCAACCAGCTCGATCACTTTGTAGACGCTCTCGCTCATCATCTCCTCCTCATCTGCTTGGGTTCATGGCGGGTCAACAGCGCCGAAAGTCCCCCGATGGACTTCGGCGGCAACCCCCGGGTTGGCACTCCAAAGGGCTTGCGGTGAACAGAATCAGACGTCGGAAGCACCCGATGCCGAAGCGACTGCCGGCATCGGCGCAAAGACATGGGTCAAAGGCAGGACAACGTTCACTTAGGATAGTATGGTCAACCGCTTGGGTCAAGGCCCTGCATGGGATTGGGAAGTGGTGGGCGACGGTGCCCGCGGCTGTCCGGCGCCGACTCTCCCCGCCTGGTGGACCATCGCCCTGAGACGGGCGTTGAAGTCGTCCGCCGCCAGCAGGGATTCCAGGTGCAGATGGAGGCGGTAGCGCCAGTGGTGATCGGGATCGCTGGGGATGTTGATCCGTTCGGCGAACGGGTCCGGACAACGCAGTGCATCGTCCATGGCCAGCAGGTCCTGGAGGGGAAAGATGGCCCACATGCTGGGCGCGGCCAGGTGCTGCCGGACAACGGCGGTGCAAAGATCGGCGGTCGCCGAAACGGGCGCCGGTCCGGCGGCGCCGAGGACCTCGGTGTAGAACGCCTGGCGCCCGTCGGGATCGGACAGGGTTTCCCACCATTCGCGCAGCGACGCCATGTCATGGGTACCGGTGGTGCACACGCTGGCGTAGGGATAGTGTTCCGGGATGTCGAAGCGGACGCCCCGGCGGGCCGGCATGCGCTGCACTTTCAGGCTGAGGATGCCCAGTTGCGCCATGACGGCCGGCACGCACGCCGGCACCATTCCCAGATCCTCTCCGCAGATCAGCAGGGGGGCGGCTTCGCAGATCGCCGGCAGACGCTCAAGGGCGTGGCGGTGCCAGTGGCGTTCGTGCCGCCGGTAGAAAAAGTCCAGGTAGACCTCCCAAAGACGGTTCTGAAGCGCAGGGTCCAGGGCACGATAGGAATCGCTTCTGTGCATAGCGATGCGCGGGTGGTAGTGGCCCGGCAGTTCGGGGTCGGGCAGAAAGAGGACCTCACTACGTAGGCGCAGCAGTTCCCGCCGAAGCGCCGCCTCGGCCGTTTGTCCGGCGCTGCGAATGGACGCGGGCAAGCGGAGTGTTTGCAGCTTTCGTTGGGTGTCGGCCAGCCGCCGCAGGGTGTAGGTATGGGGGGCGATCTCCCGGCAGCAGGCGGCGATGACGGCGTCGGCATGACGGCCGAAACGCGATTCGAGATATGGGCGGCGCAGGAAGGGACGACAGAAACGGGCCGAATCGGCCTGCAGGGGAATCCCCCGTGCCGCCAGATGCGCCTCGCTGAGGGGCAGGGCCGGGTTGAAGCGTCCCATGAGGCCTTGAACCATATCGGCGGGGATCTCCCAGATGCGGAAGAATCCCAGAATATGGTCGATGCGCAGGGCGGCGAAATAGTTGGCCATGTGGCGAATGCGGGCCCGCCACCACCGGTACCCGTCGGACGCCATGCGGGGCCAGTTGTAGGTGGGCATGGACCAGTTCTGACCGCTTTCGGAGAAATCGTCCGGCGGCGCCCCCGCCTGGCGGTCCAGGTGGAACAGCGCCGGTGCCTGCCAGGTATCGGCACTGTGGGGACTCACCCCGATGGGGATGTCGCCTTTGAGCGCCACACCCCGCCGGTGGGCGTAGGCGACAGCCTCGGAGAGTTGGCGGTGAAGGTGGTACTGGACCCAGTAGACCTCACCGACGGCGTCCGCCTGGGCGGTGTGGGCCCCGGTGAGGGTCTCGATCTGGGTTGCTGCATCTTGATAGGGCCTCGGCCAGGTCCGCCAGTCGGCGCTTCCGAAACGATCCCGCAGCAGGCAGAAGGCGGCGTAGGGTCTCAACCAGAAGCTGTTGCGCTGGCAAAATTCATGGAAGGCCGCCTCCGTCGACAGGCGCTCCTTTTCATGCGCATAGAGTTCGCGGATCAAGCGCCGCTTGAGGGCCATAACCGCTTCGTAATCCACCGCCGTCCGGGCGTTGAGGCGCGCGCCCTGCTCCGCCAGGGCGGCGCTCACCCCTGCCGGCAGCCGCTCGGCCATGGTGGCGATTCTCAGATAGATGGGGTGCAGGGCGAATACCGAGAGGGCCCGATAGGGGTAGGCGTCGGCCCAGGTGCCGGTCATGCTGGTATCGTTAATGGGGAGGAGTTGGATCATCGCCAGCCCCGTCCGGACCGCCCACTCCACCAGCAGCTTGAGGTCGGGAAACTCGCCAACCCCCAGCCCCTCCCGGCTGCGCAGAGAGAAGAGCGGCACAGCGACACCGGCACCGCGATAGTGCCCCCGTGGGCTGCGGAACGCCTCATCCGTGCGGATCTTGGTGGGGAACCCCTCCCCCTGCGGTTCGAAGCTGAGCCGGCGGTTGTCCCCGCTCTCCCAGTCGACAAGTCGCTTGGCGGCGACCTGCCAGAGGCCGTATTTGTACGCCACTTCGTTGCGGTCGGCGGGCAGCGCCACCCACAGTGTCCACCACGGCGCCGGTCCGCGCTGCATTACGAGGGCGCGATCTTCCCGCCAGCCGCCCAGATGGGCGGACGAACCGACCAGACACAGGCGGTGCTGGGCCGGCACACAGCTCGCGGCGATGCGAAAGTGCACCCAGCGGAGCCCGGGATCGCCCCCCACTGGCGAAGATGGCGGCGGACCCGGGCTCCCGTCACGGTCGGGCGGGAAGAGCACCTGGGTGAAGAGGTGGGCGTTCAGGAGATCTTGGGGATCTCCCGGGGCATGCCAGTCGTCGCGCAGTTCGATCCCCGCTCTCACCAATCCCGTCTCTAAGGGGGCGAAGACCCGCACCGCACCGCCCTCCCAGATGGGATCGCCCCCCTCCAAGAGCAGGTACTTGTAGTGAAATCCGTGGGTGAAGGCCTGGCGGGGCAAGGTCAGCTGGAGATCCCAGCGCCCCGGGCCAATGCAGAACATGGGACGGGCCTTTTCCGGCCGCCACCGCCCCAGCTCGTCGCAATCTCCGCCGACCGCCACCTGTTGGCCCCAGCGGGTGGGGCAGTCGATGCGAAAACGAAGCGCGCAACCGTCGGTGGCAGGGGTGCTCATGACGCCGCAGGAAACCGAATCAGGGCGAACCCGTAGCCGGGCAGCTCCAGGATGTCGCCCGCCAGACGGCCGTTGCGCGCCAAGGCGGTCAGCGGAACCACCTCAGCGGTCGCGTCCCGCTCAGCATCGAACCCCACGGCTCGAAGCCGCAGCGGTTTCGCCTCGCCGCCCACATTCACGGCCACCCACAAGCGCGCGTTGCCAAGGCGGCGTTCGAAAATGACCGCTTGCCCGTTTTTCATCAATGTCTTGTAGCTGCCCGCCATCAGTGCGGGGTGGGATCGGCGCAGCCGCAGCATCTCGCGCACCACTGCCAGGGTTCCGTGGGGATCTTCCGCCGCCTGATCGAGGGGCGGACTCGCCCCCAACGGCAGCCAGGGGTCGGCACCGCTGTTGAAGCCGCAATTGGGAAGATCGGCGGTCCAGGGAAAGGGACTCCGACAGCCATCGCGGCCCTTGTAATCGGGCCAAAACCGGATCCCGAAGGGGTCCTGCACCTGTTCGCGCGGGAGCGCCACCTCCGCCATGTCGATCTCTTCCCCATAGTAGAGAATGGGCGTCCCCCGAATGGTGAGCAGGAAGAGCAGCGCGGCCTGCTGCAGCCCTTGCCGCGGGCCGCGGCAGTCGAATCGGCTCAAAAGACGGGCGCTGTCGTGATTCCCCATCGACCAGCAGGGCCAGCCGTCGCCGATGACGCGCTCGGTGGCTTCAACGATGCGCAGCCAATACCCCAAATCGGCGTTTTCGGTGAGCATGGCGAAGGTGTAGGCCATGTGCAGGCGTCGGCCGTGTTGAACGTGTTCGGCGGCGTGCGCGATGAGGCGCTCCGGCTGGCGGATGCCACCCACTTCTCCCACCGAGGCAATCGCATCACCTTCGTCCATCACCGTCCGCAGAAACTCAACGCATTCCCATTGCTCCGGCACGCCTTTGGAGTAAATGGCGTCGAAACGATCATAGGGGTTGAAGTCGCCGTGCACCGAGCCGTCATCGTCGCACACTTCGGGATTGTCCCGCAGTTGACGGTCGTAGGCGAGGAAGTTAACCACGTCGAAGCGGAATCCGTCGACCCCCTTTTTCATCCAGAAGCGGAGGATGTCGGCCAGGGCCGCCCGCATCGCGGGCTGGTACCAGTTCAGGTCGGGCTGCTCCTTGAGGAAGGTGTGGTAGTAATATTGCCCCCGCCGCTCGTCCCAGGTCCAGGCCGGGCCGCCGAAGAAGGAGAGCCAGTTGTTGGGCACCGATCCGTCCGGTTTGGGATCCGCCCAGATGTACCAGTCGGCCTTGGGGTTGGTTCGGTCCCTGCGCGACTGGACAAACCAGGGGTGTTGGTCGGAGGAGTGGTTGAACACCATGTCGATGATCACCCCAATCCCGCGCTGATGCGCGGCGGTGATCAGGGCGTCGAAGTCATCCATAGTGCCGAAAATAGGATCGATACCGGTGTAGTCGGCCACATCGTAGCCGAAATCGGCCATCGGGCTGGTGAAGAAGGGCGAAATCCAGATGGCGTCGACGCCCAGCCCGCCGCCGCGGCCGTCGTTGAGATAGTCCAGCTTGGCCGTGATGCCGGCCAAATCGCCGATGCCGTCGTTGTTGGCGTCGTAGAAGCTACGGGGGTAGATCTGGTAGATGACGGCCCGTTTCCACCAGTCCGGATCGCGATGATAGTCTGCCATGGCTGTAGGCTCTTTCCATTGGTTGGGTTGCATCGACACCGTCGTCGGTCATTGCGCACCGCTGCGGGATCGCCCACGGATGGGGCGGAACATTGCAAAGGGGGCTTGCAGGTGGTGTCCGTCGGTGCGGCGCGGGCTGCGGGGGATCCATCCCCGACGTGAAAGGCTGGCTCTCCCCTAATGGAGGCCGACCGGATTGTCAAGCAGATGCTAGTGGGGTGAACTGCCCTGATCCGGCGAGTGGGGGTCATGGTCCGCCGTCACGTCCCGGGCCATTGCCTCCCGAATCAGCGGCATAACGTCCTCCAGTGACGGCGAGAGCCACTTGTCGGGGATGCCATCACTACCTTAGAAGACCTGACGACGGCGAGGGGCGCCCACCGATTCGGTGCGACGGCCCCTGCAGCGCTGGCGGAATCCGCCAACCCGATGTCAGCGAGGGGCGCAATGCCATTCCCCCATCGGTCGGAGCGTGAGCGGCTTCGGCCGGGCATGCTGCTCAAAAAGGGCCGCGCATTCGGTGCAGGCGCTACAGTGTCGGTCACAGGCGAGCAGGCGATCCAGCAGATCCTCGGGCAGGGAGCGGTTGGGCAGGTCCCAGCACTCGGCCATCCAATGGCTGGCATCGAGCAGTTCCAGGAGATTGCCATCGAAACGGCCCTCGACATAGGCCGACACCGTACGCGTCGCAAAGGCGGGGCCCAGGGTGCGACCGCAGAGCTTGATGAGATCGGCCCAAGCAGTGTAGCGGCCCATATCTTCCGGACGGATAACGGGCGCCGCCAGAATGCGGTGCGGGCTTCGGTTGAGGATCCGCTGGCAGGCCAGATCGCGGTTGAGGCGGTGGGTGTCCATGGGCAGCCCGCCGTTGGCGGCGGCGATGAGGGCTTCATGGGTGGACCGATAGGGGCAGTGGTCGAGGCAGCCTTCGTTGGCCAGCAGCTCGATCCGCAGGTTGGGCCACCCTCTGCGAATCGCATTGCTGAGGGCCGCCAGCTGTCTTGGGCGGCGATTGAGGCTGCGGTCCAGCGGGAGTTTCCCCGGCGGCCGAAAACCGCAGGCGGCCACCAGATCCAGCAGCGTATCGACCTTGTCGGCGGCGTCGATGTGAAAATTCACGCTGGGTACGGCCTCGAGTTCGGCGGCCAACTTCGGTGCGGCATCTCCCAGAGCGGTGAGCAGATAGCTGTCGGCGAAGATCAGCCCATCCAGAACGCCGGCATCGCGAAGTCGCGTCAGCCGGCCGATCAGCCGGTGGAGGCGCTTGCCGACCCGGTAGGTTTCGCCGGGGTGGAATCGGCCATTGGCCAGCAGGTATTTCTTGGGTTCGGGCAGCCGCCGAAGCAGTTCGACCAGGGTGTCGACGGCGATCTCCCGCAGCCGCACCCGCGCATCGCTCAAGCCGCCGTCGTAGAGGCTGAAATGGACGGCCCCGATCCGCGGACCGAGATCGGCGAGATAGGCGATATAGGCCGTGTCCGGCAAAAAGGGGACGTTGAGGGGAAGCACCGCCGTTAACCCCGCATTCGCTTCACGGCGGCCACGATCACCTCGAGGGCGCGGTCGATCTCGGCCGCGGTGGTGGCGCGGCCGGTGGTGAAGCGCAGGGTGCCTTTGGCCCACGCCGCCGGCACCTGCATCGCCTGGAGCACGTGGGAGACCTCCACCTGGTCGGCATGGCAGGCCGCACCGGCCGAAGCGGCCACCTCGCCGCCGATCGCATCCAGCAGGCGGTCGGCCGCCAGGCCTCGGAAGGAGATGCTGCAGGTGTTGGGCAGTCGTTTGGCGCGGTGCCCATTGATGCGGACCTCCTGGAGAGCGCTCTCCAGGCCTGTCTCCAGCCGATCGCGCATCTCCCGCATATGACGGGCATTGTGATCCAGTTGGGCCGCGGCGATCTCGCAGGCCTTGCCCAGCCCGACGATCTCCAGCACGTTCTCCGTCCCGGCGCGCCGGCCGTTCTCCTGGCCGGCCCCATGACAATAGACCTCCGGCGCCACCCCTTCTCGAATGAAGAGCGCTCCGATCCCTTTGGGGGCGTAGAGCTTGTGGCCGGCCACGGACAATAGATCCACCCCCAAATCGGTCACCCTGGTGGGGATCTTGCCCACCGACTGGGCCGCATCGGTGTGCATGAGGATCCCCTTTTCCCTGGCCAGGGCGGCGATCTCGGCGATGGGCTGGATGGTGCCCACCTCGTTGTTGGCGTGCATGATGGAGATCATGATGGTGTCGGGACGGATGGCGGCGGCCGCGTCCGCCGGGTTCACCAGTCCGTCCTCGTCGACGGGCAGTATCGTCACTGCAAAGCCGTGGTCCTCCATGAAGCGGCACACTGCCAGAATGGCCGGATGTTCGATGCTGGAGGTGATCAGGTGGGACCCTTGGGCGTAGCGGGCACCGGCGATGGCCTTGAGGGCCTGGTTGTTGGACTCGGTGCCGCCGCTGGTGAAGAGCACCTCGTCCGCCCGGCAGCCGAGGATGCCGGCCACTTGACCACGGGCGGTCTGCACGCCCTTCCGCGGACCGGTACCGTACCAGTGGCTGCTGGAGGGATTGCCGAAATGGGTCTCCAGAAAGGGCCGCATCGCCGCAATCACCTCGGGGGCGTGGGGCGTGGTGCCGTTGTAATCCAGATAGATGGGCTGGGACATGGGCGTCACCTCGTCGGGTTGGGGACCATTGACGGCTGAAAGCTCAGATTAGCATGTTTGCCCCGCTGGGCCAATCGTGTCGGATGGGGGCCGCGGCGGTGCGTTGACATTGAGGGGGCTTGCGCTAAGATGGCGCAGGTTGGAACGTCCGGTCACGATCTATCCATCAGTGAGACAACCCCATGCCGCCAAACGTCATCCAGCGCCTCTTCCCCGAGGTCGACCCGGCCAGCATCGCTCTACTGCCGGTATTGGAACACTTCCACGAAGGCGTCATGGTCACCGATGCCCAGGGCGTCATTCTTTACATGAACGCCGCCCAGGCCAAGATGGACGATTTCATCGCCGCTGAAACCATCGGCAGGCGGGTCACCGATCTCTACCGGGTCGACGAGGGCACCAGCCCCGCCATGTCCTGCATCCATTCGGGCAAAGCGGTCCGCAATCTGGCCTGCTACTACCGCACCCACCTGGGCAAGGTGGTCAACTCCATCCACAACATCTATCCCCTTTTTGCAGGAGAGCGGCTCATCGGCACCATCTGCTTCATCAGCAACTACAAAAGCGTGGAGCAGAGTTACGCGACCATCGGCAAACAGCGCACCTCCAAAGCGCTGCCCACTTACGGGGTCTCGCCGGACAGTTTCGAACCGCAGTTGCGCAAAAACGGCACTCGCTACAGTTTCGACGATATCATCGGTGCCGATCCCGACCTGATGGCGGCGGTGAAGGCCGCCCGCATGGCGGCCGCCTCCCCCTCGCCCATTCTGCTTTTCGGCGAGACCGGTACGGGCAAGGAGCTGTTTGCCCAGGCGATCCACAACCACAGTCCCCGCACGGCCAAGCCCTACGTGGCCATCAACTGCACGGCCATCCCCGAAAATCTTCTCGAAGGGATGCTTTTCGGCACCGCCAAAGGGGCCTTTACCGGCGCCATTCACAAGGCCGGACTCTTGGAGAAAGCCCACGGCGGTACCCTTTTCCTCGACGAGGTCAACGCCATGTCGCCCAGCCTGCAGGCCAAACTGCTGCGCTTTCTGCAGGAGCGCAGAGTGCGCCGCGTCGGCGCGACGCGCGAAATCGACCTGGACGTCAAAGTGATCAGTTCCACCAACGTACCGCCCCACAACGCCATCGATGCGGGCGACCTTAGGGCGGATCTGTTTTATCGGCTGGCCGTCGTCTATATCCACATTCCGCGCCTGCAGGACCGCAGAGGGGATCTGGACCACCTTGTCGCGCATTTTCTTTGCAGGGCCAACGTCCGCCTGGGCAAGCAGGTCAGCGCCGTCAGCATGGCCGTCATGGAGCGAGTCGCACACTACGCTTGGCCGGGCAACGTGCGCGAGCTGGCCCATGTCATCGAAGGGGCCATGAACATGATGGTCGACGACGACACCCTCCGCAGAAGAGATCTGAGAATGCCGCTGCTCGACAAAACCTTGGCAGGATCTCCCAAGAAGATGCCCCTCACCCCCGCCCCGAACGAGAAGAATACGGCCGCCAGAGGGCGCCTGCGCATGGTGTTCCCCAGCACTGCCGAAAGCGTCCAAGCTGCCGGTAAGCCCTTGGCGGCGTTGAAAAAGGCCCACGAGATTTCCGCCATCCAGGAGGCCCTCACCGCCACCGGCGGCAACGCCGCCCAGGCCGCCCGCCGTCTGGGCATCTCCCCCCAACTGCTCAACTACAAACTGAAACGCTTCGGCATCGACCGACAAGCGTTCAAGTTCCGCTGAAGCGTCCCAATTTGATCTTCCCTAATGGCCCCACTGGGACACCGATTCTCTTCTTCGAGATTGTCATACTTCCCACATCATTATGGTGCGGTCGGACACATTAACGTATGCGGGGCTGGCTCTGATGGAGAGAAATTGCCACACCTGTGGTCTCACCCGCCGGCAATTCAGGCGTTGATGGTCCGAATCGATATGGCCGGACGGCCCAAACGCTTAGGTCATTGACTCGATTTCTGCCAGAAGGGCCAGGGCCTGCTCATTGTGGGGATCGATTTGGAGGATCACCTGGCACAATTGGCGCGCCTTCTGGTGGTTTTTTTGGCGCAGGGCATCCACGGCATAGTCGAATGACACGTGTTGAACGCGTTGTTCAGCCTGGATGGCGAAGTAGCTGGGCCGATCGCCGATCAGTCCCGAATCGAGGGCCAACAGCCGATCCCAGTACTCCAGGGCCTGGGTGTACATTTTCTGCTCCTGGGCTTTTAGGGCTCGGTCGTGCGTTTGCTGGATCGCATCGAGTGTGGACAGCATTTGTATGGCCTGAGCGGTGGCGGGCGTGTGGGGTCCTTGGGCAACCAAATCTTTCACCATTTCTCTGGTGTTGTCGAGTCTTCCGGCTGCGTAAGCAGCCAGGGCCTGCTGTAGGTATGCGCTTTGCCGTTCCTCTGCGGATGGCTGCGCGTCGGTTGCATCCGTATTGGCGGCCGACACTTGGGGGCTGGCAGCCTGCTCTGCCGGAGCTTGCTGGGAGGATTGGGGGGCCTGCTCTAAGGAAGCGACAGCATCCGCCGTGAACCGCTGCAGTCCACGGGGGCTGAGCTGAAAAAGCGCGGCGCCGGCCAAGGCCAGGCAAAACATGGCGGCGGTGGCGAAGATCCATCTCTTCGTGAGAAAGGACCGCTGGCGGTCCGCATTCGTCGCCCCCGGGGCGTCATGCCGGCGCGTAGCGAACCGCAGCACCGTTTTGCCGACCATAATTTCGTCGCCATCTTTTACCACCTGAAAGCCCGACAGCCGCTGGCCGTTGATGAAGGTGCCGTTGCTGCTGTCAAGATCGTTGACCACACAGGCATCGTTGGCGACCCGGATGACCATGTGTTTGGCCGATACCAGGTTATCGTCGATGCAGACATCGCTGTGGCGCGACCGACCCACCGAGGTGCTCTGCCGATTCAATGGATGGGTGTGCAACACTTTGCGGTTCTCATCCAGCACCATCAAGCGGTGAAGCTGATGTTGCAGCCCCGCATCCGGCAGACGGGTCATCAGCATCGTGGCCATGGTCTGGTCCTGGTTTGCGGCAGCCGCTGCGGCGGCCGCCTCGGACAGCCGGTGTCTGATACCGGGCTTGGATTTGATCGCTGGGCCGAAACCGGACTCTGGGCTCGTCGATGTGATCATGATCTTGCGCTCCTTTCTGGTTACCGCGGCGCCTTCTGTGCGCCCACGCCGGTGATCGTCCCAATTGCTTGCGTACCGCCAGGGGAACGGGTGTTGTAGAGCATGGGGGGATACGCGTTGTAATGTGCCCCATCACGCTTCTGGCGCTTGTCTTCGATGCGCCGCACCAGGCGCTGAAGGGTGTAGCTGGTTTGGGTGTCCAGCGGCGTGATGATGACCACGTCGGGTTTGGGGGCCGGCGGCGACGGTTGCTCGACCTTGGGTTTGGTGGCCTCCGACGGCTTTTTACCCTTCGGCTGGTCGTTTTTCTTGGTGGCCGGTTTCTTTGGTTTCGGCGGCTGGGGTTGCGCCGGTTTCTCAATCGAGCGCTTCTGCTCCAAAGCGGCCATGCGTCGGGTCACGATCTGGTCGAACCGGTTGCCCGAGGCCAGGCTTACCGCGCCCACCGGCACCGACAGGTACACTCGCTCAAAGGTGTCCACGGGTACGGGATCGGCCTTGCCGTCGTAGGCTGGGTCGAGCTTGGTCAGCGCCGCCCGGGTTTCGGCGTCCAGCTGCTCGTTGACGGGCACGGGGTGGCCGTGGAGCCAGAGAAGGCGTTTGAGCGACAGAATCCGGCCCGCCGGATCTTTGCTCAAGTAACTGGTGCGCAGGTTTTCCAGTACCACTGGATCGGGTGCAACGCCGTCCAGCAGCGTCCAGTACGGCAGGTCCAAGTAGCGGCCCACCAGCTGGATGACGCTAAACTGCACCAACAACCGCACTGCGGCGTGGCGGCCCTGGATCTTTTTCACGCTGCCGCGCAACCCGATGGTGGGCCCGAACAGGGTGAATCCCAATTCGCCTTCATTGACACCCTTGTAAACCGTGATTCCATTGCTGGCCTGCATCTTGGGGATGCCGAACTGCGCTTGAAAACTGATCAGATTGAAATCGACGCCGATTCTGGCCTCGCTCCATTTGTCGGCTTGGCTGATGTCCATGCCGATGGTGTTCCCGTCGAACAGGTCTGGCGCTTTTGAAAACTCTTTGGTTTCGATATCCAGGTTGCGCGACCGTTCCACGGCAACCAGGACCCGATCGAATTCGGTGATCCCGCCGGCCAGCACCACGTCGGGTACCAGCTTCTGATCCTGGGTCGGGTATCCGGACACCTGAATGCCGGCAAAGTAATCCGGCCAATACGGGATGTAGACCACCCGTCCGCCGATGGCGTTCAGCGCGCTATTGACCATTAAGGTTATTTTCTTGGGGATCTCGCCACCGCTGTGGTAGGAGGTGCCCGTGTCGTCGTCCACTTCGCGACACTGGATCTTCATTAGCTCGGCGCCGTAGACTTGGCTCTGCATTCCGAGCCGGGTCAGCGCATCGCTGAAGACGGTGGTGGTCGCCACCGGCGGCTCGGAGGGCAGCTGGAGCTGCTCGGGTTTGGGATCAATGGCCGCGCATCCGACCAGGCCCCATATCAGCAGCAGAGCGCCGATGAAGGCTCGTTTGCCGTTATATCCCAGGTTGTAACGTCCGGATGTTTTCATGGTGCACCCCTATTACTCGCTCACCGCGTTGATATCTTCACCGTCGAAAATGATGGTGACATCGCCGTTGAAATCGGCGCCAGCCTGGTTGATGAAGCCACCGATGGCAAGATCGCCGCTGCTGTCGCTGAAAAATGAGTTGCCGCCTCTGGATGCCGATGCCTTGGCCCTTCGCTTGATGAAAGAGATGTTCACGCTGGGTTGCCCCAAGGTGTCCCACTCTTCGATCTTCTCGTCGCCCTTGATGCCGTCGTCGAAATCCCCGGCAGAGGCGGCATCGTTCCAGACCGCCACCAGCAAGAGGAGTAACATCGGGGCCGCGTATTTGATGATGTTCAAGCGCATATCTTCCTCCGGTCCTTTGCATTCACATTGCGACCTGTGACCGGGACGGGGCTGCGGCAGCCGCAACCCCGCCCCACCGGGGTCGTCGATCTTTCTTATTCGAAGCTAGCCGATGCGATGGCGGCCTTGTTGTCGTTTCCGTCAATGAAGTTGACGGCGTCATTCAGATTTTCCGTGTAGTTGTATACGGTTCCCTTGATCTCGGAATGTTTGGCTTGGACGGTACTGATCAGAGCGGTATTGTGATCGCCGTTGATCTCGTTGTAGGAATTCCGCAGATTCTTGGTCTCATTGGTGATGGTACCCTCGACCTTGGAGTGTTTCAGATTCACGCCGGCGATGGCGGCGGTGTTGCGGTTACCATGAATCTCATTGTAGACCTCGTAGACGTCGGCGGCCCGGTTGGTGACGTCCCCATTGACCCTGCTCTCATACATATGGATGCTGGCAATGGAGGCCTTGTTGTAATCGCCGTCCACGTGGTTGAAGGCGTCTTCCAACCGTTCGACCTCGTTGGTAACCGTCCCGTGTTCACCGACATAGCTGTTTTTCATCCGAATGGATGCGATGGAAGCCTTGTTGTGATCGCCGTAGATCCTGTTGGTCAGGTTATTGCCGTCATACAGGCTGTTTTTCACCGTACCTTTGATCTCGGAATCCGCCAGAGCGAAACCGGAAGTTGCCAGAAAACAGAAACCGACCATTGCCACCGTCTTTACGAATTTGCTTGCCATTGTCTTTTCCTCACTTCTTTGGTGTTGTTTAGAATCGCTTCTCTTAAAGTGCGTGGCCACTTGCCTCGCGTTTCGCCATGGGTAAGAGCAACGGCTGTGCCAAAATTGTATTTATAATATTTTCAATTACTTGTAGAATTTTACCGGAATTTTCCGCACTTCAAGGGTTGCTTCAAAATAGAGCAGACCAATAGCGGGTTATTTTGTAACTATCTGTTATGATTTTAATTTGGCGGGATATGCTTCAGAATGATGCAATCAGCGCCCTGCGCGGTTGCGATCACCGGCCTCAGCACGCATCATCAGGCCGAGGGGCCGATGCCCAAGCTTTTTATGCGTCGATTGAGCCGGTTGCGGTCCATGGAGAGCATTTTGGCGGCGGCGGATTTGTTCCATTTGGTGATTTTCAGGGCTTTGAGGATATGAAGCTTCTCCACCTCCGCCAGGGAAGGAAATGGGCCGTCATCGGAATTGGCCTGCGCGGAATTGACATCTATCAAGCCCTTGAGATGGCGCGGCTCGATGGTCGTCCCATCACATTTTAGAATGATCTGGATCAGCGTGTTGCGCAGTTCGCGGATATTGCCCGGCCAATCGTACGCTTTCAGCAGCCGCAGCGCCTTTGCGGAAAGGGAAAGTACTTTGCCTGCTTCTGTGTTCTCGCGGCTGAATGATTCAAGAATCATCTCGCACAGAGGACCGATATCCTCCCGACGCTCTTTCAGGCTGGGGGCCGTGATCTCTACATTGGCCAGGCGATAATAGAGATCATCCCTAAAATTCAACTGCTTGCGATGGGTCTTGATATCCTTGTGTGTAGCCGCAATGACCCGTACATCGATTTTGACCGGCACCTTACCGCCCACACGCCAGATCTCCTGTTCCTGCAGCGCACGCAATACCTTGGCTTGCTGCTCCGCCGGCATGTCTCCGATTTCGTCCAGAAAAAGCGTGCCGCGATCGGCCAGTTCGAAAATGCCAGGTCGTCTCTCGGACGCCCCGGTAAATGCGCCCTTCTCGTGGCCGAACAATTCGCTTTCGAACATGGAGGGGGTAATGGCGCTGCAGTTGCGGGCGATGAATCTGCCATTGCGGCCGGAGCAGTCATGGATATAGCGGGCAATTACTTCCTTGCCGGTGCCCGTCTCGCCAAAAATCAAGACCGATATTTTAAACCGGGCAATGGTCTTGCTGTCGCGGAATACTTTCAGGGTCTTGTGACTGCGGGCGATGATCTCATGCCGCCGCAGCTCACGGGCCAATCGTCTGTCCTCACCGGAAAATTCGTTGGAGCGGCGCTCCCCCGGCAGAAGGGATGCGGCAATGTATTCGGCGGCAGCCTCTAAAATGTCGCGGTCAATTTCCGAGAAAACGCCGGCATCGTCGGGATGGTCCAAATATACGCAGCCGATGGTATGCCCACCCGTGGTCAGGGGCACACAAAGGATCGATTTAGAGCCCGATGCGTCGGTATTCAGTGTAAAATCGCCGTGTGGAGCGCTGCGCAGCAGCGTCGTGGTATCGTTGCTGAGCGCGCGCTGGATAGCGGTCCGGCTGACGGTGGGCTCCCCCTCCTCCGGGGCGAATCCACGGAAGTGGGTGAAGACGGGATCGGCACCCTCCTTCTTCAAGACCACGATTCCCCTCTGGGCGCCGGTGATCTCAAGCAAGGCATCAAGCACCAGAGATCCTGGATCCGTTTCGGTTTCGGCGGCAAATAGATCGCGCGCCATTTTCAGCAGACAAAATACTTTGTCCTGAATGCCGGTTGCCTCAATCGCGGGCTGGTCTTGCCACATTGTCTCCAGCATCTCGATCGGGACGCTGCCCGCCAACGTGACATCGTTCAATCCGTGATGCGGCACATCTTGAACGGCCACATCGTCCACAAATGTCAGCAGGTATTTCTGGATCTGGAAGGAAGTCCCATCGGAGAGTTCGTGACGTTGGATCCGCTCACCTTTCACAAAGGTGCCATTCTTGCTGACTTCATCGATCAAGAAAAAACGGCCATCCTTTCGCTCAATCAAGGCATGAATTCGCGAAACCCCGGCGGCATCCAAGAAAACATCGCTGTTGGGGCCACGTCCGATCTGGGTTTTGCGCTGGAGGGGCACCACCCGCTCAAACTGAGAGTCTCTTGATATGACGATGCTGGGCATGCCGGCCCCCAATCAATGGCGTATGATAATCCGGAGGGTACAATTATGAACTTAAGCAAAGTGTGACATAAATCAAGGCAAGCAGATCGGCCACGATACGTCCTCCATACGCCCTGTTAAACGAGGTTCTATGGTCCGGAAAAAAGGCGCTGGCTGGCGCATCCAGAGGCCTGAGACCTCGACCTCCTCGATAGGGCCCTTCCGCCGAGAAGAAAAAGTGCAACTCCACCACCCGTTGGGAATCGCCCATCGATCATGAAAAATCATCTGTCATCTATTGCTGCAGGCCCAATCATTTTCTCTGTTCATAAAACCCAAGGTCACGCACACATCAAGGGTGGAGGCGCATGCTGAATAGGAATTGAACCTCCATTGCAATGGCCAATGTCGATTTCATTTTATTTTGAAAAAGCTACCGGATCATGGCTTAGCGTAGGGATTGATCGCCTCGGGTGGGCGGTCGTTGCGGATAAATTTGAAGAAGCAGAACAGCTGAGATCAACGAGGGCGTTTCGGGTATAGGCGGTTGTAATGGTGAAGCTGTTTGGAATTTATTTGGGAAGGAGCGGGTTTCGCCGAGCGTGATTTCGCCAACCGGCGATTCTCCAAAGGCTTGGCAGACGGGCTCAATGCTGGGCAGGTATGAGAAAAGTGTATTTTTTTGGGTGGGCCCTGTGGTTATCAATCCTAAGTTGTGTGATTCATAGACATCGTTTCAATTAATGGATAGTAATGATGAGCGATGAATCCAGATATCAATTAGGTATGGTGTCCCCCGAATTAGAGGCAATTAGGTATGGTGTCTCCCGAATTACCTGTGGTTATCAATCCTAAGTTGCGTGATTCATAGACATCGTTTCAACTATTGGATAGTAAAGCTGGGCGATGAATCCAGATATCAATCAGGTATGGTGTCCCCCGAATTACA
>JAAUYD010117536.1_pt1 | contig 19358 bp, 18 predicted proteins | sample 7278101 | NCBI WGS metagenome assembly JAAUYD01 (sample SAMN14350128, study PRJNA611818) | marine sediment metagenome | isolation source: surface marine sediment (0.6m) | place: French Polynesia: Moorea | collected 2018-08
CATTCTAATTCCGGCCGCCGCCTTTCTCCTGATCGCCAATCTCCAAGCCGGGGCGAGTTGGCAGGTTTCTTTTTTGGGCTATGAGCTGACCTTTCTCAGGGTCGATAAGCTCAGCAAGGTCTTCGGCTATATTTTCACTCTCAATGCCTTTGCCGCCTTCATTTACGCTTTTTACCTGCGGGATGCCACCCAGCACGTGGCGGCCCTGTTTTACATTGGCAGCGCCCTGGGCGTGGTGTTTGCCGGCGATCTGATCAGCCTCTACCTCTTCTGGGAAATCATGGCCGTGGCCAGCACCATGCTGATCCTGGCGCGCAAGTCCCAAAAGTCCCTGGGTGCCGGCTTCCGTTACGTGCTCGTCCATCTCGTGGGGGGCCTTTGTCTGCTGGCCGGCATTCTGTTTTTTATCTCCCAGACCGGCACGACCGCCTTCGAGGCCATGACCGAGCGCAACCTGGGCACCTGGCTGATCCTGATCGGGTTCCTGGTCAATGCCGCGGCCCCGCCCCTGCACGCCTGGCTGGCGGACGCCTATCCGGAAGCCACGGTGACCGGCGGTGTCATTCTCAGCGCCTACACCACCAAGACGGCGGTCTACACCTTGATCCGCGGCTATCCGGGATGGGAAATTCTGATCGTGATCGGCTGCCTGATGACCCTTTACGGGATCGTCTACGCTCTGCTGGAAAACGACATGCGGCGCATTCTGGCCTACAGCATCATCAACCAGGTCGGTTTCATGGTCACGGGGGTGGGCATCGGGACGGCCATGGCCCTCAACGGGGCTGCGGCCCATGCCTTCTGCCACATCATCTATAAATCGCTGCTGTGGATGTCGGCCGGGGCCGTGCTCTACATGACTGGCAAGAGCCGCTGCACCGATCTGGGCGGGCTTTACAAGACCATGCCCTGGACCCTCATCTTCGGCACCATTGGTGCCCTTGCGATTTCGTCCTTTCCCGGCACAAGCGGTTTCACCAGCAAGACGCTCATCATCGAACAAAGCGTGGCGCAGCACCTGGTCTGGGTCTGGCTGGTGCTGGAGATCGCATCGGCGGGCGTCTTTCTGCACGCGGGGATCAAATTCCCCTATTTTGTCTTCTTTGCCAAGGACAACGGCCTGCGGCCCGGCGAAACCAACCGGACCATGCTGGCGGCCATGGGCTTCATGGCGTTTCTGTGCATTTTCCTGGGCGTCTATCCGCAACCCTTGTATGACGTGCTGCCTTTCGGGGAAGTTCACTACCAGGCCTACACCCTGTCGCACGTGGTATCCCAGCTGCAGCTGCTGATGCTCTCCGCGCTGGTCTTCTTTCTCTTTCTGCCCCTCCTGAAACGGACCGAGACCATATCGCTGGACACGGACTGGTTCTACCGCAAGGGGGGACGGGCCGCGTACCGGGTGGTGGATGCCCTATTCAACAATTTGAACCGGGCCTGCGACCGGATGCTGGCCCAGGGGCTGACCGGCGCCGTCAACCGTTTTGCCGCCAACGCTCCGGCGCGTGCCAGCAGTTGGCTGCTGACGCCGATCTATCGTCTCCAGGGACGCAATGGCGATGCGGTCGACAATTTCCGGCGCAGGATTCAGCACGCCTTTGACGCCGGCTTGGCGCCTCTGGGCATCAGTGCCGCCGTCTCGGGACTGTTTGTGGTATTGCTTTTTTTGCTGCGCTGATGATTTTTTGACGGCGAGAAAGGTGATTAATAGCCGGCAGGACCCTGCTGAACATTAGAGGAGCAACCGATGGTTCCGATTGAAGACCTCAAGGACAGTGTCGACCTGACGCATCTGACCGATGACATGCTGGAAAAATTCACGACGATTATCGATGTGCTCCATTTCGAGGAGGACGATATCGTGTTCCGGGAGGGCGACCCGGCCGACCGGTTTTATATCCTCAAATACGGCAAGATCCTGCTCGAGAAAAAGATCTCCGAAAAGATATCGTTTGCCATCGGGGCCATCAAACCCGGCTATTCGTTCGGCTGGTCGGCCATGCTGAATGACCGGGCGAGCTACAGCACCCGTACGGTCTGTGCCGAACCCTGCCAGGTCTTTTCGCTTCGCGCCGGCAAACTAAAGGCCCTGCTTTCCGAGGAGCCTGAGATCGGCTTTCTCTTCATGCAGCAGCTTCTGGAGGTGGTCAAAAACCGCCTGGATCACCGGACCAGTCAGTTCGTGACCGTTCTGCGCAATCACCCGGATATTGAAAATCTCATCTAACGGTCCCGCTCGGGGGCTTGTCGCGCCGCGGGCATCGGTGGCCAAGAGTGTGCGCACGGGCAGCCGATCGCATCGCATTATTGGGCAACAGGCCCGCACCACTCTGCCCCGCCCTGCACGGCGGTCACTTTCCCGACAGTTGATTGCATCCCGATCGGTGGCGGCCGGGACAGGCGGATACGCTTTCCACCGCCGAATGGACCCGCTCGCCACCAGGCGCCCGGCCCACGCCAAAGCCAATGAGGCGGTCGCGGGCCAGAGTTGACTTTCGCGCCATGCTGCCATAAGAGACCCTTAGCCTTGAGTCGTAGGGAGGGGTAACTTATCGAAATTATTTCTACAGCCGGGGAAATGCAGTCACGCGCGGGCCAGCTCAAACGTGCCGGCCGCACCATCGCCTTCGTCCCCACCATGGGGTTTCTGCACGAGGGCCATCTCTCGCTGATGCGAATAGGGCGCGAGCGGGCCGATACCCTCGTGGCCAGCATTTTCGTCAATCCCACCCAGTTTGCTCCGGGCGAGGATTTCGAGGCCTATCCGCGGGACATGCAGCGGGATCTGGCCATGGCCCGGTCGGTGGGTGTCGACATTGTATTCACCCCCGATGACACGATGATGTATGCGCAAGGCTTCCAGACTTACGTCAGCCTCGAGGAGCTGCCCCGGGGTTTGTGCGGCCAGTCGCGACCCATTTTTTTTCGTGGCGTGGCCACCGTGGTTGCCAAGCTGTTCAACATCGTGGGGCCCGATATCGCCGTTTTCGGTGAAAAGGATTTTCAGCAGTTGGCCGTCATCCGGCGGATGGTCAAGGACCTCAATTTCGGCATCGAGATCGTCGGCGGCCCCACCGTCAGGGAAGCGGACGGCCTGGCCATGAGTTCGCGCAACGCCTATCTGCGCCCCGAGGAGCGGCCAGCCGCCCTAAGCCTCCACGATGCCCTGCGCCAGTCGCAGGCCATGGTCCGCGCAGGCGAGCGCCGCGCGGATGCGATCATCGCCGCCGCCGAACGGCATATCGCTTCCTTTGCCGTCAACACCATCGATTATATCGCCATCGCCGACCCCGATACACTGGAAGACATGGCCAGCGTCGATCGTCCGGCCCGCATGGCCCTGGCCGTCAAGGTCGGTGCGACCCGCCTCATCGACAATATGGCTTTGGGGCGATAATGTGAAGGATCGGCCATTACCAATTGCGGGCCGTCCAGGCCACGCCAAGGAGATGAATTAAATGAGCAAGGAACAGTTTTTTTTCACGTCCGAATCGGTCACCGAAGGGCACCCGGATAAAGTCGCGGACCAGATTTCCGATGCGATCCTGGACGCCATTATCGGACAGGACAAATCATGCCGGGTGGCCTGCGAAACGATGGTGACCACCGGCATCGCCTTCGTGGCCGGCGAGATCACCACCAGCTGTTACGTGGATATCCCCCAGATCGTTCGGCAGACCATCCGGGATATCGGCTATTGTTCCTCCCAGATGGGGTTCGACTGCCAGACCTGCTCGGTCATCACAAGCATCGACCAGCAGTCGCCGGATATCGCCCAGGGCGTCAATGTGGGTGAGGGGCTCTACAAGGATCAGGGGGCGGGGGATCAGGGCCTCATGTTCGGGTTCGCCTCGGACGAAACCCCCGAACTGATGCCCATGCCGGTGATGTACGCCCACAAGCTCACGCGACGCCTGTCCGTTGTGCGTAAAAACGGTGCCCTCGATTTCCTGCGGCCGGACGGCAAGTCCCAGGTGACCATCGAGTACGAAAACGGCACCCCGCTCCGGGTGGACACGGTGGTGGTCTCCACCCAGCACAAACCGGATGTGACCCACGAGCAGATTCGCGAGGCGGTCATCGAGGAGGTGATCAAAAAGGTCATACCGGTCGAGATGATCGATGGCGACACCAAATACTACATCAATCCCACCGGCAAGTTCGTGGTGGGCGGCCCCATGGGCGACTGCGGTCTCACCGGACGCAAGATCATCGTCGACACCTACGGGGGCCAGGGCAGCCACGGCGGCGGCTGCTTTTCTGGCAAGGATCCGTCCAAGGTCGACCGCAGTGCCTCGTACATGGGGCGGCACATCGCCAAAAACGTGGTGGCCGCCGGTCTGGCCAAAAAATGCGAAATCCAGATTGCCTATGCCATCGGGGTGGCCCAACCGGTTTCGGTCATGGTGGACCTAATGGGCACCGGCGTCATCCCCAAAAAGCGCGTGAAGGAAATTATCCGCGAAGTCTTCGATCTGCGGCCGGCGGCGATCATCGAATATCTCGATTTACTGCGCCCGATTTATCTGCCCACAGCGGCCTACGGCCACTTCGGCCGCAGCGAGGAAAGCTTCACCTGGGAGAAAACCAACAAAGCCGAAGAGATGCGCCAGTTGGCCGGGATCTAGCCCCCGTACGGAGCTGACCGGTCAGCGTTCAGCCCATGGTCGCGATTTTGGCGTTTGCCGGCCGCAACCGGCGGGGCCGATGCCGGGGCGCATTGCAAACCGGGGCGGCGGGTTTATCTTAAACTTTCAAAGCGCCATCGCCGATATACACACAGGCGCATGGCGGCGGCCACGGCTCGTGCGCAATCTTTCCGACGGTGCCGCCGATAAAGAATCTATGATCGGGGCGGGTAATCACCCCGAGGCAATCAAGGAGTCTCGATGTCCATCGTATCCATGCAAAAGCAACAGCTCGACAATGACGCGCTTGACCTGAGCCTGCCGTACAAGGTGGCCGACATGGCGCTTGCCGATTTCGGCAACAAGGAAATGAAACTGGCCGAAAACGAAATGCCGGGCCTGATGGCCGTCAGGGCCAAATACGGCCAGGACAAACCGCTCAAGGGCCTCAAAGTGACCGGCAGCCTCCACATGACCATCCAGACGGCCATGCTGATCGAAACGCTCGCGGCTCTGGGAGCCGACGTGCGCTGGGCCAGCTGTAACATTTTTTCCACCCAGGACCACGCCGCGGCAGCCATCGCCAAGAACGGCACGGCTGCGGTCTTTGCCTGGAAGGAGGAGACCCTGGAGGAATACTGGTGGTGCACTGAAATGGCCCTGACCTGGCCGGATGGCTCGGGGCCGGACTTGATCGTCGACGACGGCGGGGACGCCACCATGTTCATCCACCAGGGGGTCAAGGTCGAAAAGGACCCGGCGCTGCTGAACATTAGCTATGACAACCCGGATATGAAAATCCTGATGGAACGCCTCAAAACAGGCCATGCGGAGGACCCCGGGCGCTGGCAGCGGGTGGCCGCCAAGGTTCGTGGAGTGTCCGAGGAAACCACCACCGGTGTGCATCGCCTCTATCAGCTGGCCCGCGACGGCGAACTGCTCTTCCCGGCGATCAACGTCAACGATTCGGTCACCAAGTCCAAGTTCGACAACCTTTACGGCTGCCGCGAATCCCTGGCTGACGGCATCAAACGGGCCACCGACGTCATGATGGCCGGCAAGGTCGTGGTGATCTGCGGCTACGGTGATGTGGGCAAGGGCTGCGCCCGCTCGATGCGGGGCTACGGGGCCCGGGTGCTGGTGACCGAGATCGATCCCATCTGCGCGCTGCAGGCCGCCATGGAGGGCTTCGAGGTGGTGACCATGGAAGACGCCGCCGCCATTGGCGATATCTTTGTCACCGCCACCGGCAACTATCACGTGATTACCGGCGCCCACATGGAGCAGATGAAAAACGAAGCCATCATCTGCAACATCGGTCATTTCGACAACGAGATCGACATGACCTATCTGGAGACCACGCCCGCCTGTACCCGGGAAAACATCAAGCCTCAGGTGGACAAGTGGACCCTGACATCCGGCCGCACGGTGGTTGTGCTGGCCGAAGGGCGCCTGGTGAACCTGGGCTGCGCCACCGGACATCCCAGCTTCGTGATGAGCAACAGCTTTACCAACCAATGCCTGGCACAGATCGAGCTGGCCAGCAAGCCGCACGAAAAAGATGTCTACACCCTGCCCAAAAAGCTCGACGAAGAGGTGGCCCGCCTGCACCTCGATCGACTGGGCGTAAAGCTGACGAAGCTCAGCCCCGAGCAGGCGGGATATATCGGCGTGGCGGTGGAGGGGCCGTTTAAGCCCGATCATTACAGGTACTAAGAGGGTGGCCCTGCCCAGCGGACATCTTTTCGCCCCAGGCGGCTCACCCATTGTTCATCTTCGACGTAGACAGGCTGCGCTGGCGGTACCCAATGATCTTGTGTATTGCCTGGAACAAAAACCTGCCTACTGGGCAGGGCTTAAGTTAACTCAGCACTGGGAATTCGAAAACTCGCCGCCGGAAATCATTTGATATCATCAAATCTGGTTTGATTTTAGCGCGTTTGGGTATCGGTGTGATCTAGAACATCGATCTTAACATCAGGGGTCTTTGAATTTTCTACACTTAGATTTTTCAAATGCCTAACCGTTGTATTGATCAGCCTTGTAGTCGTTTGGACCCATCTAAAATATCAAAATCCGGCGGTTAGATACAATTCAACATATCATGTGCAAAAGCGCTGTAAAAGCAGACCGATAGGTAAACTTATGGGGTTGCATCAACAAATTCTGTGGTCCCTCATCCTGACCGACGTTGATCTAATGTCAGACTACCGGTTGGCGCGCTCGGATTTGGGACCCTAAAATTGATTATTAGACCTCATCGGCAGAGGGCGCAAATCGCGCCTGTAAACTTTTGCTTCCATTTTTTCCGACCATGAAAGGCGTTGAGATATGAAAATGATTCACTATATAGCAATTGTGGCAATCACACTTGCCTCAAACTACGCAATCGCGCAAGGACCCGTCGTTATCAATCAGGCTATCTCTGAACAAGAAGTTCTAGCTTCTCAACAGGGGTGGTGTCAGGCACTCGTTGACATTAGTTCTACATACGCGAAAAACGGGCAGGCAGCAGCCAGAGCTTTGGCTGAACAGGTTATCGATAGTGCCTACGGTTATCAGATCGGTACCGTTCTCTTTAAGCCCACACTCACTGTGAATCCGCAGACATTTCGCACAACACGTGCAGGGGCATTATCCTATTTTATCGGAGGGGATTCATCCTTCCCGAAAGACACAGGCTTTGCACTTAAAGGTTGGGAAAAATGCGAAATAGACAACGCCGCCATTTTCATTACTGGCGATAGTGCAACTACGATGGGAAAGGTCCACTTCACCGACAAAGACGGAACAATTACATCGGTAGACAAGACGTGGGGGTTTGTTAAGGACGATGCGGGTTCACTTCGCATTGTCGTTCACCATTCGTCATTGGAGCATCAGCCGAAGTAAAGGCCTCAGGCAGGCGCTATTCGATGACTTTCCAGCCGACATTTACTTTTTAGGACAAAACAGGCGATTCGTTTTTGCCAGCTTCTCTTTAGGTAGCGTCAATAATCTTCCACGCTTTTGAGTGCGGTGGCTTTTTTGGTTCAGGCAGCGACTTCTTCTTTTTCCATCTCTTTAAGAAGATCAAAATCGAGAATACGACATGCTCCCCAGCGCCTACCGCCGATGTGGCGAAGCCGAGCAAGGTGATTTTATCAGGCGCGGCCGCCGCTCCAGCTGAGCTTGGCCTTGAGCACGTCGAAATATTCGCTGCCGGGAATCCGGATCATATGAACCGGATGCGGGCTTTTTTCGATCAGGATGGTATCGCCGTGCTGGACGTCGACCCCGGCCTGGCCGTCGAGGGTCAGGATCAGATTCGTGGCGCGTTCCTCGGGCTTGATCAGGATGCGGGTGCCATCCGGAACCACCAGCGGGCGATTCGTGAGCGTGAACGGACAGATGGGGGTGATGACGATACCGGGCACCTGCGGGTGAACCACCGGGCCGCCGGCCGCCATGGAATAAGCCGTGGATCCGGTGGGCGAAGACACGATCAGGCCGTCAGCCCGGAAAGTGGTCAGATAATGGTCGTTGATGTAGGTGGGGATGAGGGCCAGGCGGGCCAGTGTGCCGGTGTTGATCACCACGTCGTTGAGAACACTCTCGTGGCAGCGTTCGGCGCCCTCGCGGTTGACGGTGACGGCCAGGCGCATGCGAAGCTGGATATCGAAATTCCGTTGCAAAACGGATTCCGCCGCGGCAAACAGGTCTTCCGCCGCGATTTCCGCCAGGAAGCCGACCTCCCCGAATTTGACCCCCAGGATGGGCACCGGCGCCTCTCCGATCCAGCGCACGGCACTCAGGAAGGTGCCGTCGCCGCCCAGCACGAAGACGCAGGCCAGAGAACGCGAGGGCGATGAGCGCTGGGCGCAGGTGTGTTTGTCGTTTCCGATCTCGTCGGGGTCGATGCGCATGAAAGCGACGTCACGGCTTTTAAGCCAGCGTTCCAGACGATCGGCGGTTTGCTGGGCCTCGGGGACGGTTTTCACGATCAGGCCGATAGGGTGCAACGTTATGCCTCCCATGGAAAATGGCGATGTACAGACAAGCAAACGTTTGATGGCGAGGTCTTCCGGGTTGCATTACTGGATTCCCTCCGGGCGGTCAAGCCGCAATCAGCCCGGCCGGGGCGCCGGGTATCGACTTCCGGCCGGAAGGCGTACTGATGGACATTTGTCGGAAGGCCGCGTATAACCGACAGAAAAAGTGGAGAGACCGGCATGGAAGTCAAAAACTACAAGGACTGCGAAGAGAAGGTCATCGATAAATTCCCCTTCAAGGGCACCCCGCGCGACGTGGTCGGCACCAGCGTTCGCTGGCTGTCGCGTTGCGGCGACGACGGCACCGGCTACCCCGAGTATGGTCTGCGCTATTTTAGCATTCAGCCGGGCGGTCAGATCCCGATTCACAACCATTTTTACCATCAGACCATGTACATTCTCAGCGGGCGCTTTGAATGCTGGCAATTCGACACGGCATCCGAAAGCGTGGTCCAGAGCGTGGAAGTCGGGCCCGGCGATTTTGTCTACGTACCGAGTATGGAGCCACACGGCATGCGCAACCTCAGCGATACGACGCCGGCGACTTTTCTGTGCTGCATTTGCAATGTTTATGAAGACAAAGATTCGACATGATCCCGGCCGCTTGCAACAACCGAACCCATGTGGCGCCACTGGGGGGCGAAAGGCGGCGGTGGTCGCCGTCTTTCCCAAATTCCATCTTGACGGGAGCTTACCCCGCGATTATAAGAGTGAGGTTTGATCACAGGTAAACGCTGATTTTCGTTACTTTTTCAAGGAGGAGAGGATAATGAAAAAGCCGATTGGAAGATTCATCGTGCTCGTGGTTGCCCTGGCGCTCGCCGGTTTGATGATCTACGGCTGCCCCCAGCAGGAAGAAAAAAAGGCTGAAGCCCCAGCTCCGGCAGCACCCGCCCCCGAGCCGGTTGAACCCGTCAAACTGGGTGTGGCCGGCGCCCACAGCGGTGACTTGGCCTCCTACGGCATTCCCAGCGTGCGCGCGGCCCAGCTGGTCGTCAAACAGCGCAATGCCATGAACGGCGTCGGCGGCCGCCAGATCGAGGTGCTGGTCGAGGACGACGTCTGCAAACCCGAAGTCGCCACGAACACGGCCACCAAGCTGGTGACCGACAAAGCCCACGTCGTGGTCGGACACATCTGCTCGGGTGCCACCAAATCGGCGCTGGGGATCTACAAGGAGTCCGGCATCATCGCCATGAGCCCCTCGGCCACCAACCCGGCCCTGACCCAGAGCGGCGACTATCCCAACTTCTTCCGCACGATCGCCTCCGACGATGCCCAGGCCCGCCTGCAGGTTGATTTCGCCCTGGACAAGCTTGGTCTCACCAAGCTGGCCGTCCTGCACGACAAGGGTGATTACGGCAAGGGCCTGGCTGAATTCGCCAAGGGTTTCCTCGAGGCCGACAGCCGCGCCGAAGTGGTGCTGTATGAAGGCATCACGCCCGGAGCGGTGGACTACTCCGCCGTCGTTCAGAAAGTCAAGCGCTCCGAAGCCGAGGCCGTGATCTTCGGCGGCTACCATCCCGAGGCCTCCAAGATTGTCACGCAGATGCGCAAAAAAGGCATGGACACCATCTTCATCTCCGATGACGGCGTCAAGGACGTGACCTTCATCAAGGTGGCCGGCGAATTTGCCGAAGGCGTTTATGCCACCGGCCCGGTGGACACCTCCAAGAACCCGATCGCCATGGAGGCCATCGAGGCGCACAAAAAGGAATTCGGCGAAGATCCGGGGGCTTTCTACCTGAATGCCTACGCCGCAACGCAGGCGCTTCTGAACGCCATCGAAAAATCCGGATCGACGGACTTCGACGTCCTGAAGCAGACCCTGCAGAACGAATGGGTGGCCACTCCGCTGGGCATCATCAAGTTCGACGAACGCGGGGACGCCATCGGCGTCGGATTTGCTGTCTATCAGGTTCAGGGCGGCGACTTCGCGACCATCGAAATGTAGTCAAGGCCTGTGCCAATTTCAGGGGTCGGACCTTCGGGTGCCGGCCCCTGATGTGTTTAGGGCCGGGCAATCTATTAAGGCATATCTCACTACCTGTGAAAGGCGCATCGCCTCCGCACACGCGCGAAGCGGCTGTCGGCATCCGGCCCAGGATAACGGGAGGGCCGAACCGGCGATAGGAAACCAAGCCGATGGATTATTTTCTGGAGCTCTTCCTGGGGGGATTGACCCGCGGCAGCATCTACGCGCTCATCGCCCTGGGATACACGATGGTTTACGGCATCATTGAACTGATCAATTTCGCCCACGGCGAAATCTACATGATCGGGGCGTTCACCGGCCTGATCGTGATCAGCGTGCTGACCCTTTTGGGCTGGAACACGGTGGCCATTATCATCATCGCCGCCCTGGTGGCCATGGTCTATTCGGCCGCCTACGGTTACACCATTGAAAAAATCGCCTACAAACCGCTGCGGGGCTCCCAGCGCCTGTCGGCCCTGATCAGCGCCATCGGCATGTCGCTCTTCCTGCAGAACTATGTCCTCCTGGCCCAGACTTCCAATTTCCTGCCCTTCCCCAACCTGATTCCCGAATTCGGCATCGTCAAACCCATCGAGCACATCGTTCGATCGACGGAGATTGTCATCTATATCGCCGCTGCACTGGTCATGGTGGGGTTGACGGTGCTGATCAAGTTTACCCGCATGGGCAAGGCCATGCGGGCGGTGGCCCAGGACCGGGACATGGCCATGCTGGTGGGCGTGGACGTCAATCGGGTCATTTCGTTTACCTTTGTCATCGGTTCATCCATCGCCGCTCTGGGCGGCGTGCTGGTTGCTTCGCATATCGGCCAGGTCAATTACTACGTGGGCTTTATCGCCGGCATCAAAGCTTTCGTGGCCGCCGTGCTGGGGGGGATCGGCAGCATGCCCGGCGCCGTGCTGGGGAGCCTGGTGCTCGGCTGGACTGAAAGTTTTTTCACGGGCTATATTTCCAGCGACTATGAAGACGTTTTCGCCTTCGTCTTCCTGGTGCTGATTCTGATCTTCCGGCCCGCCGGCATTCTCGGACGCTCGCAGACCGACAAAGTCTGATGGTATGACGCACGGCCGCACGGGCAGGTAATGCCCGGCGACGGCCCGAGGTTAAACATTTGCCTATGATGACATTCCAAGAAATCAAGAAGTCCTTTCTCGCCGCAATCTGGTTCATGTTTCTCACCTTTCCAATCATGGTGATCAAGGTGAACACGATTGAGAAGACCATCGAATGGCACTGGTGGCGAATGGCGGCCGTTGGCCTCGGGGCCTTTGGCCTGTCTTTTCTCTGGCGCTATCTGATCCGGCGCAAAGAGGCCGGCAAAAGAAAGGCCGAAGTCGGCGGTGAAGACAAGCAGACGCTGGTACAGCGACTGTTGAGCAACCCACGCTTCTATCTTCCCGGCCTGATCGCCACGGCGGTCATGGTGGTGGCCTTTCCCTTTGTGTTCTCCCTTTACCAGACCAATATCATGATCACGGCGCTGATTTACGTGGTGGTGGGGCTGGGACTCAATATCGTCGTCGGGCTGGCCGGGCTGCTCGACCTGGGTTATGTGGCCTTCTACGCGGTGGGGGCCTACAGCTACGCGTTGCTCAACGTCCACTTCGGGGTCAGCTTCTGGATGGCGCTGCCCATCGGCGCCGCCCTGGCCTTCCTGTTCGGCATCCTGTTGGGCTTTCCGGTCCTGCGTCTGCGCGGCGACTACCTGGCCATCGTCACCCTTGGTTTCGGCGAGATCATCCGCCTGGTGCTGGAGAACTGGAACGAATTCTCGTTCGGCCCCAGCGGCATTGCCAACATCCCCAAGCCGGGCTTGTTCGGGATCGACCTGAACCTGCAGCAATCGACGACCTTCATCTATTTTCTGATGATCGCACTCGCCCTGATGACCATTTTCGTGGTCCGCCGGCTGCAGGATTCACGCATCGGACGCGCCTGGATTGCCCTGCGCGAAGACGAGGTCGCCTGCCAGGCCATGGGCATCGACAAGACCCGCACCAAACTCTCGGCGTTCGCATTAGGGGCCACCTGGGCCGGCATGGGCGGAGTGGTTTTCGCGGCCAAAACCACCTTCATCAACCCAACCAGTTTCACTATCTGGGAATCGATCATCATTCTCTGCGTCGTGGTACTGGGGGGAATGGGATCGATCGTCGGCGTCATCATCGGGGCGATGATTCTCATTCTCCTGCCGGAGTACCTGCGGGCATTCTCCGAGTACCGCATGCTGATCTTCGGCGTCATCCTTGTGCTGATGATGGTTTTCCGGCCGGGCGGCATCATCAGCGATGTCCGGCGAACCTACAAATTCGAAGGCCTGGGCAACAAGACGGAAAACAAAAGCCAATGAAACCGGTTCTAAGCGTCAGTCAGCTGACCATGGATTTCGGCGGCCTGCGGGCCATCGACCATATCGATCTCGAGGTGCGCGCAGGCGAAATCGTCGCCTTGATCGGCCCCAACGGGGCGGGCAAGACCACCTTTTTCAACTGCATCACCGGGATTTACACCCCAACGGGCGGCGATATGCTGCTTGCGGCCCCCGGGGAGGGAGGCCCCGTCCGCCTGAACGGTCTCAAACCCAACAAGGTCACCGAGAACGGGATGGCCCGCACCTTCCAGAACATCCGGCTGTTCCCGAACATGACCGTGCTCGAAAACGTCATGATCGGGCGTCACTGCCGGCTGCATTCCGGAATTCCGGGGGCCATCTTCCGTCCGCCCGCCAACCGCCGGGAAGAAAAACAGATTGTCGAAGACAGCTACCGCATGCTGGAGAAGATCGGGCTGACCGGCTACGTCAACGAGTTCGCCAAAAATCTGCCCTATGGCGCCCAGCGCCGCCTGGAAATTGCGCGGGCGTTGGCCACCGAGCCGTTCATCCTCCTGCTGGATGAGCCGGCGGCCGGCATGAACGCCCAGGAGACCAAGGAGCTCGACGAGTTGATCGTGCGGATCCGGGAGCAGGAAAAAGTGTCGATTCTGCTGATCGAACACGACATGAAGCTCGTGATGAGCCTTTCGGATCGTATCTACGTGGTCGACTACGGCAAACGCATCGCGGAAGGCGCCCCCGAGGCCATCAAGAACGACCCGGCGGTCATCAAGGCCTATCTGGGAGAAGATATCGATGCTTGAATTGACGGACATCCAGACGTTTTACGGCAATATCCAGGCCTTGAAGGGTGTCAGCATGGAAATCGCCAAGGGCGAGATCGTAACGCTCATCGGCGCCAATGGGGCGGGCAAGACCACCACCCTGATGTCCATCTGCGGGGCGGTTCCGCCGCGCAGTGGTGCGATCAAATTCGAGGGGCGGACCATCGACAACCTCAGCCCGAATGAAATCGTGGCCCTGGGTATTTCCCAGGTGCCCGAGGGACGGCGGATCTTCCCCTATCTCTCCGTGGCCGAGAATCTCGACATGGGCGCGTTTTTGCGCAACGACCGCGACGGCGTCAAGGAGGACATGGAGTACATCTTCGAGCTGTTCCCGATCCTGGCCGAGCGTCGCCACCAGGCCGGGGGCACCCTGAGCGGCGGCGAACAGCAGATGCTGGCCATCTCACGGGCGCTGATGGCGCGGCCGCGGATGCTGCTTCTGGACGAGCCGTCCCTGGGGCTGGCGCCGCTGGTGGTCAAGCGCATTTTTGAAATCATCCGGCAGATCAACACCGAAAACAAAACCACCATCTTCCTGGTGGAGCAGAACGCCAACCTGGCCCTCAAAGTCGCCCACCGCGGCTATGTCATGGAAAATGGCCGGATCATCATGAGCGATAAGGCCCAAAACCTCCTGACCAACGAAGATGTCCGCAAGGCCTATCTCGGCATCTAATGCCCAGCCATAAACGGCATCTTTCGGCCCAGGCCTGCCTTCTCGCGTTTTTCAAATCCTCGACTTCGTCTGACCACGCGTTGCTTCCACAACGACGGCTTCGCCATCGCTAAAAAAATCACTGCGGCCTTGACCTGAACCAAAATCGACCGTTTCTGGATGGAGACCGCCCCTATTTCGACCCCCTCACTTTTTCATTGCAAGCCTCCCTGCAATGAGACCGTCGAACGGGTGATGGCCCACGGCGGCGGCGCGAGGTGCCGGTTTACCATCAAACGGTGCCGATTTATTTCTGGAGGGCTTTTAGCTGCGGGCTGATGCGGACCGGGTAGGCGGCATGGTTGTGGATGTCTTTGTAACGATCGCCCAGATCGGCGAACTCCTCTTCAAATCGGCCGCGCAACGCGGTCAGCGGCGGAGCGGACGCCAGGCGCCGACCGCCGGCCATGACCGGCACCAGCAGTTTTACGGCCCTGTCGACTTCTTCGTCACGACAGGTGATGATATCCTCCCTGAAACGGCCCCGGTCGTCCCGGAGGCGGAAGAGTTGTTTTTTGCCGGCCAGGGTCACTTTGCCGGGACTCAGCTTGCGGACGTCACGCCCCCCCCGCCGCACCAGCTTGTAGACAATGTCCAGATAGGGGGCGTCGGCCGAGACCCCCACCTTGGTGCCGACCCCGAAGGCATCGATGGGGGCGTCGGCCTTGACCACCGAATCGATGCCGAACTCGTCGAACCCGCTGCTGGCGTATATTTTGGCGTTCGCAAAGCCTTCGTCGTCAAGAATGGCGCGCACGGCACGGCTTAGCGCGACCATGTCGCCGCTGTCCAGGCGCACGCCCTGCAGGGTCTGTCCCCGGGCCTTCATTTCGCGCGCCACGACGGCGGCGTTCCGGGCGCCTTCCAGGGTATCGTAGGTGTCGATCAGAAAAACCGAATTCTGCGGGAAGGTGTCGGCAAAGGCCCGGAAGGCATCGGTTTCAGTCGGGTAGACCGAGATGAAGGCATGGGCCATGGTGCCGGTAAGGGGCAGGCCGAAACGTTTTCCGGCGCGAACATTGCTGGTGGCGGCAAAACCGGCCAGGAAGGTGTTGCGGGCCACCTGGTCGCCGGCATCCTGCCCCTGGGTGCGGCGCAGGGCGAAATCCACCAGGGGCCGACCCTGGGCGGCATGGACGCAGCGGGATGCCTTGGTGGCGATCAAGGCCCCCAATCCGAGCGTGTTGAGCACAAAGGTTTCGATGAGCTGGGCCTCGATCAGCGGGGCCGTGATCTCCATGAGCGGTTCTTCCGGGAAGAAGATCGTCCCTTCGGGCAGGGCCCAGATGTCGCCGCTGAACCGCATCCGGCCGAGGTATTCCAGAAATGACGGGGGGAAAAGGTCGAGTCCGCGAAGATAAGCGATATCTTCGGCGCTGAAGTGATAGCGCTCGAGCTCGGCCAGCACACCCTCAAGACCGGCAGATACGAAGTAGTTGCGCTTTTGCCCCGGATTGCGGACAAACACCGAAAAGGTGGCCCGCTGATCGTGGAGACGGTGACGGTGGTAGCCGGCGGCCATGGTGAGTTCGTACAGATCGGTGAACAGGGGGCCGGCAGTCGGGTGCGCTTCCATACAGATCGCCTTCTCTTATTAGGGCGCGTTCATGATCCAGGGTGGATGGGGGCGGTGGAAAACCGCCCCTTTTCTCCCCCCGCAGGGTCGATCACATGGCGGCCGGCGAGCGTTCGGGAATGCCTGGCCAGTCGGCGATGGGATCGGACGAGCGCACCCGGTGCATGCCGGCCCGGGCAAACCGCGCGAAGGCGGCCTCGGCCGCGTCGGTGTAATCGATGGCGCCGGGGATGACCACCGGTGACGTGCAGTCTTCCAGCAGATAAACCCTGCGGGCCCGGTCGGGGTCGGTGGCTTGAATGGTGGCCAGAAGATCCTCGACGGTCCAGGCCACGCAGTGGCTCTGGGCCTGCCCGGCCACGACCAGGGCATCGAAATCCAGGATGTTCTGAAGAAAAGCGTGATTGCCGGCGGCCACCGCTCGGCCGTCCGGACCGGTGAGAACTTCCGGCTGCAGGACGGAGTAGTTTTCGGTCAGAGGATTGTCGCCCTTGACCTGAAAATCGGGTTGGGCGAACCGGCAGATGCTGTGGAAGAAAATCGCCTCCTCGACCGCGGGAACCAGGGCGTGGCCGATGCCGCCGAGCATGGCGTGGTATGGCCAGACCGTCAGGCTGTATTTGCCTGCTTGCGCCAGCGAACGGGTGTAGTGGCGCAAAAAGGCCTGGCCGTCTTCATCGCGGATGCCGAGGCCGGCCGCCAGGGATCGATTGAAGCGCCAGCGGCCGGATTCGATATCGGCGGCCGATACCAGGGTATAGGGCTCCGGATGCCGGCCCTGATCATCGACCAGAAAGATGCCGTGAAAGATCTGGGCCGCCTGGTGCGTGTCCATCGTGGGCGCGATGGCGGTGATGCGATCTAGGTTGCGATAGATGAAGGCGCTCAGGCGACGGTTGTCGTCCACGGCCCCGTTGCCCGATCGCCCCCCCACGAACAGCTCGAACTCCGGAATGCAGAAGGTGTTCTGCACATCCACGAGCAGCAGCCCGATTCGAAAGGCATCGGTGGCGGCCGGGGTAATCCGATGGCGCTCGCGCCAGGCCTCGGCCTCGGCGGCGCGCTCCTGGTAGGCCACACGCCAGATCCGTCCGGCCTCCTCGGGCCGGTAGTGGGCCGGCAGGGGCAGCGGTCCTTTTCCCATACATCCTTCCTTCCTGCGGGCGGTCACGCGGGGAGGATTGTCCTGGCCCCGGAGACCGAAACGGCATGCATTATGGTGCCAACCTACTCCGCTGTCAAACGCGACGCGGCGGTAAGTTTTTGACAATTTTCGTCCATAACTTTATTATGGAAGGCTTTTTTAATCTGTCAAACCGGTAATCCGTTCCGCTTTTAGGGCCAAGCGCCATGGATTTATTAGATATCATCGCCATCGCTGTCGCTCTGGCCATGGATGCCTTTGCCGTGGCGATCGCCACCGGTGTGCGGCTCAAGCGGGTGTCTTTCCGTCAGTTTTTCCGGCTGGCCTGGCATTTCGGTCTCTTCCAGGCGCTGATGCCCGTTATCGGCTGGGCCGCCGGGCTGAGCGTGCGCCCTGCCATCGAGCGGTTCGGGCACTGGGTGGCCTTCGGGCTGCTGGCCTACGTCGGCATCCATATGATTCTGGAAGCTTTCAGGCAGCAAGCGGGCGCCGAGCCGGGGAAGGATCCCACTCGGGGGCTGACCCTGGTCATGCTCTCGGTGGCCACCAGCATCGACGCCCTGGCGGTGGGGCTCACGATTTCCTTGCTTCAGATCTCGATCTGGACGCCGGCCCTGATCATCGGCGTCGTCGCCGGCGGATTCACCGTCCTGGGGCTCTATCTCGGTAAATCGGTGGGCGCGGCCGAGCGTCTGAGCCCCATCGCCGGGAGCATCGGCGGCGTGGTACTGCTGGGGATCGCCGTTAAAACCCTGTCCGATCATCGGGTGTTCCACAAGTTCTTCTTCTGACAAGGTCCGCCGGCTCTGACGTGCGGATTCGAATCCGCGGTGGTGAGGCGGGTTTTATCCGCCGGTGCCCGCGCTCTCCCCCACCCATACGGAAGCCCAGGGGCCGAGGTGTGCCCCAGCAGGTTGCAATCGGATACCAATGGCGTATATTGCGGGGTAACTTGAAAGGATACCTTCGCATGAAAATTGAAGATCCTCGCGAGCCCCTGCCACCTTCCGGCGGTTCGCCCGCCCCAAAAGACCAGGACGCGGAAAAAGCGGCCGGACGATCCGAAGCACCGACCGACAAGCCGGCCGCTTCCGTCCACCTATCGCCGCACGCCCGCGAATATCAGCGGGCCTGCCAGGCGCTGGCGGCCGTTGGCGACATCGATGAAGACAAAGTACAGGCGATCAAAGACCGCATCAATAGCGGCCACTATCGCATCGATGCCGATCAAATCGCCGAAAAAATGATCCGCGAGACTTTGAGCGACGGCGACTGAGCTTGCCGGCGCTTGCATCCGACCCTTTTCCCTTACGATTCGATTGATTAACGACACCGCACGGCGCGGCCGACAGCGGGCGGCATCGTCGAATGACGTCAGGCGCGTCTTGGCGGCGGCGATCGGGGCAATGCGCTCCTGGGAAGGAAAGGTGCCGAGCAAACGGCCGAGCACCTTGTGATCGGCTTGTTTCCAAAGCAGGTTTCTGCTAACGCTTTCGGCAGGAGGACCCGCATGAACGCCATCGTCTACCAGCCCGTCGGGATCATCTCTTCACCTTACGCCACGCGCGAGGGCATGCCTATTCAGGCCTCCGGCGCCCAGGGCGTTCGCGGGGCGGTCAGGATATTTCCAGCGTACGGCGAAGGCCTCAAGGACCTGGATGGATTCTCCCACATCATCCTGCTGTATCACTTTCACCGCACCCGCGAACAAACATTGACGGTAACGCCCTTTCTGGACGATCAGCCCAGGGGGGTTTTCGCGACCCGATCCCCCAACCATCCCAACGCCATCGGTATTTCCACCGTGCGTCTGCTGACGGTCGAGGGGTTGCAACTCAGCATCGAGGATGTCGACATCCTCGACGGCACCCCCTTGCTGGACATCAAGCCTTATGTGCCGGCGTTCGATCATCGCGAACCGGAACGCGTGGGATGGCTGGAAAAAGCCCAGCGTCAGGCGGGAAAAAAACGCGCCGACATACGTTTCAGCTAAACAGGGTGCGCCTGCGCCCGATCAGCCATGCCGATTGATTCCCACCTGCCAAACATTATTATATTTAATAAATAACAATAAGTAATGAAATGATTGGCTAGGTGTTTGATGAG
>JAAUYD010208359.1_pt1 | contig 19341 bp, 15 predicted proteins | sample 7278101 | NCBI WGS metagenome assembly JAAUYD01 (sample SAMN14350128, study PRJNA611818) | marine sediment metagenome | isolation source: surface marine sediment (0.6m) | place: French Polynesia: Moorea | collected 2018-08
CCCCTAACCCCCTTCGTCGAAGGGGGAATACCTGCTCTTGCTCCCACTAATCACTGGCGTAGCCATTGTTCATACCACTGGCAGGCCAGTGGTTTACTCCTTCGAATTAGCATCTGTATATTATCTGAAAATAACCTCGATCTGGCCCGTGTTTTTTACTATAGGTGTTTAGAACCGGATTCAAAGGAGGCGCATTTTGAGTGGTAAAATAGTTAGTTACGAAGACTTAACAGCGTATGTGGCAAAGATATTGGCGGCCTTTGGGTACCCCTTGGATCGGGCCGACATTACGGCCAGGGTCCTGGTCGAGGCAGATGCCCGGGGCGTGGCATCCCATGGCGTGGCGAGACTCTCTTTCTACAAGAAAAATATCGAGGGTGGATTTGCCGTACCTACCGCAGAACCCAGTGTTGTCCACGAAACCCCCATGTCCGTGGTGGTGGATGGCAACCACGGCGTGGGATCCTATGTGGCTGATTTTGCGATGCAAAAGTGCATGGACAAGGCAGCAGAAATCGGCGCGGGATTTGCCTCGGTGCGCAACTCAAATCACTACGGCATGGCCGGGCTGTGGGCAGAACAAGCGGCAAAAAGGGATCAGATCGGCCTCTCCTTCACCAATACCCGGATCTGCGCCATTCCCACCTATGGCAAAGAGCGCATTCTAGGAACAAACCCGATCTGTGTGGCTATTCCCCAAGAGGGAGATGATCCGTTTATGGTGGATATGGCGACCACGACAGTTGCCCACGGCAAGATAGAAGTCTACGAACGCAGGGGGTTAGACATGCCCTTGGGGTGGGTCGTGGACGAGGAAGGCAAGGGAACGACCGACACGCCACACTTTCAAAAGCTCTTTTGGGGAGCGTCGCCCTTTGGCGGCCACCTCTTTCTGGGCGGTGAAGGAGAGGAACACGGCGGCCACAAGGGGTATGGCCTCGGTTTGCTCGTAGATCTCCTCTGCGCTGGCCTCTCAATGGGCCGGTGGAGCTTTAAGACCTTCAGCGGCACTGGATCTGGGATCGCCCATTTCTTTGGGGCCATGCGCATGGACCTGTTTGGCGACCCCACCGAGCTCAAGCGCCATGTCAGCGGCATCCTCGAAGAAGTCCGAAATTCAGGCAAGGCCGAGGGGCAAGACCGCATCTACATTCACGGCGAAAAAGAAACAGAAGCCCGTGCCCGCAACATGAAACAAGGCATTACCCTAGACGAAGCCACCTGCACCCTGCTGGACAAATACGGCACGGCATTTGACCTCGGCAGTCTGTTCTAGAAGTCGTCCGCTACTGATCAGGGTGCCTTTTTGGTTAATAAGCGCCAAAATAGACCCCATTTTTAGGCACAACCCGCCCGTTTCAGGCACCAAATTTGGGATATACTTGGTTAAACCAGTGTCCGTCCCGAAATAGGGGCTTTTTGATCAAAATGTAGCTGCGGGGTTTACCCCCGCAGATGGAACGGCCTAGAATTACACAGCTTTTCACCGTGGGGATAAACCCCACGGCTACAACACGGTGCTGTGAAAGGCCACGCCGGGATGGACACAGGGCTGCTGTCTATAAAGTTCAGATTTGAAGGTTTTCTCAAGCACAGCCCATGAAGAGTATGGCGAGGGTGTTTTCTCCTGATTCTTGGTATGTCCCAGCCGCGTACCGGAGACTGCCACCGACTTTTTTAAGACACTCGATAATGAATACTTTTCACTTGCAAGGATGCCAGGTGGTATGGATAATGACTATAATTGTTTTTTGGTCATATTATTAAGGCCAATATAGGGGAACAGGGCAAAAAAAATTAGGCGTGGGCATGCGGTATCAGGCATGCTGCGAAATCGGGATTTAAAAGGAGAGTCAAACGATGCGATATGGGGAGACAGGCTATCATCTAGAAATTGATCTCGCCACAGGGAACATCGAGCGGGTAGAAACCGACCCTGAGATCACCCGGCTTCATCTCGGCGGGCTCGGTACCAGCGTTAAGATACACTGGGATAGGGTCCCCCCTGAGACCAAGCCGTTTGATCCTGAGAATCTTTTAATATTCAGCACTGGTCTTCTAAATGGCACACCCGCTTTTAGTGCCAATCGGACGGTGATTACCTTTATCTCACCCCAGTCTGAATTACTCGCATATCCAATGATGGGGGGATTCTGGTCTGCTGAGTTAAAGCATGCCGGCTACGACAAGGTGATCTTCAATAATAAATCCTCCAAATGGGTCTACCTGTGGATACACGACGACAAAGTAGAGATCCGGGATGCCGAGCATTTGAAGGGCAGGGGCGCCCTTGAGACGCAAGACCTCATTCGAGACGAGTTGGGTGAGCCGAGCGCTCAGGTTGCCGCCATTGGGCTCGCAGGTGAAAACCGGATCTTTACAGCGTCCATCGAGCAGTCCAGGTCGAGCGCCAGTCGGCTCGGTGGCGGCGCTGTCATGGGAGACAAAAAACTCAAGGCAGTGGCGGTCCGCGGTACCAAGGACGTCAACCTGGCCCGGGGGGCCGAGTTCATGGAGCACATGTATGAGGTAATGGATTACATCAATTACCGAAATAACAACCCCATTCCAGACGTCATGACCATCTTATCCGGCATTGGGTCGCCCCAGGAAATGGTGCACACAGATGAGAAGTGGCACACAGAGAATTTCATGTGGGGCAATGCCCGCAAGCGGAGAAAGGGATTTTGGACCGATGAGATAGACGAGGACTGGTCAAAAACCCAAATCGGTGCGATCCAGCGGTTTATCAGCTGTTATAACTGCCCGCAACATTGCGGCGCATTGATTAACTACCCCAACGTCCCAAGATACATGATGAAGTGCTTCTCAAAGCTCACCTACTCAATGGCCGCCTATGTGGACAACCTGGATTTTGGGTTTCAAATCGCCCAGAAAGCAACGGAATACGGTGTAGACGGATTCTCAACCCCGCAAATTTTGGCCTTTGGCGTGGAGCTATATGAAGCTGGCATCCTGACGGATAAGGATTTTGAGGGATGTCCCAAGGACAACGAGGGGCGGTTCTTCTGGCTTCTCGACCGGGTTGTCCGACGGGAGGGCATTGGCGATGTACTGGCCGATGGCACCTATTGGGCAGCCAAAAGAATCGGCAATGGGGCAGAAGAATACGCCCACAACAACATCAAGAAACACGAGCAACTCCCGCTTAAGTTGGGCATGTTGGATCCCCTCTATTTCCTGATGTATACCACCAACGAGAAGATAAGCATTACCCAAATCGAGGGGAATTGGCCCCAGGCCGCATTTCCAAAAATGGAACAACGGGAGCGGTTTGTTCAGGATTGGCCCCAGCTTCCAGATGAGAAGTTTAAGCAGATTCTACTGGACTGGGAGCCGCGGGGAGAAAAATCCATCCCCCATTTCCCGACCCCGCCAATGTGCAGTGAAATCGTGGATTGGATGGAGATGCTGCACAACATCGACGACGCCCTTGGGCTGTGCGCCGGCATGGCATCGTTCTGTCTAAAGCCGCCCTATCACATTCATAACTATCCAAAGATAATTTCGGCCGCGTCCGGGCTGGAGATGGATGAGGAGATTCTCAAGAAAACGGTCAATCGAAGCCGAAACCTGCACCGGGCCCTGAACAATAGACTGGGCATGACCCGGGCCGACGAAAAGCCGCCCGAAGACCATTGGAAGCATCGATTTCCCGAGCTCGAAGAGGAGCTCTTAACCACGTATTACGCCTACAAGGGATGGAATTACGACGGGATTCCCACGCGAGAGAGACTAGAGGAATTGGACTTGGGATATGTTGCCGACGACTTGGAAAAAAGAGGGATATTGAAAAATGGCTAGGGTCAAAAAGAAGATCAAGACAATTAAGATCGACGCGGACAAGTGCAATGGCTGCCGGGCCTGCGAAATAGCCTGCTCCAGTTTCCACGCCGAGCCCAAGTACAGCAGCATTAACCCGGCCAGATCCCGCATTCGGGTGATCAGCCATCGGCTCAAGGACATCTGGCTGCCCGTATTTGCGGGTGAATATACGCCGGCTGAATGCGCTGGCAGAGACATCTACGTGATCGACGGCAAGGAATACGACGAGTGCGGCTTTTGCCGGGCATCCTGCCCTTCTCGAGATATGTTCAAAGAGCCGGATTCTGGCCTCCCGATCAAATGCGATATGTGTGAGGGCGAGGAGCAGCCCCTGTGTGTGAAGTGGTGCCTCAACGATGTGTTGATTTACGAGGAGCGGGAAGAAGAAGTCGAAGAGACCCAGGAGCAGGAAGACGTGGAGATCGGCTTGGAATTTCTGGCCGATAAGTACGGCCTACAGAAGGTCATCGACACGATAGAGCGAATGTCCAAAAAGGATTGATAATGAGAACCATGTCAACCCTATTCTGGTGGACAAAATCGAGCATTCCCCCTTTGAAAATGGGGGTTAGGGGGATTTTTAAAACCCGCGGGGATGTTGACGAAATCCCCCCAGCCCCCTTTTCAAGGGGGAGTTTATCACCTGTCGTCAATTACTTGGCGAAGTACTAGGAAGCTAGAGAGCCGTGGAAACTGATGCAATAGCCCCTTTTTTCGAAGTCATCGAGGAGATCAAAGCCGCTGGCGGCGACGTCTACAAATTCTGCTATCAATGCGGAAAATGCGATGCCGTATGCCCGTGGAACAACGTGCGCAACTTCAGCATTCGCAAGATTATCCGGGAGGCGGCCTTTGGGCTGACCGAGATTGAGAGCGAGGATATTTGGCGCTGTACCACCTGCGGCAACTGTCCGGAGAAGTGTCCGCGGGGCGTCAAGCAGATAGACCTGGGGGTCTCCCTGCGCAAGCTGGCCTCGACCTACGATGTGTTTCCCGCATCGGCCCGCCCTGCCCGCGCGGTGCGGGGGAGCCTCACCACCGAAGGAAACCCCTTGAACGAAGCCCGGGCCAAGCGGGCGGATTGGGCCAAGGACCTGTCGGTCAAGCCCTTTGCCGAGGGAACCGAAGTACTCTTTTTCGGGTGCTGCTACTTGAGCTATGACCCGAGGATGAAAAAGGTGGCCCAGGCCACCGCCCGGATTCTGAACAAGGCCGGGGTGGATTTCGGGATCTTGGGGTCATCGGAGAGCTGCTGTGGCGAGAGCATCCGCAAGACCGGTGCCGAGGACATCTACAAGGGCCTGGCCAGGGAAAATATCAAGGCGTTTATCGACCACGGGGTAAGGAAAATCGTCGTCTCCTCCCCCCACTGCTACGAAACCTTTAAAAACGAGTATTCGGATTTTATGGTGCATTTCGAAGTCGTGCACATGACCCAGTTTTTGTCCGAGCTGATAAGAGACGGCAAGCTCGAGCTCACCGGGACCTACGACAGGCCAGTGACGTATCACGACCCGTGCTACTTGGGCCGGCACAACGACATCTACGACGCACCCCGGGAGATGCTGCAGCAAGTTCCCGGGTTGACCCTTCGGGAAATGGCCGATGTGCGCAACAACAGCCTCTGTTGCGGTGGCGGTGGCGGCCGGGTCTGGATGGATACGCCCAAAGGAGAGCGATTCTCGGACCTCAGGTTGGATCAGGCGCGAGACGCAGGTGCCGAGGTGCTGGTCACCGCCTGCCCGTACTGCATCACCATGTTCGAGGATAGCCGATTGAACCTCGAGTACGAGGATGTCTTAGAGATCAAAGATATTACCGAAATCATAGCTGAGGTGATTTAATAAATGGGAACCGTTCCAGCACAGGGAAATTTTGGCGATGTCATGGTGGTCGGCGGTGGGATCAGCGGCATTCAAGCTGCCCTCGATCTCGCTACTGGTGGGTTTAAGGTCTATCTCGTGGAAAAAGGTCCGAGCATCGGCGGCCACATGGCCCAGCTCGATAAGACCTTTCCCACCAACGACTGCTCTACATGAATCCTCGCACCGAAAATGGTCGAGGTCGGCCGTCATCCCAACATCGAGATATTGACATATACGGAAGTGGACAGGGTGGAAGGAGAAGCTGGAGATTTTCAGGTCTCCCTGGTTAAAAAACCCAGGTACATTATCGAGGAAAAGTGCACGGGGTGCGCGACCTGTGTCAAATACTGCCCCAAAGAATACCCAGACCCGTTCAATCAAGAGATATCGACCAATAAAGCGGTCCACGTCTACTTTTCCCAGGCCATTCCCCTGGTGGCCTACATCGATGAGACCTGCCTCTATCTCAAAGAGGGCAAATGCGATATCTGCCGCGGTGTCTGTAAAACCGAGGCCATTGATTTTAGACAAGCCGAACAAAAGATAGACATCAATGTGGGCGCGGTGATCCTGTCCGCAGGCATTGAGCCTTTTGATCCCAAGGTGGTGGACGAGTACGGCTACGGCACCATGCAGAACGTGGTCACCAGCATGGATTTTGAACGGCTGCTATCTGCCACTGGGCCGTACGAGGGCAAGGTCCTGCGCGCGTCAGATAAAAAACATCCCCAAAAGGTGGCCTGGATTCAGTGCGTGGGTTCCAGGCGCGTCACGCCAAACCAGAACAGCTACTGCTCGGGCGTGTGCTGCACCTATACCCAAAAGCAAGTGATCTTGACCAAGGAGCACGATGACGCGGCGGAATGTACGGTGTTCCACAATGATATTCGCGCCTTTGGCAAGGATTTTGAACGGTACTACCAACGGGCAGAGCAGCTCCCTGGGGTGCGATTCATCCGGGGCTTCCCTTCGATTGTGAGGGAAGTGCCAGACAGCAAGGACGTGCTGGTTCGATACGCGACCGCCGACGGCGTCAAAGAAGAGGCGTTCGAGATGGTGGTCCTATCGGTCGGCTTGAATCCGCCCCAAGACCATCAGGGGCTGGCCGATGCGTTCGGCATTGGGCTCAACCCACACGGGTTCTGCAAGACTGACAAAACCAATCCAATGGAGACCACCCGCCCTGGGATCTTTGTCAGTGGTGGCTTGCAGGGGCCGATTGATATCCCCGAGTCCGTGTTTGGCGCTAGTGGAGCTGGCACCCAATGCGGGCAGCAGTTGGACTTTAGGCGGGGGAAATTGGCCAAAGAGCGGATCTATCCACCAGAGCGGGACGTGGCCAAAGAAGAAGCCAAGATAGGGGTCTTTGTCTGCCATTGCGGGGCCAATATCGGCAGCGTGGTCAATGTTCCCTCAGCAGTTGACTATGCCAAGACCCTGCCCAATGTGGTCTACGCTCAGGAACAGTTATTTTCCTGCGCCACCAACGCGGCCAAGGAGATCACTGACCTGGCCAAGGAAAAGGGCCTCAATCGGGTGGTCATCGCCGCCTGTTCGCCAAGGACCCTCGAGGCACTGTTCCGCGACACCCTGCGGGAGGCCGGGCTCAACCAGTACTACTGCGAAATGGCGAATATCAGGGAGCAATGCTCCTGGGTACACGCCAAACAAAAGGAAGCAGCCACGGATAAGGCCAAGGACATCATCCGCATGTCCGTGGCCAGGGCCAGCTATTTAGAGCCGCTTCAGGAGTACGACCTGCCGGTCAACAAGGCCGCTCTGGTGGTTGGCGGCGGTATCGCCGGTATGACCTGCGCTCTGTCTATCGCTGACCAGGGACACCAGGTATACCTGGTGGAAAAGGACAAAACCCTGGGCGGCATGGCCCAGAGGATTCACGGCACCTTAGAGGGCATGGATGTCCAAACCCATCTGAGCGATGTGATCCGCGCCGTATATCAAAATCCCCTGATCCACGTCTCCTGCGAAGCCACCATAAAGGCCGTTGACGGTTACGTGGGCAACTTCACCACCACAGTCGAGACCAAAGGTCGGGTCAAGCAGATCGCCCACGGCGCAGCAGTCATCGCGATTGGCGCAGATGTGTATCAGCCCACCGAATATCTCTATGGGCAAGACGATCGGGTGCTGACCCATCTCGAGCTCGGGGAGCAAATCGCCAACGGGGATGAGAAGATTCTCAATGCAGACAGCGCAGTGATGATCCAATGCGTGGGCTGTAGAAACGAGGACAGGGATTACTGCAGCCGGGTCTGTTGCGGCCACGCGATCAAAAACGCCCTAAACCTAAAAGAAAAAAAGCCTGAGATGAATATCTATATCCTGTTCAGGGATATGCGGACCTACGGGTTCAAAGAGGATTTTTACCGGGAAGCAGCTGACAAAGACGTCAAGTTCGTCCGCTACGACCCGGAGAACAAGCCCCAGGTAGAATCGGCCACCAACGAGGCCGGCAACCCCTGTGTGCGGGTCACGGTGCCGGATCCAATCCTCGGCAGTCAGCTCGAATTGGACGCTGATATTCTCTCTTTGGCCGCTGCGGTGGTGCCTGCTACCAGTACCAAAGAGGTCGCTGGATTGTTCAAGGTCACCCTGAGCCCAGACGCGTTTTTCAAGGAGGCCCATGTCAAGTTGAGGCCGGTCGACTTCGCTGCAGACGGCGTGTTTCTCTGCGGTACTGCCCACTATCCCAAGCATATCCAAGAGACCATTGCCCAGGCCTATGGCGCGGCGGGTCGCGTATTGACCCTGCTCTCTCAGGACACGGTCGTGGCCTCGGGGTCTGTCTGCGAGGTTAAGGAGCACGATTGTGTCTCGTGCGGGGCCTGTATCACCGCATGTACCTATGACGCCATCACATTCCGCAATACACCACAGGGCAAAAAGGCTCGGGTAAACCCGATCCTGTGCAAAGGGGACGGCCTGTGCAATGCAAAATGCCCGACAAATGCAATCGTGCTCAAGCACTTTACCGACAAAGCACTGCACAGCCAAATCGATGCGGCTGTGACCGACGAAGACATCTTAGAACAGATCGACGCTGTGGTGGATAAAGCAGTATAAAGGAGGAAACCCCAATGGGTTCACGTGTTGAATTCAAGCCCAAGATACTCGGCTTTGTATGCCATTGGTGAGCGTACGGGGCTGCTGATATGGCCGGAGTTTCCCGGCTACAGTATTCAAGTGAGATCAGGCTCATTCGGGTCATGTGTTCGGGCCGCGTGGACCTGGAATTTATCCTGCGGGCCTTTTACAACGGGCACGACGGCGTGTTTATCGGCGGGTGCAAGCTAAACGAATGTAACTACGTCACCCATGGCAACTACGATGCCTTGAGCAATACCTATATCTCAAAGAAAATCATGGAACAGATCGGCCTCGACCCCAAGCGGTTGAGCATCGAATTCATGTCTGGCGGGGATGGGATCCTGCTGGCCAAGGTCATCGACAGGGTCACCCAGCAGATCAAAGATATCGGCCCCCTGGGGCAAGCCGAAGGTATGGATAAACAGGCATTGCAGGTCAAGCTCCTGGCAGCGAGAAAGTTGGTGCCCTACCTCAAGCTGGTGGAACGGGAGCGCCTGCGCGTGCCAGAGAGATCAGAATCTGCCTATCGCGACTTCTATGCCAGTGACGAGATGACCCGGTTATTCGACGACCTCATCGGCGAAAAACTGACCACCAGTCAGATTATCTCGCTCCTCGAGACCAATAATAAACCCCTTTCCGTAAGTGATATCGCGGACAAGCTGGGTCTCAGCCCATCTCAAGTATCCAAACACATGAACAGCTCATCGCGACAGGGGTTGGTTAAATACGATACAGACAGCAACGCCTATGCGCGCGTCTGAGGTGAAAAAATAGACCATGGACAACGATAGAGTCGATCAGATTATTGACACACACAATGGCGAAGCCAGCGCGCTCATTCAAGTGCTGCTGGCGATCCAAGCGGAAAACAGTTGGCTTCCCAACCAAGCACTCGAACGGGTCAGCCAGCGGCTCCAAGTGCCGCTCAGTCAGATCCAGCACATCGCCACGTTCTACAAGGCCTTCAGCTTGGTGCCCAAGGGACGGCATCAAGTGCATATCTGCATGGGCACGGCCTGCCATGTTCGCGGTGCTGGGCGCGTGCTCGACAAGGTGGAAGAGCTCACCGGCATCAAACCCGGGGAGACCGACGTAGCGCTCAAGTTCAGCCTGGAAACGGTCAACTGCCTGGGCTGCTGTGCCCTGGGACCGGTGGTGGAGATCGACGGCAAGACCCACGGTAAGATCTCACCGGCCAAAACATCGGATATGCTCAAGAGCTATGACTGAGGAATCACAATGCCAAGGATAAAAACCCAGGCCGAGTTAGATCAGTTTAGGCAGGATATTTTAGCCCAGCGCAATCCCAAGACGCCTTGTATCACCCTGTGTAGTGGCACGGCCTGCCATGCCACAGGGAGCAAGCAGGTGGCCGCGGCCATTGAACAGGCAATCGAGACCCAGGGACTGGCCGATGCGGTTGACTTCAGAAAGACCGGCTGCCATGGCTTTTGCGAAAAAGGTCCCATTGTGGCCATCGATCCCGAGGAGATCTGCTATCTCCAGGTCACGCCAGAGGATGTGCCAGAGATCATCACATCGACGATAAAGGAAAAAAAGGTCGTCGATCGCCTGGTCTACACCGACCCCAACACTGGGGAAAAGGCAGCCCGCGAATCTGAGATTCCCTTTTACAAACATCAAAACCGGTTGGTCTTCGGCGCCAACCGGAAAATTGCCCCAGAAAGCCTCCAAGACTACCTGGCCCATGGCGGTTACAAGGCCCTGGCCAAAGCCCTGTTCGAAATGACGCCCGAGCAGGTGATCGAAGAGGTCAAAGCAGCAGGGCTCAGGGGCAGAGGTGGCGCGGGATTCCCGGCTGGTGTGAAATGGGAGCTGGCCCGCAAGGCCCAGGGATCGCCCAAATACGTGGTCGTCAATTGCGACGAAGGAGACCCCGGGGCCTACATGGATCGATCCCTCATGGAAGGAAACCCGTTTGGCGTGCTCGAGGGATTGCTCATCGGTGCCTATGCCATTGGCGCCCAAGAGGGGTATTTTTACGTGCGCCAGGAATACCCGTTGGCACTCGAGAATCTGGGTATTGCAATTGAGCGGGCCAGAGAATACGGCCTGCTCGGCAAGGACATCCTAGGATCGGGATTTGACTTTGAGGTCAAGGTGCACCGGGGCGCAGGGGCCTTTGTCTGCGGCGAGGAGACCGCCCTGCTCAAGTCCCTGGAGGGCAAGGCTGGCGAGCCCAGGCCGCGGCCACCCTATCCAGCGGTCAAAGGCCTCTGGGACCGGCCGACCAATATCAACAACGTGGAGACCTGGGCCAATGTACCCCTGATCATCAATGACGGCGCCCAGGCCTTTGCCGACATCGGCACTGAAAACAGCAAGGGCACCAAGATCTTCTCCCTGGTTGGCAAGATCAACAACACCGGCCTGGTGGAAGTGCCCATGGGCATTACTTTGAGAGACGTGATCTTCAAAATCGGGGGCGGCATTCCCGGGGGCAAGCAGTTCAAGGCAGTGCAGACCGGCGGACCCTCTGGCGGGTGTATCCCAGAATCCCTGCTCGATCTAAAGGTCGGGTTTGACGAGCTGACCAAGGCCGGCTCGATGATGGGGTCTGGCGGCATGATCGTCATGGACGAAGACACCTGTATGGTCGACGTGGCTCGGTACTTTATTGATTTTCTCACCGACGAATCCTGCGGCAAGTGCGTGCCCTGCCGCGAAGGCCTCAGGCAGATGCACAAGATCCTCACGGGCATCACCGAGGGCAAGGGGACCGAGGGTGACATTGGGCGACTCGAGAATCTGGCCGAAACCGCCTTGGACGCCTCCCTCTGCGCCCTGGGCAAAACAGCGGCCAATCCTTTTCTGAGCACCTTTCGCTACTTCAAAGACGAATACAAAGCCCACATCGAGGACAAGAGATGTCCGGCCCGCTCCTGCAAGGCGTTGATTTCATACTACATCGATCCGGCCAAGTGCACGGCGTGTAGGCTCTGCCTGAAGAACTGCCCGGACGACGCCATTGACGGGGCCAAAAAGACGATCCACATCATCGACCAGGAGAAATGCACGAACTGCGGCACCTGCTTTGAAGTGTGCCCGGCCAAGTTCGGCGCAGTCATAAAACTCTCGGGCGAGCCCGTGCCCCCGCCGATTCCCCAAGCAGAGCGAACCATCATCAGAAAGAGCAAGAAAAAATGAGTGAGATTGGGCTTAGCATTGACGGAAGAAACGCAAGCGCCAAAACTGGGATGACCGTCCTCGAAGCTGCCCGGAGCGTTGGCATTCCCATTCCCACCCTGTGCCATCACGAAGCACTGACCCCCTTTGGCGGATGTCGCCTCTGCATCGTGGAAGTCGAGGCGAGCGGCAGGAACAGTCTGGTTTGTTCCTGTGTCTACCCGGTGGAACAAGACCTGATCGTTCGGACCCGATCCGAAAAGATAGACCGCATCCGCAAGAACCTGCTGGAGCTCTTGCTGGCCCACGCACCAGATGCCCCCCCATTGTTGGCGCTGGCTAAAAAATACGGTGCAGCTAGAGACCAGTACCCCAAGGAGCCCTCGTTTTGCATCCATTGTGGCCTATGCGTCAGATACTGTGCTGAAGTGAAAAAGAAAAACGCGGTCGGATTTATCGACCGGGGCATCAGAAAGGAGATCAGCTTCATCCCGCACATCGCGGCCAAAGAATGCAACTCCTGCAAGGAGTGTTTTCCCCTGTGCCCCACATCCTATCTCCAGGCCGCCTTTGTCTTGACCGAATCCCTCGCCTTTCCCAAGACCTCTTGAGCTATGGCAAACGAATTTTGTCGCGTAAAGTTATCAAATTCCCCCTTGAAAAGGGGGATGGGGATTTTGTCACATCGCGGCGTTGGGGGAAATGACGAAATCCCCCCGGCCCCCTTTGTGAAAGGGGGAGAGCTCCCATCCAAAGCTAATGAATGGACGGAGCACTAGTGCCTGCTGGAAAAATTACAAAGACATATCGGGCTGTTCGGAGCAGCAGCGAGGGGGTTCGACCCAGCTCTCTTGAATTGATTGGGGAGGAACCCCTATCGATTCGCGTTGATGATAAGCCCTATGCCGTGGTGATGCGAACACCTGGTGAAGAGGAATACCACGGTGCGGGGTTTTGCCTTGGCGAAGGTATTGTGGATACACCAGATGATTTCAAGCGCATCGGATATGACGAACATCTGGATTCAAACGTTATTGATTTCTGGCTCACACCAGAGCGGCGCAAGCAGATTCCCGATGTGCTAAAACGGCAGGCGTATGTCAGTCAGACCAGTTGCGGTATCTGCGGCAAGGCGATGATAGCGGACCTGTGCCAGAAACTGACGCCGGCCAAAGACGGCTTTAAAATTGATCTAAACCGCATTTTTGATTGTATTGACGCACTTTCAAAGAACCAGAACCACTACAAAACAACCCGGGGATCCCACGCTGCGCTCATCCTCGACGATCAATTGGCAGCCATATCCTTTGCAGAGGACGTGGGTCGGCACAACGCGCTCGACAAGGCAATCGGTAAAGCCTTTATGAATGACCGGCTCAGCAAGGCCCGCGTCCTGGTGTTATCTTCGAGGAACAGCCATGAATTGGTCCAAAAGGCTGCCAGAGCGCGGCTGCCGATGATGATCAGCAATTCAAGACCGACGGCCCTGGCCGTGGAAATGGGCCAGGCCCTCAACATGACCCTCGCCTTTCCCGATGGCAATGCCCTCGTCATTCCATGTGGTCAGCATCGCCTCTGCCAGACCTCGGCATGATAAACCCCCACTTCATGGTAACGTCATCAGCGCAGGTATCGCCCACAGTACATCACGTCAGGGAACGAGTGAATTTTGTGGTATACAGGTGCGAAATAATTTTGTATAGATAACGTAAGGGGAGATGTTTAATATTATATGTATTACAAAACATACCCCACATACACAATGTAAAAGATAAGAAAAAACAGATAACTCACCTGGCCCAGGGTCAATTGCGTTTGCGAGACACAAATTGCGGGAACACCCCGTCATCAATGGAGAAATAACAAGGAGAATTAGAATGAAACTTAAACCACACAGAAAAAAAATGAAGCGGGCTGGGCTGCCGGTATGGCTGCCTGCAGTCGTTGCGATAGCGCTGCTGAACATCAGTTTCGACGCTTACGCAGCTGGTCCGTGTGCTGCCTCGCAACCGTGCCAACGTGCCGTTAGTGTCGCTCAGGACGGATTCAAGGACTTTCTCGATCGGGCACTGACACCTCACGCCAAGAAGATGCACGCGCTGGCACCGCAGGACAATTCCCACAACGCCGCCCTGGGGCGACCGTATTTGCTGCATGAGATCATCCCGGAAAAAGTCAATCGGTGCGTGAACCAGACCTGTGGTTCTCCCCAATCACTGAGCACGCCGTTTGAGGTTTACATGTTTCCCGTCCTGTTTGACGGAGACATCAAGTTGATGTTGACCGTATACAAAAACCAAAAAACAGGCGAGTTCCAGATCGGCTCTTTGGGAGATAAATGGTTGGCCCGCGAGCTGAGCGCAATCCTGGCCCTGTGGCCCACTGGGCAGTACCCTCTTGAGCTGTACAAATCCAATCAGGCCCAGACCTATGCCTTTTCCATTCCCTCCTATGCCACACCGAATTTGACCCTGATCGACCCGGAAAACAGGGATACAGCAGACTACCGCAAGCTCACTCCCCTCGCGGATGTGGTAGGCGTCTTAAAAACGAGAATCGCGCGAATGCTGCAAGGAGAGGAGTAAACCAATGACAACGATTAACAAGAGGACCAGGCGTCATAGGGTATTGGCCGCAGCGGTTTTCCTGGCTGCGGTGATGGGCCTTTGTCAGTCAGCAGCGGCAGATGTTCTCGATGGATTTGAACTCGTTGCCCAACCAAAGAGCCAATGGTGCTGGGCTGCTTGCTCAACGATGCACCTTAATTATTACGGAGAAAATGTAGATGTAATGGAAGCGGGAAACTTGATCGATCCCAACGGCAATAGCCCCCAGCAGTTGAGTGCGATCGTTCAAATCCTGCAAAATTGGGGTGTTCCGGCTTCCGAAGGCATGGGGCAGTTTAGCGAGTCCCAGGCACAGACCGAGATAGACGAATTTCATCCGTTCACCATTGGATGGTACTATAACGGAGGCGGTGGCCATGTCGTAGATTTCTACGGCTACGAGGGCAGCACTTGGTACTGCGCCGACCCTTGGCCGGTCAATTCGGGGGAATTAAAGCAGTTCAACGGATGGAATGCGGCCACAACCGCGGGCGGTCAAGGGAGTCTGGGCGGATATGTGCTTACTGCCGGAGAAGTGGACACCGACACTGGCACAGATACCGATACGGACACGGACACGGACACCGATACGGACACTGACACCGATACGGACACCGACACTGACACCGACACGGACACTGACACTGACACAGATACAGACACTGATACAGACACTGATACGGATACGGACACAGACGCGGACACTGACAGTGATTCAGACACTGACAGTGATTCAGATTCAGACAGTGATTCGGATTCAGACAGTGATTCAGATTCGGACAGCGATTCGGATTCGGACAGTGATTCGGATTCGGACAGTGATTCGGATTCAGACAGTGATTCGGATTCAGACAGCGACTCTGATGGCAATAGTGCTCAAGGCGACGAGTCCGGGTGTGGATGTAGCCATGTTGGAAGATCCCCTTCAGCACCCCTCGTTCGTCTATTGGGCTACTTGTTCTAGCAGAAACCGGACTGGAAACACCCAGGCGGGGGAAGCATGTCGCGTTGCTTAAGCATGGCCGTAGTCCCCATCGCAGTGGTTCTGCTCGTCGGGTGTTCCCAGGACGATGTCCCTGGCAACCCGCTCACCTACGATATGTTGATGAATGGATTCGACGATACCTCCCCCTTGAACGAGGCTGCCCTGACTATTCCCCAGGACGCCGGACCCCCTCATCACGTGTTCCAGGGCCGGCTGGATCTACACGGCGAGGATGTCGTCGGGCAGATCGCCGTGATCTCGGGTAATGCCGACGTGGCCCCTGAGGAATCCCATCTACCTGAATTCGACTTCGAGTTCGTCCAGAGCGCGGGCTATCTCATTCCCAAAGTGCGCGGCCTGATCATTGCAGATCACGTTTATTGGAACATCATCATCGGTCCTGGGCGCGCATGGCAACAAGCCGGGGACCGTGGCTACACCCGGGCCTCGTTTCCCTTTGGCCTGGCTTGGAAGGGATCCAACGGTATCCTCAACGGCACCATGACCTTCCTGTTCGACGACACGCGCGTCTCCAAGGTGTGGTACCAGATCACCCAGGAAACCACTGTCTCATTCAGCGCCGATCTCTGGGGCCTGCTGGATGCGACCTACCACCGCGGGCCTGTGGCCGATGCGGATGCGATCGCGGCATCCTTTACAAGGGAGCTGGCAGAGCGCCTCCCGACAAAACCAATTGAAACGTTGGCCCAGGATTTTCCCGGGGTTGACATCACTGCATTTGGCGCGGGGATTACCCCTGAGCACATGACCTGGTACGGCTTTGTCGTAAACGGCATCAATTACGTGGGCGGCTGCCGGACCCGGTATGGGATCTATCCCTACTGCGATGAGATGAGGGCCCCTTCATACTCCACGGCCAAGTCTGCCTTTGCGAGTGTGGCCCTGATGCGCTTGGCCCAGAAATACAACATTGATGCGCCTGGCCTGCTCATCAAAGACCACGTGCCAGAGGCCTCGGAGAGCCCTGGTGATTGGGATGCGGTCACGTTTAACCACGTCCTCGACATGTCCACTGGCAACTTTGGATCATCCGAATACATGGTGGATGAGGAGGACTTTAGCGATCCGTTTTGGACCCAAACCTATTATGCCGAAAAAATAGCTGCTGCGTTCAACTGGCCCAACAGTGCACTGCCCGGGACCCAGTGGGTGTACCGCACCTGTGACACGTTTATCCTCACTCGGGCCCTGCACAATTACCTCCAGGCTCAGGAGGGCGCTGAGGCCGATATCTTTGAATTTGCAGTGGACGAGGTTTACAAACCGCTGAAAATAGGCCCGGGCGCCTATGCCACCCTGCGCACTGAGGACGACAATTGGCAGGGGCAACCCTATGGTGGGTATGGCATGTGGTGGATCCCAGACGACATCGCAAAACTGGCTGCGTTCTTGAATGTGCACGACGGTACCACAAACGGGGTGCAGCTCTTGCATCCGGACATGCTGGCCGCGACCCTGCAGCGCAACCCAGACGACCGGGGCGTGGACACGCCCTGGGGCAAGTACAACAACGGGTTTTGGGCAAACGAGGTGACCTACGGTTGTACTTTCTGGATCACTGAAATGATGGGATACAGCGGCGTGGTCGTGGTATTGATGCCCAACGGAACAGCCTACTACTATGCCAGTGACAATCGCGAATTCACCTGGGAAGCAGCCGTAGCTGAGTCTGACAAGATAGCACCGTTCTGTCCAATGGGGTCCTGACCCCATTTTGCTAGGCCAGCATTCCGGCGATGAGTTCGTTTAGCTTCATTAAATCAAAGGGTTTTTCAATGACCGGATTTGAGGTGTCAGCCAGGAATCTCGCCACTTCTGCATCGGTCACACCGCCTGAAACGAAGATAATACTCTCTACAGCCGGCAATTGCAGCCGGGAGAGCTCGTCGAAAAATTCCTGTCCCCCCAATCGGGGCATGGAGACATCGTAGAGGATAATGTCGATTTGTGGTGTGGACTTTATTAGCTCGATCGCCTCTTCCCCGGAGCGGGCCGCGAGCACATCGTGGTTTTTCTCGAGCAACCTTCTCATAGAGCGAATGATCGCGATTTCGTCGTCTGCGATGAGGATCCGGCCTCGCCTGTCGGGTCTTACAGATGGCGGTGGAGGGGTATGGGGCGCGGCGCGGCGCACGCTCGGCAAGGTGACCGTAATGTCGAGATTGCCCTGATGATCCACCGCGTGGGTGAGCTTGCCGCCGGCCCGGGCAATGTGGCGCGTGAGCGCACCATCCTTTTCGAGCTGGGCGAGCAACACGGTGGGTAAGCTGAATGGCCCCGCAGTGACCGTAATGGTCAGGATGACATAATCATCCTTGGCGAAAATAGCCAAACGCAGGTCCAAGTCGATGCCCGATTCGATCGACGCCTCGGCCAGGTCTACCAGGACGAGGAAAAGGGAGCGCATGAGGTAGTGGCTCCGAATGCGTACAAATGGAAGCACGCCGTCAGGGCGTTTGAGAACGATGTTCATGCCCCGCTTGGCGTAAAACCGCATGGATCGAACCACCATGTCCACAACGCGTATCAGGTCGATGGGTTCGAATGAGTGGGTCTCCTCAGGTGCGAACGCCCGCAGTGCATCGCTAAGATCGCAGATGGTGCTCAAGGCGTTCATGGAATCTTTGACAGCATAGTCGTCAAAAACACCGTATCCATAGCCGTTGCTGCGCAGCACAAACTGCTCGAGATTATTGCGCAACACGGTGGTCGAGTTATTGATCTCGTGAGCAAGGCCAGCTGATAGGCGACCCAAGGCAATGGACGCGGCAATATCCCCCCGATGGGAGGCGGGCTTTTTATCCCTGCCAATGGCAGCAAAAAGGGCCTTGAGCCCCAGGCCCAATATTTCTCCCAGAATCGCCAGGCTCTGCTGCTCTTCAGGCACCAGGACGGAGTAACCACTGGCGCTGAGCACAATGATGCCTTGAGGGGCTGTTCCCGATAGGAGCGGGACGATTATCAGACATATATCTGATTCAGTGCCGTCCACTGTTGCCTCTTTTATTACGACATCTCCGCGGGTCAGCCGAGCGATAACAGCTGGTCGAAAGATACCGCGCAGGATAGCTGGATTGAATGGACCCACCGTAATGATCGGCCCGTCCCGGCGCATGTCCTCCCACTCCAATATGGCGCCGGCCGAGGCAGAGGTTATCTCGACAAAGACCTCGAGTCCTTTGGAAAGCAGTTCCTCCTTAGTGGTGGCGCGTCGACTGATCGCTGAGATGCGGCGGGTCACAGGCAATAAATGACCTGAATCGACAAGGGCCGACCCCACGGGATGTCCGGTCGATTCTGGATGTTGGTAGCGGGATAGGGCAACGTGGAAACGACCCTGATCCGTGATGTTTAAGAGAAGTGTGAGCCGCCTGCCAATACCATCGAGACCGATGAACGTACAATGTACGCGGCCGTGTCGCTCGTCCCTGTTTATCAGTGCTTCGATCTCGGCGGTGAATCGAACCCGGTGTTCTGGGATCATCCGGTCCAACAGGGGATGCTGCACGATTTCTTCCATTGGAATGCCGAGCAGCCCAGACGCTGTAGTGGCCGCTTCTAAGACAATGCCCGACTGATCCAGAACGACATATGGTTTTTCCTTCATCATAACTGTTTACTGTCCCGATGACTTGCTGTCAAAGATAAGGGGACGTACCCTTCCTATTGCGCTTTTAGGAGCTGAATCCATTCCCACACCCGACCACCGACGTAGGTACTCGGATTCTGCCGTAGTTTCATCAGAATATGACTCACCGCG